>OLGZ01000275.1_pt1 | contig 45411 bp, 41 predicted proteins | sample 1605981 | NCBI WGS metagenome assembly OLGZ01 (sample SAMN03283291) | human gut metagenome | biome: human-associated habitat; material: feces | host: Homo sapiens | place: Peru | collected 2012 | reverse complement strand
TGTAACAATCAATCTGGTATTGAGCACAAAGAATTTTCTCATGGTATTCGACCAGATCATGTCTTTGACCAAGGGAGGTCCGGCACAGAGCACCGAATCGATCTCTTACCTGATTTATAAAAATGGTATGGATGGCGGACAGTTTGGATTCCAGAGTGCAAATGCAGTCATTTTCTTTATTGTAATTGTGGCAATTTCAGTTTTCCAGATGACAGTCATGAATAAGAAGGAGGAGCAGTTATGATGAAAGAAAAACAGAAAACAAACCGGGTACTTACGATTGTTCTGATTTTGGGGACGGTTACCGTATTTTTTCCACTGTATATGGCAGCGATCATTGCGTTTAAGAAACCAAGTGAGATGACAAACGATGTGGCGGGTGCACTTTCTTTCCCGAAACAGTGGAGTTTTGAAAACTTCCGTCAGGCAATGGAAGTGACCGATTTCTGGCACTCTCTTGGAAACAGTTTACTGATCACTCTGGTAACGATCGTACTGGCAATTCTGATCCACTCGATTGCAGGCTATGTGATCGGGCGGGGCATGGCAAGAAGAAAAAGTTTCCGTTTTATCTATCTGTATATTGTCAGTGGTATGTTTGTTCCATTTTCCATCTTAATGATGCCTCTGGTAAAACAGACGGCACACATGGGACTTGGAAACCGTGCCGGTGTCATCGTGTTGTATCTGGTATTTTACATGCCAATGAATGTCCTGCTTTACAGTGGATATTTAAAAAATATTCCGGTAGCATTGGAGGAGGCTGCAGATATCGATGGCGCAAGCACCTGGACAACTTATTGGAAAGTCGTTTTTCCAATGATGAAACCAATGCATGCAACGGTTGCGATTCTGACTGCACTTGGAACGTGGAACGATGTAATGACACCGCTTGTGATCATGTCCGGAACCGGACAGAATACGCTGCCGCTTGCACAGCTTAACTTCCAGACACAGTTTGGAACCAATTACAATCTGGCGTTTGCCTCCTATATTCTGGCACTGATCCCGATCCTGATCTTTTATATGATCTGTCAGAAACAGATTTTGAATGGTGTGGCAAACGGTGCAGTCAAAGGATAAAAAATAAAACGAGGTGGCTTCTATGGCAATTATATACAATCCAAATAAAAAAATCTTTACCCTGCATACAGCGCATACAACCTATCAGATGCAGGTCGACCCACTGGGATATCTGCTGCATCTGTACTATGGGGAAAAAACAAACAGTTCCATGGATTATGTCTTAACCTATGCAGACCGCGGATTTTCCGGAAATCCTTATGCAGCGGGCATGGACCGCACCTATTCGTTGGATGCGCTGCCCCAGGAATATCCGTCCCTTGGCACCGGGGATTACCGCAATATCGCGCTGAATATCAAAAATGAAAAAGGGGTGGAAAGTGCGGATCTGCTTTTTAAGAGCTATGAGATCCGAGGCGGCAAGTATCAGTTACAGGGACTTCCGGCTGTCTGGGCAGATGAAAACGAAGCACAGACACTGGAAATAGTCCTTGCAGATGAAAACGCACAGGTTGAAGTGCATCTGCTGTATAGCGTTTTAGAAGAAACCGATGTCATTACAAGGAGTGTACGGATTAAAAATACGGGAACCGGACAGATTACGATCGAAAAGGCAGCGGCAGCCTGTCTGGATTTTGTACAGGGAGAGTTTGATGTCCTGCGGTTTTATGGAAAGCATGCCATGGAGCGCAATCTGGAGCGCACCCCGCTGGGACATGGAACGATTGCGTTTGGCAGCCGCAGGGGAACATCCAGCCATCAGTATAATCCGGCAGTAATTCTGGCAGAAAAAGGGACAACAGAGACGGCAGGCAGCTGCTATGGCATGCTGTTTGTATACAGCGGCAATTTCTCCTGTGAGGCGGAAAAAGACCAGTTCAACCAGACGCGCCTGCTTCTTGGATTAAATGAAGAACTGTTTTCCTACCCGCTCGCGGCTGGAGAAACCTTTACGGTGCCGGAAGTCATTTTATCCTATTCGGCAGATGGATTGTCTGCATTGTCGCAGCAGTATCATAACTGCATCCGCAACCATGTGTGCCGCAGCAAATATGTCCATATGCAGCGTCCGGTGCTGATCAACAGCTGGGAGGCAGCCTATTTCGATTTTACGGGAGATACGATTGTGGATCTGGCAAAAGAAGCCGCTTCCCTTGGAATTGATATGGTAGTGATGGATGACGGTTGGTTCGGGAAAAGAAATGATGACAATTCTTCCCTTGGGGACTGGCAGGTCAACGAAAAGAAACTGGGGGGCAGTCTGGCAGATCTTATTACCCGTGTGCATGAGCAGGGCGTGAAATTTGGCATCTGGATTGAGCCGGAGATGGTCAATGAAGACAGTGATCTGTACCGGGCGCATCCGGATTGGGCAATCCGGATTCCCGGGAAAAAGCCGGTGCGCTCGAGAAACCAGCTACTGCTTGATTTTTCCAGAAAAGAAGTGCGCGACTGTGTATTTGACCAGATCTGTGCCGTGCTCGATCAGGGAAAAATTGATTATGTCAAGTGGGATATGAACCGCAGCATGGCAGATGTTTATGCCGGAAATCTTTCCTATGATTATGTGCTTGGTGTCTATGATTTTCTGGAACACCTGTGCAGCCGCTATCCGGATCTTCTGCTGGAGGGATGCAGCGGTGGCGGCGGCAGGTTTGACGCAGGAATGCTTTATTATTCCCCACAGATCTGGTGCAGCGACAATACCGATGCGATCAACCGCACAAGAATCCAGTACGGAACTTCGTTTTTCTATCCGGTTTCCGCGATGGGGGCGCATGTTTCGGCGGTGCCAAATCACCAGACCGGACGGGTGACAAGTTTCCATACCCGTGGGGTGACGGCGATGGCGGGAACTTTCGGTTACGAATTAAACCCGGCGCTTTTATCGGATGAGGAAAAACAGCAGATCCGGGAGCAGATCAAAACATACAAGAAGTATGAAACGCTCATTAACGAGGGAACGTACTGGCGGCTGTCGGATCCGTTTACGGATGAAATTGCGGCATGGATGTCCGTCTCAGAGCAACAGGATCATGCACTGGTAAGCGTAGTGCGTCTGATGGCAGAGGCAAATCAGGCGACCGTTTATGTCCGCCTGCGTGGGTTAAAGCCGGATGGCGTGTATCTGGAAGAACAAAGCGGCAGGCAGTATTCCGGTGCAGCACTGATGCATGCGGGAATTCCGCTTCCGCCGTTTACCAGAGAATATGAGGCATATCAGTTTGCTTTTACAGAACTGAAAGAGGCTGGAACATTATATGAAAAAGTGCAGAAATGGTGTGACGGGAATGCCAAAAATCGAGTGGTCATCAGCCTTTACGGTGGCTCCGGTTCCGGAAAAACAACACTTGCAACGGCATTGCAGCAGTACTTTTTAAATGACGGAACGGGTTGTTATCTGCTCTCGGGCGATGATTATCCACACCGGATTCCAAAACGCAACGATGAAGAACGGATGCGTGTTTATAAAGAGGCAGGGGAAGACGGACTGCGTGGATATCTCGGAACAAAGAAAGAGATTGACTTCGACCGGATCAATGAAGTGCTTGCGGCATTTCATGAGGGAAAAGATTCGATCACATTGCGGCATATGGGACGGGAAGATGGCGAGATCTCATCGGAAGAAACCGATTTTTCCGGAATATCTGTATTACTTCTGGAGTGGACACACGGAGGCAGTGATGATTTACATGGTGTGGATCTGCCCGTCTTTCTGGAAAGTTCCCCGGAGGAGACCAGGGAGCGGCGCATCCGCAGAAACCGCGATGAGAATGCCGCAAGCCCGTTTATCTGCCGCGTGGTAGAGCTGGAACAGGAAAAACTTGAAGTGCAGCGCAAAAATGCAGGATTAATCGTGGGAAAGGACGGAAGAGTTTATGAACCATAAACCGATGCTCAATGCATATCCCGACAGCCTTGGAGGAAATCTGGGAGATATTGTAACATTGCTAAAAACTGAGGCAATGCAGGATGTATTTTCTTCTTTTTACATTCTGCCCAGCCTGTATCATTCCGATCTCGACCGGGGATTTTCCGTGATCGACTATGACCTGAATGAGCAGCTTGCCAACCGGGAAGACCTTGACCAGTTAAAGAATATGGGGATTGACCTGAAACTGGATTTTATTTTAAACCATGCTTCCGCACAGTCCCCACAGTTTCAGGATCTTGTGGAAAAAGGGGAGGCTTCTGCGTACCGCGATTTTTTCATCGACTGGAACCGCTTCTGGGAAGGGCATGGAACCATGACGGAGGAAGGCTATATCCAGCCGGAGGAAAGCTGCCTGAAGCAGATGTTTTTCCGCAAACCCGGGCTGCCGATCCTGATGGTGGAATTTCCGGATGGAAAAAAGGTGCCGTACTGGAATACCTTTTATCAGGAAGTGCATGGCAGACACTATCTTGGACAGATGGATGTAAACATCCAGTCGCCAAAGGTGTGGGAGTTTTATCGTGAAACACTGGAGAAAATAGCTTCTTACGGAGCGGCGATCGTGCGGCTGGATGCCTTTGCCTATGCGCCGAAGACACCGGGAAAGAAAAACTTCCTCAATGATCCGGAGACATGGGAACTTTTACAGAAGATTCATGCGCTGGCAGAACCTTTGGGACTTACGCTTTTGCCGGAGATCCACGCAGCGTATGACGAAAAAATATACCAGACGCTTGCAGAAAAAGGCTATGCGACCTACGACTTTTTCCTGCCGGGACTGGTCATTGATGCGATTGAGAACAGGCGCGGAACATACCTTGCAGCATGGGCGAAGGAAATTGTGGAAAAGAAGATCTCCACGGTCAACATGCTTGGCTGTCACGACGGCATCCCGCTTCTGGATTTAAAGGGACTGCTTCCAAAAGAGGAGATCCAGTCGTTAATTGACCGGATTGTATCCCGCGGAGGCATGGTCAAAAATTTACATGGACAAAAGAATCTGTATTATCAGGTAAATGCCACGTACTACAGTGCATTGGGAGAGTCGGATGAAAAAATGCTTCTGGCGCGGGCCATCCAGATGTTTATGCCGGGCAAACCGCAGATCTGGTATCTGGATCTGTTTGCCGGAAAAAATGACCATGAAGCGGTGCAGCGTGCGGGGGAATCCGGACATAAGGAAATCAACCGGACAAATCTTTCCGGTGATCAGATCGCGGAAGGACTGAAAAAAGATGTGGTTCAAAAACAGCTTGCGCTAATCCGTATGAGGAATACCCATAAGGCATTTTCGGAAGGTGCAGAGGTGACAATCTCCGGAGAGGAGAGTTCTCTGGAAATCCGCTGGGAATATGACGGGGCATATGCCGAATTGCATGTAAATTTTGAAGAGGGGACTTATACAATAGAAAGTAATTGAGAACAGAACGATATTACATGTAAAAAATAACATGAAAGCAAGAAGGAGATGCAGGAATACCGGTATCTCCTTCTTATGGGTTTAAATCCATAAGCTCATTGCCATGTTCCCGTAACCATTTGCGGGAAATTTTATAGTCTGGAAGCACACGCTCCACCTGTGCCCAGAAGCGTGGTGAATGGTTCATCTCCAGCCGGTGGCACAGCTCATGGACGACCACGTAATCCAGCACTTCCGGCGGTGCTTTCATCAGCAGGCAGTTAAAGTTAAGATTGCCCTTTGCACTGCAGCTTCCCCAGCGTGTACGCTGGTTTCGTATGGTGATCCTGCCATAGGTCACGCCGACAACCGGGGCATAAAACCGTACCCGTTCCGGAATTACGCGCAGTGCTTCATCTGCAAGCACCTGCAATTCCCCGGGATTTAAAGGTGCGGCTTTCGGGCGTGCAGCTTCCAATTTTTGTTTTTGTTCCATTTCCCGGAGATGGGCATACAGCCAGTCTGATTTTTCATCGACAAATTTACGGATCTGCCAGTCTGCCATCCAGTAAGGTGCCCTTACCAGAACCGATAAATCCGGACGGATTTCCAGTGCAATGGTTTTTCTTTTGCTTCGGATTATTCGAATCTGTGCTTTTTCCATTTCATTTCCATTTCCAACAATATATGTAAAACAGATGTTTTGTGTTATGTCATCATTGTACCATCATTTTATTGGAATGCAAAGGGGACAAACCAGGGGGGGGAGTTCTGAGTGTGGAAAAAGATAAAATTCGCATATTTTCGACAGAAACATTGCAGTGGGAGGAAAAAAGGCGTATGATAAAATTAGTATTTTAAAGCGGAATAAGGAAAGGAACAGAGAAAATGGAAGGACGAAAAAATATAGAAGAGTTTTACCGAAAACTGAAGGTAGGAACGAAGTTGAAGTATGCATTTACTACAGTCATTGTAACGTTTGCGGTTGCTATGGTTGTTTCGCTTGTTTCCATTGTAATGATGAATGTGGATACCTATAAGTTTTACAAGGAAGCATATGCAAACAGCACATTGCAGATGGAAATCCGTAAAGATGTACAGCTTGTGGGAAAATATATTTTGTGGTCGATGACAACCGATGATGCAAGTTCCACACAGAGTTATCTTAATTCGGCACAGCAGTATGCAGATCAGGTTGGAAAAAATGTTACCACACTGGAGAAGTCTTTTCATGATAAAAAGAAAGTTGCGGAATTAAAAGATGCGATAGAAGAACTGAAAAAACAGAGGGCAGCGCTCATGGAACTGGTGCAGCAGAATAAAAATGACGAAGCCCTGGCACTGTTTAATTCCGATTATAATGATGCAACAGAAAAACTTCAGGATATATTGGTTGATATGGGAAAAGTGGCATCCGCAGAGGCAAAGAGTCAGTATACATCTGCCAGGGTAACGGGAATTGTGAGCATTATTCTGATGATTCTCATAGGAACAGGAGCAGTGGCTTTCTCCACTGTCATCCGAACCACCATTACCGGAATTATGCTAAAGCCAATTCAGGAACTGGAAAGTGCAGCTGAGAAACTGAAAGCAGGACAGCTTGATGTGGAAATAAATTATGAATCTCCAGACGAACTCGGAAAACTTGCCGGTAATTTCCGGCAGGCATGCAAAACTCTGGAGGTGATTGTGCAGGATACCAGTTATCTTCTGGGAGAAATGGCAGAAGGAAATTTCAATGTATCCAGTAATAATGCACAGATTTATATTGGAAATTTCAGACAGCAGTATGAGTCCATAAGCAAATTAAAACATGAACTGAGTGATACCCTGACACAGATTAATGAAGCATCTGAGCAGGTGGCATCCGGTTCCGGGCAGCTGGCAGGCGGGGCACAGGCTTTGGCAGAAGGTGCCACCGATCAGGCAGGTGCAGTAGAAGAACTGACAGCAACGGTAGAGAGTGTCAGCGGAATTGCAGAATCCAGCGCAGAGAGCGCTTCCGGGGCTTACCAGATGGTACGCACTGCCGTAGAACAGGCAGATCAAAGCAGAGAAGAATTACAGGCATTGACCAATGCCATGGAGCGGATCAGCAGTACCTCACAGGAAATCCAAAACATTATCGGTTCCATCGAGGAGATTGCAAGTCAGACCAACCTGTTGTCCCTGAATGCTTCCATTGAGGCAGCACGTGCCGGGGAAGCCGGAAAAGGTTTTGCGGTTGTGGCAGATCAGATCGGAAAACTGGCGGGTGACAGTGCACAGGCGGCAGTCAATACTCGCGATCTGATTGAAAAATCTCTGCAGGAAATTGAAAACGGAAACCAGATTACAGAAAAGACGGTTGCTGCATTAAATAAGATTCTTGAATCCATGAATGATTTTGCGAATGCGGCAAAGGGCGCCAGCGAGAGTTCTACCGAGCAGGCAGATATGTTAAAGCAGATCGAGCAGGGAATCGAGCAGATTTCCAGTGTCGTACAGAGCAACTCCGCAGCTGCAGAAGAAACTTCTGCGACAAGCCAGGAGCTTTCCGCACAGTCGGAAGGACTGAAAAATCTGGTTGGCAGGTTTAAGCTGGCAGAGTAGGAGAACATAATAAAAAGGGATCCTGTCCGGAAAGATATCCGGACAGGGTTCCTTTTTTTGTAACCTTTCCGATTTTTCGTTTGTATTATTAGTGAAAGGCCTTTGAAAATGAAACATAAAGGAGCGGCTCATGAGACAATCCGTACAGGAACTGATGGAACGCTATCAGAACAACTTATTTGCGGCGGCTTTTAACGTATGTAAGAGCAGAGAGGACGCCGAGGATGTTGTGCAGGATACGTTTTTGCAGTACCACATGAACAAAAAGCAATTTGAAAACGAGCAGCATATCCGGGCATGGCTGATCCGGGTGGCAATCAACAAAGCAAAGAACTGTAATCACACCTTCTGGCGGAAAAACAAATTATCGCTGGAAGATTATATGGAAACACTGACCTTCGAGACACCGGAATCAGAAAATCTGTTTGAGACCGTGATGAAACTTCCGGAAAAGTATCGCATCGTCATTCACCTGTTTTATTATGAGGATTACGCCATCCGGGAAATTGCAGAAATTCTGCATTTGTCAGAAAGCAATGTCAAGGTTCGCCTGTCACGCGGGCGGGTGCTGCTGAAACAGTCGTTAAAGGAGGAATGGGAAGATGACGAATAAAGAAAAATACAGGCAGGCATTTTCAGTGTTACAGACCTCCGGTGATTTTTCCATGGAGGCAGAACAAATGGCAATGAGACAGAAACATCATAAAATGAAAACAATCGCGGCAGCAGCCGTAGCATGTATTATCTTAGTGGGAGGCGCGGGAACTGCCTATGCAGCAGATCTCGGCGGCATCCAGAGAACGATCCAGCTTTGGATAAACGGCGATCAGACGAACGCAACGCTCGAGATCAAAAACGACGGCGGCATCAGCAGCTATACGATAAAAATACCAGATGAAAACGGCGATTCCACGGAAATGCAGGGCGGCGGTGTCGCAATGGATGGAGACGGTGCAGAACGTCCACTGACCGAAGATGAAATTATGGAACAGATCAATCAGCCGGATGTGGAGTACGAAGATGACGGCAGTGTCTGGCTGTATTATAAAGACCAGAAGCTGGACATTACGGACCGTTTCAAGGACGGCATCTGTTATGTGAAACTGACAGACGGAGAGGAGACGTTGTATCTCACCGTGAAATACGAAAATGGCTACGCTGTGTCGAAGAGTAAATATATAAGTCCGCAGGAGTTTAATTAGGGGTGATGCGCGGGCTGTTATGTGCTTTCCCCGTGCAGGGTAAACTCATTTTTCCGGGTGGTCAGAATTCCTTCGTCCCGCATTTTGCCAAGCTCTTTGGAAAGCGCACTGCGGTCGACATTCAGATAGTCCGCCAGCCCCTGCCGGTCAAACGGAATCTTAAAATGATTGCTGCCGGCTTTTGCCGCCTGGTTTGACAGATAGACAAGCAGCCGCCCACGGATCGTTTTCGGTGTTGTGCAGAAAATTCGCTGGGAGAGCGCGAGATTTTTGCGCAGGGAGATTTGCAGCAGATTCCGGATAAATTTTGGCTGCCAGGTGCTTGCAGGATGCGGTGTGTGGACGAGAATATCCAGATTCCAGAATAGAATATCGGTCTGCTGGGCAGCAACCGCATCGACCATCAGTGTTTCGCGGGAAAATGCATAAGTTTCCCCGAAAACCTGTCCGGCACCGACATTACTCAAAATGCTTTTGCTGCCCCACAAGTCAAGATTTTCAATATTTACGCTTCCGGAAAGCACCAGACCGATCTCGTGCGTGGTGCATCCGGCAGACAAGATCACTTCATTTTTTTCATAATGTTTCTGGCGCATACCGCCCAGAGAGAGCATTTCTTCATATTCTGATTCTTCCATGCCAAGGCACAGGGGATTTTTTAAATAGATCATGGGTTTCTCCTGATATTATTTCATAAAACCGTTTTCCAGAGCAATGCTATATAAAACGATAAATGAGCCGATTAAAAATTTGCACCGTCTTGTTCGTGCGACAAATACATATTCAGCAAAAAAGCAATTGGTTTTGTATATTTTGGGGATGTTTACTCAATTATAAATAAACAGATATATTCACATCAAACAGCATTAGTCAAGAAGCGGTGCTGGACTTATGATATACCAGAATACATAAAATGAAAATACTAAAACTCTGTTTTCTAATATCATTTTAGCAAAAGCTAAATTTTATATGTCTGCAAAGTTGCTATTTAAAAGGAAACTTGTGAAAAGTTATGTTTCGTCTGCGTTTGCGCCTGCGAGAAATGCGTTGATATATATTTGAAAAGCATTGTTTGGCAGTTTATAGTTTTTTGGGGGAGTTTTGGACATATGTAGAAAAAGAGAAGTAAAAAGTCCCGGGGAAAGAGAGACGCGGGACATATGTAGAAAAAGGGAAGTAAAAAGTCCCGGAAACAGAACTAGGCGGGACATATACAGAAAAAGTATGCCCAAACATCCTCTTTTTGATGAAAACCGGGACATAGTAAGCAAGTTTTTCCATATATGTCCCGATAGATGAAGAAGCCGGGACATAAAGGGCAACCTTTCCGCTATATGTCCCAATAGGTGAAGAAGCCGGGACATAGCAAATCAGTTTTTACGCATAAGTCCTCAGTAGAGGTAGACGGCGATATTCATATGCAGTCAGATGCTGAGGTGGCAGATTACAGCATAAAAACATTGCCGGAAGAAATGGGGGTGAGACGGTCTTTGCATTTTCTTCCGATGGAACGCTTGTGGGAACAGTTGGGGATTCTATTGTGAAAAATGAGGATGGAACGTATACATATACCGTGTATTGTCCTGTGAACATGAAATAAGAACAATAAATAATAATGAAAATTATAAAGAAAATAATACAACTTTTATGTTGATTCCTGGCTTGTTCCTGCATATAATATAAGTGAAATTAAACAATGGAGGTGTCTGTTATGGCAATTGCATCTGATTTTTTACAGAGTCTTGTTCCAATTTCACAATTTAACAAAGGGCAGGCTGCAAAGATATTTGATAGACTTCGTTCCGAAAAAGAACTGATTGTTTTAAAAAATAACCAGCCTTCTGCAATTATTCTGTCACCCGAAGAGTATACAAGATTAACGGAGATTGAGGAAGATTATTTTCTTTTGTTGGAAGCAAATAAACGTTTGGATGATAACGGGAATAAAGAGACTGTTTCATATGATTCAGTGATGAAACATTTGGGCATCGGTGAAGCAGAACTTTTGGAAGCGGAGGATGCAGATATCGAATGATATGGAGTATTGAGTTTTTAGAGGAAGCGGAAAAGGATATGGGAAACCATTGGGTAATAAAAGTGGAACAAACCTTACCAATCTTATGAAGATAAAGTTCAGAGATTTGGGGATACGGGTTGTCTATAAGGTTGAGAGAGTGGGCAAAGTTATGAAAATTATTGTTGTTTCTGCCAGAACGGATGAACAGGTTTATAACGAGGCAGCAAAAAGAAGAGATAGGTATGATTTGTAATTAAACGGGATTTCCGGGCAGACATTTCATGTCCGGTGCAGAAAATACGGCAGTTCTCGCTTTATGTCGTGGTTTTTGCCGGAAAAAACAGGTATTGTAATCTGCGAAAGGAGGAGCAGATTTACATGGATGGAAAGCAAGAGGAGATTTCATTATGGATCAGAAAAAGACAGGTTATTTTTTAAAACAACTGCGCAATGAAAAGAAGCTGACGCAGGAGCAGCTTGCGGAAAAATTTCAGATCACAAGCCGCACGGTGTCACGCTGGGAGACGGGAAGCAATATGCCCGATATCAGCATGCTGTTGGAACTTGCAGATTTTTATGAAGTTGATATCCGGGAAATCATTGATGGAGAAAGGAAAAGCGAGCAGATGAATGAGGAATTAAAGGAAACCGTAATCAAAGTAACGGATTATACAGAGACAAACAACGCAAGGCTCTTAAAACGGGTACGGATCATAGGAATTACCGGTGTGATCACAATACTGATTGCAATGGTCATGGACGCAGGTGGACTGGCAGTGTCTCCGTTTTGGGAAAGTGTGAAGCGGGATCTGTATGCGTGGACGCTTGGCACGCTTATTGCAAACATACTGTATACAACGGGATGGCTCAAACGGATAAGTGAGAAAAAAGATGTCAGCAGAACGATGCGGATAAGCGGTGTGGTATGTGCGGTCATTGTGATTATGTCACTGATTTTGCAGGCTGTTTTATAGAAAAACACATGACGGGAGGCAAAAGCCTCCCGTTTTTTATATCACACGCCCATTTTCTTCTGAAACAGGAAATGGTCGGACATCAGAAGATAATGAAGTGATTCTTTCATAAAAATAAAAAGTCTCCTTTGTTAGTATTCTAATTATTAGAAGCCTAATAAATAATATTACATAAAGTGAGAAATGTCAAATACAGGTTTTTCCACAAAAACAAATGCACAATATTGTTCAACATAACTAAAATTGTTTAAAGAAATCTAAAATAGTTGCATTTTATGTTCATCCTCTATATAATTTTAAATATAAATAAAATAATTTATAAAATTATAAAATATAGTGGAGAAAACATATGGATAAGAGACTGAAATTTAATGAACCTTGGATTCTGCAGAGAGCAGATCCGTATGTGTATGAAAAGGATGGCTGGTATTATTTTACGGCATCGGTTCCGGCATATGACAGCATTGTACTGCGCCGGGCAAAAAAATTGGCAGATCTTCCACAGGCAGAGGAAGTGGTCATTTGGAAAAAGCATGAGAGTGGTCCGATGAGCAAGCATATCTGGGCACCGGAACTGCACTATCTGGAAGGAAAATGGTACATCTATTTTGCCGGTGGTGAAGAAGAGGATATCTGGAAAATCCGTCCATATGTGCTGGAATGTCAGGGGCAGGACCCATTGGCAGATGCATGGGTGGAAAAAGGCAAAATGCAGCGTGCAGATGGGGATGAATTCTCGTTTGAAGCATTCTCCCTGGACGCAACCGTATTTGAGGATGCCGGAGATTATTACTACGTGTGGGCAGAAAAGGTTGGAGTAGGCAAGCAGATTTCCAATCTTTATATTGCAAAAATGGAGTCTCCGTGCAAGCTGGCAACGGTGCAGGTGCTTCTTACAACACCGGATTATGATTGGGAACGTGTGGGATTCTGGGTAAATGAGGGACCGGCAGTGATTCATCACGGGGATAAACTGTACCTGACATATTCGGCGAGTGACACAGGAGTTGCCTATTGTGTCGGTATGCTTACTGCAACCAGCGGAACGGATCTGCTGGATCCGTTAAATTGGAGAAAGGAGCGTCATCCGGTATTACAAAGCAGTTATGAAAAAGGAATTTACGGGCCGGGACATAATTGTTTTACCAAAGATGAAGATGGAAATGATATCATGGTATACCATGCACGCACAGAAACAGAGATAGAGGGAAATCCTCTCTATAATCCAAACCGTCATGCACATCTAATGCAGGTTCAATGGGATGAAAACGGAAAGCCGGTGTTTGCGTATGATTAAGAAAAAAATGGTTCGTGTGTTGACCGTTGCAGGGCTTCTGGCATGCCTTGCATCCGGTTGCGCCTCCGGCGGTTCTTCCGTTGGGAAGGAGGCCGCAGCAGATGGGATAAAAAAAGGCGGATTTACGGTTGCAGCATCCTGTCACGATCCGCAGATCCTCAGGGAAGGCGATACATATTATATGTTCGGCAGTCATATGGTAGGGGCAAAGTGTCAGGACCTGCGTAAATGGAATTATTTTGCAAATGGTGTTGATGCAGCAAATACACTGTTTGACAATTTGCTGACAGAGCCGTACGCTGCCTTTGATTTTGTCGGAAAAAACACAGATAATGGGTATTCTGTCTGGGCATCAAATGTAATTTACAATGAGACAATGAAGAAATATGTCATGTATTTCTGTACGACATCTTCTTATGTGAAATCGACTCTCTGTTTTGCAACTGCAGACAATATAGAGGGACCGTATACTTATGTGGATACGATTTTATATTCCGGATATGGAAAAAGCAATATCAGCGAAACGAATTTGTACGATGTACTCGGGAAAAATGCAGATATTTCCAGATATCTGGAATATGGTGGATACAACAATAAGGAGTGGCCAAACTGTATTGATCCGGCGATTTTTACCGATGCAGACGGGCGGATGTGGATGAATTACGGCTCATGGTCAGGTGGTATCTTTCTGCTGGAGATTGATCCCACCACTGGATACCCGATTTATCCGGTGGATGACAAGGATGCCGATCCGTATTATGGATATCGGCTGATTGGTGGTGGACATCACTCTGCTGAGGGTCCATATATCCAGTATGACGCAGAAAACGGCTATTATTATCTGTTTGTTTCTTATGGAGACCTGCAGAGTGATGGTGGGTATCAGATTCGGCAGTTTCGCAGTGAAAAGCCAACGGGACCATATGTGGATGTGGCAGGAAATACACTGGAAGATCAGGACGATCATTTCAATTATGGTTTAAAAATGATGGGGAATTATACATTCCCGAGTTTAAATTATACCTATATGGCACCGGGCGGTCAGTCCACATTTCAGGATGATGACGGGAAATATTACATTACATATCATCAGCGGTTTGACGATGGCACAGAGTATCATGAACCGCGTGTACATCAGATGTACACAAATGAGGATGGGTGGTTTGTTGCAGCACCATTTGCCACAATGGGAGAAACTCTCTCGGAAAAGGGTTACAAAAAATCGGATGTATCCGGTACATTTTATGTAGTAAACCATGGAACAGATATCAGCAGTAAGATTCGCGAAGCGGAGGCATATACGTTTGCGGATGGAAAAGTAACCGGTGGAGAAAAAAGCGGTACATATGAGGTAAAGGAAGGCACAGATTACATTACCATTACACTGGACGGTGTCGTTTATAAAGGGGTATTAATGGAAATGACCGATGAAGCGGAAAATCCGGTGTTTTGTTTTTCGGCTGCAGGAGACAACGAGGAAACTCTCTGGGGCGTACAATATATCCAAAAGGAGTAAAGAGATATGGCAAAGTTAATGATCAACAAAAATAAAAAAGAAGGTACCATTGCACCGGAGATCTACGGGCATTTTTCGGAACACCTGGGCAGATGCATCTATGAAGGACTCTATGTGGGTGAGAACTCTGAAATTCCAAATGTCAATGGGATGCGTACAGATGTGGTGGAAGCACTTAAAGAGATTAAGATTCCGGTATTGCGCTGGCCGGGTGGATGTTTTGCGGATGAATATCACTGGAAAGACGGAATCGGACCGAAAGAGAACCGGAAGAAAATGGTTAATACCCATTGGGGTGGTGTGGTAGAAGACAACAGTTTCGGAACGCATGAGTTCTTTGAACTTTGCCGTCAGCTTGGATGTAAAACTTACATTAACGGAAATCTTGGAAGCGGAACCGTGCAGGAGATGTCGGAATGGGTTGAATATATGACATTTAACGGGGTGTCTCCGATGGCAGATCTGCGCAAAAAAAATGGACATGAGGAGCCGTGGACCATTGATTATTTTGGTGTTGGAAATGAAAACTGGGGATGTGGGGGAAATATGCGGCCGCAGTATTATGCAGATGAGTACCGCAGATATCAGACCTATGTGCGCAATTATGATCCGCAGAAACCGATCCAAAAGATCTGTGGCGGAGCAAATGTGGATGATTATGACTGGACAAGGAAGGTATTAGAGACAACCCATGATCACACCGTTCCTGAATTTCATGGATTTATGGATGGGCTTTCCCTGCATTATTATGTGCATCCGGAAGGTTGGGAAATCAAGGGAAGTGCAACGGATTTTGATGAAGAAGTGTGGTATAAGACATTAAAAAAAGCACTTTATATGGAAACTCTTGTGGAACGCCACGGAAAGATTATGGATCAGTACGATCCGGATAAAAAAATCGGAATGATCGTGGATGAGTGGGGCTGTTGGTTTACAGTTGAACCGGGAACCAATCCGGGCTTTTTATATCAGCAGAACACGATAAGGGATGCGCTGGTTGCAGGGATCACCCTGAATATCTTTAATAAGCACTGCGATCGCGTGAAGATGGCAAATCTTGCACAGATGGTAAATGTATTGCAGTCTGTCATTCTCACAGAAGGACCAAAGATGATTAAGACGCCGACGTATCATGTATTCCATATGTACCGGCATCATCAGGGTGCAACGCTTTTGAACAGTACACTGACAGGAGTGGGCGAAACCGGTATAGGAGAATGGAAAGTTCCGGAGGTGACGGAATCTGTATCTGAGGATGCGGAGCATATCATTACGGTTACATTAAACAATCTTTCTGCGGATGAGGAAAAAGAAATAGAGATTGTGATCGCCGGAGATGAACACATATATTCTGTGAAGGAAGCAAAGGTTGTTTCGGCAGAGATGCACGCACATAATACGTTTGATGCGCCGGAACTTGTAAAAGAAGAAGTGTTTACCGCATATAAAAAGTGTGCAGATGGGATAAAAATCATGCTTCCGCCATGCAGTGTGGTGGAACTGCGCCTGCAATAATGCAAAATGGACAGGATCATATGGAAGAATCAGAACGGTATTGCAGAAAATGCGAACTGGCAAAACAATACGGGGGCGGTCTGGAGGAATATCTTTTGCGGTACCTTGCACAGCTTACGCCGGAAGAACAGGCAGAAGATGTGACGTATGCAAGGCGTCTGGCATGTTGTGGGAAATGCACATGGTATGGGGAGCATATGTGCCGTGCCTGCGGATGCTATGTGCAGCTTCGTGCTGCGGTAAAAGGACAGAACTGTCCCTATGAAAAATGGGAACAAGAAGGAGAGACGCATGATACACGATCCGGCAATATTTTATGATGAGGTTAGTGGAAATTATTATACATACAGTACAGGTGCTATATGCCAGAAATCAAAAGATCTGGTGCACTGGCAGGAAATCGGAAAAGTTGTGGAACGTCCGCCGCAGGAGTCGGTGGAATGGACCGGCAGTGAAGATATCTGGGCACCGGATATCGTAAAGGTGGGAAAAGAATATCGTCTGTACTGCTCCAATTCCAGCTGGGGTGTACGCCAGTCCTGTATTTTTCTGGCAGTGGCAGACCGACCGGAAGGTCCGTTCGAACCCAAAGGGTGTGTGCTTAAAACAACAGAAAAATTTCCGCAGAGTGTTACCAATGCAATTGATGCAAATATTATCGAGGATGCAAAAACAGGGGAGCAGTATATGCTTTATGGCTCTTTCTGGGGTGGCTGCCATGTATTAAAACTGAACAAGACTACAGGTTTTGCCGAAGAAGAAGGAATCGGGGTATGCATTGCACGACGCCCGAAGTGGCAGAGCGGCAGTATGGAAGGCCCGTATATGGTATACAATGCGCAGAATAATTATTATTATCTGTTTGTTTCCTACGGATCTTTAAAATCCGATTACAATATCCGGGTGGGAAGAAGCCGGAGTATCTGTGGACCATTTATTGATTTCCACGGAAAGGATCTGATTGCGGATGAGGATGAGGATAACAGCACAGGATTACTCGCCATGTGTGGATATCAATGGAATGAAGGGCAGGCATATATGGGTCCCGGACATAATTCAGTGTTACATGATGTAAACGGACGGTGGTATCTTGTATGTCATATCCGCAGGAAAAACTTTACACAACAGGAAGAACCGTCTGAGATGCAGATACGTGAAATTTTCTGGAGTGAGGATGGGTGGCCGTTTGTGGCAGCACAGCCCCTTGCGAAGACAGATACAGGAGACGGGATAAAGCCGGTAACGAAAGAACAGATATGCGGTTTTTATGAGCGGATCACGCTTGCGCCGGCACTGCCGCAGGGAATTACCTGTTCTGTGCCAATGAAACTTGCACCGGATGGATATTATGAGAACTGTTCTGTTCAGGGAAAATGGGAGTATACTGCAGATCACAGGGGCATGATTACATATGGACCTTATACGGAGGAGGTGCGGGTTTATTGTGGCTGGGATGCACAGCGGAAGTGTGAAACAATTCTGTTGTGCGGACTGCGCAGTGATGGTGTTGCATTCTGGGCGAAAAGAATCGGAAATCTGGTATAATAGATGCCGGTTAAAAAGGCTTTTGCATGGAGAAATAACATGCAAAGGCCTTTTTTAATAAAATTATTCTTCAATTGGTGCGTAATTAATGCTGACTTTAATATCCTGTCCATAATTACCGAAAGATTTACCGAAAATCGTGAGTCCTCCAACGTGTTCTGCATTGTCATTGACTGCCATGCGCAGCTTCATGCTGCTGCGATAGTCCAGATTAAAGTCCCGGATGGTGACATCTGAAATCTGCAATCCGTCTATGAAAGTTCCCTTTTTATTGATCACAAGCATTTTTAACAATCCATACTGGTTCCAGTTCGGAAACCACCAGTCTGGAGTGAAAATACCGCGGACATCTCCGAAATCTCCCGGGGATGTCCAGGTGCCGATGCAGACATCATTTAAATAAAAACTGATATCGGATGGCCAGACGTTATTGATTCCCGGGGCTTCGGAACTGAGCTCGGCAGAGATTAAAATCTGCGTGATTTTCTGGGAACCTGGAATAAAGTTTGGAATTTCATATTCCACAAATCCTTTGGAAAACCAGAGAATATCTGCATTGTAGCGATCAGGATGTGCAAAGTAGCGCGTATCATCCACTTCACCGATCAGATGGGAAGCGGTAGCCAGCCCACAGGTCGGATAGACTTCATAATTGCAGTAATGTCCGACCTGAAGTTCTGCATTGTAAACATTCTGCGCTTCTTCCGGTGCGTCCAGATCAATGAGAATTTTATCCAGATGCAGAGTACAGATTTTCTGGTTTCCGTGCCCGCTGGAATCATTGGACGTATTGACAATTCCGCATGCCTCCAGTTTTTTTATATGTCCCGTCAGAGCACCGTTCGTAATGTTCAGTTTTGCTGCCAGTTCGTTCATGTTCATTTCTTTGTTTTCAATCAACAGTTTTATAATTTCAATCCGAACATCGGAGCCAAGTGCTTTAAAAATGTCCAGTCCATCATCCAGTGAAGTGATGTGAAGCATAAATTACCCCCTTTTTATTTGTTGTTTCATTTCTGTTTTATAAATTATAGTATCATTTCCGGAATGCGTCAACGCATGAGTGAAAGAAAAAGAATAAAAACGAAAATAATTTATAAAACACTAAATAACAACAATAAAATAAAATATTTTAGGAAAATCTAAAAAACATGTTGACATACTTATTGGGCAATTATATAATGTAACCAATAAGACCTGACAAATTTTAAAATATTAGTTAATCTGCCGAATGATTTTTAAAGGCGCGTCGGAATCAGATGGTCAGAATAACGAACAGGGGAGCTTATATTTTATTTCATTATGATCAAGGTGGTTAAAAAGGAGAGGAAACTATGAAGAAAAAAATCATATCAACATTGCTTTGTACAGCAATGCTCGCAACAATGGTAGCAGGATGCGGAGTTGAAAAGAGTGATGGGGGATCAGACACAGAAGGCTCTGCAAGCTCCGTTGCAGAGATGAAAGGAACCGGTGATAATGAGATCAATATTCTTATTTATGCACAGGATCACGAAAAAGCCGTTTATCAGGAACTAATTGATAAATTTACAAAAGAGCATGCAGATGAGATTTCTACAGTAAACTTTGAGGTAACAACACAGGATGAATACGCAACGAAGATGACAGCTGCCATGACAGCGGGAGAACTTCCGGACATTTTCTATGTGGGACCGGAAGCAGTCAGAAGTTATGTAGATAACGGATATGTACAGCCGTTGGATGATCTCGTAGATGCTACTGCGGTTGACAATCTGTGGCCGGCGATCAAGAGCGCATATATGTATGATGGATCTAATATTGGTTCAGGATCGTTATACTGCCTGCCAAAAGATTTATCCTGCTTTGCATTTGCCTACAACAAAGATCTTTTTGATGAAGCAGGACTGGAGTATCCGGATCCGGAAAATCCATACACATGGGAAGAATTTGCAGATGTGTGCCAGAAACTGACAAAGGATAAAGACGGTGATGGCGAAATTGATCAGTGGGGTGTTGCAAATGCAAATGCATTTGGTTTTACTCCTTATGTATACGGCAATGGCGGTCAGTTCTTAAATGATGATCAGACAAAGGTAGTCATTGATGAAAATCAGAATTTTAAGGATGCTTTCCAGTATTATACGGATCTGACATTAAAGTATAAAGTAACGCCAACGGTAGAACAGGATACTGCGCTTGGCGGATACCAGAGATGGCTGGACGGACAGGTTGCTTTTTATGCATGCGGTACATGGGATGTCGCAGCATTTATGGATGATGCAACATTCCCATACAATTGGGATTTATGTGGATGGCCGGTAGGACCAAACGGAGACGGAAAGTCCACAGCATGGCTCGGAACCGTTGGTTTCGCAGTTTCTTCACAGGCAAAGAACCCGGATTTATGTGCAGAGTTAATACAGTCCTTATCAACAGATCTGGACGGACAGAAAGAACTTTGCGGCGAGACATCCGGTAAGTCTTTACAGATTCCAAATATTATGGATTATGCACAGACAACATTTAAAGACAAAGTAAATGATGGAACAATTCCATATGCAAGCAATGTAGATGTTATTTTCGGATATATTGAGGGAAGTGACAAATATAAAGGAATCTTTACGGAAACAACCTACACTTACAACAGTGAATGGTGGGATACTTTCCTGGAAGGAATGCCGAATGTTCTGACCGGAGAAGTTTCCGTAGATGATTATTGTAAACAGGTAGCGCCAAAGATGCAGGAAGCACTGGACAACGCGATCGAATTACAGAACGCAGCAACTAATAATTAAGATTAAAACGGATTGCCCCTGTCATGGGGCAGTCCGTAGGAAAAGAGTGGGCATATGAGCGGAAAAACAAAACAACCGAAACATAAGATGTCGGCAATGGCGAAGAAAGAAGAAAGAACTGCGTGGCTGTTCATCGCCCTGCCTTTCCTTGGATTTTTACTTTTTATGGCTTATCCGATCTGCTTTGCAGTGTTTGCAAGTATGAGCAAGTGGACGGGAATGAACTCTCTGGTGGATAATTTCTGTGGATTGCAGAATTACATCAATATTTTTCATGATGAAAAATTCTGGAAATCTCTGCTTACAACCATTATTTATTTGATCGGTATTCCAATCGGAATGATCCTTGGACTGCTTCTGGCAATGGGAATGAACCGTAAGATTCCGGGAATCCGGCTGCTTCGGACAATGTATTATGTACCAGTAGTATCTTCACTGGTTGCCGTGTCTATTTTGTGGGCATGGGTTTATAATTACGATTATGGATTATTTAATTCAATCATCAAACTTTTGACCGGACATCATGGTCCAAACTGGCTGGGAGATGAGTTCTGGGTAAAAGTAGCTTTAATCATCTTCATGGTATGGAAAGGATTGGGAACTTCTATTATTCTTTATCTTGCCGGATTGCAAAACATTCCGCGTAACTACTATGAAGCTGCTTCCATTGATGGAGCAAATGGATGGCAGAAATTTCGTCATATTACCGTTCCACTGGTCTCGCCGGTTACGTTCTATATTTTAATTACCAGCCTGATTGGCGGTTTCCAGGTGTTCGTGGAAGTACAGGTTATGACGAATAAAGGTGGAACAAACTATAGTGCAGCAACCGTTGTTTATTATTTGTATGATAAAGCATTTTCAAACGGACAGTTAGGCTACGGATGTGCACTGGCAGTTATTCTTGCAATCATCATCTTCATTATCACGGCTCTTAATTTCGCGGGTCAGGATAGATGGGTGAAGACCATGGACTAGGAGGGAGTCATATGAGTTCAAAAAAAGATTTGGCAAGCTCCCGGCTTGTATCAAAAAAAGAGAAAATTTTTAACTGGATTATCTTTGTATTACTTCTTCTTGGTGCAGTTGTAATGGTTTTCCCGTTAATTTACATGATTGCGACATCATTCATGACAAAAAATCAGATTTTGTCCGGTACATTAACAATTCTTCCGGATCCGATTCTGATAGGAAAATATTCTGAAGTATTAAAAAAGGGACAGTTCATAAACGGTATATTTAATTCTCTGAAGGTTGCAATTCCGGTATTGATTATTGGCGGATTTACCTCCTCCCTCGCCGCATTCGGATTTGCAAAAATGAGATTTCGTGGCAAAAATGCATTGTTTCTGGCATTGCTGGCAACCATTATGATTCCGTTTGCGGTTGTCATGATTCCACAGTATGTCATGTTTACCAAACTGGGCTGGACCAATACTCTGCTTCCACTTATTATTCCGGGATGCTTTGGAAATGTCAGTATTATCTTTTTCCTTCGACAGAACCTGATCGGAATTCCGGATGATCTGATGGAAGCAGCAAAATTGGATGGATGTGGATATTTCCGTACGTTTCTTCAGATTTTTATGCCATTGATGAAGGGGGCTCTGGCAACGCAGCTGATGTTGTGGTTTATGGGAATCTGGAATGATTATCTTGCACCTACTATTTTCTTGAGAAGCGAAAAGAACTGGACATTGCAGGTGGTTATCCGTTCCTTCAATTCCTATTATGCAATTCAGAGTGATTATTCTTTGATCATGGCAGCATCCGTAATTGCAATGATTCCGACAATGGCATTGTTCTTTATTTTCCAGAGAATGATCATTGAGTCCATTGCAATCAGCGGTATCAAATAAGTAACAAATTATAAAATTCATCTTTTTCAATCCTCAACAAAATATAAGAAAGCAGTTCGTATAAAAATCGCTTGCGCGATGCGGACTGCTTTTGTAGTATTATAACGAACAGACATTTATACATGGTAAAGGAGGCAGCGTATGCCAAAAGAAAATCCGGTGATTGCTTTTTTAAATAAGATGGCAGATTTGATTTTACTGAATCTGATTTTTCTGCTGTGCTGTATTCCGGTTGTGACGATCGGACCGGCAATTACAGCATTGTATGCAGTTTCATTGCGATCGGTACGCTATGGAGATGGGTATGTTATACAGACTTTTTTCCGGTCGTTTAAGCAGAATTTTAAACAGTCTTTTGTGGTGGGAATGATAGGCTTACTTTTTGTGTGCCTGCTTGTTATTGATTTGTTTTTCTGGCGCAATGTGGGACCTGCTTTCATGTCCGTATTTATGACAGTGGTGAGTGTATGCGTAGGCTATTTGGTTTTTATTGTGTTCTTATGGCTGTTTCCGGTGATTGCAAAACTGGAAAATCCTTTGCGTGTGCAGATAAAAAATGCAGCCGCCATGGCGGTTGCCCATTTTTTCCCATATACGCTGTTTGTAAGTGTGATAGTACTGGCGGCAGGCTATATGGCATATACCAGTATCATTACGGATGTGCTGCTGCTTCTGATGGGATTTGCTTTACTTGCATATGTATGTTCATTCTTTTTTTATAAAGTGTTTGCAAAATATATAGACGAGGAACCGGTGGGAGAGGATGACCCATTATATGGAAGCAGAGAGTAAAAAATATGAATTGAAATTTCCTACCTTTAATGGTAGAATAAATGCATAGTTGCAGGCACACAACGGTCGATTTTTTGTGCAATATGTCTAGTGATAAAGGCGGAACAGTGGAAGACGGGCGTTGAAATTTTCATTGTGGAAAGCACCGGAAACAACCGTGAAAGCCGAAATGATTTACATAGTATATGGAGGTTTTTTATATGGCAAGATTTACATTACCGAGAGATTTATACCATGGAAAGGGAGCACTCGAAGCCCTGAAAACATTCAAGGGAAAGAAAGCGATCATCTGCGTGGGCGGCGGCTCCATGAAGCGCTTTGGGTTCCTTCAGAAAGCAGAAGATTATTTAAAGGAAGCCGGTATGGAAGTAAAACTGTTTGAGGGCATTGAGCCAGACCCATCGGTGGAGACTGTTATGAAAGGTGCGGCAGTGATGCAGGAGTTTGAGCCGGACTGGATTGTAGCCATGGGTGGTGGTTCTCCGATTGATGCGGCAAAAGCAATGTGGATTAAGTATGAATATCCAGACATCACTTTTGAGGATATGTGCAAAGTATTTGGTATTCCGGCACTGCGCAACAAGGCACATTTCTGTGCAATTTCTTCAACTTCCGGAACTGCAACAGAGGTAACGGCTTTCTCCATTATTACTGACTATGAGAAAGGAATCAAATATCCGATCGCAGATTTTGAGATTACACCAGATGTTGCAATCGTAGATCCGGATCTGGCAGAGACAATGCCACAGAAACTGGTAGCGCATACCGGAATGGATGCAATGACACATGCAATTGAGGCATATGTTTCTACCGCAAATTGCGATTTTACCGATCCACTTGCACTCCATGCAATCAAGATGATACAGAGTGATCTGATTCCATCTTATAATGGAGATATGGAAAAGAGAGATTCTATGCACAACGCACAGTGTCTGGCTGGTATGGCATTTTCCAATGCACTTCTTGGTATTGTACATTCCATGGCACATAAGACAGGTGCAGCGTTTGCGGATTATGGCGCACACATCATCCACGGCGCAGCCAATGCAATGTATCTGCCAAAGGTTATCGCATTTAATGCAAAGGATGAGACGGCAAAGAAACGTTACGGTGAGATTGCGGATTTCATGAAACTTGGCGGAAACACACTGGATGAAAAGGTGGAGCTTCTGATCGCACATCTGCGCAGGATGAACGATGATCTGAACATTCCGCACTGCATTAAAAACTATGGTGCAGACAGCTTCCCGACCGAGCAGGGATTTGTACCGGAGGAGGTATTCTTAGAGAGACTTCCGGAGATTGCGGCCAATGCAATTCTTGACGCATGCACGGGTTCCAATCCAAGACAGCCAAGTCAGGAGGAGATGGAGAAACTCTTAAAATGCTGCTACTATGATACGGATGTCGATTTTTAAAAGAAACTAAGCAAGAAAAGTCCTGCGGTTTTTGTATACCGCAGGGCTTTTTTTGACAACAGGTGCTTCAATGAACAAATGTGAGTGCTGATCGTGCAAAAGCACATTGGGTATATCAAAAACAGAACAAATATGGTAGAATATACGATATGTAATCTGAAAACAGATAGATAAGAAGATGACAAAAAGGGTCTGGAAATGAAAAAGAAGAATCCGGAGTTATATCGCCGGTAGGGAGGAAAATATTATCATGAGTGGATATCTGATCAAAGACACGACAAAGGAAGAAAGGATTGCACTGATTCGTTCCTGGCAGGAGCCGGATGACTGCGTGGGAGGAAGCGGCATGGATCTGTTTGATATGTATGATGCCTATATCCGTGGGGAGAAAGAGATTGCAGAGATCAATGGGGAATTTCAGGCATCCTATGTAAAAGACACCGAAGACTTAGAACAGCCGGAAGAAGCAAAATCCACTTCCGGAGAACTGACGCAGCTGACAAAGCTTCATGCGGAAGGTGCGCTTACGGATGAAGAGTTTGCGGCTGCAAAGAAAAAAGTGCTTGGACTGTAGTACACAATAATTTTATTATAAAAATGCAGTGGACGTAGAAATTGTCCGCTGCATTTTTTTATGGAAACAGTTCGTTAACAGGGTACAGTGCTTTTTCCCTGAATCAATATAGGGAGTGTGGTAAAACTCTGAATCAGCAGATCCGGATATTCCAGTTTGCGGATCATCATATTTCCGGCCTGGATACCCATATCATATACGTTGATGTCAATGACCGTTGGGGCAGGATCAATGATGCCTGCATAAGGGTAACAATCAAATGTAAGAAATCCTATGTCTTTTGGAATGGAAAGAGACAATTCGGTAATAGCACGGGAAACCCCAAGGGCGAGGGTGCTGTTTTCACAGACGACGGCCTGCGGAAGAGAGGCACGATCCTGCAATACGGGGAGAACTGTCTCGTAGGCTCCGAGACGGGTTGCATTTGTATAACAGATCCTTTTGTTTGGAATATGGTGTTTCTGGTTTAACATGCCTTTTAGAAATCCTTTCAGCCGCTGGCTGGAAAGAATGTCACTTTTCCGGCCCGCTACAAACAGTACATCGTAATAGTTACATGCAAGCATATGGGCGGCGGCATATTCTCCTGCCAGTGCGTGATCGGTGTCTATCCAGCAGAGCCGGCTTTCGAAATTGGGATGGCCGATAATAATATGTGGGACGTTGTCTTTGAGGATATGCTGTGCCAGAACTTCGTTGACCGCTGATCCATGGATAATCAGTCCATCGGCAGAACGGCGCTGTATTTCCTGAATGGCACGTTCGCCCGGATAGGATTCTTCTGAGGTATCCACAAGCGTAAGGGTATAATGGTGCCGTGTGAGTTCATGATGGACACCGGACATAATATCAAACATATGGGGATTCTGATAGGCAGTACCCTGCCCGAGATCCGTCAGGTAAACAATATTTTTGGCAGCCTGTCTGGCAAAGGAAACGGCACGGGCGTTGGGAACATAGTGCAGCTTATCAATGGCAGCCTGAACGCGTGCAACAGTTTCTGGTGAAATGGTCGTCCAGTGATTTAAAACTTTTGAAACTGTGGATTTAGACACTCCGGCTTCATTTGCAACATCGGATATTGTTATAGCCATATTTTTTCCTCCTTAAAAATGTATAAAACTAAAAAGATGGTATAGCGGTTTCCTAACAAAGTCAATAGAAAATAAAGATAAAACGTTGAAAATATAGGAAAATATCAATAAAATAAAATCAGTCACAGCGGAAAACCGCAAAATAATAGCAATATATAGGAAAACAGTTTCCTGGGAGGGAGAAAACATGAAAAAAAGAATGGTGGCAATTGCCCTGGCGGCGGCAATGGTGATGACAACGTTCGCCGGATGTGGGGGAGCAGAAGAAACGGTGGAAACACAAAAAAGTGAAAATACGGAAAAAACGAGTGAAGATGCAGTAAAAAATCTGATAGCTTCCACAAAAGGAACCGTTACCTTAAACCTATGGTGTGATGAAACAGAAAGTTACCAGAAAACGATGAAGCAGTTGGTTGAAGATTTTAAAAACCAGTATGATCAGGTAGATTTTGATATTACAATCGGTGCAGTATCTACAGCTAATTGTAAGGATGAAGTTCTTGCAGATGTAGAAAAAGCGGCAGACGTATTTGTATTTGCAGATGATCAGTTATATGATCTGGAAAAAGCAGGGGCATTACAGAGTGTTGATGCAACATTTACATATGATCCCAAAGAAGAAAATGAGAAAGAGGCAGTGGAGGCGGCTTCCGTGGATGAAACTATGTATGCATATCCTCTTACCGCTTCCAATGGATATTTTCTTTATTATGATTCCAATTATCTTACCCCGGAAGATGTAGCTTCCTGGGACAATCTTTTGGCTGCAGCGCAAAAACAGGGCAAAACAGTCGGCATGGAAGTATCCGGGGCATGGTATTTGTATGGATTTTTTGCGGGAGCAGGGCTTGAAATGTATCGGAATGATGATGGCTCTAATACCTGTAACTGGAATGCTGCGGATACCAAATACAAAGGTGCAGATGTTGCTGCTGCGATCACGGATATTTGTAAAAACAAGGCGATGGTAAATTGTGTGAATGAAGATGCACAGGCTTTTGCATTAAATGGGGAGATGATTGCGGATGTCAATGGAACATGGGCAAGCAATGCGTTTAAAGAAGCATATGGTGATGGATATGCTGCTGCAAAACTTCCTACATTTACGGTAAATGGAGATCAGGTACAGATGGGATCTTATGCGGGATATAAGTTTGTCGGAGTGAATGCATATTCAAAAAATACCGGATGGGCAATGCTTTTGGCAGAGTATCTGACCAATGAACAGAGTCAGAAAACAATCGGTATTGCAACCGGAGAAGGTCCTTCTAATATAAAGGCAGCAGCTTCGGAAGAAATTACTTCGGCACCTGCACTTGCGGCATTGACAGAACAGGCAAAATACGCAGATTTGCAGCGGGTAGGAAATAATTACTGGGATCCGGCGGCTGCACTGGGAGAAACATTGGTGGAAGGTACCTATAAGGATGCACAGAGTGTGCTGGATAAAGCGGTTGAAGGTATTACTCAGCCGGCATCCGAATAATGAATGCATATGAGAAGATATTGGAATGAAATAAAAACAGCGTGGGTACAGGGAAATCTCTGGACCCGCCTGTCCCTGCTTGTGATGGGGAGCGGATATTGTGCCTGTGACCGATGGGGAAAAGGAATTTTAATGACATTGATGGAAGTATTCTTTTTTCTCTTTACAGGGAGGGTATCCTGGCAGTATATCAGAAAATTAAATACATTAGGAACCGTGCAGAGAAAGGAAACACTGGATCTTACAACATTACAAAAGACGGTAAATCACTATGATAATTCCTTGCTGATTTTACTTTTTGGAGTGGTTGGGATATTGATCATAGCAGCATTTGTTGCATTATACGTGTCAAATTTTAAAACCGTATTCCGGATGCAGCAGATGAAAGAAAATGGGGAACATATTAATACCCTGAAGGAAGACTGCCGGGAACTGATAAACCGGAAGTTTCATGTGAGCCTGCTGGCACTGCCGGTTTTGGGGGTAATTCTGGTAAATGTGATTCCGATTATCTTTATGATATGTGTTGCATTTACCAATTATGATATGGATCATCAGCCGCCTACCTATCTGTTTACCTGGGTAGGGCTAAAAAACTTCCGCCAGTTGTTTACATCTTCTGCCACGGTAACGTTTGGGTATGCGTTTATACGTATTTTGTTCTGGACGTTACTCTGGGCACTTCTTGCAACATTTTCAACGTATTTTGGCGGGATTATGCTTGCAAAGCTGATCAATGACCGGCAGGTGCGCTGGAAGAAAATGTGGCGGACATTATTTGTTATAACAATTGCAATTCCGCAGTTTGTTACCCTGCTTCTGGTTGGAAAAATGTTTGGGGATTACGGAATTGTCAACAGTATCTGCAGTAAGACTGGCCTGACGGATCTGCTCAGACAGATCGGACTTGTGGGAAAAGGACTTTCTTATATTCCGTTTTTGACAAAACCGGGATGGGCGCATGTCATGATTGTGCTGATCAATATCTGGGTAGGGGTACCGTTCCAGATGCTGAGTGCGACGGGAATACTGATGAATATTCCCCATGAACAGATGGAAAGCGCGAAGATAGATGGGGCAAATGAGAGGCAGATTTTCTGGAAAATTACGATGCCATATATGTTGTTTGTGACAGGCCCGAGTCTGCTTACAGCACTAATTGCCAACATTAATAACTTTAATGTGATTTATCTGCTTACAACAGATTACGTTACATCCAACATGAATTATGCAAATTCCAATGCAAAAGAAGTAGATTTGCTGGTTACATGGCTGTTCAGGCTGACAAATGATTATTCCAATTATAAAATGGCATCTGTTATCGGCATCTGTGTATTTTGTATCTGTGCCGTGCTGACACTTATTGGATTTACGAGGATGATTGCAGGGAATAAAGAGGAGGAATTTCAGTAAATGAAAAAACAGTTAAAAATAGTTGGAAAACATATACTGCTGGCTTTGCTGGCATTTATATGGCTGATTCCGATTGTATGGCTGCTGGTAACTTCTTTTAGTTCATACAAAGGCATTAATACATTGCATTTTTTCCCGCAAAGATGGTCTTTGGACAATTACATGCAGTTGTTTTTCCGGCCGGATACCGTTGCCAATTTTCCGGACTGGTTTCGGAATTCCCTGATTATTGGAGCAGCGACCTGTGTAATTTCCACATTATTTGTGCTGATGGTAGCATATGCAATGAGTTGTATGCGGTTTCCGGCACGTAAACCGTTGATGAGTATTGCGATTATTCTTGGAATGTTTCCGGGAGTTCTTTCCATGATAGCCATTTATTTTGTAATGAAATTACTGGGGCTGACAGACAGCATGGCAGGGTTAATTATTATTTATTCTGCGGGTTCCGGACTTGGATATCTCATTTGTAAGGGCTTTTTTGATACCATTCCGGTTTCACTGAGGGAATCCGCAAAACTGGAGGGGGCATCGGAACTTTCCATCCTCGTAAAAATCGTAATTCCATTGTCGAAACCGATCATTGTTTATACGGTGATAAATGCTTTTCTGAATCCGTGGATGGATTTTGTGATGGCAAAACTTATGATCCGTTCAAAAAATCCGGCAGACTGGACGGTAGCAATGGGATTATATAATCTGGTGCAGAGAACCCTTGTGGGAGATTATTTTTCCGTATTTTGTGCGGGTGGTGTGATTGTGGCAATTCCTATTTCTATTTTGTTTATTATCATGCAGAAGTTTTATGTAGAAGGAATTACGGGAGGGGCAGTAAAAGGATGAAAAAAGAAGCAGTTTTACATGTACCGCTGTCGCAGTTCGCATATGCATATGATGAAAGAACAATTGTCCTGCGGCTTCGGGCGGCAAAAGGGGATTTAAAAAGCTGCAAAGTGTTTTATGGAGATCGTGTGGATCCTAAGCCACAGATAGAAACATTTGAAAAAGAGATGGTTTGTGCGGCAAAAGATGATTTGTATGATTATTTTGAAACTGTTATTCATGACAGATACAGCCGGTTGTGCTATTATTTCCTGCTCTGGGATGGAAAACAGGAACAGTATTATTATGAGCGCGATTTCAGCCGGGATATCCCGGAGAACCGGACAGAATTTTTCCAGTTTCCCTATATAAGAAGAGAGGATATGTTTCATATTCCGTCATGGGCGAAAGATATGGTGATGTATCATATTTTCCCGGATAGTTTTGCAACCGGTTACCGTACCATGGAGAAACAACCGAATGAACAGAAAATCGAGATAAAAAATGGGGAAAAAGCGATTTCGGGAAACCGGCTGGGCGGCACGTTAAGTGGGATAAAAGCGAATCTGGATTATCTGCAGCAGCTTGGAATTAATTGTATTTATGTAAATCCGGTGTTTGCCGCAAATTCGTATCATAAGTATGATACCATAGATTATTTTTCCATAGACCCATGCCTTGGAACAAAAAAGGAAGCAAAAGAACTGGTGGAAGATTGCCATGCACGGGGCATCCGTGTTTTGTTTGATGGAGTGTTTAACCATTGCGGACCGGATTTCTTTGCTTTCCGGGATGTTCTTGCCCATGGGGAAAAATCAGAATATCTTGATTGGTTTTATGGGATGCAGGCACCGGTTGACTATAAAGATCCCCCAAATTATGAAGCCTTTGCCTATGTAAAAGAAATGCCGAAACTAAATACTGGAAATCCAAAAGTCGAACAATATTTGATTAAAGTCGGAGTGTATTGGATACAGGAGATTGGGATTGATGGCTGGCGGCTGGATGTTGCAAATGAGATTAATCATGACTTCTGGCGGCATTTCCGGGCGGCTGTGAGAGCAGTTAAAAAAGATGCACTTCTTATAGGGGAAATCTGGGAGGATGCACAGTGCTGGCTGCTGGGCGATCAATTTGATTCTACCATGAATTACCGGTTTTCCTATTTATGCACAGATTTTTTTGCAAAAAGGACAATGTGTGCGCGGGAGTTTGATGAACAGATGACCAAAATGATTTACCGGTATCCACAACAGGTGTCAGAGATACAGATGAATTTTCTGGATTCGCATGACATTCCGCGGTTTCTGAGTTATTGTGGCGGAGACCGCAGGAAACTTAGGCTCGCCTGTTTTTATCTAATCATGGGATATGGGATTCCTTCGGTTTTTTATGGAGATGAATGTTATCTGGATGGAAAAACAGAGACACAGTATCGCCAGGGGATGCGATGGGACACATCGGACACCTTTGCCGGGGATTTGAAAGAGTGGATCAGCTTCCGGAAGACGCATGAAGCATTGAAAAATGGCAGATATCGTGGCATCTGGATGGAAGACGGAGGATTGTATGCTTTCCTGCGGGAGAATAAAGAGGAAAAAGTTCTGGTTATTATCAATAATTCAGATGAACCATATGTCTGTGACGATAGATTCTGGTGCGAAACGGAACAAAAAATCTGTGGGTTCGTATTGGATAAAGTAAAACAATTGCCTGCAATGCAGGGAAAACCCTTCATTATTAAAAATAGATAGTTCAAAAAATGCTGCCTTACATGTAAAATGCAGGGCAGTATTTTTGTGAAATTCTTTTAGTGACATATGAAAAAACCTGTGTTACACTGACCGTACAAGTAAACATACATGGTACAACTTTAGTAGAGAAGCCCGGACAGGCTGTATCTGTTTTTTAAGAGGGGATATACATTATGGAGAGTATCACAGGAGGAAACACACCAAAATATCAGGAACTGACGGAACAGCTGCGTTTGCAGATCGTCTCCGGGGAGATTGCACCGGGGCAGAAACTGCCATCGGAAAATACGCTTTCCGCACAGTATCAGGTCAGCCGTCAGACGGTGCGCAAGGCATTGGCGATTTTGCAGAATGAAGGATATATATACGCAGAGCACGGGCGCGGTACATTCTGTTCGGAAATGATGCGGCACGCACATCCGTCAAAGAATATTGCTGTCGTAACAACCTATCTGTCAGACTATATTTTTCCCCGTGTGATACAGGGAATTGATGATGTGCTGACCGGTGCAGGATATAGCATTGTCTTAAAAAATACAAAAAATTCACGGACCCGGGAAGCGGAATGCCTGCAGGAAATTTTAAGCAAAGATATTGACGGGGTTATCATTGAACCGAGTAAAAGCCAGATTTTCTGCCGGCATATGAATTTGTACGAACAACTGGAAAAATCGCATATTCCATACGTGTTTATCCAGGGATGTTTCCCTCAGATGAAAGACAAGCCGCATGTGCTGCTGGATGATTTTCAGGGGGGATATATGATCACAAAGTATCTGACGGATCACGGGCACAAAAATATCGTGGGAGTATTTAAGGCGGATGACATGCAGGGACAGAACCGCCATAAAGGGTATGTCCGTGCACTGCAGGAGGCGGGAATTTTGTATGATCCGGATAAAGTGGTGTGGTTTCACACGGAGGACCGTAAAATCCATCCCTATGAAGCAATCCGTGAAATGGCAGGAAAAACGCTTCGTGGGCGGATGGATGCGGTTGTTTGTTATAACGATCAGACGGCACAGCTTGTTATCCGTGCACTGCAGGAGGAAGGGCTGCGTATTCCGGAAGATGTTTCGGTAACCGGTTATGATAATTCTTCGCTGGCGGACCAGCAGGGGCTTCGGCTGACAACCATTGACCATCCGCAGGAAAAGCTTGGCGCCATGGCAGCAGAACTGCTCCTTTCCATGATTCAGAACGGAGAAAAAGAGGAAGGGGAGAGTGTTCTCATCCAGCCAATGCTTATTGAGGGAAATTCCTGCATGGAATACCGGTGACGGCTTGTGCAATCTGACCAAAACAATGCCTGATTAAAACGAAAAAAGACAACAATTTTGTTGATTTTTTGCATGAAAAACAACTTGTAAATACATGCATACAAGTTATAAACTTAGAGTATAAAAGCGAACGATATAAAGCATTGATTCTAAGGAGGAACGAGTATGCTGTTAAATAAGGATTACAAATTTTGGTTTTGCACAGGATCACAGGATCTGTATGGAGAGGAATGTCTGGCAAAGGTAGCCCAGCATTCCAAGCAGATCGTAGACGAGTTAAATAAGACAGGCGTTTTGCCATATGAGATTGTATGGAAGCCAACCCTGATCACGAACGAGCTGATCCGCAAGACCTTTAACGAGGCAAATAATGATGAGACATGTGCTGGTGTGATCACCTGGATGCACACCTTCTCTCCGGCAAAGTCCTGGATTCTTGGACTGCAGGAGTACAGAAAACCTCTCATGCATTTACATACACAGTTCAATGAGGAACTTCCATATGACAGTATCGACATGGATTTCATGAATGAGAACCAGTCCGCACACGGTGACAGAGAGTATGGTCATATCGTAAGCCGTATGCGTATGGAGCGCAAGGTTGTTGTCGGACACTGGACGGACCCGGTTGTTGTTGATAAGATTGCAAGCTGGATGCGTACCGCAGTCGGTATCGTAGAGAGCAGCCACATCCGTGTCATGCGTGTCGCAGACAACATGAGAAACGTAGCAGTTACCGAGGGCGATAAGGTAGAAGCACAGATCAAGTTTGGCTGGGAAGTAGATGCTTATCCGGTAAACGAGATCGCAGAGTCTGTTGCAGCCGTATCCCAGTCTGATACAAACGCACTGGTAGATGAATACTACGACAAATATGAGATTCTACTCGAGGGAAGAGATCCGGAAGAGTTTAAGAAACATGTAGCCGTACAGGCGCAGATTGAACTTGGATTTGAGCGTTTCCTGCAGGAGAAGAATTATCAGGCAATTGTTACCCACTTCGGCGATCTTGGCGCATTAAAACAGCTTCCGGGACTTGCCATCCAGAGACTGATGGAAAAAGGTTATGGCTTTGGCGCAGAAGGTGACTGGAAAGTTGCAGCCATGGTACGTCTCATGAAAGTGATGACAGCCGGTATGAAGGATGCAAAGGGAACTTCCATGCTGGAAGATTACACCTACAATTTAGTAAAAGGCAAGGAAGGAATCCTCGAAGCGCATATGCTTGAGATCTGTCCGTCCATCGCAGACGGTCCGATCAGCATCAAGTGCCAGCCTCTTTCCATGGGCGACAGAGAAGATCCGGCAAGACTTGTATTTACATCGAAGGAAGGACACGGAATTGCAACATCCCTCATCGATCTGGGCAACCGTTTCCGTCTCATTATCAACGATGTAGAGTGCAAGAAGACAGAAAAGCCAATGCCGAAACTTCCGACCGCAACCAACTTCTGGACTCCGGAACCGGATATTTATACAGGCGCAGAGGCATGGATTCTTGCTGGCGGTGCACACCATACCGCATTTACCTATGACCTGACTGCAGAGCAGATGGGTGACTGGGCAGCAGCTATGGGCATTGAAGCTGTATACATTGACAAAGATACCAAGATCCGTGACTTCAAGCGAGATCTGATGCTTGGAGAAGTATTCTACAGATAAAAGGTATGTAACACCTGCTTTTGCAAGCTGCAAAGGCAGGTGTTTATGGCAGAAAGAGAGGTAGAAACAGTGGAAAGAAAAGACGAGATCGTGTCCGGGAAAACATTTCTCGGAATTGAATTTGGCTCCACACGTATCAAGGCGGTACTGACCGATGCGAACCATACACCGATCGCATCCGGCAGTCATGAATGGGAAAACCGCCTCGATCACGGAATCTGGACCTATACCATGGACGATATCTGGGGTGGTCTGCAGGACTGCTACCAGGATCTGAAAAAAGACGTAAAAGAGCAGTATGGCGTGACACTGACAAAGATCCGTGCGATTGGATTTTCCGCCATGATGCACGGATATCTGGCATTTGATAAGGCTGGGGAGCTTCTCGTGCCGTTCCGCACATGGCGTAATACAATCACAGAGGAAGCAGCAGCAGCGCTGACGAAGGAATTTTCCTATAACATTCCGCAGCGCTGGAGCATTGCCCATCTGTATCAGGCAATGTTAAAAAAAGAGGAGCATGTGAAAGATATCGCATTTTTCACCACGCTTGCAGGATTTATCCACTGGAAACTGACTGGGGAAAAGGTACTCGGCGTGGGGGATGCATCCGGAATGTTCCCAATCGACAGTAATACAAAAGATTATGATGCAGCAATGCTCGATAAGTTTGATGCACTGGCAGAACCATACGGCTTTGACTGGTCACTCCGTGACATTCTGCCAAAAGTTCTTGTTGCCGGAGAAAATGCCGGAACGCTGACCGCAGAGGGCGCAAGGCTTCTCGATACCGATGGCGAACTGGAAGCAGGAATTCCGGTATGTCCGCCGGAAGGTGATGCCGGAACCGGCATGGCAGCGACCAACAGTGTAGCTGTCCGCACTGGAAACGTATCCGCAGGTACTTCCGTATTTGCAATGATCGTACTGGAAAAGGCGTTGAAGAATGTGCACACCGAGATCGATCTGGTGACCACGCCATCCGGAGAGGCGGTTGCCATGGCACACTGCAACAACTGCACATCCGATCTGAATGCATGGGTCAACCTGTTTGAAGAGTTTGCCAACAGTTTTGGCATGAAGATTGACAAGAATGAGCTGTTTTCCGTTTTATACAACAAAGCACTCGAAGGTGACGCAGATTGTGGCGGTCTTTTAGCATACAACTATTTTTCAGGAGAAGGAATTACCGCATTTGATGAAGGAAGACCTCTGTTTGCCCGCACACCGGATGCAAAATTCAATCTTGCAAATTTCATGCGCGTGCATTTGTTTACGGCACTGGGAGCATTAAAGGATGGTCTGGATATCCTGCTCAAAGAGGAAGGCGTACAGATCGACAAGATGTACGGCCACGGCGGTCTGTTTAAGACTCCGGTAGTCGGACAGCGCATCATGGCAGCAGCCATCGATACACCGGTTTCCGTTATGGAGACGGCAGGCGAGGGCGGTGCCTGGGGTATTGCACTTCTGGCTGCCTATATGGCACAGAAAGAAGAAGGAGAGAGCCTTGCCGATTATCTGAATGAGCGTGTATTTGGCGGACAGGAGGGTGTAACTGAAAACCCGGTTCCGGCAGATGTGGAAGGATTTGATCAGTTCCTGAAACGCTACAACGAAGGGCTTGCAATTGAGCGTGCAGCAGTAGAACATTTATAAAATAATAGTTACAGATAAGAAACAGGCAGAATCCGTCGTTTACAGCGGCGGATTTTGTGGATATAGAAAGGACAGAAAGCATGTTAGAAGAATTAAAAAAACAGGTTTACGAGGCAAACATGGAATTGCCGCGCAGAGGCTTGATCACTTATACATGGGGCAATGTCAGCGGGATTGACCGTGAGAGTGGTTATTTTGTCATCAAGCCAAGCGGTGTGGATTACGATAAACTGACACCAGACGATATGGTCGTTATGGATTTAGAGGGAAATAAAATCGAGGGTGATTTGAAGCCATCATCCGACACACCAACCCATCTCGAACTGTACAAAAAGTATCCGGATATCGGAGGCGTGGTACATACCCATTCCCCGGAGGCTACTTCCTGGGCACAGGCAGGAAGGGATATTCCGCTTTACGGAACGACCCATGCGGATTATTTCTTTGGACCGATTCCATGTGCGCGTAGCCTCACACCGGAAGAGATTGACGAGGCATACGAGACCAACACCGGAAAAGTTATCATTGAGACTTTTGAGACAAGAGGAATTAACCCGGTTTACACACCTGGCGTGCTCTGCACGAACCATGGTCCGTTTACGTGGGGCAAGGATGCGGCAGAGGCAGTGCACAATGCCGTTGTCTTAGAGGAAGTTGCAAAGATGGCAACCCGTACCGAACTGATCAATCCGAAGGTGCAGCCGGCACCGGATTGTATCCGCGATAAGCATTTCTTCCGCAAGCACGGTGCGAATGCTTATTACGGACAGAATTAAACAATATTTTTATACTAAAATATTTATGGGAACAAAAGAGAGGGATATTTTCTTTTTCAAAGGAAGAGTCCCTCTTTTTTCTATGTAAAAATTCTTGTATTTTACTGTTTCGGAACAAATGGAGAATCTTCCAAAAACTCCGTGTTGCAATTGATATAATAACCAGCAATAATTAGCTTGAAGGTGAAGAAAATGAAAAAAATAAAAAATTGGTTACTTGAGCATGACCCACTTGAAAATCTGGCACAAATTTTGACAATAATTATGCTCAGTATATCAGGAGGCAGTACAATTGTGGGAATGATTTGGTATATTGCAGAAGGAGGATATACGAAGCAACTACAGGCTGCAAAAACAATGAATTGGGACACAATCAAACACTCTTTTACTGCGGGAACTGTTACAATTTTAGTAACTGGAATTATTCCTAAAGTGGTTGGAGTCATGTTTTTGGCAGAAGTGATTGCTTTATTGATTCAGTATTTTAAGTATGCAGATAAAATGGAATGTGTTGTTATGGTTATTAATCTGCTTTTGATGTTGTTGGTAGTTTTTATATTTTGGCAGACTGAAGGATTATCAAAATATCCAGAATGGATACATAGGAAGAATACACAGGAAATCTTGATTTTATATACGATTGTTACCATAGTTGTTATTATTGTATTCGTGAGCAGTATGGTAAATAGCGTAGGCGGAAGTTTCTTAAAATATGCGTTAGCTGCACTTGGACTGCATTTTATTGTCCTGCCACTGGCGATGTTGTTTTTGCAAAATATTATTTCGCTGGTAGTATCAGTTGTCGCAATAGCTTTGTTGTGTTTAATTATATATATTGTGATTCAGTTTGTGCTTATGTCAGGCGGATCAGAAAGCGAAGAAACAGTTGCACCTGCTTCCAGTTTAGGAATGCATAGAAATGTTACATCAAAATCTGAAAAGAAAGATTCCAGACCAGCATATGAACGGGATCAGAATTCAAATCATCACTACATTCAGGATTATCAGGGAATGGGCGGAAATTATCTTTATAAAAGACATGGACAAACGGGGGACTATATTGAGTTGGACAATCCTGTGACGACAAGGAGAATTTGTTCTCTCGAAGAAGCGAAACGTGGAACACATAAATTTTACAGGAGAGATTCTGGGAGAGAAATACGAGTTGAAGAGATTCCATGGAAGGAGTAATATGAAAATAGACAAGCAGGTAACATTAGGCTTGTGATATAATTCAAATAGTTAAAAACTCTAAGAAAAGTAACAGAAAAGGAAAAAATTATGGAAAAATCGAGAAAAAATTTGGGATCGGATGAGGCATTGACATATACGCCAATTTTGAAAATTGCTTCTGACAAAATTGATGTCGTTGAGGTTGCTGATAAGAATAAGAATGAATATGTTGGAGAAACATATAAAAGCGGAAATCCTGCGCTGTTTTTTGATAAAAACACTGGAAATTTTCATATAATGCCGAAAGAAGCGCGAGTACTTAATGATTGTGAGGAGGCTATTGCAAAAAAATATAGTGAAATAGCTGGAAAATTAGATGAAAAATTAGAAAAAAACGAAGCGTATAGGGATTGGACAAGGGCAAAACGCGTTGGAAAAGGAAAAATACAATATAAAGATCTATTTAATTACATAAGAATAAAGGTTGAAAATGAGCGAAATTATGATCTCATGTTTTTTAGAATGTCTTTAGATGAAAAAGCAAAGAATGTGTCTTGTATTTTAAAATCTATACAGTATGAATATTCTAGAGATTTTCAATCATGTTCAATTTATCCGGAATCCTTGGAGGATGGTTGTGAGAAAAAAGAACGTATAGAAAATTGTTATTATAATCCATGTGTGAGTTTTTATGATGACGCGGATACGATAGTAAACGATTTTATAAATTTTATTAAAGAAAAAGAAGAAAACTATAAAAGTTCAGAGTCTTAATGGCCTTGTTAAAAATATCAAAAGAAATAACCGTAATCATGTAAACAGATTCCAAAAACTCCGCGTCACCATTGTTATAATAATCCTAAAGCCAAAATAGTAATGAGAAGATGAACAAGTACAGATTGGAGAACGTATGGGAGAAAAAATGCAGACACCAAAAACCAATAGTGTAGTTCGTGCACTTACCGTCTTAAAGATATTGCAGGAAAAAACAGATAAGGACCATGCTTTAGAGCAAAGTGCTATTTTAGATTATATAATTAATGACGAGAATTGTTACAGCACGGATAAGACATTGAATGGGGATATAAAAAATTTGATGACGTTTTTTAATCCACCATCGGATCAATACAACGAACAGGAAGAGGATTTCCGAATTGTATATGACCGGATAGAAAATGGAACGAAGCGAATTACGAATCTGCGCTATTTACATGAATTGAGCAAGGATGATTTACAGGCACTTATAGATATGACACAGGCAAGTACGGAAATAGGAGATGAGCAAAAGCGACGCTTTATTAGATTTTTTGAAAAGCAGGGAAGCACATACTATAAATGTCATGTGAACGGAGTGAAAGGAATTCCGGAGTATTCCACTTTAAATGGTGAAATGCTGCAACAAAATAAAAATGTGTTCCAGGCTGCGATTAAGAATAACCATAAAGCGTGTTTTACGCTGAACATTTATAATAAAGAGGGGAAACTTGTTCCTTTCCGTGAAAAAAAATATGAGGTTAATCCATATTATGTAGTGAAATATATGGGGCGATATTATCTTTTGGCAACACATAAAAAATATAAAGACACACATATTTATCGAATGGACCTGATATCAGATGCGGAAGAATTAGAAGAGAAAAGAGAGACCATCCGGGGAGTAGATGGCTTGGATAATTCTAACCCGACAGACTACATGGCACAACACTTGGATATGTTTTATGATAAGCCAAGAACTATCACAATTAAGCTGAAAAATGACAGCTATACCTACTTGTATGACAGTTTTGGAACACATTATGCGTGGAAAAGAAAAGTGGATGAAGAATATGATGAGGTAGAGGTAATTGCAAGTGAGGAGGCCATGATCAATTGGGCTTTACGTCATCGGGAGGATGTGGAAATTGTACGTCCACTTTTGCTTCGTAAACGTCTGTGTGATGAAATGCAGGCGTTGTTAGAAAAATATAGAGTATGAAAACAAATGGAGGGAATGTTAAATGGAACAAGAAAGAGAATGGAATTGTTTAAGTCGAGAAGAATATTTTAATAAAGCAATAATTGCCTTGTTTGGTTATATATTTTGGAAAGAAAAATGTGAGAAACTATTTCATGAAGTTGTATCTGGCTCAAGAGTAAATGATGGTAATTATGGTGATTGCGACAGTGGAAAAGAGTTAATGAACGTTATTCGGGAAAAAATGAACGAACAAGGATTGGCACCCGCAATCAAGATGGAAAAGGCTTCTTTCAAAACAAGAATAGAAGGAATGAAAATAAGCTATTCAAGAAAGTTCTCAAAGGAGTTTCCAAATACATATGATTATGAGATGACGAATAAAAATAAGTCGTATGATTATGATGGATGGAAGTATAAAACTGAAGATTTCGATAAATGGATATTAACATATAAAGAGGATACCTATTCACATTATTATTATAATGAGTTAGATCATGTGCTTACTTTTTGCTTGGGAAATGTTCGTAAAGGAAAAAAGACAACACCTAAAGAGAAGGGGTTTTTTATAATGGTGGAAGAACTTGATTTAAAAATAAGAAGTATAAACTCTTATCGGATTTAATATGAAGCGCCAGTTTTCCAACAGGAAAACTGGTGCTTCATATTTACTAAAATTTGTATATAACGAGAACCTTACCAAAATTCCGTGTTTGAAATGGTATAAATAATAAATGTAGATTATTCAAACAAGGGAGGCTCTTATAATGGATAATGAAATAAGAACAGCAATCAAAAAGATTTATGGTATGCTTTGGGATGTATTGTCATTGTATGAAAAGACGGAAAGGTATAACAGTATTCCAAAAGATGAGAAGATAACAGAAAAGGATATTTGGGATTTTATTGGTGACAAATTACTGTTGGTTCGCAAAGAGGTTGATACAGAGTTTCTTGGAAATGAAGAACTTAATAATAAAATGAGGTATGTAGTAGATGAGACGGAGCATTTTGTCAGAAGCTACGAAGTGCCGGGAGTTGTAAAGCGGTGGAAATGCATTAATCCGAAGTTACTTTATTTTGACTGTGCATTTGATTTGATGGAAGAATGTCCAAAGGATTATAAAGAAATCAGCAGAGGATTGACAAATGTAAAATTAGAGTGCTATCCGGATAAGGAGCTTGTAGAAGATAGAAAGAAATATTTTGCGGGAATTAATCAAAAAAATGAGGCAGACAATTTCAAATACAGTGAAACTAGGATTTTTCAAAATGAACTTTTAAATACGTTGACTTTGGTATTTAGAAATGATTTTGGAAAGTATATTTAATCCGATACATAATAACTTTAAGATTATGAATTTAAGTTAATCGTACACTATATGATTGTATAGGGATAGATGATGCAAGGATAGGAGATAATCTATGAGATATTATAGTTTCGCACTGAATGCGAACTCAGAACAGATAAAAAAGAAGACATCTATAAATTTACGTGAATACGCTTATGAGAATACAATTTCCGCAGTTAATAACTACATGTACAAAACCATAATGAATGGGTTAGCATTCTGTGCTTATCGTGAAGAGGGAAATATAATTTTTGCTGTTTTCTCCCATGATGAAAAGAAAAATACCTTCAGGGAGTCGTTCGCCTATATCACTGAGATACTGGATAGTGCATTTTCCATAAACAGAATAAAAAATGATCCTTACGAAATTACCATGTATCAGGCACTTGATTTTATTCTTGAAGCAAGAAGAAGAGACTATATGACTATAGGTAACAGGTTTATAGAGGCTTCTAATCTTTGGATTTATAATTATTATAATAATGACACAAAATCATTTCATTTTGATTTTAAGGAAGAGATTGTTTCTGTAAAAGCCAATCACAAGAAGGCTATATATGACCATACATTCCTTGATGAGCTATCAAATATTGAAGAGCATGAAAATAATTCAGAGTTCAGAGGGAACATGGTTCATTATGTTATATCCAGCCGGAGTGTTGAAGCAACCAAAGATATGACAGAAACACTTATGCAGAATCTTATAAAAGCAAAGCGCATAAGAAGCCGACGTATGGAAATAATTAGTGCAATAGAACCGGATGTATACCGTGTTCAAAATCATCTTGATGAGATTATTGAGGGAAATCAAGGGGGAGTAATTGTTTTTGATCTTACCGAGAAATTCGGATACGATCCTGTAGACTATACTTTGACCAGCAAGTATATTGAGAACTTATTGAAGGAATACAGAAGTAAATGCCTGTTTGTTTTTACATACAATATGGATAACCCGGGTTTTTCATATCAATTGTTACCAAAGATTAAAAAATATGTCATTCCGGTTATGCTTCGTGAAGGAAAAGGCGATAGAAGAGCCGCAATAAGCTATTTGAAAACTCTGATAAAGGATTCGGAATATGCAGAATACGCTGGACAAGCCAGTGAATTTATGGAGCTATTCCCGGGGAATGACTTCACCCAGACAGATGTCCTTATGGCATATGAGCAATTTGAAGCATGGTGTCTGAATAAGAATGTACTCCATGCTTATAATTATGACCTGTCGCAGGATTTTATGCTGGATAGGGATGAGACAAGTGAATCTTCATATGCCAAACTTAATAAGCTGATAGGCTTGGATATTGTCAAAAAACAGATTGAAAGCATTATTGCATCGGATGTTGTGGAAAAGGAACGTAGAAAGCGAAAGGGCAAGGATTATCAGTCGTGTTCCATGAACATGATCTTTGGAGGCAATCCGGGCAGTGCGAAGACAACTGTAGCCAAACTTTTTGCAGGGATAGCAAAAGAAAAAGGAATTTTAAAAAGCGGAGCTTTCGTAGAACGCGGAGGAATGGATCTTGATGGTTTAGGATGTGTCACAGCTATACGGGAAGCGTTCCTTGCTGCAAAGGGCGGTGTTTTGTTTATTGACGAAGCTTATTCTATGGTATCCGATACAGCGGTAACAGTACTTATCCAAGAGATGGAAAACAGAAGGGATGAGGTGATTGTTATTCTGGCAGGATATAATGAGCGAATGCATGATTTTATGAAAATCAATGAGGGATTGAAAAGCAGGATACCTCATTGGATCGATTTTCCGGATTATACTGCTGATGAGCTTACGGATATATTCAAATTGATGATAAGTGAACGTGGATTCCGGGTTACAGATGGGGCGGTGAAAGAAGCACACTACATTTTTGAAAAGGTTAGAAATACTGAAAACTTTGGCAACGGGAGATATGCAAGAAACCTAATTGACAGGGCTTCACAGAATCAGGCGGTAAGGTTACTCTCGGAGGAAAAAGATGCCGGTGGACTAAAGAAGGACGAATTATTTCAGATTACCAAAGAGGATATAAGTATGTTGGAAGAAGGAATGAAGAAAGAAAGGAAGCCGGGAACCGCAAAGGAAGAGCTTGATAACATGGTAGGGCTTGCTTCCGTGAAGGATATCATACATAAGGCAATCGCTCACTATAAGCTGAATAAACTATGCATTGATAAAGGTATTACAAGAGAAAAAGCTTCATTACATATGGTTTTTACCGGTAATCCCGGTACTGCAAAGACTTCTGTAGCAAGGCTCTTTGCGGAGATTATGAAGGATGAAGAGGTTCTATCCACAGGAACTTTTGTGGAGGTTGGACGTGCAGACCTTGTCGGAGATCATGTTGGCGCTACAGCTCCACTTGTTAAAAAGAAGTTTAAGGAAGCACAAGGCGGTGTTTTATTTATAGACGAAGCATATGCACTTTGTGATAGCTATGAAAATGGATATGGAGATGAGGCAATCAATACGCTTGTACAGGAAATGGAGAACCATAGGGATGATGTAATTGTAATCTTTGCCGGGTATACGGAACCTATGCAGAAGTTCCTTGATCGAAATCCGGGAATGCTTTCAAGAATCGCTTTTCAAGTGAAATTTGAGGATTATACTACAGACGAATTGTGCAGCATTACAAAGCTTATGCTTTTGAAGAAACAAATGACAATCACCGATGCGGCTATGAATAAATTAAGGAAAAACTTCGATATTGCACGTGAGGAGAGCGATTACGGGAACGGTCGATTTGTACGCAAAACACTGGAAGAAGCAGAAATGAATCTGGCAGAGAGAATATTACAGTTTAAAGAATCTGAAATAACCACAGAACTGATTACGACTATTGAAGAATGCGATATTCCTGATCTTTGTACAAGAAATAAGACAATCAGACAAATTGGATTTGCGTGTTAATAGTTTATTTGGAGGAGAAAATAATTATGGGAACAAATGAAGTATTTGCTATATCAAATAAGCCAGGAGAAGTAACTCTGAAAGGATTTAATTATATGAAAGAAAGGTTTCCAGATGAGTTTGAAGTTTTTTGATCGTTGATAAGGACGGGCATTTAAGTGCCGGATGTTGGGACACGGGGGTATGGTCTACTGAAAATGGAAAACCGGGAAGTTTTAGGCAAAGCCGTGGAGGTGTTATAGAACCCGATGATGTACTGGCGTGGTTACCGATAGAGGAAACTGCAATAAACATAAAAGGATTATGGTGGAATCCTGAGTATCGTCTTATATCTGCTTTTTTGGATTGCGTTATGGTATTTGCCAAGGATGCTGATGACTGTTTAATAATCGAGTATTCCGGTGGAGATGAAGAGAAGGTCATCTTTCGCATGGATGTAAAGACTGGAAACGTTATAGAGATTGATAAAAATGGCAGAGACGAAATATACTACCTCCAATCTACATTGAGAGCCTGGTATGATGATGTGAAGGAAAAACTGTTGGAAGATTATCATAGTGGTAGATACACTGTTCTGCCGGAGTGGGAGTGAGTTTTATGAATTATTACATTAGTGATTTACATTTGTTCCATAGAAATG
>OLGZ01000273.1_pt1 | contig 45552 bp, 36 predicted proteins | sample 1605981 | NCBI WGS metagenome assembly OLGZ01 (sample SAMN03283291) | human gut metagenome | biome: human-associated habitat; material: feces | host: Homo sapiens | place: Peru | collected 2012 | reverse complement strand
AATTATATGGGGCTTGTCCTGCTTTTACTGTTATTGTATTACTTGTTGATGCTCCGCTTGCTCTTAATTTTTTAGAGTTTGTACTTTCTTGGTCTCCTGCTTCGTATCTTCCTATATAGAATCCCTTATTGGTTTCTACACTTGTCTTTTCGTCTGCAGGTAATGCTTCTGTACAGTAATAAGATCTTGAGCTAAATAATTTTATTTGCTCTGAATTTGTTGTTGAGTCTATTGTTCCTGTTGCAACGTTCCTTGAATAAGCTGTTCTTTTATAATCTGCTATATTTTCTACTGGTATCCATACAAATTGGTTTCCTTGTAAGTCTGTTCCTACTGTTGTTTGTCCTTTATATTTTTCTTTGTCTGCTGCTGCATCTGAAATTACTAGTCCACTATCTCTTGTCCCGCCAACATACACAAATCCATCTGGGATTGGTACTCCATTTACATCACTTGCATCGTCTCCGATTAATGTATAATAAATTTCATTTGCATTATCTATTTCTTCTTGGTATGCCTCTCTTGTTGATAATTGACTTTTTAATTGTGCTTTTCTTTGAACGGCCATTAACATGTATGCGCTTGACAATATTGTTATAAAAAATATTATTGTTACTGTTACCATTGTTGTTATTGAGCCAGTTTCATTTTTTATTTTTTTCATATGTTGCCTCCTATTTTTATTATTCACAAATCGCAATTTATTTATACTTATGCATATTAGGGCGTTTCCGAATAATTATATTTATTTTATAATTGTGCTTTACAATTGTCAATATAATATTCGGAAATTTCCAAATATTATTTTTCTTTTATTTGTTATACTTTATTTATCATTTTGAGGAGGCTTTGAATAATGTTATCTTCTGAGGCAATTGATAGAACAGACAAAACTGAAAATAAAGTAGTATAAAAAATAGAAAAGCCACTTTTAGACTCTTCTATTTTCTTTTTTTATATATTTTATATGCTCTATGTTGTTGTTTTTGCTTCTTTCTACCATTTTGTTATATACTCTATCTCTTAAATCTTGCTGTCTTTCTTTTAATGTTAATTTTTCATCTGGATAAAAAGGTCCATCTACATATGATACTAATTGGATTTTTTTATGTTTTTTTCCATAGCTTTGATATGTGTTTGTTATAGAGTATACGGGTGCATTTAGTTTTGCAGGATATTTAAATGATACAGCCTTAAATGGCCTTATTTTTGTATAGTATGGCCAAATGTGTGCTTCTGGATATATGGTTATAGAATTTTTATTTTTTATTTTTTCTTCTATAATTTCTAAAAAGTTTTTCATTGCTTTTATGTCAGAAGGAATTGGAATTGCCCCTAACATTTCTACTAGTGTTCCTGTTCCTTTTAATGATATATTTACAGGATTTACTATTAAAAAATTTCTTTTTGGATAGTCTGCAACACTTGGAATAAATGTATCTGCAAATGGTTGTGTATGGTTTGCATATATAAAATATCCTTGTTTTTTACATTCTTTTAGCTTTTCTTTTCCTATAAATTTATGTCTAAATTTTATTTTTAAGTATCCCAATTTTATTGGCATACTTAAAACATTTTGTAAAAATAGTGAGCATACATTCCATATAAAACTTTTTTTATATTTAAAGTTTTCGTCTATTTTTCTTGGTTTTAATTTTGATGGAGCTAGCTCGTCATTTAGTTCATCACTGTAATATAAAACTTTTTGTTCCATTTTTCCTCTTTTATTCATCACAAGTATATTTTAGTGGTATTTTATAGAAGTCTTCATATATTTTTTTCCATATTTCAAAGTTTTGTTTTTTCATTATTTCTGTATTTTCTTTTTCATTTAAATTTTTGTCTGGATATATTGGTTCTCCTATATTTATTGTATATTCTTGTATATTAAAGCCATCTTCACCTATTATATTGCTATCTTCCATTGTTATAAAAATTGGAACTACTGGTGCATTATTTCTTGCCGCTAATTTAAAAGCTCCGTCTTTTAATGGCTTTGGTTTTTTATAGTTCCACCACATACTTTGTTCTGGATATATTAGTATGTAGTCTCCCCCTTGCAAAATTGTGTCTACTGCTTTTATAAAGTTAACCATCGTTCTCTTGTTTGAGCTTAATGGAAGTGTGTCACAGTTTCTAAAAAAGAATCCATATAGTCCAGGAAAGTTTGTATAATTTCCCTCTCTTATTACTTTGTAAAGTCTTTTATCTTTTTCATTTTCGCACATTCTAAATACTTTTTCCACGGTAAAGCAGTCGAATGGATTAAAATGGTTGCAAGTAATTATTGCTCCTGTTTTTACTTTATTTAAGTTTTCTAGTCCATTTATATTTTTTATTATTAGTTTGTTATTTCTTAGTAAGTTATCTAAGAACCTTTCTCCTACTTCGTTTGCAAATATTCTTTTTAATTTGCTTGTCATTTTGCTTCTTAAATAATCTATGTTTTCTGGAGTTAGAACTATTGTTGGAGGATCGTTTTCAACATCTATATCAAACTTTCCTTCTTTTTCTAATTTTTCTATCTTTTTTTGCACATCAATTCTGTATTGTGATTTTTCTATTACTTTAGGCTCTTCTTTTTCTTGTTTTCCAAGTCTTGTTATTGTTAATAATTTTTTTGTATCCATAACATCTCCTATTTTTTTCTATCGTCACCAACACACATTGTTTCTTTTTTTGCAAGTTCTATAAGTTTTAAGCTGTTCGCATCATCTTTTTCTTTATCTGCTTCTGTATATTTTGCTCCCTTTGCTTTTATTTGGTCATAAAATTCTGTTTTCTTTGCATATTCCCAGAAATACTCTTGATAAAGTACATTGTCAAAGTACCAAGGTTTGCATCCTAGGTTATAATGTATTAGCTTTATATCTCCTTCTCTTTTTCCCATAGCAGGCATTCTGTTCCATTCATAACCTAAAAGTTTTACTCTGCCTTTGCATAATCTATTTAAATAGTCTTGGTCTTGAGCAACTTCAAATTTTATTTTGCTTAGCATATATATGAATTTATCTTGGAATTTGTATTCTCTAAGTTCTTTTAAGTTCATTACAATTATTCCTGCATTAAAATAATTATTGTAGTCTGCGACTCCAACTACTAGTTCGACATAGTCTTGAAATTCTGGAATTGCCTGAACTGCACCGTCTGGAATACCTGCAATTAGGTTTGTTCCCATATCTGTATTATATAATTCTGCTATATCAGCTACTATAACTGTATCGCAGTCTATGTATACTGCTTTATCATATTCTGGATAAAGCTCTGGTATGAATAGTCTAAAATATGTTGTATTTGAAAAATAATTACGTGTATATAATTTATCTTCTATTTCCTTTAGTTTATAACCTAAATTTACAAATTCTATACTTACATTTTCTGCCTCATATGCTTTAATTTTTTCTTGGTTTTCTTCTGTCACATTTACATATAGTATTTTTATTTCGTATTTATTTTCCTTAGATGCGTTTTCTATTAATGATTTTAAAGCTACTCCTAAGAATGGTATGTAGCCATTATCTACTGCAAAAAATACTGGTATTGTATTAGTGTTATTCATTTTACGGTTTTCCTCCTAATTACTTTATTTCTATTTTTTTATTTTCTTCTACTATTTTTTCATATTCTTTTTTTAATTTTAAATATTCATTTAAGTCATCATCAAATCTATAGCATTTAAGTTCTTTGTGAATTCCTTCTATTTGCCATTGTTTAAAGTTTTCTGTATGTGGAAATGGCTTTACTTTAAGCCTTTTGCAAAAATGACAAATTACAGTATCTTGTCTTTTAAAGCTTGCTTGTTCGTTAAATTTACGTGGTAATAAAAGCTTGCTTGTTGTAGACCAATATATAGCGTCTTGGTCCGCAAATGGAAGTTTTCTCTTTTTTATTAGCTTTCTTGCTTTTTCTAAAAGACCTGTTTCTTTTATTTTCTTTAAATTTAATAAAAGCATTCCTGCATTTATATAATCTGATTTTATTATTTTAGAACCATATTTTTCTTTTACTGCTGCATACTCGTAATTGGTTATATCTGTATGATATAGCTCAGATATATCCTGTGCAGCCATCATATCTATATCTAGATATAATATTTTGTTTGGTAATTCTTCTATTAAATCTGCAAATAGTCTTAGTAGTGTATATGGAGTACAATAGGCATTCTCATTTTTTCCCTTACCAAATTCTTTTTCATATAAATTTGTTACATCTATTTTTATTACTTCGTTTTCTTTATTCTTACTTTGGACTACTTTATTTAAAAATGCCACTTGTTCATCATTAATTGCGGTGTATTCCTTCTTTATTCTAGATACATCCATTGTTAAAATATAACAAGTTATTGGTTCTTTTGTTTTATTAGTAATAGATATAAGTTCTGATAAAGCTCCATCAAATACTCTTTCATTACCGCTAAATAATAAATTAATCATTTTATCCCCTATATATTTTTATTATATTTCATCTAATTTATTCTTTTTATGAAAAATTTGTAGAATTTTGTTTTATTGTGCTGAAAAACATTATACAACATAATCTAATTTTTTTCAACTTCTACTAATAGCTTTTTCAAATATTCTAGTCCGCTCTTTATTTCGAATACTTCCTTCATATTTAAATTTTTATAGTATTCATCTAAACTTAATGTGTCACTTATCTTTTTTAGAGAAACGAGCTCTATGTTATAAATATTACATATTAAATAAATTGAATGTAATTCCATATCAAATACGGCATCATCTGTTATTTCTGTTTTTGTTACAAAGCATTCTGCACTATAGCAAGGTAATTTTTTTATTTCATTGTTTTCTAATTTTTTAATACAGTTTTTATCATATCCTTCTATTGTGTATTTTTGTTCTCCTGGTATGTTCCATTCATAATTATATGACTCAGCAACATTTACCCACTCGCCAATTTTGCTTTTTACAGCTCCTGCATATCCTAGGTTTATTATTATGTCAGGTTTTTCATTATTTTCTAGATACTGAGTTAAATTTATTGCAGTAAGCTCTTTTCCTATTCCTGTTATTAAAAGGCTTATATTATTTTTTCTAAATATTTTTAAATTTTTTTCATTTTCTATTTTTATTAATTCTAGCTCTTTTGTTATGTCTATTGCTTCTTTTTCCATCGCGATTACAAATAATATTTTTTTCATATTTTATTTCTCCTTAAAATTTTTCCCTTTATTGTAAAGATTATATTTTAACAATAATATCAAAAAATTGCCTTATTATATTTTGTCTGCAAAAGCCTTATATTTATATTATTCACTTTTTTAATGTCTTTATTATACTTTATTTTAGTAAAAAAAATCAACCATATTAACTATGATTGATTTTTTAAGATTTTCCAATCTATTATCTTTCCGCATCATCTTTATCAGGCTCATTTACTTTTCCTGAAGTTACATTTTTTTCATTTTCTTCTATTTCTCTGTTTTCTTTTACTTCCTGTTCTTTTGATGCTGTAGGTTGTTTTATATCTACACCTTTTCTTAGATTCTCTCTATATGCATTTGCTTTACTTTCTTCACTATTTGTATCGATATCTTCAACTTTTTCACTTAAGCTTTTTTCTACAAACTCCGGCATTGCCTTTTTAGGATTAAATACACTTCTAACTTTATCTGTTAATTTTTCAAGCCAATTTCTTGTATCTATGTTTTCTGCAACAGAAACATGTTCAGATAAGTTTGCGTATTTAATAAATGGTCTTAAAGCTTTTTCGAATTTAATATGTTTTTTATCCATATTTTCTCCAAATAGTTTCATATAAGTAACTTTTACTGGATTATATGAATTTCTTTCTTCTGCAAAATCATTAATAGATTTTTCGTAATTTTTGGCAAATTTATTTATTAATGTGTTTTGAGCTCTTTCGCTATCAATACCATTTTCTGATAATATTTCTGTTACAGCTTTGCTGATTGCAGTTATCATATATGGATCCATTGTTTTTGTGCATCTAACTCCAATTTCGTTAAAGAATTTTCTTTCTCCTGAAGGTTTTATTTTTTTAAGTACTGGACTTAGATCAATTTCCTTATTAATTCCCATATTGAAACTTACATTAGCTGTTCCTCTAGATACATCTAAGCTTAAATTTGTAAGTTCTAATTTTTCTTTTAATGTCATATATGGTATTGTATCATTTTTTATTGGTCTTTTGCTTTCTGCGTATTGTGGAATTTGATATTTTGTTACATTTCTATTAGCCTTTGGTATTACTGTTTCAAATTCTCCCTGTGGTGGAATAACTTGTGTTTCAAAGTTTTCTTGTTCTACTGTTGTTTCTTTTGTAGGAGTTCGTTTTTGAGCTGGTTGCTCTTGTTTTGCATCTGCTTTTTCTTTTATTTCTTCTGTTTTATTTGCACTTGTTTTTTCTTTTTTTACTACTTCTTGTTTTTCTTCAAAGAATTCTTTTCCGTATTCTGCTTCCATCTTTTCAATAGATGCCTTTACTTCTTCTAGTTCTTCTTTGCTTTCTGCAATTTCTTTGTCTACTTTTTCTAGCTCTTTATTAATTCTTTGAATGTCCAACATATATTCTTTATACTCTGGATCGTCTATTTTCTTTCCTTTACTTGCAAGAGCATTTATTGCTACCATTCTTTGGTCTCTTTCATCAAAAAGCTTGTTTCTTTGGCTTGAAGCAATTTTTTCTTCTAACTCTGCCTTTCTTTTTTGTAGGTCTTTATATTCTTGTCTTTTTGCTTCATTTTGCTTTTCTTCTGCCTTTGCTTTTTCTTGTTCTTCGTTTGCAATTTTGTCAAATTCGTCACGAAGGTCTTTTATTGTTTGATCTAAGTACATATCATTATAATCTGCACCTTGGGCTTCTAATTCGGCAGTTCTTGCATCTATTTTTTTAATTAGATCATTCATTTTTTCTAGCTTAGGTGAAATTTTTTCAATTTCTTTTAGTGTTTCTGCTTCTGCAGCTTTTTCCGCCTTGTTTATATCTTCTATTTTAGATGTTAAACTTTGTAGTTTTTCGTCCATAGCCAAGTCTGTATAAGTTAATCCTTGTTCTAATAACTCATCTTCTCTTTGTCTAATTTGTAAATTTATTTGATTTATTTGGCTTTTACGCTCATTTGATGATGCCCTAAATTCTTGTTCTATACGGCTTATTTGATCGTTTAATTTTTTTATCTCTTCGTTCATTTAAAAGTTCTCCTTTCAAACTTTAATACTCATACAATTCTAGTTTACCATATTTTTATTTATTTTTCAACATTTTATGTATACTATGGTATTATAATTTATATTATACTATCATATTTTCCAATTTTTTTGTATTTTTTAATTGAAATGTAATATTTTTTTAATATTTGTAACATTTGGTTATATTATGGCATTTTCTGCCATATCTTTTTCTAAATACTCTATCGCCCTATCTGATATTTTTCCATATTTTAGTTTTTTATCTGATATTTTTTTGCCTTCTAGTTCTGGCATTATTCCATAATTTGCATTCATTGGTTGGAATTTTTCATTTTCTGTGGAAATGTAATTTGCTAAAGCTCCTATCATTGTATATTTAGAAAATTCTATTTTATCTTCTCCATTTAACTTATTTACAGCATTTATTCCAGCAACCAAGCCAGATGATATAGACTCAACATATCCTTCTACTCCTGTTATTTGTCCTGCAATGAATATATTATTGTTATTTTTTAGATTATATGTATTATCTAATAATTTTGTAGAATTTATAAATGTATTTCTATGCATTACTCCATATTTCATAAATTCTGCATTTTCTAATCCTGGAATTAAGCTAAATACTCTTTTTTGCTCTCCAAATTTTAAGTTTGTTTGAAAACCAACTATGTTATAAATTGTTTTTTCTTTATCATCTTGTCTTAGCTGAACTAATGCATATGGTCTTGTTCCTGTTCTTGGATCTGTAAAGCCCATTGGTTTTAGTGGCCCATATCTTAATGTGTCTATTCCACGTTTTGCCATTACCTCTACTGGCATACAGCCTTCAAATATTTCTCTTTTTTCAAATTCGTGTAGCTCAACAACTTCTGCATTTACAAGCTCATTCCAAAATTTTTCGTATTCTTCTTTGTTCATTGGAAGATTTATATAAGATGCTTCTTTACTATTTTTTTGGTGTTTTCTTTCTTCTTCAAATTCTGCTTTCCATTCTTCTATGTTCTGTTCTTTTGGCCTTTCTTGTTCATATCTATTTCCATAAAAAGCTATGTTCATATTTATGCTGTCTTTTGCAACAATTGGAGCAGCTGCATCGTAAAAGTGCAAATCATTTTCACCTGTTAACTCTAAAATTTCTTCTGATAAACTGTTTGATGTAAGAGGTCCTGTTGCTATAATTACTATATTGTCTTTGCAAAGATCTTTTAATGTTACAGCTTTATCTTTTCCAACCTCTTCTCTTATTATTGTTATATTTTCCATTTTTTCTAATTTTTCTGTTACTCTTTTAGAAAAAATTTCTCTGTCTACTGCTAGAGCCTGACCTGCTGGAACTGATGTTTCATCTGCTATTTTTATTAATAGTGAATCTAATTTTCTTAATTCTTCTTTTAATAGCCCGCAAGCATTTGTATGTAAGTTTGATTTAAATGAGTTGCTACATACAATTTCTGCTAAATTTTTATTTGAATGTGCTGGTGAAAATTTATCTGGCTTCATTTCGTAAAGCTTTACCTTTATTCCTCTTTTTGCTATTTGATAAGCCGCTTCTGCTCCAGCTAATCCTCCACCTATTACTATTATATCTTTATCCATTTTTCACCTTTCTTCTTTTATTCAAATAAATTCATTATTTCTTCTTTAGATAATTTGTTTATAAATGTTTGGTTCGTTGAAATCATACTGTCTATTAAAGATTCTTTTCTTTTTTGTAGTTCGTAAATTTTTTCTTCTATAGAATTTTTTGTAATTAGCTTATATACTTGTACATTTCTTTTTTGTCCAATTCTATAGGTCCTATCTGTTGCCTGATTTTCTGCAGATAAATTCCACCAAGGATCATAGTGTATTACCATATCTGCTCCAACTAAGTTTAGTCCTGTTCCACCAGCTTTTAGTGATATTAAGAATAATTTTTTATCTGGACTATTATTAAATTCATCTACTAAATTTACTCTGTCCGATACTTTTGTTTGACCAGTTAACTTTAAATATTCTATTTTTTCTTTTTTAAGCTCTTTTTCTATAATATCAAACATTGCTGTATAGCCAGAAAATAATAGTATTTTATGCCCTGACTGAATTGCATCTTTTATAATTTCTATACACTGATTTAGCTTTCCGCTTTCCCCTTTATAGTTCTCTATAAATAGGCTTGGATGACAACAAATTTGTCTAAGTCTTGTTAATAATGCTAGTATTTTTATTTGGCTCTTTTCTATTCCATTTTCTTTTATTTCTTCCATTACGTCCTTTTTTGCTCTTGCTAAATACGATAAATAAATATCTTGTTGTTCATCTGTCATTTGGCTATTTAAAATTGTTATCATTTTGTCTGGAAGTTCTGTTAATACTTCTTTTTTTATTCTTCTTAATACAAATGGTTCTATTAATTTTTTTAGTTTGTTTGTTGCATACTCATCTGCATCTCTTACTATTGGTGTTTCGTACATTTCTTTAAATTTTCTGTATCCAAATAAATATCCTGGCATGATGAAATCAAATATAGACCATAATTCAGATAACGAATTTTCTATTGGTGTTCCTGTTAATGCATACCTTGTTTCTGCATTTATGTTTTTTATTGCCTTTGCATTTTGTGTATTGTTATTCTTTATGTATTGTGCTTCATCTGCAATTATAAATTTAAATTGAGTTTCACTCTTTTTATACTCATCTATATCTCTTTTTAATAGTTCATATGATGTTATTACTATGTTATAATTTTTTATATTTTCAATTTGTTTTTTTCTTGCCTCTAAGCTTCCGTGTATAACCTGAGAAGTTACACCAGTAGTAAACTTTTCTATTTCGTTTTGCCAGTTTAAGCATAATGAACTTGGGCAAACAACCATTATTGGTTTGCTATTTTCTTTATGTTTTTCTAAATAAGAGCAAATAACGCATAAAATTTGAACCGTTTTTCCAAGTCCCATATCATCTGCTAATATTCCACCTAGTCCATAAAAGTCTAGCATTTGTAACCATTGTACGCCTATTTTTTGATATTCTCTTAAATTGGCCTTTAATAAGCTTGGCATTTGCATAGAGCCTTCTATTTGTTTTACATCTAATCTTTCTACTAAGCTTTTGTAGTTTTCATCTTTATTTACTTTTATAAACTCATTTTTATCTAAAATTTTATCTAAATATAGAGCTCTATACATAGGTAACCTTAATTCACCATTTTTTATTTGACTATAATCAACATCTATATCTTCTGTAATGCTATCTATAAATTTTATAGTCTCGTTATCTTCTAAATTTATAAAGCTTCCATCTTTTAATCTATGATATTTCTTTTTTAGTTTATATTGTCTCATTATTTCTTGAAGTTCTGCTGGATCAAAATTTAAATTTGTAAAATCTATGTCTAATAAGTTATTCTCCAATTTTACTCCTAAGCTTATATTTGAACTAGATTTTATTTCTTTTTCTTTAAAATTATCTGTTGCAAGAATTTCAAAATTTTTCATATATGAATTTATATCTTCTGTTAAAAATTTATATATTTTTTCCTCATTTGCAAGTACAAGTCTGTGTTTTTTACCATCTAGCATAAAACCAGATTCAACAAACATATCTATAAGTCTGGCTTCTTTTATCTTGTTTCTTATTATTTTGCTATCCTCTGGTTGTTCATTTAAAGGATTTATTGTTACATCATCATATAAAAATTTTAACTCTGCAACTATATAGTTTTTTTCGTTGTAGTCCAAATATAATTGTGCAAAAAGTGGACTTGGTATAAATTGTTTTATGTTTTTATATGCCTCATCATCTATGCTTAATGTTTGTTTTATGTTCGGCTCAACCACTGAGAAGAACATTGAAAGTTGACTGTTTGGAATTATAATCTCATTTGTAAAGTTTTTTCTAAATATTTCTAATAAACGTATTATTGTCTCTTTATATTTTTTTGAACATCTATATAGTTTTTTATCTAATAATAAATATGTATATTTTTTTCCACTATATATAGTATAAGTATATACATCTATGTTGGGTGTTATTTTATAACTTGTAAGTGTTGACTGCTTTAAATTAAATTTAATTTCTGGTTCTTTTGGTGTAAATACTATGCTTTCTGTTCCATACTGACTTTCCATTAATACAGCTCTATTTTCTAAACATAAAAACAGTTCGTCTAATCCTGTATTAGATAATAAAATAGAATCTTCTCCAAGTCTTTTTGTGTAATAATCATATCCTGTACTAGATTCATTTGCATATTTTATAATTTCTGCATATTTTAATACAAAATCTAATAATTTTCTATCTTCTTCCACAAATTTGTCTCTTGTGTGGACAAACTCTAGCTTTGAACCATATTTAAACTTTTCTTCGTTTAAAAATCTATCATAAAATTCTGGTAAAGATTTTACTTTATAAAATTGTTTTTCTCCTATTTTTATTTCCAATTTTATTGTATTATTGAACTTACTATAAATTATTTTTGGTTCTATATGAATAGTTCCTTTAGATATTTTTTTACTTTTATTATCAACCTCTTCTATATCTGATAAATTATAAAATTCTTTAAAAACCTGGTTAAATACTCTGTATTTTTCTGGTGAATCTTCAAACTTTTCCATTTAAGACTTTCTCTCCCTGCTTTTTACTTAAGTACCTATTATATAACAAAAAAAGACAAAAAACAAGCCAAAATTAGACAAAAAAGAAAACCCTTTTAGGATTTTCTTTTCATTAATTTGTTTATTAGAAAGGTTCTCATAAATTTTTAAGATAAACTGAAAGCATTACACGAAAAATTCATTTTTCTATAATCACTCTAGTTATAAATTTTACCTTAATTAGAGCTATTAGCTTTTAACGAATTATATATTTCATTTATACAACTCTCCTTTGTTTAAATTTTAGATATATAAGCCATTTTTATAAATTATTTTTCACTCTTTTTTGTACTTTTCTTTTTTGCCGTTTTTTTGCTTGTAGTTTTCTTTGCAGTTGTCTTTTTTCTTGTTTTCTTTTCTGCTTGTTTTGTAGCATCTTCTGGAGACCATTTTTCTCCTGGCTTTGGTTTATTCCAAGATATATAATTGCAACTTGCAGGATTGTTCTCGCATATGTAATAGTTCTTTCCTCTTTTAGTTTTTCTAACTTGAACTTGACACCCACAAACTGGACAAGGAACATCAACTGTTACAACAAATGGTTTTACATTTTTACATTCAGGATAACCTGGGCAGGCTAAGAATTTTCCATATCTTCCAACTTTTACTACCATATTTCTTCCACATTTGTCGCATTTTACATCTGTAACTTCTTCTTCCAATTTTACGTGTTCTAATTCTTTATCTACTTTTTCTAGTTCTTTTTCAAATGGTGGATAGAATTGTCTTAGTACCTGTTTCCATTCTTCTTTTCCCTCTGCAACTTTATCGAAGTCATTCTCTATTTGTGCAGTGAACTCTACATTTACTATATCTGTAAAGTTTTGAGTAAGTAATGTATTTACTACTTCTCCCAAATTTGTTGGTACAAGTTGTTTTTTATCTTTTTCTATATATCTTCTCTCTAAAATTGTTGTTATTGTTGGTGAATATGTACTTGGTCTTCCAATTCCTTTTGCTTCTAGTTCTTTTACTAAACTTGCTTCTGTATACCTTGCTGGTGGTTCTGTAAAGCTTTGTTTTGGATTTATTTTTTTCTTTATTACTTCTTGTCCTTGTTCTAGACTAGGAATACTTGTTGTTTCCTCATCTTCTTGGTTGGTGTCGTTTCCTTCTACGTATAGAGTCATAAATCCTTTAAATTTTAAATTTTGACCACTCGCTTTAAAGTTATAATTATTTACATCTATGTCTACATTTATTGTATCATACACGGCTGCCGACATCTGGCTTGCTATAAATCTGTTATAAATAAGTCTATATAGCTTATATTGATCTGCAGATAAGCTGTCTTTTATGCTGTCTGGTGTAATGTTTATGTATGTTGGTCTTATACCTTCGTGTGCATCTTGTGCATCACTGCTTTTTTTGTAGTATCTATTTTCGTAATACTCTGCACCATAAGTCTTTGTAATTTGTGTTTTTGCAGCACTTCTTGCTTCTTCCGAAATTCTTGTAGAGTCTGTTCTCATATATGTAATCAATCCAACTGTACCTTTTTCTGGTATTTTAACACCTTCATAAAGTCCCTGTGCAACAGACATTGTTTTCTTTAGAGTAAATCCTAATTTTCTAGAAGCCTCTTGTTGCATTGTACTTGTTGTAAATGGAGGGGCTGGAGTTCTCTTTTTTTCTCCTGTCTTTACATTTGTAACAATATATTTTCCATCTTCTATTTGAGATAAAATTTCGTCTACTTCTTCTTTTTTGTGTAAATCTTGTTTCTTACCATCTTTTCCATAGAATCTTGCTTCAAATTGCTTTTTAGACTTTTCGTCTAATAATGTCACATATATATTCCAGTACTCTTCTGGTATAAAGTTTCTTATCTCATTTTCTCTATCTACTATTAATTTTACTGCAACAGATTGAACTCTACCAGCAGATAATCCTGGTTTTACTTTTTTCCATAAAAGTGGACTTATTTTATAACCCACAATTCTATCTAGCACACGTCTTGCTTGTTGTGCATCTGTTAAATTCATATCTATTTTTCTTGGTTTTTTTATAGAATCTTTTACTGTTTCCTCTGTTATTTCGTTAAAAGTTACTCTGCATATACTATCTTCTGGTATTTCCAAAATATGAGCTAGATGCCAAGCAATTGCTTCTCCTTCACGATCGGGGTCGGTTGCAAGATACACTTTTTTTGCACTCTTTGCATCTTTTTTTAGTGATTTTATTAAATCTCCTTTTCCCCTAATATTTATATATTCTGGTTCAAAGTCGTGTTCAATATCAACCCCTAATTTAGACTTTGGTAAGTCTCTAATATGTCCCATTGATGCAACAACTTTTGTGTTTCCGCCCAAGAATTTTTTTATTGTATTTGCTTTTGCTGGTGACTCAACAATTATTAATTTGTCTGCCATTGTTTTCTCCTAACTTAAATTTTATTACTACCATAGTATTGTAGCCTATATTTTTATTTTTTTCAAGATTTATTTCAAAATTCAAAAACTACTCTTTAATTAGAGTAGCTTTTACATATACTAAATATTAGCTCTGGTTCTTTTTTGAAATCTGTTATTACATCACTTGTCGTAACTGGTGTTACTTTATTTTTTACTAATATTCTAAGTAAATTATCTATTAACTTTTCATTGTTAGACAATTCATATTCACTTACCTTTTCTTCAGTGACTTTATTGCCTTCAATTTCTTGTTTTCTTACTTCTATACCATATTTCTTATTTTGAGGTAATTTGCTTTCCGTTTTGTAATATTCAAGTTTTATTATTGAAGGCAATTCAATATTAGCTTTTTTACTTATTACAGTTTCCTGACATAATTTTTTAAACCCTATCATAGTGTTTTCCTCCTTTTTTTATGGTTCTTATTATCATATCACCATAGTTGTATTGTTACAAGGAAAACCGTATGACGAGTTTCGACAATTTTCGACATTACAAGTCAATTTGTTTAATTGTCTGTATTGATATTTTCAAAAATTTCAAAACTTCGCCCAAAAAGGGACGTCCCCTTTGGACGAAAAAAGCTTCTCCCTTAGGCGAAGCTTTCTTTTTTTATTTTTTTATTTTTTTATTTCTTTATATATTACATCTTGCACATTAGTTTTTGATATTTTTCCTGCGTTTTTTCCCATTTGTGCTAGTTTATCTTTATCTTTTACTAGTGAATTTATTGTATTGTTTAGCACATTATAATTTAAGTCTTTGTCTAATATAATTTCTGCTGCACCTACATTTTTTAGTACTTTTGCATTATATTCTTGATGGTTTTCTGTTGCAAATGGGAACGGAATAAATATTGCTGGTTTTTCTAAGTTTGCAATTTCCGTTACTGTCATTGCTCCGCTTCTTGCTACTACCAAATTAGATACTTCCATTACTTCCTGCATATTGTATATATATGGCAAAATTTTGGTATTTTTTATATTATCTATATCTATATTTTTTTGTTTTAACTGTTCTTTTACATTTTCGTAATTATTTTTTCCAACAGCCCAAACTATTTGATAATTTTCATTCAATTTTCTTTCTATTATTCCAATTAAAGCCTCATTTATGCTTCTAGCTCCCTGGCTTCCACCAAAAACTAAAACTATTGGTAAATTATTGTTTACTCCAAGTTCTGCTATAATTCTATTTTTTTCATTTTCTGATAAATCTACTTTCTTTATTTTAGAAGGAGTACCACTTACAACTACATTTTTTGCCTTTGGAAGTCTTGCTTTTGCATCTTCAAAACCAACAAATACTGTATTTGCATCTTTAGATAATAACTTTGTTGCAACTCCAGGAAAAGCATTACTTTCATGCATAAATAGTGGTATTTTTAGTTCTACCGCTGCCATTCCTACTGCAACACATATGTATCCACCTGTTCCAATTACAGCATCTGGTTTAAATTCTTTTAGAATCTTTTTTGCCTTCCATATAGATGTAATTGTTTTATATAATCTTTTAATATTATCTAAATTTATTTTTCTGTTTATTCCATATGCATCTATTCTTTCTAATTTATAACCTGCTCTTGGAACCAAATCATTTTCTAAGCCTCTTGGCGTTCCTATAAACATTATTTCTGAATTTGGTTCTTCTTCTTTTATTTTGTTTGCTATTGCAATTCCTGGGTTTATATGTCCACCAGTACCAGCTGCTGCAATTACTACTTTCATAATAAAATTCCTCCTATTAATGCAAATATTGTTTTTCAAAACTTTTTCAAAAAACGCTCAATTTATAATCTTTTGAGCGTTTTTATTAATTTTATTTAAACTTTTGAACCTGCTCTTGATACATTTAATAATACTCCTACAGATACCAGCAATATTACCAGTGCAGTACCTCCATAGCTAAAGAATGGAAGAGCCATACCTGTTGTTGGAATTGAAGCTGTAACAACTGCAATATTAATTATTGCCTGAACAGCAACTAATGTTGTAACTCCTATTGCTAAAAGACTTCCAAACATATCTGGTGCCTTCATAGAAATTACTATTCCCCTCCATACAAAAACTGCAAATAGTAAAATTATTGCTACACAACCAACAAATCCTAGTTCTTCTGCAACTATTGCAAATATGAAGTCATTTTGTGGTTCTGGTATATATAAATATTTTTGTTTGCTATTTCCAAGTCCAACACCAAATAGTCCTCCAGATCCAATTGCATAAAGACTTTGTACCATTTGGTAACCTGTTCCAGTTGCATCAGACCAAGGATCAAAGAAAGTTTGTATTCTGTCTAGTCTGAATGAGTCTGTACTTCCTGTTGCACCTTTTATTAAGTATAAAGCGATTGCCGCAACACCAGCTATACCTGTTCCTATAAAATGCAAAAGTCTACATCCTGCCATAAGCATCATTACAAATGTTACTGAGCCAATTACTAAACATACACTTAAGTGGTTTTGCACTAAATATAATATAGCAACAGGTGGAAGTAAAAAAAACACTAAAGGCTTTACAAAGCCTCTCCAAAAGTCTTTTAGTTCATTCTTATGGTCTGTTAAATAACCTGCATAAAATATTATCATTCCTATTTTTGTAAGTTCCGAAGGCTGAATTTGACCGATTCCTGGTACATTAATCCATCTTGTTGCACCTTTTACTTCTCTTCCAAGACCCGGTACCAATACTAGTAAAAGTATTGCAACAGAAACTATATATACAGCCCAATAATATTTTTTATAAAATCTATAATCTATTTTTGAAACGAAAAGCATTGCAAACACGCCAAATACAGCAAAACCAAATTGTCGTATAAAATATGTATAACTTTTACCTGTAGTAGATAATGCCGATGGGGCACTTGCAGAAAGTACCATTACTACTCCAAGCGATAGTAATATTAATACTGTTATAAATAAAACAAAATCCATTTTATTATTTAAAAATTTTGAGAATTTTTTTGTTTTCTTTTTCTGTATGTTACTTTGCATTTGTTCTCCCTTTCTTTTTTACTTATTCTATATTGCCATAAGTCCTATAAAACAAGCAATTAAAGTTACTATACTAAATACCGAAACTATAGTATTTTCGTTCCATCCACATAGTTCAAAATGATGATGCAATGGTGCCATTTTGAATACTCTTTTTCCTGTTCTTTTATAATGTGAAACTTGTATTATATCTGATAATGTTTCTAATACTGGTATTATTGCAATTATGATTAATAATAGTGGCATTTTTAGATATATTGCCATTACCGATACGGCTCCTCCTAATAAAAGTGAGCCTGTATCTCCCATGAATATTTTTGCAGGATGCAAATTAAATAATAAGAATGCTAGACATATTCCTATTAAACTTGCTCCAAATACTACTATTTCTTTTGTTCCAGTTATCATTCCTATTACAGTTAAACAGGTTAAAATAATTGTTGTAACAGATGTACTTAGTCCATCTATTCCATCTGTTAAATTTATTGCATTAGTCGTTGCAAGCATTACAAGTATTGTAAATGGTATATATATCCATATTGGAATTGTAATGTTAATTTTTGCAAATGGTATTAACATATCTGTGCCTATTTTCATAACCTGTGTTAGGTACACAGTGAATATTGTTGCAATTACAAGTAGCCCTAACATTTTATATTTAGGTTTTAAACCTTCTGTATTTTTTAGTATTAGCTTTTTGTAATCATCAACAAAACCAATTAATCCAAATCCAATACTTGCAAATAGTAGTGGTAATAAGTTTTTTGCCACCATCTTCTCGGCTTCAATAGCTTCTCTAGAATAACTATAATATATTATTCCTCCCATTGCCAAAAGAGAAATTATCATTATAATTCCACCCATAGTTGGTGTTCCTTGTTTCTTTAAATGACTTTGTGGTCCATCATTTCGTTCTGTTTGGCCTACTTTTTTTCTTCTTAATATTGGTATTACTATTAGCGATACTACAAATGCAATAGCAAAAGCCAGCATAAGTATTTTTATTTGATATTCCATATTTTATATTCCTTTCCCTCGGCACAAGTATGGTTTTTACCCCTTATTATAGTTCTCCTTTGATAATTTGATTTACTATTATTCTTTCGTCAAATGGATGTTTTACTCCATTTATTTCTTGATAAGGCTCATGACCTTTTCCAGCAAGAAGTATTAAATCTTTTTTCCCTGCCATATTTATTGCATATTTTATTGCTTCTATTCTATCTACTATAACAACATATTTGCCTTTTGTTTTTTTCATTCCTTCTTCAATTTGATCAACTATTTTTTGAGGATCTTCTGTTCTTGGGTTATCTGATGTTATTATTGTAAAGTCTGCAATTTTTCCAGATATTTCACCCATTTGTGGTCTTTTAGCTGTATCTCTATCTCCACCGCATCCAAATACAGAAATTACTCTTCCTCTTGTATATGATTTTACTGCATGTAAAATATTATCTAAGCTTTCTGGTGAATGAGCATAATCTATCATTATTGTTAAATCTTTAGAATTATTTACAAGTTCAGATCTTCCTGGAACTCTAACATCTAATAATGCTTCTTTAATATTTTCTACACTACATCCTAATTTTTGTGCAACACTTATTGCAGCCAAACTATTGTAAACGCTGAATCTACCTGGTATTCCAACTTTTATTCTTTCGTTTTTGTCTCCTAATTTAACTTTAAAATCTACATATGAATTTGTAATTGTTATATCTTTTGCAAGTAAATCACAGCTATTGTCTATTCCATATGTTTTAATGTTACACTCTGGAACAAGTTTTAGAACTTTGCATACATGTAAATCATCAATATTTACGAAGCCATTTTTGCACATTTTAAATAACTTTAATTTTGAATTAAAGTAATCTTCCATGTTTGGATGTTCTTTTGGACTAATATGGTCTTCTGAAAAGTTTGTAAATACAGCTATGTCAAAATGGCATCCTGCAACTCTATCTAATTTTAAACTTTGTGAAGAAACTTCCATTACAACCGCTTCACATCCATCTTTTAACATTTCTGCAAATAAACTTTGTAGTTCTATGCTGTCTGGAGTTGTTCTGTCACTATCTTTTATTTTTTTATCTCCACTGTAGCAAGCAATTGTTCCTATTAATCCTGTTTTTATGCCTTGTTTTTGTAAAATTTCCTTTAACATAAACGTGGTTGTTGTTTTTCCTTTTGTTCCTGTAACCCCAATCAATTTAAAGTTTCTTGATGGATTATTATAATAATTACAAGCACATATTGCCATTGCATATCTTGCATTTGGTACAACTAATAAAGTTATATCTTCTGGTATATTTAAAGTTTTTAAGTCTGTTTGTTCATCTACTAATATTACTTTTGCTCCATTTTCTATTGCTTTTGGAATGTATGTTGTTCCATCAACAGTAAAACCCTTTATTGCAAAAAACATACTTCCTTCCACAACTTTTCTTGAATCACTTTCTATTGTTGTTATTTCTCTTTCTACATTTCCTTTTGCTTTGATTCCTTCCAATCCTACTAATATTTCTTTTAATTTCATTTTTATTACCTTCCTTTTTTAGGCATTGCCGGTTAATATTTATTCTAGCATATAGCATTTGCTATCATTGCCAATTTTTCATTTAACATTATATAATTAAAACTCTTATTTGTAAACTTTTTTATAAAAATAAGCTGTATTTCTTACTTAAAGTTTATTCTTAGTATCAAAATTTATTATAAAAATTTTGATTTTTTTATTTTTTTCTAGTATAATACTGGTTATGAAAACTTTAATAATTACTAAAAAATATGATAATAAAAAATTGAATACTGTTTTGCAAAGAGAATTTCCTAATTTAAAACAGAGCACCTTTTTTAAAGCTTTGCGTAAAAAAGATATTCGTGTTAACAACACTAGAATTAATGAAAATGTTACTGTGTTTGCAGGTGATGTTGTTTCTATTTATATTACAGATGAGCAACTTCTTGGTATTTCTAAAATTCCAGTAATTTACGAAGATGAAAATATTATTATTGTAAATAAGCCTTCTGAATTAGAAGTTACTGGTGATAATTCTTTAACGACAATTTTGTCTAATATGTATAATTCTAATATTATGCCTTGTCATAGATTAGATAGAAATACAACAGGTCTTGTTTTATTTGCAAAAAATGAGGAATCTCTTAAAATTTTATTAGATAAGTTTAAATCTCGCGAGATTGAAAAACACTATATTTGCACTGTTTTTGGTATTCCAAAAGAAAAACATAAAATTCTTAATGATTATCTTTTTAAAGACAGTAAAAAATCTATTGTTTATATTAGCTCTACTGCAAAAAAAGGTTATTTACCAATTAAAACTGAATACACAGTTATTTCTTCTGATAAAGCTAATAATACTTCAAGATTGGAAGTTATACTTCATACTGGTAGAACCCACCAAATTAGAGCACACTTAGCTTATATTGGTTTACCTATAATTGGTGATGGAAAGTACGGAAAAAACGAAATTAATAAATTATTTAATAAAAAGACTCAAATGCTTTGTAGCAGTTTGCTAAAATTTAATTTTTCAACTGATGCAGGAATTTTAAATTACTTAAATGAAAAAGAAATTAAACTAGAAAAAGACTATTGCTAAATCTTGCAATAGTCCTTTTTGAACATATATCATAATTTGTATAAGTTTTGCACAACCTTTTAAGTTCACTCTCCTTTTAGTTTACATAGCCATATTTATTCCAGTTGCTACTATTTTGCTCATATTTTCTATTAGTTTGTCTATTTCTTTTGGTGTTACTATCATATTATAGTCTTTTGGAACTAGGGCTTCTTTTATTTCTTCATAATTATCTTGTTCTCTTAATTTATTTAGATAGTCATTAGACATTGCTTTTTGTTGCAAATTTTCTATGAATAAGTCTATGCAGTCATTGGTAATAGATGCTAAGTCTACTACAGTTGGTATTCCTAATGCTATTACTGGTATTCCTAATGTTTTTTGACTTATTTCTTTTCTTGTATTATTTACTCCTGCACCTGGTACAATTCCTGTGTCTGCTATTTGTATACTACTGCTTATTCTTTCTATGCTTCTTGTTGCAAGGGCATCTATTACAATTAACATTTTAGGTTTTACGTTTTCTACTATTCCTTTTAGTATTTCCATTGTTTCTATTCCAGTTGTTCCTAATACTCCTGGAGATATTGCAGATACCGGTCTTGTGTCTTCTGGCATTGCTTTTGGCATATATTCTAGTATGTGTCTTGTTATTTCTATTTCTGGAACTACTTTTGGTCCTAAAGCATCTGGGGTTACATAAAGATTACCTAGTCCAACTATTAAAATGTCTTCTGTATCTGATATGTGTTCTTTTATTATATTTCTTAGTTCTTCTGCCAAATTATCTGATATTTTTTCTATTTGTTCATTATCTATTGTTTTTATGTTTTTTATATCTAATGTAATATAATTTCCTTTCGGTTTATTTAAAGCTTTTTCACCTTCTTCGTTTGTTATTTTTACTCTTGTTATCTTTATGTTTTCCTTTTCTTCATTTTGAACTTCTACCCCATCTATTTGTCCATTTTGCTTTTTGTACATATCGTTTCTTTCAATCGCCATATCGGTTCTAAAATTTACCATAATCATCTTTCCTTTACACTAATATTAAAAACCTTCTTCACTTTTATTATTTTGTGTAGAAGGTTTTATTTTATTCATTATTTTATTAATTTTTATGAACAATGTCCACAAAGTATTGCTTCTAAGCCAACGTTTAAGTCTATTACTCCATTTTTTGATTTATAGTCTAATTCTATAAATTCTTGTAGTATTTTTTTAAGTTCCGCTTCTTTAAAATATCTTGCTTGCCCAGAATATTTGCTTACTAAAAAAGTTTGATTTGGTTTTAATTTTAAGCTTTCTGCGACATTTAGTTTTTCTTTTAATGCCACAGATGTTATATATATTTTTTTGAAATGACCATATAGTGTTATAAATATTTTTTGTATTGGCTCTTTTGAGTCTAATAGATTTTTTAATACTCTTAATGCTTGTGTTATGTTTCTTTTTCCAAGACTATCTGTTAAATCAAATATGATGCTTTCAAATTGTTTTATTGCAAGAAGGTCTATTGTTTGCTTTGTAATTGTTCCATTTTCTCCAACATATTCTATTTGTTTTCTTATTTCGTTTATTAAATCTTGAAGAGAAGTTCCACAGCTGTCTATTAAATATGCAAGTGTTGCTTGATCTACATTAACTTTGTATGCATTGCATATGGTTTTTAATCTTTTGCTTAAGTCTATTGGTTTTTGTTTTTCAAAGTTGCAAACCACTCCAACTTTTTCTATTTCTTTATATAAATTGTTTTTGTCTGCATCATTTTCTATAAATAACAATATTACAGATTCATTTATTATATCTACATTTTTTTCTATATATTCAGCAAGTTTGTTTTCAAATTTGCTTTCATCTTTTTTTACTTTTGGTTCTTTTTCTTCTCCTTTTTTTGCCCTTTTGGCTTTTTGAAATAGTCCTGTATCTTTTGCTACTATAAGCTTTTGTGAATATCCAAATGCAGGAGTTTCTATATCTTGTATTATTTGTGTTACATTGTCTGCATCTATTTGTATGTAATTAATTCCATTTACCATTTCACCAAAAAGTTTTTTTATTTTTTTTACACTGGCATCTAGTAAGTATCTTTCTTCTCCATACAATAGATATATGTTATCTAATTTTCCTGCTTTTAAATTTGCTTCCAAATTATTTATATCCACTTTTCTATTTCCTTGTAAATATATTTAGGTTTTTACTGGATTTGCCCATAAACCATTTATTTATACATTTTATTATAGAAGTATAATTCATATTTAAGTTTATAATTTATTTTACTATCGTTATTATTTAAATTTGAAAAGTCTAATTATTTTTTTAATTATTTCTTTAATATAATTCTAAATACTTCTGCTACACTCCAAGCTTGTGCAAAGGCTCCTCTTGCAATATGTTCTTCATTAGAATCATAAATTTCTCCAATTGTTCCAACACTTGCATTTTCAAACATTTCTTTTGTAAATGTCTCTTTTGTGTTTTGAACTAATTGATTTATTTTTTGTTCTATTTTTTCTCTATTTTTAATATTTTTTTCTATTATGATTTCATTTTTTAATGCATTATAGTATAATCCTAAAAGCCAAGGCCAAGTAATTCCTTGGTGATAACTTGAATCTCTTTCAAAGCTACTTCCTTGGTATATTTCTACATATCCTTCTTCGCCTTTAGCAAGTGTTTTTAATCCATATGGATTAAGTAGTTTTTCTTCAACTGTTTGAATTATATTTTCTGCAATTTTTACTGAATCTACTATTGGATGTGATAAGCTTAGAGCAAATAATTGGTTTGGTCTTATTTTATCGTCTCCTAATACATCATATAAGCATTTTTTATTTTGATTATAAAACTTTTCTTCAAATGATTTTTTAGTTTTTTCTGCCATATTTAAATATTTTTTACAATCTTCTTTATTTCCCTGTTTTTCTGCAAGTCTTGCCATTATTTTTAAGGCATTGAACCAAAGTGCATTTAGTTCTACTGTTTTTCCGTTTCTTGGAGTTATTGCCTTATCTCCAATTTTAACATCCATCCAAGTAATTTGAGTGTTTTCTGTTCCTGCAGATAATAGCCCATCTTCATCTAAGAAAATGTTATTTCCATCTACATCTATTTTGTTAGAATATGCTTCTATTATTTTTACCAAACTAGGATAGATTTCATTTTGTATAAATTCATAATCGTTTGTATATTTTAAGTATTTATATACTTGTTCTATCAACAATAATGAACTATCTGCACTATTATATAAAGGTCTATTATCAAATCCAGAATATCCATTTGGAACTAATCCATATTTTATATCTCTTATATTTGTAAGTAGCACTTCTCTTGCAATCTCATATCTTTTTGTAATTAATAGCAATCCTTCAAAAGATATTAAAGTGTCTCTTCCCCAGTCTAAGAACCAAGGATATCCTGCAATTACTGTATGAAGATTAAAGCTTGGTCTATTTACAACAAAATTATCTGTTGCAAGTAGCAATGATTTTATAAGTTCAATATTTTTGTCGTTCATATTTCTAGTTTGAAGTATCCCACTATCATATATTACTGAACTTAGTCTTGTTAGCTCTTTATTTATTATATTTATTCCATCTATTTCTTCTATATTTTCCTCTAAAGAACATACAAATGTAATTTCTTTTTCTTCGTTTGGTTCGATATTTATATTATATACACCTGGTACATAATGGTTTTCCTCTGCTTCGAAACCTCTTTCTTCCTCTATTGGATAATACATTTTGCAGAAAGCATCATCTGTATGTTTTAGGTATTTTCCAGCAGTACAATTCATATATATTGGAGTTTCTGAGTTTCCATCTAAAATTAATTTTAATTTATTTCCGAAGTGTGTTTGCTTTGCCTCAAATTTGTGGTTGTAATTTATAGAATGAAAGTCTCTAAAATTTACCACAGGAGCTAATTTTAGTGTTGCCTCTGAATTTCCATTTTGCACTCTATAAAGTACTACTACAGTATTTTTTCCATATTCCATACATATGAATTTTTTAATTTTAACATCGTTAACTTGATATGAAAAAATTGGAATGTACTCTTTTCTAAAATCTTTTAAATACTTAAATCCTTCTGAGATTTCGTGTTCTCCATTTTCCAAATTATTTGTTATATTTGTATATAAATTGTAGTCTTGTCCATTTATTTTAATACTTTCATCTAATTTAGATAATACTAAAAATCTTCTTGCAGGTGGTGTAAGAGGTGCAACTAATAATCCATTATATTTTCTAATGTTACAGCCTCCTAATACAGATCCACTGCAGAATCCTCCAATTCCATTTGTTATTATCCATTCTCTTCTAAGTTGTTTTTTTATATTTTCGTTTAAATCACAATATTTCATCAGTCGTTTCTTCCTTTTTGATATTTTAATTATTTATTTTCTTATGGTCTTCTAAAAATTTTTTCATTGCCTCTAAGTCTTTGTTTCTCTTATTTTTTTCTATTGTTATAAGCTTATTTTTTCTATTCTTTTCACTATCTCTAATTGATTCTATTCTGTCATTATATTTTTCGTAGAATTTACTTTCTCCACGTTTTTTGTTAGAATTCTTTTTCGATTTTTTAGTTTTATTTTTCTTTAACTTCTTATTTGCATCTTTCATTTTATTGTCTAGCATTATAAACTGTGCATCATTTTTCATATCTCTAAAGTTTAAATCATCACATATAAGCTGAATTATGCTCGTTGCAATAGCGTCTGGATTATGTCTTATTCTGCCATTTTCCACAGTAGATAAGTTTCTTTGTATTAATTTTATTCCTTCATCTTTTACCTTAGAAATATTTTGCTCTACTAAATCTGCACCTTCTCTATTATATTGTCTAACATATTCTGGTACAATTTCTCCTGTATCATATACGCAATAATCTATTATTCCCTTTCCAGCGTGGTCTATTATTGCTTTTATATGGTCATATAATGTGTAATTGTCTGTTTGACCATATTCTGTCATAATGTTGCTTACATACACTTTAAATCCTTTAGCCTCTCTAATTGCCTTAGAGACACCTGGTACTAATAAATTTGGTATAACATTTGTATATAAGCTACCAGGGCCAATTACTATGCTGTCTGCTTCTTGGATTGCATCTATTACGCCTGGTGCAACTCTTATGTTGGTTGGTGAAATAAACACTCTGGAAATTTTACTTACCTTTTGACTTACCACCTCTGGAATTTTGTCTTTGCATTCTACAATTGTTCCATCTTCTAGCTCTGCACAAATTTTTATTCTGTCTAGTGTTACAGGAAGAACTTTACCTGTCATATTCAATATTTTTTGAACCTCTCTAATAGATGCAGAAAAATCTCCAACAGCTTCTTTCATAGCAGTCAAGAAAATATCTCCAAATTTATTACCTCTAACTTTTGCATCTCTCATTCTAAGATTAAATAAATCACTCATTTCGGTTTCATTTGCGGAAAGTGCAACTAGACTTTCTTCTATATCTGATAATGCCGCAAGACTAATTTCTTCCTCACTCTTTCCCGCGGTTGAACCATAGTCTGAAACTGTAACAATTGCAGTTATATTATCTGTGTAATTTTTTAATCCTCTAAGTACAGTATTTAATCCTGCTCCTCCACCTATTACAACAACTTTTGGCCCTTGATTATATATTTTTTTATTAAATATTAAAGATTTAACATTACTTTTTTCTAAGTCTCTTGTATCTGTTTCTTCAACTAAAATTTCTAATGTTCTTCTTTGAATATTAACAATACTTATAATTGTAAATGCAAAACCTGCTACAAATAGCAATATTATTTTTGCAAGTTCTAAAAATGAAAGCTCTTGTGTTACAAGTATTTTAGCTATTCCAAAGCATACACATACAATTCCTATAATCATTAAAAATATCCATCTTTTTATTTTTGTATTTGATTTAAACCACTTAAAAAAACTGTTCATCTTGTTCTCCATTTCGTTTTATATGCAAATTTACTCTCCAACAATTTCTATCTCTAGTTCTATTTTCTTATTAAATTTTTCATATACTTTTTCTTTAACTATTTGTGCAAGTTTAATAACATCTTCTGCTGTAGCATTATTATTGTTTACTATAAATCCTGCGTGTTTTTCAGAAACCATTGCTCCTCCAACTGCTGTTCCTTTTAGTCCACATTCGTCAATTAATTGTGCTGTTATAAAATTTTCTCCTCTTTTAAAAGTACTTCCTGCACTTGGTTTATCTATTGGTTGTTTTTCTCTTCTTCTTTCGTTGTTTTCCTTCATTTCTTCTTCTATTGCATTTTTATCTAATTTTTCAAATTTTAAAATTGTATCTAAAATTATAGCTTTTTTCTTAGAAAATATAGACTTTCTATATTCAAAATTATACTCTATATTTCTAATTTCTTTTATAGGATAATTTTCATCTTCTAAATCTACATATCTTGTGCTTACAACAATATTGCTCATCTGACTGCCATATGCTCCAGCATTCATTCTAACAGCACCACCAATTGTCCCTGGTATTCCTGCTGCAAATTCAAAACCAGATAATCCTTGTTCTAATAAAATTCTTGCAAGTTTTGCATTTAACATTCCAGAACAAACTTTAATTGTTGTATCATCTATAAATTCGTAGTCATTTATACACATTTTAGCAACAATTCCTCTTATTCCTTTATCCTTTACAAGTAAATTACTGCCATTTCCCATTATAAAAAATGGTATATTATGTGTTTTTGTAATATTTAATACCTGCTTTATTTCTTCCTGTTTTGTTATCTTTAAAAATATATCTGCACTGCCACCTATCCTAAAGGTTGTATGTTTGCTCATTGGTTCATTTAATTGTATATTTTCTTCTGGAATAACTTTTATTAAGTCTTCATATGTTTGTTTTATTTTTTCTGCTGTCATATCTTTTCACCTCTAGTTTAGATATATATGTTATTTTTTAGATTTATTCCTATATCATTTATTCTGTATTACTATATCACATTTTATATAATTTTGCATTAGTTTTTTGCATTTTTGTGAATTTAAAAAAGAGATTAGCTATATTTTAGCTAATCTCTTTTTAGTTTCTTAGTAATCCTCAAATTCTTCTTTTTGCTTTTCAATTTCTCTTGCTAGTTCTTCTTCTGTTGGTAAATATAATTGATATTTTGAAGCAAATAAATTTTTATTATCATTAAGAACAGAATATTTTACTATTGTATCCTTTTTGTCTGAACATAGTATTATTCCTATTGTCGGATTATCATCTTCTGCCTTTATTTCATTATCATAATATCTAACATAAAAATCCATTTGTCCAATATCTTGATGTATTAGCTTGTCTAATTTTAAATCAATTAAAACAAAACATTTCAATACATAGTTATAAAATACCAAATCTATATAAAAGTTTTCTCCATCTACATCAATCCTTTTTTGTCTTGCTACAAAAGAAAAACCTCGACCTAATTCTAACAAAAATTCTGATATATGTTCAAGTAAATTAGATTCTAAATCTTTTTCTAAAAACCTTCTATCTTTTATGTCTAAAAACTCTAAAACATAAGGATCTTTTATAAAATCTTGTACTTTTTCTTTTTTCACTTCTTCTTTATGTTCTTCACTTGTTGATAAAAGCCTTTCATAATAAAAACTATTTATTTGCCTTTCTAATTGTCTAACACTCCAATTTGACTTTATTGTTTCCTTCAAATAAAAATTTCTTTTAGCCTCATTGTCTATATTCATTATTAAACGATTATGGCTCCAACTCAACTGGTTCCACAATGTGGAACCAGTTTTATATGTTAAATAAAACTTTTTCATTTTCTTTAAATTTGGAACACTAAAACCTTGTCCAAATTCTCGAGTTAATTTTTCTGAAAACAATTTTAATATTTCATTTTGAGATGCTTCTAAATGATACTCTTCAATTAATTCATTAATCGTAGAACCTATGGCATAATATAATTCTACCATCTCATAATTTATATTTTTTACAACATTTTGTCTCGTCTTTAAAATTATTATACCAAACTTTAACATTATTTCAAATATTTTTGCATAATAAAAAACCTATATCTAAGTCGCATTAGATATAGGAATTCTACTTATAACTTATAACGTCTAACATCAATCTAACAGGTGTAAGAAACTACAAAGTATTGATATTTGGTGGCTTCACCTGGAATCGAACCAGGGACACAGGGATTTTCAGTCCCTTGCTCTACCGACTGAGCTATAAAGCCATAAAAAAATGGCGACCTGGAACGGGCTCGAACCGTCGACCTCTAGCGTGACAGGCTAGCGTTCTAACCAACTGAACTACCAGGCCGTAAATAAAAAAATTTAGAATAATCTAAATTCTCTTATAAAGAAATGGTGGTCGCTATAGGGCTCGAACCTATGACCCCCTGCTTGTAAGGCAGATGCTCTCCCAGCTGAGCTAAGCGACCATTTCTCTCGACTTCCTTAGTATACTAAAATTTATTTATTTTGTCAATACCTATTTTAATTTTTTTCACTTTTTTTATTTTACAATTCTCGGAAGTCGCATAAATACTTGATTTTTCGTATTTATTTTTTTATATTTTTAGATATTATATACCATTTTTTAGGATAAATGAAACTATTTTTGAGATGTTTTATTTATTCTATTTCTCCTTCAAAAACTATTTCTGCTGGTCCTTCCATATACACATGATTATTTTGTTTATTCCACTCTATTTCCAACGTGCCTCCAAGTAAATGGACATTTACTTTTCTTTCGGTTTTATTATTAAGTATGCAAGCTACAACAGAAGCACAAGATCCTGTTCCACAAGCAAGTGTTTCTCCAGAACCTCTTTCCCATACCCTCATCTTTATATTATTTTTATCTATTAATTCAACAAATTCTATATTAGAATGTTTAGGAAATTCTTTTTTTATTTCTAATATTTTTCCATACTTTTCTACATCAAATTCTTCTACATTATTTACAAATGTTATTGCATGCGGATTTCCCATAGATACACATGTGGCTGTAAATGTTTTATCTGCTGCTTGTAGTTGTAAATCTATTACAGGATTTTTATCTGAAATTACTGGTATTTTTTTTGCTTCTAATATTGGTTCTCCCATATCTACTCTTACTTTTTTTACTTTACCATTTTCAGTACTTAATTTTAATTGTTTTATTCCAGCTAATGTTTCTATTGTTATATTTTCTTTATTGATAAGACCTTTATCAAACACAAATTTTGCAACACACCTTATTCCATTTCCACACATTTCTGCTTGACTTCCATCTGCATTATATATTGCCATTTTAAAGTCTGCAACATTACTATTCTCTATTAAAATTAGCCCATCAGAGCCAATTCCAAAATGTCTATTGCTGACTTTTTTTGATAGCTCTGCTGGGTTTTCTATTTTATTTTCTTTTGTACAGTCTACATATACATAGTCGTTACCTATGCCCTGCATTTTTGTAAATTTCATTGTATCCTCACTCTTTACTCTTCATCAACTGGCTCTTCGTCATCGTCTTGAACTTCTATTTCGTCACTTAAACTTTTTTCGAATGCTTCATTAAATTTAGCTCTAACTTTTTTCTCTATATCTGCCATTACTTCTGAATTTTCTTCTATGTATCTCTTAGCATTTTCTCTACCTTGTCCAATTCTTGTTCCATCATAGCTAAACCAAGAACCACTCTTTTCAACAATGTCTAAGTTTACACCTAAATCTAGTATATTTCCAGCTTTTGAAATGCCCTTTCCATATATAATGTCAAATTCTGCTTCTCTAAATGGTGGAGCAACTTTGTTTTTTACAACTTTTACTCTTACTCTGTTTCCAAATACTTCTCCATCCTGTTTTAAGTTTTCTATTTTTCTAATGTCTAATCTTACAGAAGAATAGAATTTTAATGCTCTTCCTCCTGGAGTTGTTTCTGGATTTCCAAACATTATTCCAACTTTTTCTCTTAATTGGTTTATGAATATTATTGCTGTGTTTGATTTATTTAGTACACCTGCTAATTTTCTTAATGCTTGAGACATAAGTCTTGCTTGTAATCCAACGTGTGCATCCCCCATATCTCCATCTATTTCGGCTTTAGGAACTAATGCTGCAACAGAGTCTACTACTATTATATCTATAGCTCCGCTTCTTACTAAGGCTTCAGCAATTTCTAAAGCTTGTTCTCCTGTATCTGGTTGTGATACTATTAAGTTATCTATGTCTACTCCTAAATGTTTTGCATAAACTGGGTCTAATGCGTGTTCTGCATCAATAAAAGCTGCTTCTCCACCTCTTTTTTGGCTTTCTGCAATCATATGAAGTGCAAGTGTTGTTTTACCAGAAGATTCTGGTCCAAATATTTCTATTATTCTTCCCTTTGGTATTCCACCTATTCCTAGTGCAACATCTAAGCTTAATGCTCCTGTAGGAATTGCTTCTACATTCATTGCTGTAAAGTCTCCTAATTTCATAACAGAACCTTTACCAAATTGTTTTTCTATTTGTCCTAATGCAGATTCTAATGCTTTTTTCTTATCGTTATTTTCTATACCCATAATTTCCTCCTATTATTGTAAACATATGTTTGTATTTGTAATCTTGTTATATTATATACTAATTTTTTTATTTGTCAATAGTTTTTTCAAACATTTGTTTTCTTTTTTTTATTTTCTATACCAACTTTCTAAATTGTAATATGTGGTATAGTTGTTTGGTGTTATTTTTGCAGTTAAAGACTGACTTGTTAAAGTTATATTTTTATTTCTGTATAGTCCTATAAACGGTACATCTTCTTTATATTGACTATATATCTTTTGGTATATTTCTGATAATTCTTTTGTATTTTTTATTATTAAAGATTTTTGCATTAGTTCGTTCATTTTTTCGCTTTCGTAATTAAATATATTTCCTTGCAAAAAGTAATAGGTTAAGTCTGGTGTATATGATGTATATACTCCTGTTAGCAACATTTGATAGTCTTTATTTTCTATATATTTTCCGTATTGGCTATCTGTTATTTTATTTATTGTTACTTCTATTCCTATATTTTTTAATTGTTCTTTTATAGTCTCTGCAACTCTAACTCTTGCCTCATTGTCACTTGTAACAGCAAGTTTAAGTTTTAATGTTCTAGTATATCCACTTATATTTTTCTTCCATCTATTTTTTATATAAGTCCATCCACCATCTTCTAATACTTTCTTGGCTTGTTCTGCATTATACCCAGAACTAACCTCTTGGTTTTGATACAAGAAATTTCCATAGTCTAACGGATAATCCGCTGTTTTTCTCTGATTATTAAATACAGAAGTTACTATATTGTCTTTGTCTATTGCGTAGCCAAGTGCTTTTCTTACAGATGAGTCTTGAAATATTGTATCTGTGCAGTTTAATGCTAAAAAGTCAAATTCTCTTCCTGTATATTCTATTTTGTTAAATCCTATTGTTCCTATATAATCTTGAAAATTTGCATTTGATGTATTAAGTACATCTATATTTCCAATTTTAAAGCTGTTAAATGCTTCTCCCATAGATGAATATAAATTTATTTTTATTGTTTCTATTTTTGGATCTTCTTGAAATCTTTTATATTTTTCATTTTTTACAAGTGTTATGTTATTATCACTCACATTAGAAATCTTATATTTTCCAGTTCCAATCGGTGTTTTACTAGAATTATAAAAATCTTCTCCATAAAAATATGTACTAGACATTATTGGGAATATTAAATTATATTCAAAAAATGGTACATTAGCATCTAATGTTAGTTTTATTGTGCTTGCATCTATTACTTCCACATTAGAAATATGTTCTACATTATATTTATATATTGAATTTCCATTTTTTATTGTTTCTATAGTATATGCAACATCTTTTGCAATAAAAGATGTACCATCTTGCCAATTTATTTTATTATCAACTTTAATCACATATATATTATCACCTGTTTTCGAACATTCTGTTGCAAGACAAGGTTCTAGTTCGTAATTCTCATTTAACGTGAATAATGGTTCAAATATTAATGAATCTATGTTTAATATTTCTTTATTATTTGTTATTAAAGGATTTATATTATCATAATTTGTAATTGCAATTCTTATATCTTTTAGTATTGTTTCATCAGCCTGTGCTTCTTCGTTATTTTCTTCTGCAACCTGATTTTGACTGCTATAAATTTTATAACCTGCTGCTATTATTATGCCAATTGCAAATATTATAAATATGTATTTAAATATGCTACTTACTTTCATATTTAATCACATTCCTCCTTTTAGGCACATATTTAGTTTTAATCAATACCTTTATATACTTATTTAAGGTATGATTTTCATTTGTAATAATACATTATATATCCATTTTTTTCAATAGAAATTTAGAAAAAGAAAAATTTTTATAATTTTTTGCTGTTTGTATATTTTTATAATTTAAATTGATTTTTCTCTAAATTTTAGGTTTCTTGCAAAAGAAAAAGAGCGTATTTTATAACGCCCTATTTTTATTTATTTTTCTAAATAATTATTTTCTAGACTCTACAATTAGCTTAATTCCAGTTCTTTCTTCTCCTTCAACTTCTACTTCTGCAAATGCTGGTATGCATATTAAGTCTACTCCTGCAGGTGCTACAAATCCTCTTGCTATTGCAACTGCTTTTACTGCTTGATTTAAAGCTCCTGCTCCTATTGCTTGCATTTCTGCCTTACTAGATTCCTTTACAAGTCCTGCTATTGCTCCTGCAACTGAATTTGGGTTTGATTTTGATGAAATTTTTAAAACTTCCATTTTTATCCTCCTAATATTTTATTTTTTTGTATATTTTAAGTACAGTTATATTTATACAATATTTAGGATTTAATGTCTATATGTTTTTGGAAATTTTTTACATTTTTCATCGTCATTTTCTTTCATTTTTCGCCATTTATTTTCTAACTATTCTAGTAATTTTATCCACGTGATAATTTTCGTCATTTATTTCAAATATACATCCGTGTAATGTGCATGGACCTGCTGCAAGTTTATATCTCTCTGGAAGTGTTGTTTCAAATCTTTTTATAGAAGCTCCAACTTCCATTCCAATTACAGATTTGTTAGGTCCTGTCATACCAATATCTGTTATATATGCTGTGCCCTTTTCTAGTATTTGCTCATCTGCAGTTTGTACGTGTGTATGTGTTCCATATAAAGCAGTGATTTTTCCGTCTAAATAATATCCCATCGCAATTTTTTCTGCTGTTGCTTCTGCGTGAAATTCTAATATTATTATATCTACTTTATTCTTTACTTTTTCTATTATTTCATTTGCCTTTAAAAATGGATTTTCTGTTAAAATATTCATATCTGTTCTACCCATTAATTCTATTACGCAAATTTTTTTATTTTTACAATTATAAATATTATAACCATTTCCTGGAACTCCTGCTGGATAATTGGCTGGTATTATAAGCATTTTATCATTGATAAATCCAAAAATATCCTTCTTTCCCCAAGTATGGTTTCCCATTGTTATTACATCTACTTGCATTGACTTTAATTCATTAAATATTTTTGTGGTTATTCCCATTCCTCCTGCAGAATTTTCTGCATTTACAATTACAAAATCTATTTTTTCTTCTTGCTTTATTTTAGGGAGTTCTTCTTTTGCTTTTCTTACTCCCTCTTCTCCAACTATATCTCCTATTGCTAAAATTTTCAATTTAATTCTCCTTTTCTGTTTAAACAATCCTTTTTTATTATAGCAAAACTTTACAATTATTACAACAAAAAAAGAGCCATAAGGCCCTTTTTTATTTTGCATAATCTACAACTCTTGTTTCTCTTATGATGTTTACTTTTATTTGTCCTGGATATTCCATTTCTTCTTCTACTTTTTTTGCAACATCTCTTGCTAGAATTGTCATATCTGCATCTGTTATTTGCTCTGGTTTTACTATAATTCTTACTTCACGTCCAGCTTGTATTGCAAATGATTTTTCAACACCTTTAAATGAATCTGCTATTGATTCAAGTTTTTCTAGACGTTTAATGTAATTTTCTAGTGTTTCTCTTCTTGCTCCTGGTCTAGATGCCGATATTGCATCCGCAGCAGCAACAAGTACAGCTTCTATGCTTTGAGGTTCTACGTCACCATGATGTGCTTCTACCGCATTTATTACTATTGGATTTTCATGGTATTTCTTTAATATATCTACACCAATTTGTACGTGTGTTCCTTCAATATCATGATCTAAGGCTTTTCCTATATCATGTAATAAACCTGCTCTTCTTGCAACTTTGGTATCTAGTCCTAACTCATCTGCCATTATTCTTGCAAGATTAGAAACTTCTATTGAGTGATTTAATACATTTTGTCCATAACTTGTTCTGTATTTTAACTTTCCTAGTAGATTTATAACTTCTGGTGGTAATCCAATTACTCCAGTTTCTAAACAAGCTCTTTCGCCTTCTTCTTTAATTGTTTGAGCAACTTCTTCTTTTGCCTTTTCAACCATTTCTTCAATCTTTGCTGGATGAATTCTTCCGTCTTCCATTAATTTTTCTAGTGCAATTCTTGCAACTTCTCTTCTTAATGCATCAAAGCCAGAAATAACAACTGCTTCTGGTGTGTCATCTATTATTAGGTCGACACCTGTTAATGTTTCTAGTGTACGGATATTTCTTCCCTCTCTACCAATTATTCTTCCTTTCATTTCATCATTTGGAAGTGTTACAATTGATACTGTTGTTTCTGCAGTATGATCTGCAGCACATTTTTGAATTGCATATCCAATAACTTCTTTGGCATTTTTTATAGATTCTTCTTTTATTTTTGTTTCTGATGCCTTAATTAAATTGGCTTTTTCTAAAGATAATTGCTTGTCCAATTCTGAAAGTAGCATTTCCTTTGCTTGATCTTTTGTGAAGCCAGAAATTTTTTGCAATTCTGCCATTTGTTTGTCTAAAGTGTTTGTTATTTCCTTTTTCTTATTTTCAATTTCTTGTCTTCTTCTTTCAAGGTCTTGCTCCTTTTTCTCCATTTGAAGGATTCTGTTTTCTAAGTTTTCTTCCTTTTGTAATAATCTTCTTTCTTGCTGTTGAACTTCGCCTCTTCTTTCTCTAACCTCATTGTCCAAATCTTTTCTAGCATTTATTATTTCTTCCTTAGCCTTAAATATTTCTTCTTTTTTCTTATTCTCGGCTTCCTTTTGTGCTAGCTCTATTATTCTTTTTGCTTCGTTTTCTGCACTGCCTACTTTTGATTCTGCTATTTTCTTTCTAATTGCAATACCAACAAAGGTAAAAACAACTGCTGAGACTAGAAAAATGGCGATATAAATTACGAATTCCATAATTTTACACCTCTTTCTATTAAATTTTCAATGTGCATAAAAATATATATCTAATATCTTTTAAATATATATAAAGTTTATATTCAATTTTTTATATTCACTTTATGTATTAGCATATATCTTCTTACCTTATTCTATTTTATATTTATTATTGTAAACTGTCAAGTATTTTTAATTAATTAAGCATATTATTAAATGTCTTTTACTATAATTATTATAACTTTAATTTAAGGAGTATATTTTGGAACGTCTAGAATATTTTGACTCGAATGCTAAAAAAAATAAATTTTTAATTTTAACTTTATCTATAAGAAAAAATGCTATTTCTATTATTTTTGTACTTTTTACAATTTTTCTTGTTATTTTTTCTAAATCAAACTTAACAGCAGCAAAAAATGGCTTAAAACTTTGGGCAAACAATGTTGTTCCCAGCTTACTTCCATTCTTTATTGCAACCAATCTTTTAAGTCACACAAATGTTATAAAATACGTTAGTAAAGCTTGTAATAAATTTATGAGACCAATTTTTAATGTTCCTGGCGAATGTGCTTACGCCTTTATTTTAGGATTAATTAGTGGATATCCAGTTGGTGCAAAAATTGTTACAGATCTAAAGGATAATAATTTGTGTACTACTGAAGAAGCTGAAAGAATGCTTTGTTTTACAAATAATTCTGGACCTCTTTTTATAATTGGAACTGTTCGGAATTACTATGTTTTCTAATTCTTCAATTGGATTTTTGTTACTAATTACTCATATATTATCTGCAATTACCGTAGGCATTATTTCTGGTCTTTTAAGTAGATTTAATAAAAATAAAAACACAAATATCCACAATTTTATCACATATAAAAAACAATCTACTAGTACTTCTGAAAATACAATTTGCACTTTCTCTAATTTAGGAGAAGTTCTTGCAAGTTCTATTTTAGAGTCTGTAAAAACAATAGTTATGATAGGTGGATTTGTTGTAATTTTCTCTGTTATAATTTCTATTTTGAATACCAGCAAAGTATTAGAAATATGTAGCCTTATCTTAGAACCAATAGGAAATATTTTTGGACTTTCTTCCATATATATTAAAGGAATTTTATCTGGACTTTTAGAGCTTACTAATGGTGTTTCATTAGTCTCTGCAATATCTAATAAGGCAATTTCTGTAAATATTATAATTTCTGCTTTTTTATTAGGTTTTGGTGGCATTTCTGTCGCATTACAGGTATTAAGTATTGCATCTAAAGCTAAAATTTCTATTAAAAAATATATTTATGGAAAATTATTGCAAGGTATTATTGCAGCCTTTTATACATATATTTTATTAAGTACAATACCAATATTAAATTTAAACTTATAGAATTTAGTATTATAGATTTTATCCAATATTTTAGTATTGTAACATTTGAATTTTCTTAAACCTTCGATAATTTTGAATTATTTATAATAAAAATAACTTTATATTTTTAATAAGTATTAGCAATTTAATAGTTATTCAGGTTTATAGGTATATCCCAAAACCTAAATATATTTAAAAGGATTTAAATTTATGGATAAAAATATGGATTATAATTTTTATGGAATGCCACCTTTCGGCGGAAATCCTACTTTTGCTGGAATGGGATATGATACGTCTCAAAATAATTTTGCAAACGACAATTTAGAATCTAACGCAATGTTTAATCCTATGCTTCAATACGAACAAGCATATATGTACTATAGATATTTAGCAATGCAAATGGAATATAAAATAAAATGTAAGGAATATGAAAAACTTTCTTCAAAACCAGAATTTGGAAAAGAAGTAAACAGAAAAATTGAATAAAATATTGATTTTTGCTGTATTAGATGGTATAATTTATGTAGTATTGATTCAAAGGAGGATTATTAGATTTTTTCTAATAAATTAAAATATGAATTTTATAGATTTTGTAAAAGAATTAATAAATAACGGAGAAGTTGAAGATTCTACTCTAGAAAATATTACAACTTTAGATAGCTCTGATGCAGTTATTTTAAATACTCTACGTAGTAGTGAAAATAAATTAAATGAACAAGTTGCAAAATATATTTCTGGTGTTGGTTTTTTTGATGCAAGTGAAACCAAAAAATCTGAAAAAACTAGCAAAAAAATTAGTGAATCCCAAAGAGCTCGTTCTTCAATTTCAAGAGGCACAGCAAATAAGAATCTAAAAAGCAAAAATAAACTTAAAGAAAATGAAGAATTAGATAGAGATTAATTAAATGCTTAATTAAATTTACGTTTTTGTATTGACAAAAACGTATTTTACCTTTATAATAATATTTGTCTTTTAAAGAAAATATGGCGATGTAGCTCAGTTGGCTAGAGCAAATGGTTCATACCCATTAGGTCGGTGGTTCGAATCCACTCGTCGCTACCATAAATTAGAATTGTAATTGTAATATTGCAGTTCTTTTTCATTTTTATAAGAATTTTAGGTGGATTCGAAAAGGAGGATTAGAAAAATGTCCAGTGGACATTTTTCCCGACGCGGCTCGGCGAATCCACTCGTCGCTACCATAAATTAGAATTGTAATTGTAATATTACAGTTCTTTTTCATTTTGTAAGAATTTAATGTATTAATTTTAATATTTGACATATAATAAAAAAATTGCTATTATAATGATAGCAATTGTAATAAATGTTTCAAAGAACATAAAAAGACTAGGTGTCCAATACCTAGTCTTTTCCTTTGCTAATCCTCAAAATCTTTTACAATTAAGTAAATTAGATAAAGTATTAGTTCATATAATCTTTTAATTTTTTGCTTCTACTTGGATGACGTAATTTTCTTAATGCTTTTGCTTCTATTTGTCTTATTCTTTCTCTTGTTACTTGGAATTCTTTTCCTACTTCTTCAAGTGTTCTAGATTTTCCATCTTCCAATCCAAATCTTAGTTTTAGCACTTTAGCTTCTCTTGGAGTTAGTGTTTTCATTACTTCCTCTAATTGTTCTCTCAATAATGTATATGCTGCTGCATCTTGTGGAGCTGGGCTATCGTCATCTTGTATGAAGTCTCCTAAATGACTATCGTCTTCCTCTCCTATTGGTGTTTCTAATGATACTGGATCTTGTGCTATTTTTTGTATCTCTACTACTTTTTCTACTGGTATTTCCATTTCTGCTGCAATTTCTTCTGGGCTTGGTTCTCTTCCTAACTGTTGTAATAAGTGTCTTGATGTACGAATTAGTTTGTTTATTGTTTCTACCATATGAACTGGTATTCTTATTGTTCTTGCTTGGTCTGCAATTGCTCTTGTTATTGCTTGTCTAATCCACCATGTTGCATATGTGCTGAATTTATAACCTTTTGTATAATCAAATTTTTCCACAGCCTTTATTAATCCCATATTTCCTTCTTGGATTAAATCTAGGAATAGCATTCCTCTTCCTACATATTTTTTTGCTATACTTACAACAAGTCTTAGGTTAGATTCTGCAAGTTTTTGTTTTGCTTCTTCGTCCCCTTCTAATATTCTTTTTGCAAGAGCTAGTTCCTCATCATATGTTAAAAGTGGTATTCTTCCTATTTCTCTAAGATACATTCTAACTGGATCATCTATGTTTATTCCATCCATATTATTTAAATCTATCTCATCTATTTTTATATCTTCTACTGCTTCTAATTCCTCTATGTCTGGTTCTTCTAGATCTAAATCATCATCTTTTATTACACTTACTCCCATATTTTCGAAGGCATCAAATACTTTATCTATTTGCTCTGTATTTGCATCGTCTAATTCACTTGCTAGTTCTCCATACGTTATTTCACCTTTTTCTTTTGCCTTTTTTATTATTTTATTTAATTTTTCTTCTTGGTTTTGTGCTATATCCTTTTTTGCTTCTGCTTTATTATTTCTATTTATTTCTTCATTCTTCATTAAATACAAACCTCCCTATTTTATAACCCATAAATAAAATTGCATTAAAATATTTTATGTTATATTAGCAAGTAAAATAACGCAATATTAGAATTATTTAATTTTAGCCAAACTTAGAATTGTTTTGTTTAATTCTTCTTCTAGTTCAGCAATTTCTTCTCTTGTTAAATTTTCTTGTTCTGCTTTATCTATTTTTGAAAGTATTGAATTTCTTTTTTGTAACAAATATTCTTTTCTATATGTAACAATTACATCTTCTATACATTTATTTACATCTGATATTTCAAAATCATAAGACATAATTCCAGATAAATAATTTACAGTATCTTCATCTTCAAATAAATCGATTAGGTTTTCTATATTAATATTTCCTTTTTCTTGTACGTCATACAATTTGTTTATTATTTGAACATTTCTTTCTACTTTTATTAAATTGCTCGTTGCTATGTTTTTTAGTTTTTCAAAAGCTACATCTGGATAATTTACTAACAAATATATTATCAAGCTTTCTCTTTTCTTCGTTTTTTCGTCTACTTCTACAATATCTACAGCAATATGATTTGTAATGTTTATTGGTGCTACCTGTTTTTCTAATTTTTGCTCTGCTTTACTATTTGCATACAATAGCTTATTTATTTCTGCATAGATAGCATCTTTTGAAACTTTATATTCTAGAGAAATTTTGTCTATGTATACTTCTCTTTCCATATTGTTATCTACTTTTGCTAAAATTTTTGCAACTTCATTGAAAAATTTTATTTTATCATTTACATTTTCTAAATCCAAATTTTTCTTAAGCATTTTTACTTTAAATTCTACAAGTGAAATTGCACTATCTACATATTTTTGAAATCTTTCTGGACCATACTTTACAACAAATTCATCTGGGTCTTTAGCACCCTCTATTTGTAAAATTCTAATGTCACATCCCAAATTTTTTAATATTTCTAGTCCTCTTAAAGTAGCAGCTTGTCCTGCGCCATCAGCATCATAACCTATTATTACTTTCTCACAACTTCTTCTTAAAAGTCTTCCTTGAGCTTCTGTTAACGCTGTTCCAAGAGATGCAACAGCATTGTGAATTCCTCTTTGATGTAATGATATGGCGTCCATATATCCTTCTACCATTATTATAGTTTTTGGATTGTCTTTTTTAGCTATATTAAATGCAAATAAATGTCTTCCTTTGCTATATACTACATTTTCCGGCGAATTTATGTATTTAGGCTTACTATCATCTAGTACTCTTCCACCAAAGGCAATTACTCTTTCTCTGGTGTCTACTATAGGAAACATTAATCTATTTCTATATCTGTCTATAAATTGTCCATTTTGATTTTTATTTGCAAGTCCGGACTCTAATATTTCTGCATCTGTAAAACCTTTTGATTTTAAATATTGATATAATTCATTAAATCTGCCAGAATAGCCTATTTTAAAAGCCTTTAGAGTTTTATTGTCTAAATGCCTTTTTTTTACGTATTCTTGTGCTGGTTTTGCTGTTGGTTTATATAAATTTTGATGATAAAATTCTGCCGTTTCGCTATTTAATTCGTATATTCTAGATTTTAATTTTGCAATTCTATCGTCTTCTGGATTTTCAAGCGTTGGTAATTCCACTCCTGCTCTATTAGCAAGCATTTCTACCGATTCTTTAAAGTTTATATTTTCAATTTTGCTCACAAAATGAAAAACATTTCCGCCAACTCCACATCCAAAGCAATGGAATATTTGTTTATCTGGGGATACAGAAAATGATGGAGATTTTTCTTTATGAAATGGACATAACCCAAAAAAGTTTCTACCACTTCTCTTTAGTACTACATATTGAGATATTATATCTACTATGTCGTTTTTACTTTTGATTTCATCTAATAATTCGTCACTATATCTCGCCATTCTCTTTTACCTTTCTTTATTATTATATATTCGACAAAAAAACAATTAATCCTTCTTTTGTTTCCACAATATGTAAACTGATTTATTTTTTTCATACAAAAAGACTAACTTTTGGTTAGTCCTTTATTTTTATAATTTATCTAATTTTTACAAAATTCCTGTTGTGTTATCATTTGAGTCGTTAAATGGAATAAATTTGCTTACTATGTTTCCTGTATCTATTGTATCCATTGTTGCTTTATGTTCTTCAAATGATAAATTAATTTTATTTTCGATTAAATCTTCTACTTCATTTTCTGATGCATGTTCAGCAAGTACAAGTTCACTTACAAGTATTTGCTTAGCATTGATAAGCATCTTCTTCTCGCCTGTAGAAAGACCTTTTTCTTTTTGTTTATAACTTAAATTTCTAACTACATCTGCAATTTCGTAAACATTTCCACTTTTCATTTTTTCCATATTTTCTTTATATCTTTTGTTCCAATTATTAGACATTTCTGTCTCATTTGCTTCTAATACTTCTAAAACTTTTCCAGCTTCTGCTTTATTTATTACGTTTCTAACGCCTACTTCTTCTGCCTTTGCAATTGGTACCATAACCTTTACTTCTCCAGGCATTTTTATTATATAATAATCCTGCTTTTCTCCTAAGATATCTTTTTGTTCTATAGCATCTATTGTTCCTGCTCCGTGCATTGGGTATACTATTTTGTCTCCAACATTAAACATGTAATTATCTCCTTCCCTATTATATAATATTTATGTAAATAAAGCTTTTTATTCTCTTTAAACTACGTTTCTATTATACCATAAAAAATGGTAAAAGTCAAAGATTTTACCATTTTTTATTTTCGTCCCTTGTGGGCTATTTTTAGCCATTTATGCGGTTTTTATGTTGTTTTTTACATAAAATTTTTTCATAATAAATTTTAATGATTTTATTAAAAAAATTTTAATTTTTGATGAATTTATTTATAATTAAAAATTTATAAAACAGTCTTTATATAAATTTTATTTTCTTGTAGAGCCAAATCCACCCATTCTTTGTCCTGTTGCATTGTCGTTATCTGTTATTAAGTATTTTTCAAATATTCCTTGTCCAATGCATTCGCCTTTTTTTATTTCTACATCTTCATCTTTTATATTATAGAATGCAAACATTATTGCTCCATCATTATCTGGATTTCCATAGTAATCTTTATCTACTATTCCAACACTATTTGCAAGAACTAAGCCTTTCTTCTTTGGGTTTGAACTTCTATTATATAAACAAAGCATTTCGTCATCTTGCATATATGCTTTTATTCCTGTTTTTACAAGTGTTGGATTCATTCCTGGTTTGAATGCTGGTATAACGCAGTCTTCTGCTGCTTCGAAGTCATATCCTGCAGAAAATTTTGTTTTTCTTTCTGGAAGATTTATTTGTTTATCTTCAAATCCTTTTGCAATTTCAAATCCTCTTATTTTTTCCATATTAAATTCCTCTTTTCTTATTATTTTTCTTGTTAATTATAACATACGGAATTTATTTTGTATATAGAGCAAATCCGCAATTTTTATTTTAATTCTCTATAAAATTTAAAATTTGCAACAAATTAATTCGTTCATGGAATTTTTTTCTATGCAATAATATAATAGGAAAACCTTTATGATTTTCCTATTAATAAATAAGCTTTTAAATTTATCTTTCTATATCTGAGTCTACTTCCTTGTTTGCAGTTTTTAATTTTTCTATGAATCCATCCTTGTATATTTCTGGATATATATCTGCATAAGAAAAATCTCTGTTATGTATTTTAAATATCTCTTCATAATCGTATAACATTGATTTATTTATTGCAGAAAATCTGCTTCTTGCAGTGTCTTTACGAGTATATTTTTTCATTGTTTCATCATCTTTTGCAATTACATTATATGGTACTAAACTTATTCCTAAATTTGCTGCTGCAAAATTTCTATGATGACCATTTATTATTCCTCTTACCCCATCTACTACAACTACATCAATAGCTTCGCTTGGTAAATATCCGTTATTTCTTATACTCTCTACTATTTCATCAAAATCAACTGCTGTATCTCTAACATTTTGCAATGGTAATAGAGTTTTTGGACTTGTCCATTTTTTTGAATATGTGTATCCATCTCTGTCGTCTTCAAAACATTCTGCAATTATCTTTGCACTATCTTTTATTGTTGAATAAGATGTGTCTATTAATAGCTTGTAATTGTTTTCATCTTCCAAGTCTATGCCATATCTTTGTTTATATCTTGCAACTTCTCCTCTTTTTCTTGCTGCTGTTACATTTGTTGCTTCCTCTAATGATGAATATTGGTCTCCTGCTTCTCTGCTTGAATCGTTAAATACTCTTTTTCCAGCAATTGCATCATTTGTTGTAAGTCTTACTGAGAACGATTCTGGAAGGACATACCATCCAAGTCTAGCATCAACTATTAGTATTTCGTCATCACTACTTTCTTGTATGAACTTTTCGCCATACTTTTTAGTATTTTCGTCTAGCATTAAATCTACGTCTTTTCTCTTTTTTTGAACTTGCTTGCTAAACTCTTCTAGTGATAATCCTTTTTCAGCTGCTAAATTTCTAAATATTTGTCCAACAGATAATACCTTTACTTTATAACCTTTTTCTTCTAACTCTCTTTTTATTTCTTTTATTGTTGTACTTTTTCCACTAGCTGGTTCTCCTGAAATACTTATTATTTTATTCATATTTTCCTCCCGCTCTTTTTAATTAACATAATTATTTTACCACATTTTATACTATTTGTAAAGTTCTTTAAAAAATGTGTGTTCTTATGTAAGCGGTCAATTTGAAAGGTTAAGTTAATGACCTATATCTATTGTTTGAAATCTTGCTACTATTTTGGATACAGTAAAACCGATAAACGCCTTGTGTATTAGTGCTTATCGGTTTTGTTTATTTGTATATCAATTTGTCATTTTATGCAAACTCTGTTCAGTGGTAACGATTTGTCCCATAGCTTCGCTTTGGTCCAAACCGTTTCCTACCTACTCTACAATCTTATGTTTCCACCTAAAATTTTCCACATAGCGTATTACTATGCTTTAGGTGCATAGTCATATTTATGTTAATTTCTTGTCATTGAAGTTCTGAGTTCTTATTTAGAACCCATCGCTTCCATATCTCATGGTATCAAATATAAAGTAGGGCGAGAACCACACCACCTAGTAGAATAGGTAGTTTCGTCGTTGTTACGGTCAGAAGCTGGAATGCCAGAACCACTGTAGTAATATTGGCCTCCTCTATAAGCTCTGCGGTTGGTGAAGTTCGCTTCTTGTGTAAATTCCCAACAGTTTCCAGCAAAGTCATATATATTATTTGCCTTCCAGTTTTCACTAAAGCCTGTATTTTGTAAACTTCCATGTCCTGTTGCATCATTATCAGAATGGTTTCCCCAAGTACTTGAATCTGTTATACTGAATCCAGAGCTTGCAAGCCAATTACAGGTCGCATCCCACTGCAATCCCCATATCATTCTGGTTTTTACTTTTGTTCCACTAGCTAATGTTGTACAATTTTTATATAATGTATACCAATTTACATCAGTTTGAGTTGCTCCTGTCTTCTCTCCATTTGCTGTTAACTCATATCTTCCTATAT
>OLGZ01000266.1_pt1 | contig 46586 bp, 42 predicted proteins | sample 1605981 | NCBI WGS metagenome assembly OLGZ01 (sample SAMN03283291) | human gut metagenome | biome: human-associated habitat; material: feces | host: Homo sapiens | place: Peru | collected 2012 | reverse complement strand
CCGCGACCCCCTCCTTGGCAAGGAGGTGCTCCACCGCTGAGCCACTCGCGCATGTCTTACAGACAAGTTATAATATACTATAAGGTGTTCTAAATGTCAACAGAAAAAGTGTGCATCTTTTTGAACAATTGCATATACAATTCATAAAATAATTAAATGACAGAAGCAGTGCTACAAGGGAAATGCTTAGTGCAGCAGTTTCTTCCGCACCCATCCGGAGAATTTTTGTTCCACAACAATCCAGGACAGGTAAGCCAGCCCGATACTCAGCGCCACACTTAAGATCACCCCGATGACAGACATTACAGAGAGGGTGGAGAAGTCGAACACCGCCCGGTCTAAGAACATTACCGGATAGTAATGCACCAGATACAGGGAATAACTGATATTTCCCATAAGGATGAAAAAGCGGGGCAGAGAGAGCTTCAGTCCGGCCAGGAAAGCTAAAACCAACAGTACAAGTGCCGGAAGTCCCCACAGCGGAAGCCTGCGGAAACCGATCACATTGATCCTGGGGGTGAAAAATGCCAGCAGACAAAAAATCACCGGAATGCCTACCGCAGACAGCACACTTACAGCCATAGGAAATGGATGCTCCAAATGCCTGTGATATAAAAAACGCAGCAGATAATAGGCGAGGATTCCGAAAATGAATTCCAGCATGACAGGATCGCCGTAAAAAATAAGAACAGGAGAAAGTAACCCGCCTATCGGAGACTGCCAGGAGAAAATCACCGGAGTGCATATCTGAACTGCCCCTACCAGAACGACCAGAAATATACTGCAGATCAGGCCGCGGTATTTCATGCTGATATGAAAGGCAATGAAAAATAACAGATAGAACAGCATTTCACAGTTGATAGTCCATCCGATCCGCACCAGAGGCTGGATAATTCCACCACCGATATCAAAAGGAATAAACAGCAGGCTCTTGACCAGGTGCGAAAGATTGTGTCTGGTCTGCTGGAACATGGAAGGAAATAATAACAGCGACAGATAAGTCACAAGTGTCATCAGATAATACAGCGGCAGAATTCGGATCAGACGTTTCCGGAAGAAATATTTTGTGCTTTTTTCTGTGGTGAACATGATCATAAAGCCGCTGATACAGAAAAATATGTCTACCCCGAATGCACCGAAATTTAAGAAACGAATATGCTGAAACACCACAAAAAGAGCAGCCAGACCGCGTAAAGCCTGGATGCTGTCAAAATGCAGATCTTGAAATCTCTTGTTTATTGCGATATTTTCCATAAAATCATACCTTTTTCTTACTTATTTCCGAAACATATTCTCATTTTAACATTTTTTTATAGAATAGGGAAACATTTTATCTATTCCGTAAAATAACTTGCGCACCGGGGTATAAAATAATACAATGATAAGGAGTAAAGCATTGGGGAATTGACAGGATGGAACAAATATGAGTGTAGACAGACAGCAGATGTTAGAGACAGCAGAACGGTTAAACCAACAGATGGCAGATGGGATCCCTTATACTTGGGAGACACTGGAACAGGCATTATCCTTTGTGACGGAGAAGAGAGATAGGGGAATCCATGGAAGAATCTGTTATTTCGCAGCATTTTATCATCTGGATACAGGGAATCAGGAACAGTGTCTGAAGTATCTGGACGAAAGTGTGAGATGCTTGCTGGGAACGGATCAGGAGATTCACGTAGCCAGGGCCTATAATATGATCGGTATCGTGGCACATATGCAGAACAATCTGTCTCTGGCCATGGAACAGTATGGCAGGGCATTGGATTATACAGCGAAATACAATGATAAGATGGTACATAGTATAGTATTAAGTAATATGGCGGATGCATATTATCTTATCGGAGTCTATGACAGAGCCGTGCAATGTTATAGGGAATGCATCCGTGAATTTGAAAAAGCAGGTGATGACAGCATTTACAGCCGGATCAATTTCCGGAAAATGCTGTCAGAGTATGGCTGTTGTCTGCTGCATCTGGATATGGAGCAGGAGGCAATGGAGGTATACCGCAAACTGGAAGAAACCGGAAAAAGCGAAGAGATCGTTCGGGGAACGAGACTTGCGGCGAATGTGTTTTTCACGTATCTGGCAGAAAGTGAAGGACACCGGGAAAAAGCGGCAGACCATGTAAGACAGGCTGTGATGGCATTGGAAGATATGCGTCAGGTATCTTCCGAATATGACAGTATTCAGAATCTTCTTCAATACGTGGAAAAGACCGGTAATATAGAATTGCTGCAGGAGATATTGGATTGTCTGGAACCCAAGGCGGCGATCGAACAGAATAGGAGCCTGCTGCTGCAGCTTTTATTGTTACGGCTGCGTTATTGCAGTGCACAGATGTCTATAGAGGAATTCCGTCAGGCTACAGAGACTTTTTTCCACATCAAGGAAAGCAGCGAAATGATCGAGAGCAATCAGGTCATGTATATGCTGGAGCTGCGTAAGCGCCTGCAGGCGGTGGAAGAGGAGCAGCGGGAGCAGACGAAGAAGAGAAACAAATTACTGTATCAGTCAGAGCATGACGAATTGACAGGATTGTACAACAAGAGAAGTCTGAACCGTTATCTGGAGGATGTCTTTGAAGATTGCAAATTAAATGAGAAAGAACTGGGAATTCTATTTTTGGATATTGACTATTTTAAACAGCTAAACGACCGGTACGGGCATGGAAAAGGGGATGAAGGAATCTGTGCAGTGGCAGATACGTTGAAAAGAATATTCCCGGAAGACTATGTGGCGCGTTACGGAGGGGATGAATTCCTGGTAGTAATGCCGGAGCGTGATCTGGCATATGCAATGGAACATGCGGAATTGCTGTGTGCCGGTATCCGGGAATACAAAATTCCCAATGAAGATTCCAAATTGGAACCGTGGCTTACGATTTCTGTAGGTGGTGTCTGTGCTATTCCGAAGGAACCAAACCGAGTGTGGGATTTTCTGTCTGCAGCGGATAATACATTGTATGAACAGAAGAAAGAACAAAAGGGGAAAGTTCGTTTCTATCAGGGAGAGGGAAAATATTTATAAGAAACATTTATAGAAATGATCAAAAAGGAATTTAATAGCAATGGAGAATAAACAATACACGACCCGCGAACTGTTTCGCAGATTTGCACCTTATTTTAAAAAATATCGTTTTACCCTGTGCATGGATCTGTTTTGTGCGGCACTGACTACGGTCTGTGAACTGGTACTGCCACTGATCATGCGCTATATTACCAATGAGGGGCTGCGGGATCTGGCTGCCCTGTCGGTGAAGACCATATTTACGCTGGGCATTTTGTATTTCGGATTTCGTATCGTGGACTGCATCGCCGGCTACTATATGTCCGATATGGGACACGTCATGGGAGCGAAGATCGAGACGGACATGCGCAGAGATGCGTACAATCATTTGCAGAAGCTGTCCAATACCTACTATAACAATACCAAGGTCGGTCAGATCATGGGGCGGATCACCAATGACTTATTCGATGTGACGGAATTCGCCCATCATTGCCCGGAGGAATTTTTCATCGCCGGGATCAAGACGGTGATCTCTTTTGTCATTCTGGCAAATATCAATCTGCCGCTGACTTTGATGATCTTTTTATGTGTACCGCTTATGTGCGGTGTGTGCATGATCCTGAATTTCCGGATGCGGAGCGCTTTCCGTAAGCAGCGCAATCAGATCGGCGAACTGAATGCCCGGATCGAGGACAGCCTCTTAGGACATAAGGTCGTTAAGGCATTTACCAATGAAGAAGTGGAGAATGAAAAGTTCGAGAAGGACAACGGTACCTTTCTGGATATTAAGAAGCTGACCTACCGCTACATGGCAGCATTTAATACCACAGTCAAGCTGTTCGACGGACTGATGTATCTGGTAGTCCTGGTGGCAGGCGGTATCTTCATGGTAAGAGGTAAGATAGCTGCCGGTGATCTGGTGGCATATATGCTGTATGTGTCCACACTGATCGCAACGATCCGTCGTATCATCGAATTCGCCGAGCAGTTTCAGAGAGGTATGACCGGCATCGAGCGTTTTCTACAGATCGTGGATGCGGATATCGAGATCTTTGACGAACCGGATGCGGTCGAACTGAAAGACCCGAAGGGAGAGATCTCTTTTGAAAAAGTAAGCTTTGAATATCCGGATGATCACAATAAGGTATTTATGAATCTGAACCTGCAGATCCATGCGGGGGAAAAGGTGGCGATCGTCGGACCCTCCGGTGGAGGAAAGACGACACTGTGCAATCTGATCCCCAGATTCTATGATGTCTCGGAAGGAAAGATCCTGCTGGACGGTCAGGATATCAAGCATTTTACGTTAAAGAGCCTGCGGGGCAATATCGGTATCGTGCAGCAGGATGTGTATCTGTTCTCCGGTACGATCTATGAAAATATTTCCTATGGACGTCCGGGAGCTTCCAAAGAAGACGTGATCGAGGCGGCAAAACGCGCCGGAGCACATGATTTTATCATGGGACTGAAGGACGGCTATGATACTTATGTGGGAGAGCGGGGCGTGAAGCTGTCCGGTGGACAGAAGCAGCGGATCAGCATCGCCAGAGTATTTCTGAAGAATCCGCCCATTATCATACTGGATGAGGCTACTTCCGCACTGGATAATGAGAGTGAATTTGCGGTGGCGAAGTCCTTAGGAGAGCTGTCGGAGGGACGCACGACCCTGACCATAGCCCACAGACTATCCAGTATCCGCAATTCGGACCGGATCCTGGTGCTGACGGACGATGGTATCGTGGAGGAAGGCGATCACGACCAGCTCATGGAGCAGAAGGGAATTTATTATCAGTTCTACGAAACAGCCAATGCTTTAAAATAACATTATAAAAACGGAGGTAGAGCTATGAAACTTGTGTTTGTGGGGGCAGACCATGAAGTAACCGGAAGTTGTCATTATCTGGAGGTTGCCGGGAAACATATTTTAGTGGACTACGGTATGGAGCAGGGTGTCAATGTATTTGAAAATGTGCCGCTGCCGGTGGCGGAATCCATGATCGATTATGTATTCCTGACTCATGCTCATGTGGATCATTCGGGTCTTCTGCCGCTTCTGTATGCCAGAGGCTTCAGAGGACAGATCTATACCACGGATGCTACGGCGGATCTGTGTAGCATTATGCTGCGTGACTGTGCACATATCCAGAGTACCGAAGCGGAATGGAAGAATCGTAAGGCAAAACGTTCTGCGAATAATGCAGTTGTGGAGCCGCTGTATACCATGGAGGATGCAGATGGTGTGATCCGCCGGTTCGTTCCCTGCCATTACAATACGATCGTGGAAGTATGCGAGGGAGTAAAAATCCGTTTTACGGATATCGGACATCTGCTGGGCTCTGCCAGCATCGAAGTCTGGCTGACGGAGGACGGCAATACGAAAAAAATCGTATTTTCCGGCGATATCGGCAACAAGCACCAGCCGTTACTTAAGGATCCGACACCTACGAAGGAAGCGGATTATGTCGTGATGGAGTCTACCTACGGTGACAGACTGCATCCGAAGGATAAGCTGGATTATGTGGCAGAACTGACCAAGGTGCTGCAGGAGACCTTAGACCGGGGCGGTAACGTGGTAATCCCGTCTTTTGCTGTGGGCCGTACCCAGGAGATTTTGTATTTCCTGCGGAAGATCAAGGTAGGGCGCCTAGTAAAGGGCCATGAAGATTTCCCGGTGTATGTGGACAGTCCCATGGCGGTAGAGGCTACCGGTATATTCCAGGAGAACAGGTGGGAATGCTTCGATGATGAGGCGATGGAATTCGTAAAAGAGGGCATTAATCCCATTGCTTTTTCAGGATTAAAGCTGTCTATCACCAGTGAGGAATCCAAAGCCATCAACTTTGACGAGACACCCAAGGTCATTATCTCCGCATCCGGTATGTGTGATGCAGGACGTATCCGGCATCATCTGAAGCATAATCTGTGGAGACCGGAGTGTACGATCCTGTTCGTCGGTTATCAGTCGGTGGGAACACTGGGCCGGGCACTGGTAGAGGGTGCTGACGAGGTGAAGCTGTTCGGTGAGACGGTTTCAGTGCGCGCCGAGATCCGGAAAATGACGGGACTGAGCGGTCATGCGGATAAGGAAGGTCTGATCGACTGGATCCGGGCCTTTGAGGAAAAGCCGAAGAAGGTGTTCGTGGTACATGGAGAGGATAGTGTATGTACCGGATTTGCCGAATGCCTGAAGATGGAGTATGGGCAGAGAGCCTATGCTCCTTACAGCGGTACAGAGTTCGATCTTGCAGGCAATAAGTTCACCTATGAGGCGGCACCTGTTGCCGTGCAGAAAAAGACGAAGCCTGCTACCGGAGTCTTCGAACGACTGCTTGCCTCTGCGAGACGCTTACTGGCACTGGTTACGAAGAGCGAGGGTGTCATGACCAACAAGGATATGGCGAAGTTCGCGGACCAGATCAATTCCCTGTGCGACAAGTGGGAAATATAGAGTGCGAAGCACGGAGAAATCGTTTATATATTATATGTTAGAAGACAGAATCAGAATAAGGAGACAACATGAGTTTAGCGGATCATATTTTTATCGATATGTGCAATGACATTTTAACCAACGGTACCAGCACGGAGGGCGAGAAAGTGCGCCCCCACTGGCCGGACGGCACTCCTGCCTATACCATTAAGAAATTCGGAGTGGTGAACCGGTACGACCTGTCGAAGGAGTTCCCAATCCTGACCTTGCGCCGGACGGCATTAAAATCCGCCACAGATGAGATGCTGTGGATCTGGCAGCGCAAGTCCAACAACATTCATGATTTAAACAGCCACGTCTGGGATGAGTGGGCAGATGAAAACGGTTCGATCGGTAAGGCATACGGCTATCAGATGCAGGTGAAGCATCAGTATAAGGAAGGCATGATGGATCAGGTGGACCGCGTGATCTACGATCTGAAGAACAATCCTTTCAGCCGCCGGATCATGACCAACATCTATGTCCATCAGGATCTGCACGAGATGAATCTGTATCCCTGCGCCTACAGCATGACCTTTAACGTGACACAGAAAAAGGGAGAGGACAGGCTGACCCTGAATGCCATTTTAAACCAACGCTCCCAGGACGTACTGGCAGCCAACAACTGGAATGTGGTACAGTATGCGGTGCTGGTATATATGTTGGCGCAGGTCTGCGATATGAACGTGGGCGAGCTGGTGCATGTCATTGCGGATGCTCATATCTATGACCGCCACGTGGATGCCATTAAGGAACTCATCAGCAGAGAGCCTTTCCCGGCACCGAAGTTCTGGCTGAATCCGGAGATCAAGGACTTCTATCAGTTTACACCGGATGATGTGAAGCTGGAAGGTTACCAGACCGGCGAACAGATCAGGGATATTCCGATTGCAATCTGACATGAGTAAGTAGGGCGGTAGCCCGGAATACGAATATCAGTACGGTTTCGTGAGTGCGAAGCACGGAGAAACCGGTTATTATCATAGAAACAAACAGAAACGAGGTACACCATGAATTTAATTGTAGCAGTAGACAACAACTGGGCCATCGGCAGCAAGAATGAACTGCTGATCCGTATCCCCAATGATCATAAGCATTTCCGCGAAGAGACGACAGGTAAGGTAGTGGTTCTGGGACGCAAGACTTTGGAGACTTTCCCGCAGGGCATGCCTTTAAAGAACCGCATCAACATTATTTTGTCCAAAGATCCGAATTATCAGGTCAAGGATGCGATCGTGGTACACTCTATTGAAGAATTGCTGGAAGAACTGAAGAAATATGACGAAGAGAATATCTATATCATCGGCGGAGAGAGTATTTACCGCCAGATGCTGCCTTACTGTGACGTGGCCCATGTGACGAAGATCGACCATGCCTACGAGGCGGATGCCTATTTCCCGGATTTGGACAGTGATCCCGAGTGGGAGATCACCGCGGACAGCGACGAGCAGGTCTATTTTGACATTACCTATCAGTTCTTAAAGTACGAGCGCAAGAAAGCCTGAGTGCGGAAAACGATGAAAAAGAAGATATATTTGGCAGTTACGGTTTTACTGCTTACTCTGGCAGGAATATATGTGGCAGCCAGAATGATTCTGTGGGGTGGTCCCGTAAGTTTTCGCAGTTATGTGTTGTTACTGGGGGATCTGCTGTGTCTGCTGCTTCTCCTGTTTTATGTATATCTGAGAGTACCCATCAGGCTGCACCGGAAAATACGGGACAAGTGGGGAACTCCCGGGAAATGGGAGTGGCTGGAGGATATCGGCATTGCTTTGTGGGCAGTGCTGTGCCTGATCGTCACGTTTGCCGGAATTGCCTGGATTTGGTTTGAAAATGACATCCCTTCGGAGACGCGGCTCACAGAGAATCTGATCAGTGTGGAAGAGATGGAGTTCCCGGACAGGCACTGGTATTCCTACTGGCGTCCAGAGGGCGTGCTGTTTCGGAGAGAGACGGAGCTTGCCGGTGAGGATTACATTACTTATCTGACGGAATTGATGGACAAGGAAGAAAATACCCACCCGGAGGATGCAGAAACGGTAGCAAAGCAGGCGATGGAAGAACAGTGGCTTGCGGAATACTATGCGTCGGAGACGGAAACCGCGGAAGATGTACAGGATCCCTTAGAGCCTTACGCACAGGCAGTATATGATGCTGTGCTGCAACAACAGGGCTTTTCCTTCGAAGTCTGCTACAATGCCAAAGGCAATTTCTATCTGCAGCTGGGAGAACAGGAGCAGGCGGGAAAGACCTATGCATACACGCTGGTCTACAATCGTACCTCGCAGAACGGAAAATGTGAGATTTTCGTGCTGTACCGGAATCCGGAAGAGAATCTGTCCACAGAGGCAGCACAGATCGTGGAGTTTTATGCGGTCCGCAGTGAAGATCTGCAGGTCATTGCGGGGGATAAGACCGGATGGTCAGTGGTAGCGAACAGTGCATATCAGGAAGCTACCGGAGAAAAATAATTGTAGTGAATTTAATTTGAGTTTTCAGCTAAAAGGAGAAATGAGCCACATTTTCGCTGAAAAAAGCACTGGAAAGCATAAATGTGTATATTGACTTTTATTACAAATGGTATAATAATGAAAATCAATAAATTCTGTTAAGAGAAATCAACAGGCAGAGTGGTAAACCGAGGAAAGAAGGAATACAAAATGGAAAAGAAGAACATTGACTGGGGTAATATCGGTTTCGGTTATATCCCTACGGATTACAGATATGTGTCCAATTACAAGGATGGCAAATGGGATGACGGTCAGCTGACCCAGGACCCCAACATCGTATTAAATGAGTGTGCAGGTGTACTGCAGTATGCACAGACCGTATTCGAGGGTCTGAAGGCCTACACCACAGAAGACGGACATATCGTAACCTTCCGTCCTGACTTAAACGGTGAGCGTCTGGAGTCTTCTGCAGCAAGACTGGAGATGCCCATTTTCCCCAAGGAGCGTTTTGTGGAAGCTGTTACCGAGACGGTTAAGGCGAACGATGCTTTCGTGCCTCCTTACGGCAGCGGTGCAACTCTGTACATTCGTCCTTATATGTTCGGCAGCAACCCTGTCATCGGTGTAAAGCCTGCGGATGAGTATCAGTTCCGTATCCTGTGCACCCCTGTAGGACCTTACTTCAAGGGCGGCGTTAAGCCTCTGACTATCCGTGTCACCGACTTTGACCGTGCGGCACCTCACGGAACCGGTCACATCAAGGCTGGTCTGAACTATGCTATGAGCTTACATGCTATCGTATCCGCTCACAAGGAAGGCTACGATGAGAATATGTACCTGGATGCTGCTACCCGTACCAAGGTAGAGGAGACCGGCGGTGCGAACTTCCTGTTCGTTACCAAGGACAACAAGGTCGTAACTCCCAAGTCCGACAGTATCCTTCCTTCCATCACCCGTCGTTCTCTGGTATATGTTGCCAAGGAATATCTGGGACTGGAAGTAGAAGAGAGAGAAGTATACCTGGATGAAGTAAAAGACTTCGCAGAGGCTGGTCTGTGTGGTACCGCAGCAGTTATCTCCCCTGTTGGTAAGATCGTTGACCACGGCAAAGAGATCTGCCTGCCCAGCGGCATGACCGAGATGGGACCTGTCACCAAGAAACTGTATGAGACCCTGACCGGTATCCAGATGGGCAGGATCGAAGCTCCTAAGGGCTGGATCCATGTGATCGAGTAATCGCTGACAGAAGGCTTGGAATAGTTTAAAACAGGATAATCGAAAAAATGCGTGTGGATCATCTCTGCACGCATTTTTTTGCTTGCGGGGAGCCGGAGTTTGATGTAAAATGTAAGTGCTTACATAGAAATGTTACTTTGAATGATGGAAAGAGAACGATAAATGCAGATCAATGACCGTATGGAACAACTACATAATGCAGTCTCACAGACTTATATCGCAGTGGAGCCGGACGGTCCCGGGAACTGTGGGAAGCAGGAAAGGGGCAGAAGCAGAGAGATTGTCTGTGAACATTTCCTGGATGTCTATGTGGATGAGCAACTGACATTTCGTCTGACCTGCACAGCCACACATCTGCCGGAGCTGATACTGGGGAGACTTTTCACGGAAGGCTGGATTGAAAGCGTCCGGGATGTGGAGAGCATTACGATCTGCGAGAGCGGTAGAAGTGCGAGAGTTTTTCTGCAGGAAAATTTACGGGGAAGCGATAGACAGATAGCGACAGACAGAGAGGCTTCCTGTTGCATCGGGAATCTTACTTTTCTGGAAAAAAACGGAAAAAGACAGTTACGGGAATTACCCGGGACAGAATGGCAGAATGCGTGGATATTTGCCCTGGCGGAAGAATTCGCCGGAGACTGCGAGCTGCACAGACAGACCGGAGGAACCCACAGCTGTTATCTCGGAGTAAGAGACAAATGCGTATGCCGCATGGAAGATATCGGAAGACATAACGCATTGGATAAATGTATCGGCTATGCACTTTTGAAACAGCTGGAATTGTCCGAGTGCATTTTGTTTACTACGGGGCGGGTTCCTACGGACATGGTACAGAAGGTGATCGCTGCCGGGATTCCGGTGCTGGCGTCCAAGGCAGTACCTACAGATCAGGCAATAGAGCTTGCAAAAAAGTACCGGCTGAATCTGATCTGCAGAGCCTGGCCGGATCGGATAGAGATCTATCATGATGCAAGAAAATAATCCTGAGAACGGACAGGGAGCCTGTTTCATTCCGGTGGAACAGCACGGAATAAAACACAGTGAGAGGAGCCGCACATGAAAGAATTGGAAGAATGTCTGGAGGCATTACTGGCAGAGGTAAAGCCTATAGAAAAAACAGAATATGTGGCACTTACGGATGCCTGTGACCGGATCCTCGGTGAGGATATTGTGGCGCAGATGATGATTCCTCCCTATCCGAAGTCTGCCATGGACGGTTATGCCGTACGGGCGGAGGATACGTCGGGTGCGGACAGAGAACATCCGGTTACGTTGCAGATCGTGAGAGAATTATTTGCCGGAGATTGTGCAGAGATTCCTTATGAAGAGGGATGCGCAGTACGCGTGATGACCGGTTCTTATGTGCCGGAAGGATACGATGCGGTCATCAGACAGGAAGATACCGATTATGGCGAAAAACAGGTACAGATCTACCGGGAGATTACAGCGGGAACAAATTATTGTTGTGTGGGAGAGGACATCCGTGAGGGTGAGCAGATCCTTGCACGGGGGACACATCTGCGTGCACTCCATATGGGGCTTTTGGCAAGTCTCGGCATTCACAAGGTGCCGGTCTGTGAGCGGATAAAGTGTAGTATTCTATCCACAGGTTCGGAACTGATGGCACCGGGAATGCCACTTTTACCGGGGAAAATATATAACAGTATCGCTTATATGCTGCGGGCTTCCATGGAAAGACAGGGAATACAGGTGCCTTTCACGGAAATCTGCGGAGATGATAAAGAATTATTGAAGGAAAAAATACAGCAGTGCCTGAAAACAGCGGATATTGTGATCACTACCGGTGGTGTGTCTGTGGGGAAAAAGGATCTGCTGCCGGAAGTGTTGGAAGAACTGGGAGCGAAAAAAATATTTTCCCATGCCAACATCCAGCCGGGAACTCCGACGATCGGCAGTGTCCTGGATGGTAAAGTCATCTTAAGCCTGTCGGGAAATCCTTATGCGGCGTATGCCAATTTTGAGTATTATTTTTGGGAACTGGCAGCGTATTTGACACAGGATGCATCCTTGAAGGTGCGAAGAACGTACGCGGTGCTTTCGGACCCTTATCCGAAGGTGAATAAGCTCAGACGTTTTGTCCGGGCATATGCGGAGGAAGGCAGAGTGACACTGCCCACAGCAGTACATGCGTCTTCGGTGCTTTCCAACATGAGAGACTGTAATTGTTTTATAGATATAGAACCGGGGCGGGAACTGCACCCCGGAGATGAAGTGAAGATTCAATACTTTAAATGATACAAAGGTCACAAGACAAATAGTTTCGACGTGCTTGCACGGAGCAATCCTTATGGTATCATGAAAGGCAACTACAAGGAAAAACGTTTCGACGTGCTTGCACGGGAGGAAGATAAAAATGCAGGACATGCATAAATTTACCCTTGGTACAGCGGTCCTCGCCGGCGGCAGAAGCAGCCGGATGGGACAGAACAAGGTCTTAATGGAATATCAGAACCGCAGATTCTTAGACAGGATCTGTGAGGAACTGCAGGGGTTTGATGAGAAACCCTGTATTTCTGCTGCCATGCCCGGAGAATATGAGGATCTGGGGCTTCCCATTGTCTGTGATGAGCATCGCGAAATCGGACCTATGGAAGGAATCCGGCAAGTCCTGATCCACACATCCTGCGATTATGTATTTGTCTGTGCCGGGGATATGCCCTTTATCACGGGAGATCTGGTGCGGTATATGGCAGAATTTATTTCCTCGGACTATGACTGCTATTGCATGGTGGATGAGGATCATATTCATCCGCTGTGTGCCATTTATTCGAAAAAAATACTGCCGGTGATAGAAGAACTGATCGAACAGGGGCAGTATCGCCTGATGCAGATCCTGCGCAGGGCGCGGACCAAATACATCCGTCTGGAGAACAGCTGCTTTGATAAAAAGCAGCTGCGCAATATCAATACCAGAGAAGAATTCGAAAGTTTAAGCCTGCCGCTTATCTTCTGCGTCAGCGGAGTCAAGGACAGCGGCAAGACCGGACTGATCATTAAGCTGATCAACGAGTTCATCCGGGACGGATACCGCGTAGGTGTGATCAAACACGACGGGCATGAGTACGCCATGGATCAGGAAGGAACGGACACGTATCGTTTTACGGAAGCAGGAGCCCAAATCAGTGCTATTTATTCCGACACGCAGTCCTCTGTGAACCGTAAGGGAAAAGTGACCGCAGAGGATATGATAGCTGCCTGCGGGGATGTGGATGTTCTGATCCTGGAGGGATTGAAGGATTCCACGTATCCGAAGGTTGAAGTGGTACGGAGAGCGGTGTCGGAGCATACGGTATGTGCCACAGAGCATCTGATCGCGGTTGCAACCGATGTAGTGGCGCAGGATGCGGTGAACTGCCCTGTGTATGACATGAATGACATAGCAGGCATTTATGCCTGTATTTTAGGATACTTTGGTATATCAGGGAGATTACGATGAAACTGATCAGAACAGAAGATGCAGTGGGACAGGTGCTGTGCCATGATATTACCCAGATCATTCCGGGAGTAGTGAAGGATGCCGTGTTCCGTAAGGGGCATATTGTCACGAAAGAGGATATTTCCGTATTGTTATCTGTGGGTAAGGAACATCTCTATGTGTGGGAGAAAAAAGAGGGTATCCTGCATGAGGACGAGGCGGCGGTAATTTTACGGGATCTGTGCATCAATGACAATATGACTGCCAGTGAACCGAAGGAAGGCAAGATCGAGATCCGGGCAGCAGCAGACGGATTGCTCAAGATCAATTCCGAAAAATTACGTGCGGTGAACGGACTGGGAGAGATGATGATCGCCACTATTCACGGCAATTTTCCGGTGAAAGCAGGAGACAGGCTGGCAGCCACACGCATTATCCCACTGGTGATCGAAGAGGAAAAAATGAATCGGGCAAAGAAAGCAGCCGGCGGGGAACCGCTTCTTAAGATCCTGCCCATGTCCCATAAAAAGGTAGGGATCGTCACCACCGGCAGTGAAGTATTTAAAGGCAGGATACAGGATGCTTTCGGACCTGCCATCCGGGCAAAGCTTGCGGCATATGATACGGAAGTGATGGGACAGGTGATCCTGGATGACTGCCAGGAGGATATTTCGGCAGCGATTCTTAAGTTTGTCCGTCAGGGCGCAGACATGGTGTTGTGTACCGGCGGCATGAGCGTGGATCCGGATGACAGGACACCGGGAGCGATCAAAGCTACGGGAGCGGATATTGTGTCTTATGGGGCACCGGTGCTTCCCGGAGCCATGTTCCTGTTATCTTATCTGGGAGAGATCCCGGTGCTGGGACTGCCGGGCTGCGTGATGTATGCGGGACGCACGGTATTTGACCTGGTACTGCCGAGAGTACTGGCAGGAGAACGATTGACGAAAGCTGATCTGGACAGCTACGGAGAGGGTGGATTGTGCCTGAACTGTGAGGTATGTCACTTCCCCAATTGTGGTTTTGGGAAGCAGTAAACAACAGAAAGGAAACGAAAATGTCAGGCTTTACTCATTTTGATGCGCAGGGAAATGCCATCATGGTAGATGTAACAGACAAGGATATTACAGAGAGATGTGCCACAGCAAGTGGCTGTATCCGGGTGAGCCGTGAAGTATTTGACGCGGTGAAGGACGGTACGGCGAAAAAGGGAGATGTTTTGGGAACTGCGCGGATCGCAGGGATCATGGCGGCCAAACGGACCTGGGAGCTGATCCCTCTGTGTCATCCACTGATGCTGACAAAGGTCACCATAGATTTTGTTATGGAAGAGGAGACCTGCACGATACGGTGTTTCTGTACAGTAAAATTATCCGGGCGTACCGGCGTAGAGATGGAGGCACTGACCGGGGTGAACGTGGCACTGCTTACCATCTATGATATGTGCAAGGCAATGGACCGCGGCATGGAAATGGGAGAGATCCATCTGGAGGAAAAGATGGGTGGCAAGAGCGGACATTTTCTAAGAACAGAATAGTATGAAAAAATATCATAAAAAAATGGGCTTTGCAATGACAACGATTCTGACAGCAGCTATGCTTTTTGTTGGATGTGGGGTGGAAACCGGGGATACAACAGATACCGGTGAAGCTGTGGAACTGACGATTTTAGCGGCAGCTTCCCTGACGGATGTATGCAACGAGATCAAGACAGAGTATGAAGCAGCACACCCAAATGTGACACTGCACTTTTCTTATGGAGCATCCGGTGCCTTACAGACACAGATCGAGGAAGGCGCTCCGGCAGACCTGTTTTTCTCCGCAGCGACCAAACAGATGACAGCTTTGAACGATGAGGGACTGATGGATCCGGATTCTATTGTGAAGCTGTTGGAAAATAAGGTAGTTCTGATCGTTCCGGAAGACAGTGATAAGGACATTACCTCTTTCGAAGATGTGGCAACAGATAAAGTCGGCATGATCGGTCTGGGAGAGCCGGGAAGTGTGCCGGTAGGTCAGTACTCCGAGGAGATTTTCACCTCTCTGGGAATTCTGGATACGGTAAAGACAAAGGCAAACTACGGCTCCGATGTCCGCACGGTACTCTCCTGGGTAGAAACCGGTGCTGTGGACTGTGGCGTGGTATATGCAACAGATGCTTATGTGGGCGAGAACATCCAGATCGTCTGCGAGGCTCCCGTAGGTTCCTGTAAACAGGTGATCTATCCGGTGGGAATCGTGAAGGCGAGTGAACACGCAGATGCGGCAGCAGAGTTCCTTGCATATCTGCAGACCGATCATACCATGCAGAAATTCGAAGGCTACGGATTCTCTGCGGCAGAATAGGAGCAGAAATGGATTTTTCACCCTTATGGATCTCCCTGAAGGTCGCAGTATGTGCGACGGTATTTACGTTTTTTTTAGGTCTGCTTTCCGCAAGGCTGGTCCTTTCCTTAAGAGCGGGCAAGGCACTGATTGACGGCATTTTCTCTCTGCCGATGGTATTGCCTCCTACGGTAGTCGGATTTTTCCTGTTGATCATCTTCGGGAAAAACAGTCTGTTAGGCGGGCTGCTCTTAAAAATGGGAATCAGTGTCCTGTTCACCTGGCAGGGGGCGGTGATCGCTGCAGTGGTGGTATCTTTTCCCATAATGTACCGGACAGCCCGCGGCGCCCTGGAGCAGGTGGATGTGAATCTGATCTATGCGGCAAGGACGCTGGGAATGTCAGAGGCAAAGATTTTTTTCCGGATTCAGCTGCCGGCGGCATGGCCCGGGGTGGCGGCTGCCACGATTCTGGCATTCGCCAGGGCTATGGGGGAATTCGGCGCGACGATCATGTTAGCCGGAAATATTCCCGGAAGGACACAGACCATGTCGGTGGCAATCTACACGGCAGTGCAGAGCGGTGACCGCAGTCTTGTCTATTACTGGGTAGCTATTATCATGGGAATCTCCTTTTTCACCATTTTCCTGATGAATTACTGGATGGGTTATCAGGAGCGGAGAGGCGGTGGAAAAAGATAATGGCTTTGTATGTGGATTTTGAAAAAAAGTGTGGAGACTTCCTGTTAAAAGTAAAGTTTACCGCACAAAAAGAAGTATTGGGGCTGTTAGGTGCTTCCGGCTGCGGCAAGAGCATGACACTCAAATGCATCGCAGGAATCGAAAAGCCGGATAAAGGTGTGATCCGGCTGGACGATAAAGTGTTTTTTGATTCGGAAAAACGGATCCATCTGCCGGTACAGAAGAGGAGAGTAGGCTATTTATTTCAGGATTATGCACTCTTCCCGAATATGACGGTGCTGCAGAATATCCTGTGCGGTGCAGGTGACAGGAAGAAAGCATCGGAGTATGTGAAACGCTTTTTCCTGGAAGGTAAGGAGCAGCTGTACCCGGCGCAGTTGTCCGGTGGACAGAAGCAGCGTACCGCCATGGCAAGGATGTTAGCGGGGGAACCGGAGATACTGATGTTAGATGAGCCCTTTACAGCACTGGACAATTATCTGAAGATGCAGTTGGAGCGGGAACTGATGAAGGTTATAGAAGATTATGGGAAGACAGTACTGTTCGTATCCCATGACCGGAATGAGGCCTATCGTATGACGGACCGCATCGCAGTCATGGAAGACGGACAGCTCCTGGATGTGCAGCCGAAAGAGGAGCTTTTTCAGAATCCGGCCTCTCTGGCGGCAACACTTCTGACCGGATGCAAAAATGTCTCGATGCTGCAGGCTGCATCTGATGGCGGATATGCGGCAGCAGACTGGGGAATCCGCCTGTCTGCGCCGCACAAGAAAGGCAGCTACAAATATGCGGCATTCCGGGCACACTATTTTCAGGTCGTTCCGGCAATGGAGGCAACGAATGTGCTGGAGTGTCGTATCCTGCGGGTGATCGAGGATACCTTTTCCACAGTGGTACTGTTTTGTAACGGTAACCGGACAGGGGAACATGCGTCAGAGGTGTTGACCTATGAATTGCCGAAGGAGGAATGGCAGGCACTGAAAAATACAGAAACACTGTATCTGAAAATGCCGCCGGAACAGATCATATGGCTGGAAAAATAAAAGGAGTACATAATGCAGGACGGTCTGGGAAGAGAAATTGATTATTTGAGGATATCGGTGACGGACAAGTGTAATCTCCGGTGCAGATACTGCATGCCGCCGCATGGGATCACGCCGTTAGCCCATGCGGAGATACTGACGCTGGAAGAAATCTTCCGGCTGGTGGGGATCATGGAACAACTGGGAATCCAAAAGGTGCGTCTGACCGGTGGGGAACCCATGGTACGGAAAAATCTGCCGTGGCTGGTGGAGCAGATCCATGGATTGCCGGGAATCCGGGAGATCGCCATGACTACCAATGGGACGCTGTTCGCACCGCAGGCAGAGGTGTACCGCAAAGCGGGACTTACGGCAGTGAACATCAGCCTGGACACACTGGATCCGGAACGTTTTCGCTGCATTACAGGCTGTGACAGAGCAGATCGTGCAGCAGGTGTGGACAGTGTGCTCCGCGCAATCGATGCGGCGCTGGAGCAGCAGCTTAGGGTGAAGATCAACTGCGTCCCCTGCGTGGAGATGAATGGGGAGGATATGGAAGGAATTGCCGCACTGGCAGCGGACAGGCCCGTGGATGTCCGATTCATCGAGCTGATGCCCATCGGCTGTGGAAAAGATTATACGGGAATTTCCTCGAAGGAGATTTTAAGTCGGCTGGAGAGAAGATTTGGAGCAGCAATAGCAGTTCCTGGGAAATCGCCGCTGGCAGTGGCGGGGCGTGCAGCAGATCCTTACGAAAAAACGGACGGCCCGGCAGAATATTATCAGTTTCCGGGATTTTCCGGCAGGATCGGATTCATCAGTCCGATTTCCCACAAGTTCTGCAGGGAATGTAACAGAGTCCGCCTGACCTGCGAAGGAAGATTAAAGCTCTGCCTGCATTATGACAGGGGACTGGAGCTGAAACCACTGCTTCGAAGCGGAGCTTTGGATGAAGAGATCCGGGAGCGGATTCTGGCTGCTGTCCGGGAGAAACCATCAGAGCATCATTTCCGGGAAAAGGCAGCTGACGGAGGTCTGACGGATGGAGCGGAAGAACAGCGCAAGATGGTACAGATCGGCGGATAGATACAAAACATGACCGGTGCGGACAGGCAGAACGGACCGGGCGGGAAAGAAAGGTTGACAGTTATGGCAGGAGAAGTAGTAGCAGTATGTATCAGTGAGAAAAAAGGAACAGCCAAGCAGAATGTCGGAAGCTGTAACTTTATAGAAGACTGGGGACTGGAGAAGGATGCCCATGCGGGCAACTGGCACAGACAGGTAAGCCTGTTATCCTGGGAAGAGGTGGAAAAATTCCGCGCACGAGGCGCGAAGGTGGCGGATGGAGCTTTTGGTGAAAATCTGCTGGTGAAAGGATATGATTTTAAATCTTACCCGGTGGGAAGTATTTTCAAATGTAATGAGGTGGTGTTAGAGATCACGCAGATAGGGAAAAAATGCCATTCGGAATGCGAGATCTTCCATATGGTGGGGGACTGCATCATGCCCAGAGAGGGCGTGTTCGCCAGGGTACTGCATGGCGGCAGGATCGATGTCGGTGATACCTTAAAACTGATCAGTACCAGAAAACTCCATGCGGGGATCATTACTGCCAGTGACAAAGGGAGCAAAGGAGAGCGGGAAGATGAGAGTGGTCCCGCTATCCGCAGTATCATAGAAAAACAGGGTTATGAAGTGGTAAGTCAGGTGGTACTGTCTGATGATGCGGAAGGCTTATACCGGGAAATGGTAAGACTTGCGGATGAAGAGGATGTGGATGTGGTATTCACTACCGGAGGAACCGGTTTTTCTCCCAGAGATAATACCCCGGAAGCTACTATGCGGGCAGCTACCAGAAATGCACCTGGAATCGCAGAAGCAATGCGCTATTACAGTCTGCAGATCACTCCCCGGGCGATGTTAAGCAGAGCTGCCAGTGTCATCCGTAACCGGACGTTGATCGTAAATCTGCCGGGAAGTCCGAAAGCAGTGAAGGAATGCCTGGAGGCAGTACTGGATACACTGGCTCACGGAATCCGTATCTTACGGGAAGAAGACGGGGAATGCGGTAATGGTACTTCGCTAAAAAAATAACAGGTTTGTTAAATAATTAATCTAATTGAAGAATGTTTCTCAAGAAGGTATAATGTAAGCACTTACATTATACCTTTTTAAGTATTCGGGTAGTCGGTAAAATCTTATATCTGTTGGAAGAGATACAGTACTCATCATGACAGGACGTACACAGGAGGGTTTCATGCATTCCGAGAATATTATTTACAAAAATGAAATGAATGAAAAGACAACAAAATTCCTAGATAAATTTGTAAAGAGGGTGAAGGGAAATCCTCCCGGTGTCTGCCCGATCGCAGTGCAGCTTTCTTTTTTACAAAGTGCCAGAAGTCAGACCTGCGGTAAATGTGTTCCGTGTCGTGACGGACTGGAACAGGTAGAGAATATGATGCGCAGCATTCTGGACGGTAAGGCGGATATGGATACCTTTAACAATATGGTATCCCTGGCGGAAATGATTCAGGATACGGCAGACTGTGCCATAGGTTATGAGGCGGCCAACATCGTATTGCAGAGTGTGGAGCTGTTCCGTGATGAATACATGAGCCATATTGAACAGCACAGATGCCAGGCGGAAGTGGGACAGAAGGTTCCCTGTATTTCCCATTGTCCCGCACATGTGGATATTCCGGGGTATATTGCGCTGATCGGTGAACATCGCTATGCAGATGCCATCAATCTGATCCGCAGGGACAATCCTTTTCCCACGGCATGCGCATTTATCTGTGAACACCCCTGTGAGGCAAAATGCCGCAGAGACCTGATAGACAGCCCGGTCAATATCCGTGGACTGAAGAAATTTGCGGTGGATCAGATCGCGGCAGATCAGGTAAAGGTGCCGGAGTGTAATGTCACCACCGGTAAAAAAGTAGCTATCGTAGGAGGAGGTCCTTCCGGACTGACGACTGCCTATTATCTGTCTCTGATGGGACATAAGGTAGATGTATATGAAGAGAGAGAAGCGCTGGGAGGAATGCTGCGATACGGTATCCCCAATTACCGTCTGCCCAAGGACAGACTGGACGAAGATATCAATGCGATCCTGTCTACCGGTAATATTACAGTGCATTACAATACTGCCATCGGCAGGGATATCACTATGGAGCAGCTTGAGGAGCAGTACAATGCGATCTATATTGCTATCGGTGCCCAGGTAGGTAAATCTGTAAACGTAGACGGCGTGAACAGCAACGGAGTCTATTCCGCAGTGGAAATGTTGGGCGAGATCGGTAGAGGCAACATCCCGGATTATACCGGCAAACGTGTGGTGGTCGTAGGCGGCGGAAACGTAGCCATGGACTGTGCCCGTTCTGCCATCCGGTGCCATGCAAAAGAGGTAACGGTGATCTACCGTAGACGTCAGATCGACATGACAGCACTGCCTTCCGAGATCCAGGGAGCCATTGAAGAGGGCGTGGAACTGTTGACACTGAATGCACCGGTGAAGATCAATGCGGATGCGGAGGGGAATGTCTGTGGATTTGTGGCACAGCCCCAGATCATCAGTGTGTATGACAAACAGGGAAAGCCTTCCGTAACGGTGGCAAATAAACCCGAGATCGAGGTGCCCTGTGAAGTGGTACTTATGGCCATTGGTCAGGATATTGTCTCTGCACCTTTTGCAGAGTATGATGTGAATCCCCGAAGAAAGACATTTGAGACATTAGATACCACCAGACTTAAGAGCTATGACAAGATTTTCTCCGGCGGTGACTGTGTATTCGGTCCGGCAACCGTAATTAAGGCTATTGGTGCCGGCAAAGTAGCAGCGCTGAACATTGATGAATACCTTGGGTATCATCACAAATATCTGGAGGATATTAAGATCCCGGAGCCCAGAGAGAATGACAGAACCCATTACGGCAGAGTGCATCTGACAGACCGTTCCGCCAGAGAGCGTAAGAACAATTTCGAACCGGTGGAAAATGGAATGTCCTACGATGAGGCGATGCAGGAATGCGGTAAGTGCTTAAGATGTGATCACTTCGGATGCGGAGTGGTAGAAGGAGGCAGAGTATAATGGTAACGATCACCATAGATGGAAAACAGATTTCCGTAGATGAGAATTTATCCATACTGGAAGCTGCACAGGAGGCGGACGTCAAGATCCCCACACTCTGCTACCTGAAGGATGTCAATGAGGTAGGAGCCTGCAAGATGTGCGTGGTTGAAGTAGAAGGCAGCAGACATCTGGTAACCTCCTGTAATACAAAAGTAAAAGAGGGAATGGTGGTGAACACTCATTCCGAGAGAGTGGTGAACAGCAGAAAGCAGGTATTGAACATGCTGCTTGCCAATCATGATGTCAGATGCTTCTCCTGTAGCAAATCCGGCGACTGCCGACTGCAGGATCTGTCCAATGAATACGGCATTACGAAATCCTGCTATCCCGGAAGTGCAGCCAAATTTGAAGCGAAAAAAGAGAATCCTTTTCTGACGTATTATCCGGAGCTGTGCATCAATTGTCAGAGATGTGTCAGCACCTGTAACAAGGTGTCCTGTAACGGCACCCTGCATAACAGCAAGATCGGTACGAGAACGCTGATCGATGCTCCGTTCGGACCGGACTGGAAGGAGACAGACTGCGAGTCCTGCGGTAACTGCGCGGCAGTATGTCCTACCGGAGCACTCGTAGCCAAAAACCATAAAAAGTACCAGGTCGGTAAGGTGAAAAAGGTTCTGACGACCTGTCCCCACTGTGCTACCGGCTGTCAATATTATCTGGTGGTAAAGGATAACGAGATCGTGGATGTGGAACCGGCAAACGGACCTTCCAATAAGGGACTGCTGTGTGTTAAGGGCAGATTTGGCTCTTTCAATTTCGTACATTCGCCAGAGAGATTAAAATATCCTCTGATCAAGAATCATGAGACCGGAGACTTTGAGCGTGCTACCTGGGATGAGGCACTGGATCTCATCGCAGTGAAATTTACAGAGATCAAGAAAAAGTATGGTTCCGATGCACTGGCAGGCTTTGCCTGCTCCCGTTCTCCGAACGAGGACTGTTATATGCTGCAGAAGATGGTCCGCTGTGCGTTTGGTACCAATAATGTAGATAACTGTGCCAGAGTCTGCCATTCCGCAACCGTGGCAGGACTTGCCATGACCCTGGGAAGCGGAGCCATGACCAATCCCATCAGTGATATTACGAATGATGTGGATGTGATCATGCTGGTAGGCTCCAACCCGGAGGAAGCACATCCTGTCATCGGTATGCAGATCCGTCAGGCAGTGGAACGGGGTACCCGGCTGATCGTGGTAGATCCCAGAGATATCGGTCTGTCCAGACAGGCAGATATTCATCTGAAATTAAAGCCCGGTACGAACGTTGCATTTGCCAACGGTATGATGAATGTGATCATCCATGAGGGACTGGCAGACGAAGAATTCATCCGCACCAGGACTGAAGGCTTTGAAGAATTGAAAAAGATTGTAGAAGAATATACTCCGGAGCGTGTAGCCGAGATCTGTCATATCGATGCGGACCACCTGCGGGAGGCGGCACTGATGTATGCCAAGGCGAAGAAGGCTCCGATCATCTATTGCCTTGGCGTAACAGAACATTCCACCGGAACCGAAGGTGTTATGTCCATGTCCAACATGGCGATGTTAGTAGGAAAGTTAGGACGCAGCGGCTGTGGTGTGAATCCCTTACGTGGACAGAATAACGTGCAGGGTGCCTGCGATATGGGTGCATTGCCCGGTGATCTCCCCGGTTATCAGAAAGTGACAAATCCTGAGGTTATTGCCAAATTTGAAAAAGCATGGGGCGTGGAGCTGAACAGAAAACCCGGCGTACATGCAACGGATGTATTCCCTGCGGCAATCCGTAAGGAGATCCGCGGACTCTTTATCTTCGGCGAAGACCCGGTCGTAACGGATGCGGACCAGCATCATATCCGCAAGGCACTGGAAAGCCTGGATTTCCTGGTGTTGTCCGATCTGTTCATGACAGAGACCGCGCAGTATGCGGATGTGATTCTGCCCGGTACCAGTTATGCGGAGAAGGAAGGCACCTTCAGCAATACGGAGAGAAGAGTACAGCGTGTCCGTAAAGCGGTGACACTGGAAGGCGAGATGCGCCTGGATACCGATATTTTTATCGACCTGATGAACCGTATGGGATATCCGCAAGCCCAGCTTACTTCCGAAGAGATCATGGATGAGATCGCGTCCCTGACCCCCAGCTTTGCAGGTATCAGCCATAGAAGACTGGATAAGGGTGAGAGTATCCAGTGGCCCTGCCCGGATAAGAAACATCCCGGCACACCGATTTTGCATGTGGGTAAGTTCTCCAGAGGTCTGGGATGGTTCTACCCTGCAGAATATGTGCCCAGTGCGGAACTGCCGGATGAGGAATATCCGTTTATCATGATGACGGGACGTATCCTGTACCATTACAATACCAGAGCTATGACCGGAAAAACTCCGGGACTGATGGAGAAGGAAGGTCATTCCTTCATCGAGATGAATACGGAGGATGCAGTGCGCCTTGGCATTGAAAATGGAGAAAAGGTAAGGGTTACCTCCAGGAGAGGTACCCTGATCACGACTGCGAGAGTGGGAGATAAAGTATCCCCGAAGGAGACCTGGATGCCGTTCCATTTCCCGGATGGCAATGCCAATATCCTGACGAATGCGGCATTGGATAAATATGCGAGAATCCCGGAATACAAAGTCTGTGCGGTAAAAGTGGAAAAGCTTCCCGCAGAGGACAGACTGGCGGAGAATTTTTAGAATTTTCTGAACTTATAAGAAAACGTAGCATGGAAGATAAAAATAGGGTATAATCAGAATTCAGAGACTTTGAGAAAGTAGGAAATGCTATGTTTTTTAAAAATAGATGTAATATCACCGCGGTATTGATCGCGGGACTGCTGGGCATAAGTATGGTGACGGGGCTGACCGCCTGTGGTGGGGATGCCGGCACGAAAGTAGTCTTCACCACGGGATTCGGGAAAAATGAAGTCTTCCGTATCGGAGATGAATCCTGCTCTAAGGCAGAGATCATGATCTATCTGACTACGATACAGAATCAGTATGCGAATGTCTACGGAACGGAGATCTGGAACACTTCCTTAAACGGTGTGACACTTGAGGATAACGTCAAGGAGACGGTACTGGCTCGGATCGCGCAGATCAAGACCATGTATCTGCTGGCAAAGGAAAAAGAGGTCACGTTAGATGAAGCCGAGGAAGCAAAGGTCGTCCAGGCAGCGCAGGAGTATTATTCTTCCCTGAATGACACAGAGATCGAGACCATGGGCGCCACGGAGGAGATCGTGGAAAATCTGTACCGGGAATACGCCATGGCAGATAAGGTCTATCGGCTGATCATTCAGGATATCAATCCGGAGATCAGTGATGACGAGGCGCGCAAGATTACGGTGCAGCAGATCTTTTTCGCAACAGCATCCACAGATATGGACGGTAACTTAAAGCCCTATTCGGAAAGCTCTATCCAGAAAGCTTACGAAAAAGCCTGTGAGGTGAGAGCCATGGCGGTGGACGGAGAGCATGATTTCACGGAGCTGGCTTCTAAATACAGCGATGATTCCGAGATCACCTATTCTTTCGGTAAGGGGGAGGCGGAGAGTGCCTACGAGGAAGCAGCATTCAATCTGGCAACGGATGAAGTGAGCCAGGTGATCCAGTGCGAAAGAGGGTATTATATTATCAAATGTACCAATACCCTGGACAGAGAAGAAACCGATGCCAATAAGCTTAAGATTGTAGAGGAACGGAAAAGGGAAGTCTTCGGACAGGAGTATGACAGCTTCGTGAATACGCTGGTGCGTCAGCTCAATGACAAACTGTGGGATGAGATTACCCTGATCACGGACGAACAGGTGACCACGGATAACTTTTTTGATGTGTATGCAAAGTATTTTCCGGAGGAGTAATTCTTAGGATCACCATATGCTTTATTAAAATTTTAGAATTGCGGAAACACTGATAAATACTGGGTTTTCTACAGATTGTTAGCACTCATTTGAAATGAGTGCTAAATTTGTCTTGACTTTTTATTTTTGCAGTCCTACACTTAGAATCAGTTAGATAACAGTCAGCCATGACTGTGCAATTATAGAAAAGGATGTGGTAAAAATGGCAGCAAAAAGCGGTAGCTTATCAATCAACAGTGAAAACATTTTTCCGATTATTAAAAAGTGGTTGTATTCCGATCACGACATTTTCTACAGAGAGCTGATCTCTAACGGCTGCGATGCTGTGACCAAGCTGAAAAAGCTGGACATGATGGGAGAATATTCTCTTCCCGAAGGTTATAAGGGACGTGTGGATGTCATCGTGGATCCTGAGAAGAAGACACTGACCTTCAAGGATAACGGTCTGGGTATGACCGCCGACGAAGTGGAAGAGTATATCAACCAGATCGCATTTTCCGGTGCTACGGATTTCATTGAGAAATATAAGGACAAGAGCAATTCCGACCAGATCATCGGTCATTTCGGACTGGGCTTCTATTCCGCATTCATGGTAGCGGATGAAGTACATATTGATACGTTATCTTACAAGGATGGCGCTAAGGCAGTACACTGGGAGTGTGACGGCGGCACCGAGTTCTCCATGGAAGACGGAGACAAGACCGATGTCGGTACGACTATCACTCTGTTCTTAAATGAGGATTGCCTGGAGTTCTGTAATGAGTATAAGGCTCGTGAGGTAGTGAAGAAGTATTGTTCCTTCATGCCTACGGAGATCTATCTGTCCAAGGCGAACACCAAGGAGACCCAGATCATCAAGGAAGAGGAAAAGCTTCCCGATGATGAAGTCCTCGAAGAGATCGAGCCGGAGAAGAAGGAAAAAACAGAGGGCGAGAATGCAGAAGCCGAGGCAGCAGAAGAGCCCAAGAAGCTGAAGATCAGAAAGCGTCCCGAACTGATCAACGAGACACAGCCTCTGTGGACCAAGCACCCCAACGAGTGCACCAAGGAAGAGTATCTGGACTTCTACCGCAAGGTATTCCAGGATTACAAGGAGCCTCTGTTCTGGATCCACCTGAACATGGATTATCCTTTCAATCTGAAGGGTATTCTGTACTTTCCGAAGATCAATATGGAGTATGAGTCCATCGAGGGTACCATCAAGCTGTACAACAATCAGGTATTTATCGCAGATAATATCAAGGAAGTCATTCCGGAGTTCCTGCTGTTGTTAAAGGGTGTCATCGACTGTCCGGATCTGCCGCTGAATGTATCCAGAAGTGCATTGCAGAACGACGGATTTGTCAAGAAGATTGCCGAGTACATTACCAAGAAGGTAGCGGACAAGCTGGCCGGTATGTGCAAGACCGACAAGGAAGAGTACGACAAGTACTGGGATGATATCAGTCCCTTCATCAAATTCGGCTGCCTGAAGGATGACAAGTTCTGTGAGAAGATGAATGATTACATCCTCTTCAAGAATCTGGATGGCAAGTATCTGACTCTGCCGGAGTGTCTGGAGATCAAGCCTCAGGATGAGGAAGAGAACAAGGAGAATGCCGTAGACGAGAACGGCAACAAGGTAGAAGCCGAAGTCGTAGAGGACAAGGCGGAAGATGAGGCTTCCGAGGAGAATACCGAGGAAGAGAAGAAGGAGAAGATCATCTACTATGTAACGGATGAACAGCAGCAGAGCCAGTACATCAATATGTTCAAGGCTGCCAAGATGGATGCTGTGATCCTGACCCACAATATCGATCAGCCCTTCATCTCCCAGTTGGAGCAGAAGAACGAGGGAATCAAGTTCCAGCGTATCGATGCGGATGTGACCGATGCCCTGAAGTCCAAGACTTCCAAGAAGGCTGAAAAAGAGATGGAAGAGCAGGCTGAGAGCATCAGTAAGCTGATGAAGAAGGCTCTGAAGAATGACAAGATCACGATCAAGGTAGAGAAGCTGAAGAACAAGAAGATCTCTTCTATGATCACTCTGTCTGAAGAGAGCAGACGTATGCAGGATATGATGAAGATGTACTCCATGCCCGGCATGGATATGAGTGCTTTCGGCGGCGAGGGCGAGACCCTGATCCTGAATGCCAACCATCCTCTGGTACAGTACATTACTGAGCACCAGGACGGCGAGAATGCAGAAATGATCTGCGAGCAGCTGTATGATCTGGCTAAGCTCCAGCATGCCCCTCTGGATGCAGATGCCATGACCAAGTTCGTAGCAAGAAGCAATGACATTATGATGCTGCTGACGAAGTAAATGAAGAGAAGGTCCGGTGAAGGACAATAAATAGAACAGGAACTGTGATGAGTGTGTTTACATAAGTCACAGTTCCTGCTTTTTTGTTAGAAAAATATGGTAGTTATTCAGAAATTCATGCCATCATATTTATATGGCTTTGAATCGTTAGCATTTAAGCACATCTTCGCGTAACGGAGCATATTCTGTAAGGAAGATTTGTTGCCTGACCGAACATACGAGGACGATGTGGTACGGGATAGGCAGAAAGGACGCATGTCCATGGATGTTAAGGATACTACTTATACAGGAACACTACAGATCAGTGTTGTCTCTGCACTGGGGATGTCCCCGATCCCCGGTGCTACGGTCACCATTTCTTATACCGGAGATCCGGATTCTCCGATAGAGACACTTACTACCGATGAATCGGGGCAGACCCCGGAGATCAATCTGAAAGCACCGCCCAGAGAGCTTTCTCTGACTCCTGATATTACGGAGCAGCCTTATTCTGAGTATAACATTCAAGTGACGGCAGAAGGCTTTGAAACGGTATTGGTATCCGGCTCTGAGATTCTGGCAGGTGCATATTCATTACAACCGATACGAATGAATCCATTGGATGTAACAGAAGAGGAGGAGAAGGTGGTGGTGATCCCGCCACATACCTTGTTTGGAGAATATCCCCCTAAGATTCCGGAAGAAGAGATCAAGCCTATGAACGAGACAGGGGAGATTGTCTTAAGCCGCGTGGTCATTCCGGAATACGTGATCGTACATGATGGCGACCCGGAGGATCCCACTGCCAGAAATTACTGGGTACGCTATAAGGATTATATTAAAAATGTAGCTTCCAGCGAGATTTATCCGACCTGGTCGGAAAGTGCGATCTATGCAAATATACTGGTGATCCAGTCGTTTACGCTAAATCGTGTATTTACAGAGTGGTAGAGAGTGCAGTAGTAATTCGGGGTAAAAATAAGGTGATCTGCCAGGAACTTATGGTAAGGATAAATGCCCGGAAAATAAGGTGGCTGCGGCATGAGTTTGATATCATAGCGTTATAGTATAAAACATAAAACTTTTAGCGGATTTATTGACGAAATCAAAAGAGAGTGTTAAGATAATAAAAGAAAAGAGTGTTACCGTACAGCAACGGTTCACCTAAGTTAATAGTTACTTATCAAAAAAGCAACTCAATCCTTGGTCGGGCGGTTGCTTTTTTGATGTTTATGTTTCCGTGCAGTCTGTACGATACTGATAAGCGTTACGATGATACTGATGATCGTAACAACAATACCGACAATGCCTACCACTGTTTCCAGCATCTTATGTACCTTTCAATAGATTTCCCATCTGTATCACCTCCGATAATACTGGAAGCTCTCAAAATGTCATCATTTTGGCGAAAGGTGAACCGCTTACCGTTTTGGTAACACTCCATTTTTATTATAAGCGATAGATTAACAAAAGCATACTTTATTTTTCTGAAATATACACCAAAATTGACAGGGTCAAAATTGGTTATTTTGTAGAGGGCATGAAGCTTCTACATCATCACTAATCACCCTATAAAATCTCTGGCTATTCTCGCCACTGCCAAAACATTTTCCCAGCGTTATTGTATTAAATGTAAGGAGGACAGAAAAGAAAATGTCCGAAACAAAATAGTAAATGCGAAACGCAGGAGGAAAAAATTATGTGCAGAAAATTAGTAGTAACCAACGAGATCTTTTTAGGAACAAGAGCAATCTGTTATGAAGCCTACAGCTTACCCAAGGGGGAAGTTGTGGAACTGACAGAGAAGCAGATCAAAGATGCCCTGAAAGGCATTACCACGGATGAGGTGTATGGTTTGGAGTTATCCGAAGCAGGGGAACTGGTAATGGATAAAAAGAACTTTTTCACCACCAACATGATGAAGAAAATCCACACCAACACTTTAATTCCCATGGTCGAGGAAGATTGTTTAGCCAACCTTTTCTATCTTGTGATCGGTACGCATAAGGAAAAGGGAAATACCATGTATGATGTGATTTCCTCCCGATATGAGAGAACCAGCTTCACGGAGGAAAAAGTAAAAACGCTGTTGGATATGCATATCATCAGTGCCGGGGCGAAGCTGGAAAATGGTGTGGTAGTGGTGACATCTCTGGAAAAACCAACAGCACCTGTGGCGGATGGAAAACAGAAAGCGGATAAGGAGAAGTCGGACACCCTGTAATGGGGTGTCCGTTTCTTTTCGGAGGGCAGCAGTATGAAAGTATATGGATACACGAAAGATAAGCAAGGGATCATGGAAATAGAAAATTCTCTCAAGGCAGAGCAGGCGTTTGTCGGAGGTCTGATAGAATGTACGGCGTTGACAGAAGAGATAGACCTGATCTGCAATGAAGAGGGGTGGCTGATAGGACTGGAACCGAGGGTGGCAATACCGGAGAGCGAAACGATCATAGCCGGGGATTGTTTTATCTGCCGCCATGACCGCAGAGGTAATTTTCAGAGTATCAGAGAGGAAGATATCCCCCTCATAGAATCAAAAGTACAGTACATCACTGAGGAAATGTTACTCAGACTGGCTTTATTAAAATATTTTGGGATGCTGTAAGCAGGAGGTGTGACAACATGGAGATAGAATTAATAATGCAGATTTTAAGTAATCAGTCAATATTCAATTTTGCGTGTTTTATGTTTATCTGTTGTGCATTCGTCTGGTTATGCGAGAAAGCCAGAAGTTATATAATACGACTTATTCAGTATATAACAAAAAATATATAATTTTCAAAGGATCCTGCCTATGCAATTTGTAGGCAGGGTTCTTTTTGTTTCCAGACCAATTATCTGACAAAGGTGGTATAGGAAGTCAAATATTTTAATTTTATTTTTGATAGTTTTTCGGACATTTGGCTGCATGGTGTTTGGAATGTCTGAAAAAGTATAGTTTTCAGGTGATTGGGAGGACAGGAACATGACAGATGCAGTAGAGAATCAGTATATTGAGATGGCGTATGCCAGAGTAAGTTCCAAGAATCAGACATTAGCAAGACAGGAGGCTTCGATTTTGAATGCGGTGCCTGATTTGAAAGCAAAGTATTTTTACAAGGATAAATGGACGGGAAAAGAATTTGACCGACCAGAGTATGGCAGGCTGAAGGAAAAGGTAGAGGAACTTACGGAAGTAAACCCTAATATCAATCTTCGATTGACGGTACACGAACTGGACAGACTGGGGCGTGATTACAAAGAGATTCAGAAAGAGGTTTACTGGTTCAGAGCCAGGGGAGTGAAAATAAGGTTTTTAGACATTCCAGAGCAACTCATATCCGAAACCTTAGGAATTGCAGGAGATATGATTATAGACATTATTGTTCTGGTAAAAGCATTTCAGGCAGAGCAGGAGCTGGAGGATAAAAAGAAGCGATGCAGAGAGGGCATAGCAGAAGCAAAAGCCAAAGGAACGAAGTTCGGCAGACAGGCAATAGAGATAGACGAGGAACAGTTTAAGAAACAGGCAGACAGAGCAATAGCAAGGTATATCACCCATAATGAAGCAATGAACATTCTTCATTTGAAACCATACGTTTATTGGAAATGGATAAAACAATTCTATCCGAACTATCAACCGAACAAGAAAAAAGTAATCAAAGGGTAGGGGGGGCAGCAATGAAAAATATAAGAAAGGGTTATAATAAGCAACGATATATTCAAAAGTTTGTTATATCATTGCTTGCAATAGCACTGTTGACCAGTGGAATATCATGGCAAAGCATAACAGCAGATGCAGCAGAAACATCTTGGAATTTTAATTACACAGGTGGAATACAAACATTAAGTGTTCCCTACTCGGGACAGTATTATGTAGAACTTTATGGAGCATCTGGCGGTGGAATAGATAGTTCCTACCGAGGAGGTTTTGGTGGTGTTACCACAGGTTATGTTAATCTTGCAGCAGGAGATTTGGTGTACATAGGGGTAGGACAACAAGGAACCATTGGTGGAGGAAGAACATTTAACGGAGGCGGTAGTGCTTATGGAACAAATGGCGGATCCGGTGGTGGAGCAACTCATTTAGCTTTAAATGCTTCTGGGGAACTAATGAGTATAAATAAAGCAAGTCTTATAGCTGTAGCTGGAGGAGGCGGTGGTAGAAGTAGTGTTAACCTTAATTCCTCTTTCACGAACCTGGTTGGGTCTGGTGGTGGTATTCAAGGTGGTTCAGCTTCTACCGTAGAAGGTGGTGCTATTGGCGGTGGTGATAAGCCAACAATCAGTAGCCAATATGGAATAGGACAAGATAATAACGGAAGTTTACCGGGTGGTGCCGGAGGCGGTGGTTATTATGGTGGAGCCGCTTCTTCAAACAGAAAACTTGGAGGCGGTGGGGGTTCCGGTTATATGTCACCAAGCTTATATAATGGCACAACAAAGAATTCTGAAGATTACGTTGGAAACGGAAAAGTATCTATAAAATATATAGGAAGTGTTACAGGAACATTAGTACTTAACGTTGGACCATACGCAACACTTGATAACAAAACAGGTAGCATTGCTTATACGAATAGTTGGGGAGCAACCGTTACATTACCGACACCGACAATGAATCCGGGATATACCTTTAATGGGTGGTACACTTTAGACGGAACAAAAGTAACAACTTATACCTATACCAATGAAACAATGATACTGGAGGCAAGTTACAATGCTCCATTGATACTGACAAAGGATGATTCAAGACTTAAATCAGATGGTTATTTATATCTGCAATATAGTCAATTAGATACAAGAGCTAAAGAAATTGCAGTGTATCAATCCGCAGATAACACCACTTGGTATCATATAGGCGGTTCGAAACAGGTTAATTCTAACGGAAGTAAAACGGCTACTTTTAGCACAGGAGGGATACATAGTTTTACAGCTCCTGTAAACGGTATATATTCTGTGGAACTTGCTGGTGCAAAGGGAGGAAACGCCTATGGTGATGTTGGAGGTAACGGCGCAAAGGTTACTGGTAAAATTCAATTAAACGCTGGTCAGACAGTATATTTTCAAGTAGGATCCAATCAAGGACACAATGGCGGTGGTGATACAGATACAACGAATAGACAAAATGGCAGGTATAAGAACTCTGGTGGACGAGGTGGTGGAGCCACTTCAATGACCCTGACGAACACGGGTGGATGGTTAAGCAGTTATTCCAATAGAAAATCTGACATTGTTGCAGTAGCCGGTGGCGGTGGAGGTGCCGGTGGCGCAGGCAATGTAAATGAATATAATAGTGCTGTCATGCACGGTGGCAATGGAGGAACTTCTGGTACAACTGGTGATAGCGGTGTTATAGGAACGATAGACGATGGTCGAGAGTGTTTACTGGGAAGGCCTGGTGGTGGTGCTTCACAATCTGCTGGAGGCGCTGGAGGAACTGTTGGTTGGTCACATTCAATGTCAAGTGATGGAACATACTACTCCGGAGCCGGAGGAGGCGGAGGCGGTGGCTACTACGGAGGAGGCGGTGGTGCTTCCGGTCGAGCAGAGGGAAATGGGTCTGATAACTGTGCAGAGGGCGGTTCCGCTGGTACTTTTGGACAAGGCGGCAGAGGTGGAAATACAAAATATGGTTCCTGGCACGCTGGTTCCGGTGGTGGTGGAGGCGCAGGATCAAGTTATGTTAACAGTAATTTAATAACAGAAAGTGCCATTGCTAAATCGGGAGGACGGAATGACACTGGATATGCAAAGATAAGTTTAGCACAGACAACATCATACAATGCAGGAAATGACACCATAGGTATTACAGTCATGGACACACAGGCACCTGACGTTCCAACGATAGGCCCCAACGGAGAATTTGTAAGCGAGACCTCATACACGATACCTGTTTCATCAAAAGATAATGGAACAATAAGTTATTTTAAAGCAGTAAGCTATGTACCCGATAGTAATACAACGATCAGCACTTCCAATACAATAACAACTACGTTAATGTCTGGATTGCGAGGCTATTATTACATTATAGATGGAAATACAAGTACACAGGTAACTGTTGTAAATAGTTCATTTACAGATTATGGACTTGTAACAATAGATGCTAATCGTTTTAAGGATCAGCTGTATCTTCATGTTGCTGCCATAGACAATTCTGGTAACCTGAGCGGAACAAGTCATTATAAGTTACCGAATACTTTCCTGCAACGAACATATGTTAAGTATCAGGACACAAATGGTAATTATCCGAATGACTGGAAACTGGCAGACAGTAAACAAGTGGTCTATGGTCAGTATTATAGTTGGAGTTATACTGAGAATCAGGAGTTTAAAGGAAATTCAGTATATTACAAAGTGACAGGCAAGAAAGACAACTATGTTTACATCGAAAGAAAGAAGTACCAACAGCAGGTAATTGTTTATTACCAGAACGCAGATGGTTTGGGCGATGCAGATGCCACTTTCACTCCGATTACAGAGGTCTCCGGTGATTATTTCTATGGTTCTCAGGTAACATGGAAATATACACCACGGGTGGAATACAACGACACTGTAACCAGTAGCAGAAGAGATGGAACGGTGCAGACCAGCCTTACATACAACGTAACGGATCATAAAGTAACAGAGTTCTGGGCATTCCGAAAGCTGGTTACTTTTGACATTAACGGCGAGTACTTATGGAAAGCCAGCGTAGATGCTTCCGATGAATCGGGTACGAAATATAAATATCCGAATCTTGGATATTCTGCAACAGACTCCAATAATAATATGGGAACTTTTGATATTTATATTAACGGAAAGTTAGATACCCAGAAAGGACATAATATCAGAGATTATTACAGAACCGATATTTTATACGGCTCCAAATGGGAAGTAGAAAATATCGAATCCGATGCCGGTAAGCATTATTACGGCTCCGAAGTCAATTAAGCCATTACCTTTTACACCTCATTTTCATAGACAGCCTATCGCATCTTAACAATGCGGTGGGCTGTTTTCAGGTTTATTGAAAATTTCAAGACTTGGCATATCTGTAAAAAGTGCAATAGCCATAAATTTTCAAAGTAGATACCACATCAACGCAGCATCCCTGATTTTTCACAGGCATTTCCAGATACATTGGATGTGTCCCAGCATTTTCTAAAAATTCTATTTTTCAATTTATGATTGAAGGAAAGTGATTTTTTTCTTCCCCTGCTTCAGAACGATTCTCAGCTACGTGTCCCCTTTTCGCTATATGTCATAGGTCTAAAAACTGATGGTATCACTTAAAAATAAAATTTTCGGGTAAATTTCGGAAGTTCTTTTCTACCATTTTTTCACTGTGGAGGTTTATTGAAATTTCATTCCAAAGCATCCTATTTTCATCTTGCCATTCCCTTTATTCAGCGTTACATTCTTCTCCCACGGAGAAACCATTCCGGGAGAGGAGGTGACATTTCCATGAGTACGACAACAGATCATTCGCGGGATAACATAATCAGGTTATTGCAAGAAGCACTGGCTGTCACGATTCTTTTGGAGAATGATGTGCAGACACAACAAAGCGACAGCATAGAGGCACTGTCGCTAGGAATCATTCACAGTAAATTATCGGAAACTACAAAGCTGCTGTCAGAGTTCTTCCAGAAAGAGTTGTAGGAGATTTTTCTGTTTTTCCGTGAGCATGGAAACATTAATGGTATCAGTATTGCTCTTGTCAAAACCGAGCAGATAATCAGTGGAGCAGTGGTATAACCGGGCAAGAGCAATGAGCATTTCCAGACTGGGCGTGCGCTCCCCTTTTTCATAATTTGAGATAACCGCAGGCGATACGTTAAGAGCCGAGGCTACTTCTCTTTGTGATAGTTTATGTGCAGTTCGTTGTTCTTGTAAGCGTTCGCCTAACCCATGAATCATAGAATACCTCCTACTGTTACTATGATTTTACATTCTATGTTATATCCGTAGGTTAATATAAATATGCGCATAGCATTGTAAAGTTTGCTAAAAGATGATATAATGAGCAAAAATACAATGTGTCAAAGGAGAAAACGACTATGGATATGATACTGACAGAACGTGAACTGGAACTGCTTCTTTTAATCAAAAGCATTTGCGAGTTTGATGCGGAGAATCCCGGCAATATTCCCGAGGGCGGCATAGGTGAAATTGCTGTAAGCAATGGCATTTACGAACCAGACGAGTATAAGGAATGTATTCAAAAACTGGATCAGCTTGGTTTTGTGGATGAAGATGACAAAGTAACTACGGCAGGAAACAATTATATTGAAGAGATTAAGCGTCTGGTAGATGAAACGCTTGCCGGAGAGAATAAAGTAAGCCCTTCAGAAGAACTGAAACATTATTTCAAAAAATTAAATGACTTTATAAAAACTGATTGGAGCAAGTGCCCGTATGTAAGCAATGCTTGTATTGTAATAACGCTTATATCTGGTATAGCAACAATAGTTCAGATGTTTTAGGCCTGATTTTCTACTTGTATTTAATAATAAGTGATTTTTATTTTTATATTTTTTATGAGGATGCCGGGAGGCATCCTCATCGACTATTCTACATTATTTTACAGGAGGTACTGCTTTATATGTCGGGAAAGTTTATGAGAGTAAAAAGATTTATTATTCCTACACTCACAGCAGTGATTATCGCAAGCCAGCTTATGGGCTGCGCAGCTATGACCCAGTCTGAATTATTGCAGGCAATCAATAACGGAGACCAGATAGAAATAGAGGTCATAGAACCTGGCTTTGTAGAGGACGCACAAGGTCAGGAAACCGCTCTGTCATGGACAGAGTTAGCGTCCCTTACTACCAATGCAGATCTTCGTAGCGGTTGGGATGATACCTTAGGTATTATTCGCACGGACGAGGGCAAAAACGGTGTATTCTATGTCAACGAAGCAGGAGACAATGAGAACAACAATACCTTAAAAGTGGTAATGCACAACAGAGCATTTGTCCAGTCCTTAGAGAATGAGGACAGCCTGACGGCTCTTGCCGATGCTTCTCTGAAAAACTACGCAGACATTGAAGATAATGAAACAATGAAAGCCGTTTACATGGGAATCAATGGATATTTCAATCTGCTTACTGATAACGAACCGAACTATGCGAATCCCGATTCTTCACTGATGAGAAATGAGTTTATGGCAATGGTTTACAGAGCAGACACCCCTGTTCAGGAGATTACCGCAGATGAAAATTTTGCAACGGCGGTAGGTAAGTCTGATTATAACATTTATGCGCAGGGAGTAAACGACAACGCATACTTAAGTACCGAGGATAAGAACTTAGATAACCTTACTTACAATGGAGCCATCAGCAGAGCAGAAGCCATCTACTTAATTGTAAATAGATATTTCAGTGATGATTTTAATTCAGTTGATTTGAATAGTTCCAAAAGCAGTTTAACAGATGCTAAGGATGGTGGAGATATAGCAACGAAGCAGAAGTTCATTGAAAATGACAAGATGAAAGATCGTTGGAGAGCATACGAGTTACAGTATGCAATACAGAATCCCGATGATGGACTTCCTACCGACCTATACAAAGCATTAGTAGTAGCAAATCAGAAAGGTTTAATCTCCGCAACTACGAGATGGGACGAAGCAATCACCCGTTCCGAAGCGGTAGAACTTCTTGTCACTGCATTACAGCAGGATGCATCCATGGAAACATTCAATTACAAGTTAGGTAATTATGATTCCGGCATGGACACCACCACAGAAGAGACTGGAACAGTGGAAGAATCAACAGATAGCACCTCAACGGAAAGTAAGGCAGAGATAAACGAGAACGACTCCCAGACCTCTGAGGGCGAAGCCAATGAGGATAATGTAGAACAGACAACTTCCAATTCTGATTCTTTGGATGATATTGCATCTGCAAAGTCCTACACCTTATCCGAACAGGAAAAAGCAGACCTAAGAGCCTTAGGAGCAACAGAGGAACAGATCAACAATGTAAAATCCGGTCAGGACTTCATTGATTTAGTTTATAAGTTAGTCAACGGCGATAGCAGCTCTGCCGGAGGCAGTAGTAGTTCTTCCACTGACACTGATTCCAGTGAATCATCAGTTGACGAGGTGCACGATCCTAGTCGCGTTCCTCAGCTAGATATGACAAATGCTCCAGCAGGCCACATGTAACACCAGGTAATAGAAAAGAACATTAGATATATGCAGTGACATATATCTAATGTTCTTTCTCTTAAAGGATGTTAGAAGATAAAAGTGGAGGATATGAAGAGGTCACCTACCCTCAACCACCAATACAGTTATGTTTATTCTCATTCATTCCGATATCAAACATAACATATAATATTTCGCCCCAGCATTCACAAAATATCAATCAAAATTTTCTGAAAATTTTAGAAGCGTCGATTTGTAATTTTATATGATTTGCGATATAATATAATAAAAGAAAGGGGTTGTGAAGTTATGAAAAATAATGAATTAAGCTATGCTGAAGCATATACAGAATTTTTAAAATACTGTTCTAAGAAGGAAGGAGCCAATGTGGGGCGATTAGTATTTAGGTTTAAAGATGAGGGCATAGAGAAGAAATTTAAACAACTATATAATGAAAACAGCCAGATTAGTTCTGGAGAATATTATAAAAGACTTAGGGGAAGATAATAATGGAGCACTTAAGGGATTTACAAAAGCCAAGAAGAATAATAAGATTGTACCATGGTTCACCAGTATTGAATATTCAAAATTTTCAGATATCAAAATCACGAGAATCATTTTTGGATTTTGGGAAGGGAATTTATTTTACGACATCAGAAGATCAGGCTATGCAATGGTCAATAAAAGATAAAAATATAGGTGCTGTATATATGGTGGAAATAGATAGCACCTCGATAAAATTAAAACAATATTTGACATACAGTAATGAGTTTATTGATACATTTTGTTTGTGTAGGGCTGGATTGGAAGAAATGGTCAATAATATAAAAGGGTATGATGCAATATATGGGTATGTTATTGATAATGATAAGGAAGGCATAACTAGGGCAACAAATGACTATACTTTGCATAAAATAGAAGCAGCAGCGGTACGACAACGTATACGCATATTCGACAATAAAGATCAAATTTGTTTTAAAAATCAGGAGGTATTAGATACATTACAAATTAAAAGTATGAGGCTTACAGAACGTGTTGTAGGATATCCCCAAAATGACAGGAGGGCAGTTAGATGGAAGAAATGAAAAAGATAAATAATGTTATACTTGAGAAAATGTCTATTATGATAGATATTATGATAAAAATATTAGGATGTGAATACTCAGATGCTTATGGAATTATAATAAGATCAAAAACATACTCTCTGTTGCAAAAAGGGAATTACAGCGCTTTACATGACAGCCCACAGGCAAACTTGTCTTCAATAGGACAAGAACTTAGGGAAAGCATGAATACAGAATATCAAAAGTTGGGAAATGCTTTAACAGACCAGAATATTAAAAAAGCAATGCTTTTAATGATAGAGGAAAACGATAATAAATGTTTGGTTTAGAATAGAAAGTATAATATTGACATTTATCATAAAGCTAAGGAAGAATTAGTAAAAATAAGGCTTGATAATTTAAAAATGGACATTCCCATTCCGAGGGATGTCCATTTTTTCTACCTTTTTATTATAAATATTCAGTTTTTTATTTTTTAATTATTATTTTTTGAAATGGAGGTTCAGCATGGTTTCAAAGCAGAAAACAATTTATAATTTCAATTTACGTTTCTTCTGCATACTGTTAGCCTTGATACTGCTGTCATTAATAGGATTATCCTATACAGGCATTACAGTTTATGCGGATACCGGTACGTCAGTAGAAGCAGAGCATTCCGATGGATCCTATACCTCGTCTGGTGGTAAATGGTATGCCACTTATAGCAGATCAGGTGGATACAAAGGTCAAGGTGTTCTCCTTTACCTTCTCGAACGTGACGGTGGCGGTGCAGTCGCCGGCACCACCCCTAAAGCCTATGCCTGCGGAAGTAGAATGGAAGGTTATGAACTTCATGCGCAGGATAAATACAATCGTTACCCAGAAGTTACCCACTGGGAGGGCACAGACCCGTACTGGTCTACTACTGTACCAAACAATGGTGGCTTCATGAAGAACAGTACTTCTTCTAATGTCGCAGCAATCAAAGCATGGCTAAAGACACCTGCAACAAGCGGAAGTGGAGAGACATCAACATTGGGTATAGGTATGGTTCAGAATATCTGGGGTTCCGACATTGCCACCCGTTTCACCAATGAGGAAATCATCCTTGTAGCCGAACCGATTGTAGCGGTGCAATTTTCAGAGTATTATGATATACCAGGTTTAACATTCAGGGATGGTGCGTCAGTAGGTGAAGACTTTATGACACTAATTAACTTTAGGGCAAAAGTGGTTGGCTTACCTGATGATACAGATACAGAGGTAAGTACGGATTTAAGAAGGAAATTGGATGAAAGCGTCAATCAGATGCAGAACCTTTTGACAGGACATTTTGGTGATGCTACATTAAGAATTTTAAAAGATTCAATTATAAGCGGCCTTGGACACATAGCAATGAGTGTAAACGGATATTATCCACTGGGGGAGGTTTATGCTGGAACACCTAAGATGGTTGCTTCGTACTATGCAGGTTTGGCGTTAGACAATTCAGTTTTTGTACCATCATCCTCAACTTTGAGAAAAGCGGAATCAGGAAGGAAATATTATAGGTTATCAGCTAATGCAGCCACCTACATTCCATCTACTTCTACGATTTGCTCGAATGCAGGTTTTGATCTCTGGCCCACAGGTTCTAATGTCAGAATATATCATCCTGATGGAAACTTAAACAGTAAATCAATAGGAATGTTAGCGATGTTAGCCTTTACGGAGGATGGAGAGGGGGATTACACCCATACCTATGACACCTCATGTGGTTCCACCCCAGGCAAGGCGCCCGAGTACATTCCCACGCCAACAACTTCTTCCTTATCACGTTCCTACACCATCATCAAAGCCTATCGCACCTTGAACACTTCCACCTACATCAATGATGGAGTCTATACCAGGGAGGATACGATAGGAAAGATATTGATAGAGGATGAACCTACCTACACAGTAGTGGATTGGTTTACCACCTCCACCCCCACAGCCACGGTTGGTTTATCGGATGCCACCCGATGGAATGAATCAAAGTCCCATGCCTCCATTATGGAACAAGGTAATTCTTCCCTGGCTTCACCGATTACGTTGCCTTCTGCCCAGAAATATTTGTATGTGTTGCTTGAGTGTACCCACACCTCATCGCCTCCCACCGATGCCAACTACACCCTTCTGGAATAGTCTCTGAACCTTAGAATTTTAATCGTCCAAAACGTATTATTCAGAAATTAAAAATGTGTGGTGCCGAAAGGCATTTTTTTTATGCCTGAAATTGTACCCCATTGTGCAATTTGTATAGCGTACCCGTAATGGTCAGTCTATAGATGCGTGTCTCCTCATGTCTCCACACGTAGTCAAAACAGGTTTATTCCGCATACGAAATAGCATAAAAAGTTTGTTACTTTTTCAAGATGACAATGAAATTAATTTGTGTATACTTCAAAGTAAGAAGGCAATCAGGAGGACACAAAAATGGGATCAGAGTTAATTGAACTGGCAATGAAGATCAAGATCAGCCGCAGGCGGACACGGCTGACCACCTACGAAAATATGGAATTATATACCACGCAGCCTATCAAGCAGGACAAGAAAAAAGAGATCAAGAGAAATATTCCGAGCAACTATGCAGATTTCAATTACTACAACAGAATGAAACAGCGCAGACGGGTTATTGAGGAAATGGTTTATAACAGTTTTGAAGCAGGCAAGATGGTCATGCTGACCCTGACCTTTGATAGTCGCTTACAGCCTGAGAAGCAGTTTTCAGACATTAAGACTACCCATAAGGAGTTTAAAAAATTCGTCCAGAGGGTCAACGACCATTACGAAAATTTCCGCTACGTGGCAACGTTTAGCCGACAGAGCAACGGCAACTGGCATTACCACATGATCTGCAATTTCCCCATAACGATAGCACCCGGTGAGGTGAGGAAACTGTGGAAAAATGGCAGTTTCTACATAACGCAGATTGAAACAAACGATGAAATGGTAACAGTGATCAAGTATGTAATTAATAATATGAACGAATCCACAGCAGAAATGCATGGCAATCATGGCTATCTCTGTTCCAAGGCAATCGAACGGGACAAGGTCATTACTTCGTGGAGGGAAGAGCAGGAGACAGAGTACCGGCAGGCATTTGAACGGCTAAAGACAGAGAAAACGAAAATATTATATGAAACTCGGAACCACTTGGGAGTGCGGGGAGAGAGGGTGGATGAATCCACAGGGGAAATCTATTCTGTCACTCTGCGAGATGAGAAACTTACAAATGCGTTGAAGAATGCCGGGTATGAAAATCTGGACACGGTTTATACGCATCTGTCCTCAGCGGCAGACTTCTCCGACTATTTCGCTCCACTGCAGGTAGCTACCCCGAAGCCCAAGAAATTCAAAAGAGATGCCACATCAAAAAGCAAAAAGTAGATAATATAACATCTGTGCTTTCAACAACTTCGTTTTCAACATGGTTTTCTCTTGTAAAGGAAAAGTCCCTTACACGGCACAATACTTAACTGTGAATAGAAAATAAAAAAGGAGTTAAGCAAGATGGATAAGAAAATATTTTATATCAGACGAAGCAATAAAGGACTGGGTGCAATATTATCCAGCAGGCATCCCCGGACAGTGATCGTCTATGCGCAGAGTCCCTACGCAACGAGGAAACAGAACCGCTGGCTGGAGAGAAAGCTGTTGGCAGTTTACAAACGGTATTATTACAGAGTATTGATAGAGAGCAGAGGGGAGTTCTGGTACGAACCCTATGATCCCTTGAAAGTACGCTACCCGGAAGAGGAGGACTGAGAAGATGGCACAGAACACCACAAGCAATAGAGGATACGATGACACTGTATATATTCCCAGACAACAGCGTCTGCGTCCCATGATTTTAACGAGGAAAGTACAGCAGTTTTATCTGGTTTACCTGTGTTTCCCCGATGGCAGCGAAATGCAGATCGCCGCTTATATGATGCCAAACGATGGCAACTGGAGGGCGAATGACGCCTTTTATGACAGTCTGGTACAGATTTACAAAAAGCGGATCAGAGGTCTTTCGTAACAATGCTTTCCCGGCAAGCCATGGTGCAGTAGTTCCATTTCTGTACCATGGCTTTTTTCTTTCAACACTTCTCAAACATAAATTTTTTTATATTAAAATCCAATTTTCAAAATTTAATATAAATAACTGTCAAATGAGAAAAACAGCAATTCCGATAAAATATTTTTGTGAAAAAAACAGGAAAATTCCTGGAAAAAGTTAGGTGTGCGGAGAAAAAGAAAAGTCAGTGTCTGAAAAATCCGTTTATCACCTTTTCCCGACTGGTTAGTAATTTCCCCACCCATCAACACCTACACCCATCTACCATGTGATTTTTTAACCGCAGACCAAGCAAAAAACAGTAATAAAGCATTTCAGAAAAATATTTTCAGGTTTTCCACGCAGCATTTCCATGATTCCACCAACACCATCCGAACAAGTGATGAAAGCACTGTGAACCACAGGAGCCAATCTGTCATGTGACCCGACATTCTCATTTTTGGAAGTAGTAGACCATTTTCAGACTGGTTGTTAGTTTTCTAAAGCACAATAGTCACTTATTTTCCACCGCACTGACCTTTTTTCACTTTTCACCCCGACACGTTCATCGATTTCCCCACAGCGTTCCCCCTGATCGCATAGCGTCCCTACCCCAGAACAGTTTATTTCCGAACTACCTTACATCGTCCCCACCGAAGCCATACCCGTAGCAGCAACAGCACACCTTTTGAAAACGGAACGCATATGTATTGCAGCTATCTTTAAGAAACACGGAGGTAGCTTTAATGCTTTATAACAGTAACGTGCGAAAGCAAACGGAAGACAGCGAGATCAGAACAACAGCGGTGGAAGAGGCAGGGCAGACGGAATATGGGACGAGTTTTATCCATAGTAATGGAGTAATAACGGATGCGGAGAAGAACCCTTGCATGAAGGTAAAATCGCCAATTTCAGAAAATGTTTATCGGATCGAACTTATTTTTTCAGAGACTTCTGCGAAAGCAGGGGAGGAAATCAGGGGTATTCTGAAGGAAAAGTATATTCGTGGAGAAATCGGGTCTGGACAAAAGAACCCGGGGGCGTTACACTTCCTGCCACCGGAGGAGGCTCTGGCGGTTAAGCCGGACAGTGAAAAGGAGGATGAGGTACAATGAAGAGAGTGAATTGTTTACTGAGAGTATCATCAAAACAGCAGTTGCATGGAGATGATATTCCAGTACAGCGAGAGGAATGCAGAGCATATATTGAGAAGCATTCGGACTGGCAGTTTCAGAAGGAATATTTGGAGAAAGCGGTATCAGGTTTCAAAACTTCTCTAAAGGACAGAGATATTCTGCAGGAGATATTGCAGGATGCCAGGGATAAGACCTTTGATGTGTTGGTAGTTTATATGTCAGACAGAATCGGAAGAAAAGAGGACGAAAGTCCGATTTTCGTGACCACACTGAACAACCTGGGAATCGAAATCTGGACAGTAAAGGAAGGGCAGTTAAAGACCACAGAACATAATGATAAGCTATTAAACTACATAAGATTCTGGCAGGCAGAGGGCGAAAGCCGAAAGACCGGTGCGAGAGTAAAAGATGCACAGGAAACATTTGCCCGGGCAGGAAAGTTTGTGGGAGGATGTGCTCCGTTTGGTTACAGACTGGAGTATTCAGGAGAGATCAGCAATCATGGCAGAGCCTTGAAAAGACTGGTAATCAACGAGGAAGAGGCAGAGATCGTAAGGAAAATATATAACTATACGATCAATTATAATTACGGTGATTTTAAGATTGCCAAGGTATTGAATGAAGAAAATGTTCCTGCACCTATTACAGAGTGGAAGGCAGGCACGATTGGACAGATACTCAGGAATCCTATTTATATGGGGTACGTTTCCTATAATCGCAGACAGAGAACCAAATGCGGTGGAAATTATGAGCGTATGCCGATGGATAGGTGGATATTGTCAACGAATCAGAATCCTGAGTTTGTGATTGTATCAAAGGAGACATGGTATAAAGCGCAGGAAATGCGTGAAAATAGAAAAGCGGCGATCAAGCGTGCCAGAGATGCCAAGCATGGAAAATATGAATCTTCTTCCAGTGGGCGGCTGGTCTTGAAAGGTCTGGTTTATTGTGGGTATTGTGGATGCAGACTTACGAATGGCAGTAAGTACGACTATTGGACAACCAAAGGGGGCGAGAATAAAAAGAAGTTTGTCGGCAGATACCGCTGTACCAACATGGCGAATGGTTCAGGGCGTTGTCAGGGTAAAGCCTTTTACCGTTCAGAGGAAATAGAGCCTATTGTTATTTCCGTGGTGACAAGCTATCTGAATAGTCTGAAAGAAGCGGATACCTATGACGATCTGTTGGTATTGCAGGAACAGCAGAGAGAAAAACTGAAAAAGGAAAAGACTGACCTGGAAAAACAGTGCAAGACAATAGAGAAAGATATTGCAACATTACAACAGAATATCCCTGCGGCACTGCGTGGAGAGGGAGTGTTCAGTGCGGAACAGTTAGCCGCCCTGATACAGGAAAAGCAGACAGAGTATTCCGAACTGAAACAGTCAGTAGTAAGAAAGGACAGAGAATATCAGGAATCTCAATTAAAGAAAAAAGACCTGCATAATATTGGAAATATAATATCCAACTGGGGAGACCTGTTTAAGGAATGCAGCCTTGCGGAGCAAAAGGTAATGCTGTCGAAACTGATTGAGAGAATAGATATCTGGGAGAGTGATATTAAGATAAAATTCAGGATCAGCATGGAGGAATTTGTGGGTACCGGGGACTTCCGAATTAGTACTGATTCCGACGTACAGGGGAAAAGGATATGACTTTACAATAACTTCTTCTACGGCATATGACCAAAAATGGATCTATGGCAGAAATGTGTTTGAAGAGATCGATTATCTGGTAGATTCCATTTTTACCAATTATTTATCAAGACCCGGTGTACGGCAGCCTATTTTCACATCATATTGTGACGGCAACCGGACTACCTGCCGGGGACTTAGTCAGTGGGGATCCCAGTCGTTGGCGGAGCAGGGATATTCCGCCATTGATATCATTCATTATTATTACGGTAATGATATGTACATCAATTCTGCGGATATTATATCGGGAGTGCCGTCCTCCTGGCCGGGATATGACCTGACTATTGGGTCTTCCGGGGAAAAAGTCCGTCAGCTGCAACAGCAGTTGAACCGGATTGCCAAAAATTATCCGGCGATCCCTACTCTGATCCCGGACGGTATCTATGGACCTGATACTGCGGAAGCAGTCAGGATGTTCCAAAAAATATTTCATCTTCCGCAGACCGGTATCGTCGATTATCCTACATGGTTTGAAATATCGGATATCTATGTGGGAGTCACACGCATCTCAGAACCGGATGTGTAGAGAATTGAGAGTTTGTGAAGGAAATAATTGCGAATCACCGTAGCCCACATTGGGGATACTGGTTTCCTTTAAAACAGCCTTAAACTAATGAAAATGGTGGAAATTGAATAG
>OLGZ01000261.1_pt1 | contig 47203 bp, 38 predicted proteins | sample 1605981 | NCBI WGS metagenome assembly OLGZ01 (sample SAMN03283291) | human gut metagenome | biome: human-associated habitat; material: feces | host: Homo sapiens | place: Peru | collected 2012 | reverse complement strand
TAATGATAAACTTCTTGCTACATTGAAACATCTGCGTGATCTTGGAAATTCTTTAATTGTTGTAGAACATGATGAAGATACGATGCTGGCAGCAGATTATATAGTAGATATTGGTCCGGGGGCAGGAGAACATGGCGGTCAGGTTGTTGCTGTGGGAAATGCGCAGGAAATTATGAAAAATCCAAATTCTGTGACAGGAGCGTATTTAAGTGGAAAAATCAGGATTCCGGTTCCGACAGAAAGAAAGAAGCCGACAGGTTATCTCAAAGTAGTCGGTGCACAAGAGAATAACCTCAAGAATATCGATGTGAAATTCCCTTTGGGAATCATGACTTGTGTAACGGGAGTGTCCGGATCGGGAAAAAGTTCTCTTGTGAATCAGATTTTATATAAAAGGCTTGCAAGAGATTTGAACCGTGCAAGAACAATCCCTGGAAAACATAAGAGAATAGAAGGGCTTGAGCAGGTTGATAAAGTGATTAATATCGACCAGTCACCAATTGGAAGAACGCCACGGTCGAATCCAGCTACTTATACAGGCGTATTTGATTTGATTCGAGATCTGTTTGCAGGAACACCGGATGCAAAAGCGCGTGGATATAAGAAGGGAAGATTTAGCTTTAATGTTAAAGGGGGACGTTGCGAAGCGTGTGCGGGAGACGGAATCCTGAAAATCGAGATGCATTTTCTTCCGGATGTTTATGTTCCATGTGAGGTTTGCGGTGGAAAGCGTTATAATCGTGAGACACTGGAAGTGCGCTATAAAGGGAAAAATATTTATGATGTATTAAATATGACTGTGGAAGAAGCGGTAGATTTCTTTGAAAATGTTCCAAGCATCCGAAGAAAGATGGAGACATTGAGGGATGTCGGATTGTCTTATATTCGTTTGGGACAGCCTTCTACAGAGCTTTCAGGTGGCGAGGCGCAGAGAATAAAACTTGCGACAGAACTTAGCAAACGTAGTACCGGAAAAACAGTATATATTCTGGATGAACCTACGACAGGACTTCATTTTGCAGACGTGCATAAATTAACAGAGATTCTCCGCAGACTTTCTGGGGATGGAAATACAGTAATTGTAATCGAACATAATCTGGATGTAATCAAGACGGCAGACTATATTATTGACATTGGACCAGAAGGTGGAGATCGTGGAGGAACTGTTGTGGCAAGTGGTACTCCGGAAGAAATCGCAAAGAATCCGGATTCTTATACGGGAAAATATATTGCAGCTGTATTGGAGAAATAAAGACGAAAAAAAGTCGAAAAAAGTCGTAAAATATATGCAAAAAATGCCTTTCTATTTTAGGCGAAGTCTATTATACTAAAGTATGCGGATGATAAAACATTACTGTTTTGGTTACATAATATTGACAACAGTAAATAGTGAAAAAAACAGTAACGATAAACCCCTTCAAGGGACAAAAGACACTTGATTGAGGAAAGAGAATGCTGGAATCAGTAACAGACAAGGTTATTTATTTGCAGAAGATTGCTGAGAACAGTAAAAGAGCGTTTTAGAAGGGAGATATAGAAATTATGATGTCAGTAGATCTTGGAATAGATTTGGGGACAGCCAGTGTACTGGTATATGTGAAAGGAAAAGGGGTTGTTCTGAAAGAACCATCAGTTGTCGCATTTGATCGTGATACGAATGTGATCAAGGCAATTGGTGAAGAAGCGCGTCTGATGCTTGGAAGAACACCGGGGAATATTATTGCGGTAAGACCACTCAGACAAGGAGTAATCTCTGATTATACCGTGACGGAGAAGATGATTAAGTATTTTGTTCAGAAAGCTCTGGGAAAACGTACATTTAAGAAGCCGAGAATCAGTATTTGTGTACCAAGTGGTGTTACAGAAGTAGAAAAAAAAGCAGTGGAAGAGGCTACATTTGCAGCTGGAGCAAGAGAAGTTCATCTGATTGAAGAACCTGTGGCAGCGGCAATAGGAGCAGGGATAGATATTTCAAAGCCTTGTGGAAATATGATTGTTGATATCGGTGGCGGTACAGCAGATATTGCAGTTATTTCGCTGGGTGGAACAGTTGTGAATACATCAATTAAGATAGCGGGTGATGATTTCGATGAAGCAATCGTACGCTATATGAGAAAGAAACACAATCTTCTGATTGGAGAAAGAACAGCAGAAGATATCAAGATTAAGATTGGAACGACTTACCCACTTGTAGAAGAAGAGAAGATGGAAGTCAGAGGGCGTAATCTGGTAACAGGGCTTCCGAAGACAGTTACAGTGACTTCATCTGAGACAGAAGAAGCTTTAAGAGAATCTACCGGGCAGATTGTAGAAGCTGTAATTGGGGTACTTGAGCAGACTCCGCCGGAGTTGTCGGCAGATATCCTTGATCGGGGAATTGTTCTTACCGGAGGAGGAGCACTTCTTCGCGGTCTGGAAGAATTGATTGAAGAAAGAACGGGAATTAATACGATGACAGCGGAGGATCCAATGAAAGTTGTTGCAATTGGTACCGGACAGTTTGTAGAATTTATGAGTGGAAGAAAAGAATTTTAAGAGAAAGAATTCTGAAAAAGAATTTGAAATGTCAGGTTCTGAGAGAAGAAGATTTAATTACAAGGGGTGTGTATAACAGGAACACACCCTTTTTCTGCATATAAATAGAAAAAAATACAAAGAAGAGAGGAAAAAGTGTGGAAACAGTTACAGGGTATGTGAGTCATATTGTATATAGAAATTCTGACAATGGGTATACAGTATTCCATATAGAACATGATGATGGTGAAGTGACATGCGTGGGAAGTCTGAACTATATTAATGAAGGAGAACTTCTTGAAATTCAAGGAGAATATGTGAATCATAATGTTTATGGCAAGCAGTTGAAGATTTCTCATTATAAAGTGAAAGAACCAGAAGATATTGTTTCTATTGAACGATATCTTGGATCCGGAGCAGTGAAAGGTGTGGGTGCGGCGCTGGCTGGTCGAATCGTGAAAAAGTTTAAAGAGGATACTTTCCGCATTATTGAAGAAGAACCGGAAAGACTTGCGGAGATCAAAGGAATCAGTGAGAGAAAAGCACAGGAGATCGCCTCTCAGCTCGAAGAAAAGAAGGATATGCGGAAAGCCATGATTTATCTGCAGAAATACGGTATTTCCACAAAGCTGGCAGCCAAGATTTATCAGTATTACGGAATGAAAGTGTATAAAGTGCTAGAAGAAAATCCGTATCAGCTTGCAGATAATATTGAAGGAATCGGATTTAAGACTGCGGATGAAATTGCATCCAAGATTGGCATACATACAGATTCAGATTATCGTATACGGAGTGGTTTATTTTATATATTACAGCAGGCAGTTGGCGAGGGACATATTTATTTACCTCAGAATATATTGCTTCGAAGGGCAAATGCACTTTTAGGAGTTGATCTTGAAGATATTGAGAAGTACGTCATGGATCTGTGCATAGAGCGGAAAACGGTTATGAAAGAAGTGGATGAGGAAATTCGCATTTATCCGGCACATTATTATTATTTGGAATTGAATACCGCGAAAATGCTTAATGATCTTGATATTGACTGTCAGATGCCGGAAGATATGATGGAGAAACGTCTGAAAAAAGTAGAACAAAAAGAAAAAATAGAATTGGATCCAATGCAGCACAGAGCTGTTATAGAAGCGATTAAACATGGACTGCTTATACTGACAGGAGGACCAGGTACAGGTAAGACGACAACGATCAATACGATGATTCAATTTTTTGAAAGCGAAGGAATGAGTATCCTTCTTGCAGCACCAACAGGACGCGCGGCAAAGCGAATGACAGAGGCAACAGGATATGAAGCCCAGACGATTCACAGACTACTTGAAGTGAGCGGAAATCCGGAGGAAGAGAACAGCGTAGGTGGATTTTTGAGAAACAGAGAGAATCCACTTGAGACAGATGTTATCATTATAGATGAGATGTCCATGGTTGATCTGAATCTGATGCATGCGCTTTTATCCGCAGTTATTCCTGGAACAAGACTTATTCTTGTAGGAGATGTGGATCAGCTTCCGTCCGTGGGACCAGGAAGTGTGTTAAAAGATATCATACATTCAGAAAAATTTCACGTAGTGACGCTTACAAAGATTTTCCGTCAGGCAGGAGAGAGTGATATTGTAGTAAATGCTCATAAGATCAATGCAGGAGAACCGGTTACAATTGATAATAAAAGCCGGGATTTCTTCTTCTTAAAACGACAGGATGCGAATACGATCATTAGCGTCGTTATTACTTTAATACAGAAGAAATTGCCCAGATATGTTCAGGCTGACCCAAATGAAATCCAGGTAATGACACCAACACGTAAGGGACTGCTGGGTGTAGAACGATTGAATGTGATCCTACAGCAATATCTGAATCCTTCAGATTCTGAAAAAACGGAGAAAGAAATTAATGGTAGATTGTTCCGTGAAGGTGATAAAGTAATGCAGATTAAAAATAATTATCAATTAGAGTGGGAAGTATCTACCAGATTTGGATTAACAGTTGACAAAGGGATTGGAGTTTTTAATGGTGACATGGGAGTCATTGATGAAATTAATGAATATACGGAAACCGTTATCGTGGAATATGATGAGGGAAGAAAGGTAAAATATGGATACGATATGACAGATGAGTTAGAACTTGCCTATGCAATTACAGTGCATAAATCTCAGGGGAGTGAGTATCCGGCAGTTATTATTCCGCTTCTTCCAGGACCAAAGTTACTATATAACAGGAATCTGCTTTACACAGCAGTGACACGGGCAAAAAAATGTTTAACAATAGTAGGGAGTGAATTGACATTTCAGGAAATGATCGAAAACAAAAGCGAACAGGGAAGATTTACAAGTTTAGACGAGCGAATCAAAGAATTTTAGAAAAAATGTATCCAAAAAGATGTCCGTTCTGTCAGGAAATTAGTCCGAAAGGTATTTGCAATGACTGTAGAAAACAGGTTGTTAAGGTAGGAGAAACAAAATGTATCCATTGTGGAAAACCGTTGGAAGATGAGACGAAAGAGTATTGCAGGGACTGTGAAAGAAGAAAAAGTAATTATGAACAAGGACGCAGCCTGTGGGTACACATTCCACCTGTTTCAAATTCGGTATATCGGTTGAAATATCACAACAAGCGATATTATGCAGAAATCTTTGGGAAAGAGCTGGCAGATGAGTTTGAATTTCAGATTCAAAGATGGGGGATTCAGGCAATTATTCCAATTCCATTACATAGATCGAAAATGAGAAAACGAGGATATAATCAGGCAGAACTTTTAGCAAAGCAGTTATCAGAATGTATAGGGATTCCAATGGAAAAAGACGTTTTATATCGGATTAAGAAAACCCAGCCTTTAAAGGAAATGGATGGGGAGCAGAGACACAGAAATCTGCAGGGTGCATTTGCAGTTTCAAAAGCATGGAATCCATGCCAGAACATTCTTTTGATCGATGATATTTACACAACCGGAAGTACAATAGAACGTGCCGCAGGAATCCTGAAAAAAGCAGGTGTTGAAAATGTCTACTTTTTGACTCTAAGCATTGGACAAGGTATCTGAACATATGGTATACTTAGGAGAGAAATCTGGAAAGGTGAATGTCAGATATGTTAGATAAATCCAGGATACGTTTGATGACAAGAATGTCGATATATGAGAAAGAACATAAAGATGATTTTAAAATTGCCGACTATTACAGGAAAGACTATGCAAGCTTTAAGACATGGATCTCATTGATCTGGGTTACGATTGGTTATGCAATTTTATTTGCTGGTATTTGTATTTATTCAAGTGACAGCCTGTCTGCAGATCTGACGATTTTGAAATTATTTGTTCTTTTGATCGCAGCACTTGCCGGTTACATAGTTCTTCTAGTTATATATGGCGTTTGTGCAAGCAGCTTTTACAAGAGGAAACACACAGCAGCCAAACAGAATGTAAAGCGCTATTATCGTAATTTGTCTCGTTTAGAGAAGATGTATAAAAAGGAGAAGAATGAAGAATGAACAATTTACTGGTTCTCAGGGAAAGATTTAAACAGATTTATGTTTCGCACTCTCTGGCAGTTCGAAAGGGAGCACAGTTTTTACTTGCATTTTTGGTGTTTAACCTAATCAATTCTAATATTGGATTTATGAAGATGGCATCATCTGTTCTTTGTACTGTTGGCTTAGCAGTAGTCTGCACATTTCTCCCTCTGGCAGTTATGACAGCAGCAGCAATTGTGTTAATAGTGGCTCATTTATATACATTATCTATGCCAATAGCCGGAGTTACAGTGGTACTGTTTTTACTAATGTATATTTTCTATTTTCGATTCACCCCGGAGAAGAGCTGGCTGATTCTGTTGACGGTAGTAGCTTTCGGCATGAAAATACCACTGGTGATTCCGGTCATATTTGGGCTGTTAGGTACTACAGTATGGATTGTTCCTGTATCTTGCGGAATCCTTGTGTATTATCTGCTTTACCTGATCAAAGCTTCTGCAACAGCATTGAAAGGTATAGATGGAACAACAATGCTCAGCACTTTAACCAATTTTACAAAACAGTTTGTAGGCTATCAAGAGATGTGGGTTATGCTGTTTGCAGTAGTGATTGGAATACTGGTAGTGAACGGAATTAAGAATCGGTCAGTCGCTCATTCCTGGAAGATAGCATCAGCAACAGGAACAGCAGTTTGTGTGATCGTAGTCGCATCGGGAAATATCTCCCTGGGGCTTCATATGTCTTATATGATGATGATCTTCAGTGGAATTCTTGGTGTTTTGACAGGACTGTTCCTCGAGGTGATTTTTTTCTCTGTAGATTATTCAAGAACAGAGAATGTTCAGTTCGAAGATGACGAATACTATTATTATGTAAAGGCGGTTCCAAAAGTAGGAGTTCAGATGCCTGAAAAACACGTAAAACATATTACAGAACATCAGGGGCAGGAATCAGAGACGACGAATGTCTTAGGGACAGAAAACAATACTGCTGTGTCAGAAGTTTCAGATTTGAAAGAAGTTGAACAGAAAGAGGATGGAAATCAGCCAGAACAACTGAAAAAGGAGTCTGATCTTGCACAGACAACAATTTTTAATGATTCAAACATGACGGAAGATATTCTTTTGACAAGAAGTCTGAGTAAAGAATTGGGCTTGGATCAGAATGAAGAGAAAAAAGAGTGATCAGCAGAGCAAAAGATGTAAACGTGCATAGCAACGAGTGATTACATAAGGTGGTGAGACTTGAGATGATAGAGTGGATTCAGAATTTTATAAGAAATTACTCAAATGGAATGTATTTTCCACATATACAGATAAAAGATATCATAGAGATTCTGATCGTGACGATTATTGTCTATGAAATCATGCTTTGGATCAAGAACACAAAAGCCTGGATGCTTCTGCGCGGAATGCTTATGCTGGGTGGATTTATTCTTCTGGCATGGCTTTTCCAAATGAATACAATTCTGTATCTGGCAAGAGAGTCTATTAATGTATTAGCAATTGCGGCAGTTGTTGTTTTTCAGCCGGAACTGAGAAGGGCACTGGAGAAGCTGGGAGAGAAGAATTTATTTAGTAACATTAATCCGTTTGATAAAAATAAAGAAAATCAGAGGTTTTCGGATGAAACACTGGATAGTATTGTAAGATCTTGTTATGCTATGGGAAGTGTATGCACAGGAGCACTGATCGTAGTGGAGCAGGTGATTCAACTAACCGAGTATGAAATGACAGGTATTGAACTTGACTGTAAAGTATCTTCTCAGGTATTGATCAATATTTTCGAACACAACACCCCACTTCATGACGGTGCGGTCATTATCAGAGGGGACAGAATCACATCAGCAACATGTTACCTGCCACTTTCGGATAACATGACAATTAGTAAAGATTTAGGGACAAGACACCGTGCCGCATTGGGAATGAGTGAGGTTTGCGATGCTCTTGTGATTGTTGTTTCAGAAGAAACGGGACTTGTTTCTGTAGCTTCGGGAGGACGGTTGCTCCGCGCTATTAATGAAGAGGAGCTTCGTAACCAGTTAAGCCAGATTCAGTATAGAAAGACAGAGACAAAGAACAGGTTTTCTATACGGAAAGGATGGCACAGATCATGAAAAAATACAAATTGACAACGAATCTTCCACTTAAGATTGTTGCATTTGTTTTTGCAACATTTCTTTGGCTGATTGTTGCAAATGTTGCTAATCCGGTTACGAGATCAACTTATACGAATGTTAAAGTTACAATAGCGAATGATGATGTGATCACACAGGGTGGAGAAGTTTATACGGTTTTAGATGAACAGAATGTAAATGTAGTTGTTTATGCAAAGCGTTCAGTAATCCAGCAGATTAAGTCAGATGATATTGTGGCTACGGCAGATATCAAAGAAATGGATTCAAGAACAGGACTGGTACCGATTTCAGTATCGATTCCAAAGTATAGTGGATCCTATCAGTCGGCAGAGTCTGTTCCAAGAAATATACAGATTAAGACAGAACCAACAGGCAAGAATGTATTTACACTGACTGTTAGTACAACGGGAACGCAGCGTGACGGCTATCAGATTGGAGAGATGAAAGTTAATCCGGAAAAAATAACGATTACAGGAGCAGAATCAACAGTAAAAGCAATTGATAAAGCCGTAGCGAAGATCAATGTGGACGGAATTTCGAAAGATGAAGAACTTACAGCAGAACTTGTTTTATATGATTCATCTGGAAATGTGATCAATCAGGGGCAACTGAGTAATAATCTTGGAGAAGATGGAATCACTGTTGATGTGACAGTATTGAGGATCAAGACAGTTCCACTGAAATTTGAAGCATCTGGAACACCGGCAGATGGATATGAATATCTCGGTTGTTCGAGTGAACCGGCGAGTGTACAGGTTTGCGGAAAAGAAGAGGCCTTATCCAAGATTGAAAGCATCAACATTCCAGCATCTGAATTGTCTATTGATGGGGCAACAGAGAAGGTGGAGAAGTTATTTGATATTACAGAGTATCTGCCGGAAGGGGTAGAACTTATTGAAGGCGCATCGGGAAAGGTTACAGCAACTGCAATGATCGAGCAATTGGGAAACCGCACAATCGAGTTTATGGTTGCATCCATTAAACAGAATTATCTGGCAAAAAATCTTCAGGTAAGTTATGAGCCGGATGCTGAGGTAACACTTGTATTTCAGGGAGAGAAAGATACGCTGGACAGTTTGGATATCAGTAATGCAGTATCGGTAAATCTCCAGAATTATACGAAAGAAGGCACTTATGACATACCGGTAGAAGTAGACCTTCCAGATGGAGTGACATTGACGAAACCAGTGTCAGTGCAGTTTACATTGACTGAAAAAGAATCCTCAGAGGATGAACAACCGAAAAATGACTCTGAGACAAATTAGTGATATTTCATATAAATTAAAAAACACAGGCTTAAATTAAAAAAGAATTAAGAAGGCCGGCATTGACAGTTTTCGATGCATATTATATGATATTGGAGTTAAAACTTCAAACTATCAGAGGGATAGAATAGGAGAATAACATGGTAAGCGATAAAGTAGTGATCAAAAATCCAACAGGACTTCATCTGAGACCGGCAGGATTGTTTTGCAAAACTGCGATGCAGTATAAGAGCAAGATCACAGTGTACAAGAAGATGAAAAATGAAGAAGTAAATGCAAATGCCAAAAGTGTATTAAGTGTACTGGGAGCATGTATAAAAAGCGGAGATGAAATTACAATTATTTGTGAAGGAGAAGACGAAGAGACAGCACTTTCAGATATGATTCAACTTGTGAAAGATGGATTGGGAGAATAAGTGGTGTTTATAAACCGGTATATTATAATATTGAAGAGACATTAGGAGGAAAAAGAAATGAGCAAAGCAACATTGGTAATCATGGCGGCAGGTATTGGAAGTCGTTTTGGAGGCGGAATCAAGCAGTTGGCTCCGATTGGACCAAATGGAGAGATTATTATGGACTACTCCATCTATGATGCATTAGAAGCAGGGTTTGACAAAGTTGTATTTGTTATTCGCAAAGATCTTGAGAAAGATTTTAAAGAGATCATTGGCAACCGTATTGAAAAAGAAGTAGAAGTGGCATATGCATTTCAAGAGTTTGATGATATACCGGAAAAATTCAGTGGAAAATTCACAGGAAGAACAAAGCCGTGGGGAACAGGTCAGGCAATCCTTTGCTGTAAAGATGTGGTAGATGCCCCATTCCTTGTAATCAATGCAGATGATTATTATGGGAAAGAAGCATTTAAAGAAGCATACGGTTATTTGACAAACCTTCCATCTGTTGATATAATGCAGATTTGCATGGTCAGCTTTGTATTGAAAAATACATTGAGTGATAACGGTGGCGTGACCAGAGGTGTGTGCAAAGTAGACGGACATGGCATGCTTGCAGACATTGAAGAGACACATAACATCGAAAAAGAAGATGGAAAAGCTGTGATCCACAAAGAGGATGGAGATGTATTCCTCGACGTTGATTCACCGGTATCTATGAATATGTGGGGGATTACACCTGAATTTTTTGAGATTCTTAAGACGGGATTTGATGAGTTCCTTGAGAAAACAGAAAGTACAGATCTAAAAGCAGAATACCTGCTTCCGACAATGATTGGAGATCTATTAAATGATGGCAAACTGGAAGTAAAAGTACTGCAGTCACATGACCAGTGGTTTGGCGTGACGTACAAAGAAGACAAAGAATCTGTAACAGCAGCCCTTCGTGGATTGATTGAAGAAGGAGTTTACCCGTCAAAATTATTCTAATTTGAGAAAAGGGATGTAAGATGGCAAAACGAAAAGGATCTGCTGGCAACTCTGCACGCAGAAAGAAAGGTACAAATAAGTATTCCCGCAGATCGGGAAGTAATAAGTTGGGAACAGTATGTATTGTTCTTCAGACGATTGCAAGTGTAGCATTGATGGCAGTATTGTATTTGCTTGGAATGATTCCGGATAAGTATCTGGTATTGGCAGCGGCTGTTTTGTTCTTCTTGTGGTGCGTGACGTTGAATTCACAGGCAGCAAGGAGGAAACGGGGGACTTTGGGAAAAGTGTTCAGTTTACTTATGGCAGTTGTGATGTTTACCGGAAGTTATTATGTCGCTCAGGCTAATAATATGATTGGGAAGATTACAGGCAGCAACTATAAAGTGGATAAGATGGTTGTTGCAGTACGTGCAGATGATTCCGCAGAGACAATAGAAGATGCGGCAAACTATACGTATGGTGTACAGTTTGAGAAAGGTGCTGACAATATACAGACAGCTGTAACTGATATTGAAAAGCAGATTGGCGTTGATACGATCGAAGTGAAAGAATACGATTCTGTTCAGGATCAGGCACAGGCTTTGATTGATGGAGATTGTGATGCAATCATTTATAACAGTGCATATACAAGTCTGATGGAAGAAACAGTAGACGGCTATAGCGAAAAAGCAAAGGTATTATACACATTTAATATCCGTGTGGAATTGAATTTGGGAAATAAGGATACTATGGCAACAGATGACAGTATTATAGAAAAACCATTTACAGTTTATATCAGTGGTATTGATGTTTATGGTGACGTATCAGAAACAAGTCGAAGCGATGTGAATATTATTGCAGTTGTGAATCCGCAGACACATCAGATATTATTAGTAACGACTCCGCGTGATTATTATGTACCAATTCCGGGAATATCAGGTGGTCAGAGAGATAAACTGACTCATGCAGGAATTTATGGAGTAGATGCCTCTATGCGTACACTGGGTGAATTGTATGAGACGGATATTAATTATTATGCAAGATTGAATTTTACATCCATGATTGACATTGTAGATACACTTGGAGGAATTGATGTATATTCAGAGTATGCGTTTACAACAAGTGAAGATTCTGAACATGTAATGGATGTACAGGAAGGATATAATCACTTCAATGGTGAAGAAACACTTGCTTTCTGCAGAGAGAGACACAATGTTCCAGGAGGAGACAACCAAAGAGGAAAAGATCAGCAGGCAGTTATTACTGCTATGTTGAAGAAGTGTTTGTCACCGACTATGCTCTTGAAAGCGAATGCTATTATGGAACAGGTGAGTAAAGATATAGAGACCAATATGTCCCAAGAAGAGATTAATGCGTTGATTAAATATCAGTTAAGTAATAATCCGGCATGGACGATTCAGTCTGTAGCAGCGGAAGGTACGAATACAACTGGAATTTGTTATTCTAGTGGTGATACAGAACTCTTTATTATGGAGCCGATTGAATCTTCTGTGCAGAATATTATTGATCTGGCAAACATTGTAGAAGAGGGTGGGGTGTTGCCGGAAGGCGAACAATTGAATTAAGAATGGGGGATATGCAGAACTAGATGTAATCATTGCAAATGGTGAACAGGTAAAAGAGAGATAATTAATATATAAGTAAGTATTTGAATTAAATCAGAGGACGGAAAAATAGAGATGATTCTCGTTTTTCTGCCCTCTTTTTGCTTTATAGGAAATCCTACTTTATATGTGCATTAAACTCAAGAGGAGGTTTCACTATGAAGAGGAAAAAGTTTATTGCTTTACTTTGTGTAGCAGCGACAAGTGCAAGTCTTGTTACAACAGTAATGGCAGAAGAGAATCAGGCAGTAGAAACTGTGCAGGAGACAGCAGTAGAACAGGAAACTACAGGTCAGGAAACAACAAAGCAGGAAGCCCCGGCAGGAGAAGTACCAGTAGAAGAGGGAGTGGAAGAAAAAGAAATACCTGCGGAGGAGGCGGAAGAACCAATAGAAGAGGAAGCACTTGTTCCGGAAGAGTTAGCAGCAGAAAATCCAGAGAATGAAACATCAGAAGCGACGAATACAGTTGATACATATACTGAAGATGGACTGTATGAGGAAAATGGAGAAGTTTACTATTACAAAGATGGTGAGATGGTCACAAATAAAATAGTAGAATTTGAAGCAGAGGATGGCACTACTTTTGCACATTACTTTGATTATGATGGGACAATGTTGAAAAATGCTTATCATTATAATGTGAATGGGTATGATGAAAATGGAAAAATGCTTAAGGGAACTGGATGGTATTTAGGCACATATAATATATGGCATTATATTTATTCAGATGGCATAATAGCTACTGGTGAGAGAACAATTGGAGGAAAGAAATATTGGTTCACAGCCTATGGAGACTGGATTAGATAAAAGATAATAAAACAAAAAGAAAAGGAAAGAATTGTCCGAAGAAGGGATTCTTTCCTTTTTTGTTTTGGGATATTGTTAGAGAAATATAGACAAAATATTTGAATTACGATAAAATAATATTCGTTATAGGTTTCTTTGCGATGAAAAGGAGGTGTAAGCATGTATAAGAAAAGAGGGATTTTTGCACTGTGCTGTCTTGCGGCGGTGCTGGTTGTTGGATGTGGTCAGAAAGAGAACAAAAATACAGAGGAACAGATTCGGACGGACAACAAGAAGGATACAACAACTGATTATAAAGATAACTTAAAAGAAGATGAAACACAAAAAGCTGAAAAAACAGAGATACAGAAAACCATAACAGTGTATTCTGTGAATCTAGATAGCGGAGAGATTCAGTCAGAGGAAATTAAAGTGAATCAGTTGAGTGGAGAAGAGATATGGACAGCACTGAAAGAAAGAGATGTTTTGACGACAGACTGTAAATTGAATACATGTAATGTAAATACAGAAGAAAAAAAGATTGATCTGGATGTTGATGGTACCTTTGGAAATTACATAAGAACTATGGGGACCACAGAAGAACAAGAAGTACTTAAGTGTATCGTGAATACATTTTTGGATAGTTATAGTTGTGAGAAAATTAAGATAACAGAGAATGGTCAGCCATTGGAAACTAGTAGTGCAGTCCTGGATGGTTATATGACAAAGCAGTAAAGCAATGGAGGATACAAAAGATTGGAAAATCTAATGAAAAAGTGTATTGTATTTTTGATGACAGCGATTTTGGCAATAACGACAGTTCCTACTCCAATATGGGCGAATGAAAATTGTGAAAATAGTATCGCAATCACTGAAAATGCAGAAAAAGATATTCAGGACACGGTAACAGATCCGCGTTTGAATTATATTTATGTTGAACAGCCGTATCTGGAATCACCAGATACGCAGAAAATTGCCGTGTCTTGGGGAGATGGTACAGAAAATATTACTGAGATGTCAGCTGTAGTAAGTGGACCAGAAGGTGAAGAAATATGGTATGCATCAGAAGAGACGGATACAATTTATTTGTTTGAACGGGCCTATACGGAACAAGAGAAAGGAATCTATCAAATAACTGAACTTAAGCTTGCAATTCAAGGGGTGACATATACCTATTCACTTGCAGAGCTAGGTGCAGAAACAGTATTTGGTGTGGATGAAGAATACGAAGGAATCGAGCAACTGTCACTAGTGGATGATGAAGGGATGTCGACTGATATTGCGGCGTATAATATCGATGAAGCTGGAAATGTGACAGAAAAGGAAAGTCTGGAAGAAGCAATCAATCAGGCAACAGCAGAAATACCAGCTATGATGTGTGATGATGGAGTACAAACACGGAATACGAATCTTGTAGTTGCACTAGATCCAGGACATGATTCATCACATGCAGGCGCTTCAGCAAATGGGGTCCGGGAAGAGGTTCTTACATTAAAGATTGCACAGTATTGTAAGGCGGAATTGGAAAAATATGCAGGAGTATCTGTTTACATGACCCGGACGAGTGCAGCGTGTCCTCATCCGGGAGGAAGCTCTGCAAAAGATATTGAGCAGAGAGTTGCTGATGCAGTGAAGGCAGGAGCAAGTATTTATGTCAGTATTCATTTAAATTCTTCTAAATCATCTTCAGCGAAAGGTGCAGAGGTGATTTATCCGAATTCGAGTTGGAAACCACAAGTAGGTGCAGACGGTAAGAGACTTGCAGAATTAATAGAGGATGAACTTGTAGGGATTGGATTGGAAAGAAGAGCAATTTACAGTAAAAATACAACGATAGGGGAAACCTATGAGGATGGATCGATTTCTGATTATTTTACAGTTCAGATTTCAGCAAAAGAACATGGAATACCTGGAATTATTGTCGAACATGCATTTGTAACAAATAGTTCAGATGTGAATAATTATTTGAATAATGAAATAGGATTGAAGAAACTTGGAGTTGCAGATGCAACAGGAATCGCGAAATACTTTGGTCTTGAAAAAGAAGGTTGGCAGAAAGATTCAAAAGGTTGGTGGTATCAATCAGGATCAGGTTATTTAAAGAATCAGTGGGCTTTCATTAATGGAAACTGGTATTATTTTGATTCAGATGGTTATATGAGAACAGATTGGCAGAAAATTAAAGGATCCTGGTATTATCTTGGAGATGCCAATGATGGAGCAATGAAGACTGGCTGGCAGAAAATTAGCGGATCCTGGTATTATCTTGGAGGCGCCAATGATGGAGCGATGAAGACTGGTTGGCAGAAAATTAGCGGATCCTGGTATTATCTTGGAGATGCCAATGATGGAGCGATGAAAACCGGTTGGGAGTATATTAATGGCTTTTGGTATAATTTCGGAAAAGCTGGAGATGGCTCCATGAAAACGGGCTGGTACAAACCGAATGAAAACTGGTATTATTTAGGCGGGTCAGAAGATGGAAGAATGCAGACCGATTGGAAAAAAATAGATAATAGCTGGTACTATCTTGGTGGAACAGATGATGGTTATATGAGAACAGGCTGGCAGAAACTGGGAGATGTCTGGTATTATCTCGGAGATGCCAATGATGGAGCGATGAAGACTGGTTGGCAGAAAATTAGTGGATCCAGGTATTATCTTGGAGGCGCCAATGATGGAGCGATGAAGACAGGCTGGCAGAAACTGGGAGATGTCTGGTATTATTTCGGAGATCGAAATGATGGCTCCATGAAAACAGGCTGGTATGTAATCGATGGTAAGAAATATTATTTCGATCAATCAAGTGGAATTATGCAGACAGGTTGGAAGCAGATAGAAGGTGCTTGGTATTATTTTGACGATAATGGTGTTTACGATGCTTCAAAAAAACATACAGATATAACAGACAATAATGGTACTATTAATAATGGAGGGAACACTTCGACAAAGAAGGATGAGGAGAATATCGAAAGTAAAGTTGTGGAAGGAACATATCTGATAGAAGGAACAACATCTGTTTCAGTGAAACAGATGACAGATTATTTTAGACAGAGTAAATACTCTTATCCAACGGATATTATGAAAAAGGGAGGAGCTTCTACGCTAGAGGAGTTCTGTCAGATCTATTATGAGGAAGCAGAAAAAGAAGGTATTAAAGCGGAGGTTGCTTTTGCACAGGCAATGAAAGAAACAGGCTGGCTTCAGTTCAAGGGTGATGTTAAGGCAGAACAGTATAATTTTGCGGGAATGGGTGCAACCGGAAATGGTGTTACAGGCGAATCATTTAAAGATGTAAGAGAAGGTGTGCGCGCCCAAATCCAACATCTGAAAGCATACGGATCAACGAAGGATTTGAATCAGACTTGTGTAGATAATCGTTTTAAATACGTAGAACGCGGATGTTCAATCTATGTAGAATGGCTGGGAATTCCGAATAACCCAAAGAATAAAGGATGGGCAGCAGCAGATGGATATGGTGTTGATATTGTAAAGATGATTCAGAAAATGAAAAGTCTGTAAATGTTGAAAAATGAAAAGAGGAAATACAAAAGTGAAGAATGAGAAGTATTGGTCAAAACTTGTTATTGGTGCTATTTGCATGATGGCAGTGGCAACAGTTCCTACTAGAGTTAATGCTGAGACATTACCTGAAGAAAAGGATACTATTGAGTCTGAGATGGCAGATTTACAAGAAGATATTGTGTTGGAATCAAATGAGGTGGCGGAAGCACAAGATGATTTACAAACTCCGGAGGAATCGGAGAATCCGGAAACTGCAGTAGAATCGGAAGAACCAGATAATTCAGGCGATTCAGAAAAACCAGAAGATGTAAAACTTGAACCGGGATGGAATCTTATTGATGGAAAAAAATATTACGCAGATGCGAATGGAAAAATCATGACAGGCTGGGTAAAGTATGAAAATAGTTGGTATTATCTGCAGACGGAAAAAGAGTGTCCTGAAACACCAGGAGCTATGAAGACAGGCTGGTTGCTTTATAACAACAAATGGTATTATCTTGATGCTTCTGAAAATGGAAAAATGGTAGATGGAAAGTGGAAATTGATTAATGGAAAATGGTATCATTTCTATTCTGGCGGAGTTATGGAAACCGGATGGACGGGACAGACGGGTGCCTGGTATCATTTGAATGAAAATGGAGCCATGGAAACAGGATGGTTTAAGCAGAATAATAACTGGTATTATTTAGATCCAGCAAGAGGTGGTAAAATGGTTGCATCCGAATGGATGCTAATTGACGGAAGATGGTATCACTTCTATGGTGGTGGTGGAATGGAAACCGGATGGACAAAACAAAATGGAAACTGGTATCATCTGAATGCAAATGGAGCCATGGAAACAGGATGGATCATAATGAATGATGACTGGTATTATTTATATCCGGCAGGAAATTCGTCAGGTGCACCAGAGGGAGCAATGGCGGTTGATACAGTAATCAATGGTTATGTAGTTGCGCCAGATGGAGTGTATAATGAAGCTTATCAAGGGGCATATAATGTTTTGAATCAGGTTGGCTGGAATCTACGGGCAGCATACAACTGGTCAGCAAATCTTCCATATGTGAATTATTCGAATGATCCGTCACCAGGAAGTAAAAATTTTGCGATTCATGGATTTAAGACCAAAACAGGAGATTGTTATGTTATGGCCGGGACTTTCTATTATATGGCAAAACTATTAGGATATGATGCACACCAGATTGCGGGATATGTTCCACTCCGGAGTGGAAACATGGGAGTACATTCTTGGGTTGAGATTGATATAAATGGAAGTACATATGTTTTTGATCCTGATTTTACACATGAGACGGGAAGAAATGGTTATCAGATCTCTTATGGAATGTCTGGAACTTGGAGATATTCGAATTATTATAGAATGAATTAATAATAGAAAGGAAAAGTAAGAATGAAAAGGAAGGTACTAGTTACTCTTTGCTTATGCATGATTGGTCTGGCTGGAATGGTTACAGGATGCGGAAGTCAAAAAGAAGAGACACCGGTAGTTGAAGAAGAAAAAAAAGAACCTGAACTGAAAACAATTGGTCAGGAAGATAAAGAGGCATTTAAAGTAGAAGTAAAGAATGCAACTGGAAAAAATATTAAAGGCGTTGCAATTAAGTTGACAGATGAGGAAGCTTATCCAGAGAATATGCTGGAAGAAGGAGATGTTTTTGCTGATCAGGAAAGCAGAAATCTTTATTACAAAGCTCTGGAAAAAAACGAGAATGAAGATGTGACGGAAGAATCTGAAACAACAGAAAATGATGGAACAGAGGATGAGAAAGTTTTAGAGCAGGGATATGACGTCCAACTGACATTTGAGGATGACAGCACAGCAGAATTGCATGCATTCCCATTTGGAGATATCGAAAAAGGGGATCTTTGTTATGCAGATGATGTGGCTTATCTCACCTATACAAGTATTGAATCTAAAGAACAGATTGATACGAAAGAAGCGGAACTGGCAGTGAAGCAGGCGGCAGAGCAGAAAGCCGCAGAAGAAGCAGCAGCACAGGCAGCGGCAGAGCAGAAAGCCGCAGAAGAAGCAGCGGCACAGGCCGCAGCAGAACAGGCAGCCGCAGAGCAGAAAGCTGCAGAGGAGGCAGCAGCGGCGTCCAAACAGCAGAAGAGTTCTGGAAATTCTACAAGTAGCAATAACAATAGCAATCCAGCTCCATCTGAATCCTATAGTGATTCAGGAGATACAGAAAATTCTGAGTCATCAGGAGATGATGGATGTCTGGATGATGGATTATTATATTAGAAGTATACGAAAAGGAGATGGGGATGGAGCGTATTCCCATCCCTTTTTAGGGTAAAAGAGGAAAATATGTCATTAGTATCAAATGTTTTTATTTTGTTTGTGGCAGGGAGTGTAGCGATTTATTATATACTGCCACAGAAGGTTCAATGGTGTGATCTTCTGGTGATGAGCTACATATATTATCTTGCGGCAGGTCCAAAATATATTTTGTTTCTTTTGTTTTCAACAATAGTTACATATGTGAGTGGAAGACTTATAGGGAGTCAGATCGGTAAGAATAAGAGGAAAGCAAAGAAATTTTTGATTGCAGGCTTGATTCTTAATTTTGGAATGCTTGGTGTGGTGAAATATACGAATTTCATTCTTGAAAATATGAATTTGATATTTCATGTGAGTATCCCTGGAATGAAACTATTACTTCCACTTGGAATATCATTCTATACGTTTCAATCGTCCGGATACTTACTGGATGTATATTGGAAAAGAGATACAGCAGAAAAGAATCCTTTTCGTTATGCATTGTTTGTATCTTATTTCCCGCAGATTCTGCAGGGACCGATTGGACGACACAGTAAAATGGCAGGGCAGTTGTATGAAGGACATAAATTTGAATTAAGTAGATTATGTCGGGGGACACAAAGAATTTTGTGGGGATTTTTTAAGAAGATGGTTCTTGCTGACTGGTCAGTGGTTTTTGTAGATGCTATTTTTGGAAACCCTGACCAGTATCATGGATTGGCGATATTTGGCGTCTTGTTTTATTCTATTCAACTATATGCTGATTTTTCTGGTGGGATGGACATAGTGATTGGAATTTCGGAAATGTTTGGAATAACATTGGATGAAAACTTTAAGCGACCGTTTTTTTCAACATCCATTACAGATTTCTGGCATCGCTGGCATATCACATTAGGAACATGGATGAAAGATTATGTGTTTTATCCATTAACGCTTTCAAAATGGATGGGAAAATTCAGAAAAGCGGCTAAGAAAAAAATGGGGAAGAAGATTGCGGTCAAGCTTCCAATCTGTGTGGCGAACCTGATTGTATTTTTTCTGGTCGGGGTCTGGCACGGTGCAGCATGGAAATACATAGCATATGGTATGTTTAATGGCATAATTATTGCGTTTAGTGGTATGATGGGAGATCAATATAAGAAGTGGAAGAAGTCTTTGCATATTACAGGTAAAGAAAACTGGTATCATGTGTTTATGATTTTAAGAACTTTTATATTGGTGAATATCAGCTGGTTTTTTGATTGTTCGGATACAGTTGGACAAGCAGTCAAAATGATGAAATATGCAGTGACATCCTTTGAGCCGACACAACTTTTCCTGATTCCGGCAGGCAGAGAAGGAGTTGCATTTACGCCATATGCGTTGATGATTCTTCTGGGTGGATGTATAGTTTTGTTTATTGTAAGTGTATTACAGGAACGTGGAATCAAGATTAGAGAGAAAATTTCAGAAAGAAGTTTTGCGGTTCAATTTATTCTTTATGCAGGACTGTTACTTTCAATTGGATTTTTTGGCTCTACAGCAGCAGTGAGGGGATTTATATATGCACAATTCTAAAAGAATAAGAAGAATGATTATAGCAATTGCTTTAATTATAGTAATATTACTTGGACTGGATTATATATTGTATCCATGTACTTTTATGAGAAATGATATTCATACAGTGACGACACAGAAACATCAGGACATCTTTATGGGAACTTCTCATGGAAAGATGAATATAGATCCCAAAACAATTTCATCTGTGACAGGAAGGACAGGACATAACCTTTGTGTTGGAGGAGAATACGGAATTGACGCATATTATTTAGCAAAATTATTGCTTGAGAAGCAGAAACCAGAACGAATCATTTATGAAGTGGATCCCGGGTACTTTGCGACTCAAAAAGAAGAAGGAAATAATTATTTGCTCTTTTATCATCAGTTTCCAATCTCTGTTTCTAAAGCCGAATATTTTGGAGATTTGTTGCTGGATTGTGATTTTCGGAGTGCATTGTTTCCTTGGTATGAGTATTCATTATCCTATGAAATACAATCGATACCAAAAACAGTTTCCAAAAAGTGGAACAGAGATTACAGTGTGTCAGATTTAAAAAGTGATTCACAGGAATACCATACAGATGGATTTATTGAGCGATATGCGGTAGATACGTCAACGTTGAAAATGACACAACCAAAACTCTTTTCCGAAGATACGGTTAATGTACAGAGTATGGAATATCTGCAAAAATTAATTAAGTTATGCAGAAAAGAAGGGATTGAGTTTGTAGCTGTAACAACCCCAATTCCAGAGGAGACACTGAAAAAATATCAAGAGAGCTATGAAGAGGCATGGAATTATTTTGAAACATTTTTCGGAAAAGAAAAAGTTCAGTATTTAAATTTTAATACGACGTATTATGAGTTATTTCCACATGACATTAATTCTTACACGGATTATGATGGCCATATGAATGGAGATTCGGCTAGAAATTATTCGGAAATACTTGCATATTTTTTAAAAAAATAGCATGCGAAAGTAAATATCATATAGTCTGATCGGAAAGTAGAGAGGCATTAGACAATACGTTGGTATATCAACGATAAAATGATTAACAGATCTTATGAATTTAAAGACATTCATAAGATCTGTTTTAAATTTACGCGGGCAACGAGCCAAAGTCCGTGCTTGCACGAGACCTTGGCGACTGCCGCGATAACTTGAGAAACTCGCGGAGCGTGTTTCTCATAGTTTAAGAAAAGTGTGATAAAAAGATGTACAAAATAGGTACTTCTAAATGAATGCTTGTAAAATGAAGTGAAATTTGTTATTATATAACCGTATGTAAAAAAATTGTAACATTTAAAAAAAGAGGATATGAAGATGAAAAAGTTTTTTGATTTGCACAATTCTAGAAATCGTATGATTTTATTATGCTGTGTTGATATACTTACGATGATTGTGCACCCGTTCTTATCATTGATCTTTCGATATGAATTTAAATATGCATGGGTACCATTAGAGTACATTCACAGTATTAAATCATATATGGTAATTAATATTGTGACTACTTTGGTGATTTTTCTGCTTTTAAATTTGTATAACAGTGTATGGACATTCGCTGGATTAAGGGAGTTGACTCTGATAGGAACAGCATGTTTCCTGTCGACAATTTGCCAGGCATTTGGAATGCAGATCCTGGTGCTTCCAGTGCCTAGAAGCTATCATATTTTTTATTTCTTTTTATTGCTTTGTACGACAGTACTTACCAGATTCTCCTATCGAATTTTCTGGGTGTTGAAAAGCGGATTGCGAAAACCGGAAGGACATGTTTATCATACCTTGGTAATTGGAGCGGGTGAAGCAGGAAGTATGATTATTCAGGAGCTGAAGTATAGTGCGCATTTGAATAGCAAAGTGGTTGGAGTTATTGACGACAATCCACATAAAAAAGGAAAGCTGATTCATGGTGTTCGTATTATCGGAGGAAGAGAGTGCATCCTGGGTGCAGCGAAGAAATACGATGTCGATGAAATTATTCTGGCAATTCCATCCGCTTCGCCAAAGGTGACAAGAGATATTCTTAAAATTTGTAATCAGACAACCTGTAAGTTGAAAATTTTGCCAGGTATGTATCAGTTGATCACAGAAGATGTGAGCGTATCAAAATTAAGAGATGTTTCTATTGAAGATCTTCTCGGCAGAGATCCAATCAAAGTTGATCTGGAAAGTGTCCGTGGATTTATTGAAGGAAAATGCATTATGGTAACTGGCGGAGGTGGTTCGATCGGAAGTGAGCTTTGTCGTCAAATTGCAAAATATAAACCATCAAGACTGATCATCTTTGATATTTATGAGAACAATGCATATGATATTCAGCAGGAATTAAAACTAAATCATCCAGAATTGAATTTAACAGTTCTGATAGGATCTGTCAGAAATACGAGTCGTATTGAATCTGTAATGAATACTTACAGACCAGATGTGGTTTATCATGCGGCAGCACATAAACATGTACCGCTTATGGAAGACAGTCCGAATGAAGCAATTAAGAATAATGTATTCGGAACATATAAGACAGCGAGAGCAGCAGACAAATTTGGTGTGAAGAGATTTGTTCTGATTTCAACAGATAAGGCGGTTAATCCAACAAATATCATGGGTGCCTCCAAAAGAATGTGTGAGATGATTATTCAGACATTTAACAGATATTCTAAGACAGAATATGTAGCAGTACGTTTTGGAAATGTCCTTGGAAGTAATGGAAGTGTAATCCCATTGTTTAAACGCCAGATGGCTGCTGGAGGACCACTTACAGTTACACATCCAGACATTATCCGCTACTTCATGACAATTCCGGAAGCTGTATCACTTGTTTTGGAGGCAGGTGCCTTTGCAAAGGGTGGAGAAATCTTTGTCCTGGATATGGGAGAACCGGTGAAAATCGCAGATCTGGCCAAGAACCTGATCCGGCTGTCCGGTTATACACTTGGTGTGGATATGGACATCAAGTATACAGGACTGCGCCCGGGTGAAAAGTTATACGAAGAACTTCTTGTAAAAGAAGAAGGAATTCAGAAAACAGAGAACAATCTGATCTATATTGGAAAACCACTTGAATTTAATGAAGTACATTTCTTGAGCGGATTGCGCGAACTTGAAGAAGCAGCTATGAATGAAAGTCTGAATGTAAAGCAGATTGTTTCAGAAATTGTCCCAACTTATCATATCAGACAGGAAGATTTGAAACGTGACGAAGCAGTTAATAAGGAATTACGTGAACTTGGAAAAATCAGTCATGAGAAACCTGTAATGGAGGATTAAAATAATGGAAAACAGACATATTGCATTTTCCCCACCAGATATTACTGAGGAAGAAATAACAGAAGTAGTTGATACACTGAAAAGCGGATGGATCACAACAGGACCAAAAACAAAGAAATTTGAACAGAAACTGGCAGAGTATATTGGTACAAACAAGGTCGTATGCCTGAATTCTGCTACTGCCTGCGCAGAAATGATTTTGCGAGTGCTTGGCATTGGTGAAGGTGATGAAGTTATTACAACGGCTTATACGTATACAGCAACGGCGAGTGTGATCGCACATGTTGGTGCGAAAATTGTCATGGTTGATGTGAACAAAGACTCCTATCAGATGAATATGAATCAGGTAGAAGCGGCTGTGACAGAGAAGACAAAGGCAATTATCATGGTTGATCTTGGCGGCAGAATCTGTGATTACACAAGAGCATTTGAGATCGCAGAAGAGAAGAAATCAATGTTCCATCCGAAATCAGAGATTCAGAAGAAGATGGGACGAATTGCAATTATGGCTGATGGTGCTCATGCAATGGGTGCAGTACAGAATGGAAAAAGATGTGGAGCAATTGCAGATTTTACAAGTTTTTCTTTTCATGCTGTGAAAAATCTGACAACTGCAGAAGGTGGAGCTGCTACCTGGAGGGATATCGAAGGAGTAGACAACGAGGCACTTTATAAGCAGTTTATGCTATTATCCTTACATGGACAGTCTAAAGATGCTCTTGCCAAGACACAGCTTGGAGCATGGGAATATGATATTGTCGCTCCATACTTTAAGTGTAACATGACGGATATCATGGCTGCTCTTGGACTGGCACAGTTGAGACGTTATCCGGAGCTTCTTAAGAGAAGAAGGACTATTATTGAGAGATATAATGAAGCATTTAAGAATGAAAATGTCACGGTTCTGGAACACTATACTGAAACAGAGCAGTCCAGTGGTCACCTGTATCTTGTCAGGGTGAATGGAAAGACTAGAGAAGAGTGCAACCAGATTATTGAAAAGATGGCAGAAAAAGGGATTGCTACAAATGTGCACTACAAGCCTTTGCCACTTCTGACAGCGTATAAAGATCTTGGATTTGATATCCAAAATTATCCGAACGCTTATCATATGTTTGAGAATGAGATTACATTACCACTTCATACTAAATTGTCAGATGAAGATGTGGAGTATATTATTACTTCATTTAAGGAATGTTTATAATTGTTTTGTGTAATAGATTAACGAGTGAATAAGAAAGCTTGAAAAGGATGAATTTATGAAAAAATGGGATGAATTACCAATAGCAATGCAGAATGAAAAAGTGAGATATTATTATGATATCTTGCAGAAACATGAAACAGAACTGAAAATCAAGAGACTCTTTGATGTTGTTTGTTCTTTCGTGATGATTGTAATTTTATCACCAATCCTTGTTCTTCTGAGCATTATGATCAAGCTGGATTCGAAGGGACCTGTTTTGTTTAAACAGGTCCGTGTAACTACTTACGGAAGAAAATTTAAAATCTGGAAATTTAGAACGATGGTCAATCATGCAGATAAACTGGGAACGCAGGTTACAACTAAAGGAGATGCGCGCATTACAAGAATGGGACATCTGCTTAGAAAGGTTCGTCTGGATGAGTTACCGCAGTTGTTTAATGTCTTAAAGGGAGATATGACTTTTGTTGGAACAAGACCAGAAGTGCCAAAATATGTGACACATTATACAGAAGAGATGATGGCTACTTTTCTGCTTCCAGCAGGTGTTACTTCGCGAACAAGCATTGAATATAAGGATGAAGACAGCTTACTTGAAAATGCAGAAAATGCAGATGAAGTATATATAAAAGAAGTATTGCCTGCAAAGATGGTGTATAATTTAAGAGAAATTGAAAAGTTCAGTTTCATGAGAGATATTTGTACCATGATAAAGACAGTGATTGCAGTAACTAAGTGATGAAGTAGAGGAATTTAGAATGATAGTATCGGTTTGTGTTGTTGCATACAACGAAGAAAAGGTTTTGGGAAATCTTTTGAATGATATCAAGGCACAGGATTATGAACATTCCAAAATAGAAGTTGTACTGATAGACAGTATGTCTACAGATCATACGAAAGATATTATGAGGGATTTTCAGCGGCAGACGTCTGATGATTTTAAGAAAATTCAAGTATTAGAGAATTTGAAAAAAAAGCAGGCTTCCGGTTGGAATGTTGCAATTCGAAATTTTTCCGGAGATGTAATGATTCGTGTGGATGCACATGCATCGATTCCCCCTGAATTCGTGAGAAAGAACGTAGAGATTCTCGGATCGGGGGAAATGGTTTCTGGTGGACCAAGACCAAATATGATTGATGAGAGTACACCGTGGAAAGAAACCTTGCTTCTGGCAGAACAGTCTATGTTTGGAAGCAGTATGGCTTCTTATCGGAGAAGTCAGAAAAAACAATATGTCAAATCTCTGTTTCATGGCGCATATCGTAGAGAAGTACTGGAGAAAGTAAATGGGTTCGATGAACAGTTGGGAAGAACTGAAGATAATGAATTCCATTATAGAATTCGACAGGCAGGTTATCAGATTTGTTATTCACCGGAAATTATATCATACCAGCATGCCAGAAGTACACTTCCGGGTATGCTAAAACAGAAATATGGAAACGGATACTGGGTAGCTTTGACATTGAAAGCATGTCCTGGATGTCTGGCAATTTATCATTTTGTTCCGTTTGCGTTTATCGGAGGCATTATAGTAACTTCTGTACTTGCAGCTTGTCATCATTCACTTCTTGCAAAGATGATGTGGGGAGCGTACAGTTGTCTGGCGGTTATTATGTCATTAATGGCTGTCAAGGGAAAGAAGAAGTATTGGCAGGAATTGCTGCTTCCGTTTTTATTCTTTTTATTGCATGTTAGTTATGGAATTGGAAGTCTGGTTGGATTTTTAAAACTTCCATTCTGGAAGTACAAGAAATGCGAGAGGTAGGAAATGGGTGATTTAAGAGAAAAATTGGATCGTGTAAATATTAAGGATCTTCTTGCAATACCGCAGTTTATTTGTGCAATTCCTTTTGCAACTTTACTGAAAAGAAAAAGAAAAGATATGTGGCTGATTTGTGAAGATTATAATGAGGCACGAGATAATGGATATTGGTTGTACCGCTATATCAGACAAAATCATAAAGAGCAAGATGTTGTATATGCAATCAATAAGAAATCAGTAGATTATAAAAAGGTTGTCGGATTAGGTGAGGTGATTCAGTATGGAAGCTTTAAACACTGGATTTACTATCTGGCTGCGAGCAAAAATATTAGTTCTCAAAAGGGAGGAAAACCGAATGCTGCAGTATGTTATTTGTTGGAAGTATACGGAATTTTAAAAAATAAGAGAGTATTTCTTCAACATGGAGTAATCTGTAGTGATATGCCGTGGTGTTATTATAAGAATACAAAAATGAGACTATTCGTATGTGGCGCCCAGAAGGAATATGAATTTATCCGGGATACTTATGGATATCCAAAGAACTATGTGAAATATCTTGGCTTGACCAGATTTGATGGACTGCATGATTTCAAAGTAAAGGAGAATCAGATCCTTGTTATGCCTTCCTGGAGAGAGTGGATTGCAACTCCTACATCTAAATCCAAGAATTTTGATGATGTAAGTGATTTTAAAAAGACAGAATATTATCAGCAGTGGAATAATTTACTGAACAGTGAAAAAATTAAGGAAACGCTGGAAAAACATAACCTTCAGATGATTTTTTATCCGCATCGGAATATGCAGAAATATCTGAAGGAATTCCATCCAAAATCCGACAGAATCACAATTGCAGACTGGAGAAAGTACGACGTACAGGGACTCCTGAAAGAATCAGCCTTTCTGATTACAGATTTATCCAGTATATTTATGGACTTCGGCTATATGAGAAAGCCGATGTTATATTTCCAGTTCGATATGAAGAAATTCAGAGAAGGACAGTATCAGCAGGGATATTTTGAATACAAGAGAGACGGATTTGGGCCTGTATGTGAGAAATTGGAAGAAGTTGAGCAGGAATTAGAAAAGGCGGCTGCTAATCAGCTTCAGAATGATGTGGAGTATCTGAGAAGGGAAGAAGTATTTTTCCCATTATGGGATTCAGATAATTGCAAGAGAAATTATGAGGCTATAAAGGAAATCTGATATGAAGAGAATATTAATTGATGGAATGTCGAATAATATGGGGGGAATAGAAAAATTTGTACATACCCTGTATGAAATATTAAAAGATGACTGTAAAGTGGATTTTATAACAGTTGATGATAAAATACCATTTGAAGAGGAATTCAAAGCGAATGGATCAAAGGTCTTTCGGATTACTCCAAGATATGTTAGTGTCAAGAATTATAAAAAAGACATTGATAAAGTTTTTAAAATGAGACACTATGATGTCCTTTGGTTTAATAAGACAACTCTCAGTAGCATTGATTGCCTGAAAGCTGCAAAAAAAAATGGAGTTTCAAAGATTATTTGTCATAGTCACTCTTCGCAGAATATGGGTGGAAAATTTACTATGATGATGCATTGCCTGAACAGGAAAAGGGCGGGAAGGTTTATTGATCAGAGAATAGCTTGTTCTCCGGAAGCGGCAGAGTGGTTTTTTGGAAAGAACCATAAGAATGTTATGATTTTTCAGAATGCTGTCGATATAAAGAAATATGAGCCGGATCAGAAAATAAGAGAAAAAATACGTTATGAACTTGGAGTGGAACAGAATTTTGTGATAGGTCATATCGGACGTTTTTCTCCGGAAAAGAATCATAAATTTTTAATTGATATCTTTGAAAAAGTGTCAGAGCAGACAAAAGCGGTTCTTCTTCTTTGTGGAGACGGAGCACTGAAAAATGAAATTCAGGAGTATGTGAAGGAAAAACAGTTAGTAGATCGGATATTCTTTTTAGGAATCAGAAATGATATAAACAGAATACTTCAGGCGATAGATTGTATTGTATTCCCCTCCGTTTTTGAAGGACTTCCCTTTGCACTTGTAGAAGCACAGGCAGCAGGAGTTCCCTGTGTTGTATCAGATACAGTAAGCAAAGACGCTGGACTTACAGAACTTGTGCATTTCCTGAGTTTGGATGCTCCATTAGAAGAGTGGAGAGATACAGTTCTGAATTATAAAGACTACAGGAAAGTCAGTGTCAAAAAGCAACTAGCAGATAAAGGGTATTCATTGGATGTAATGAAGCAGAAAGTAAGAGAGATTATTAATTCATAATAAGGCGGAAAAATAGCATGAGAGCAATTACTGATATTAAAGAGATGCAGCATATCGCATTGGATGTGCTCATTTATCTTGATAAAGTCTGTAGTAAATATGGACTTAAATATTTTATCGTAGATGGAACACTGCTCGGTGCGGTCAGACATAAGGGATTTATTCCGTGGGATGATGATATTGATGTCTGGATGCCACGAGCAGATTATGATAGACTGGCAGATGTTATACGACAGGATGGAGAAAAAAAATATAAATTTTGTACACCACAGAATACGAAAAAGTTTATTTATCCGTTTGGTAAGCTGATCGATGTCAGAACAGGACTTTTGGATGATACTAGTGCAAAATGCGAGATTGGAGTGCATATTGATGTATTTCCATACGATGGATTGCCAGGAGATAGTGAACCAGAATATAGAAAATTTGCAAAAAGATGTGTTTATCTTGCTGAACAGAGATATCCGGCATTTACAACCTGGAAACAGGCAAAAGAGAGAACCGATAAAGGACATTTCTATTTTGCAAAGTGGGTGATGCGAAAAATAATCGGTGGTTATAATATTGTAAAGATAATTGACTGGTATGCAAGAAAACATGCAAATACTTATCCACGTTTTATATGTTGTCTTCCGGCAGAATATAAATATGATCAGATTATGGATGCATCAATTGCAGATAATCTTACAGAGCTTGAGTTCGAAGGACATAAATTCAAAGCTCCGGCAGATTATGATACATATTTGAAAAAGTTATATGGTGATTACATGCAGCTTCCGCCGGAAGAGAATCGACAGCCTCATGCAAGAAAGGCCTGGTGGAAGTAATTGGAAAAAAAGAATAACGTAATTAAATGTATCAGATATAGTCTTTTTGTGTTGCACCTATGGATTGGAATTTTAGCACTTGTTAAAGGTAGCTTTGAAATTGCGTTGTTGTGCGTGACAGTATTCTGGTTTCATAATATTTTATTTAGTCTGGAAAGATGGAATAGCAGATTTATATTCTTCTTTTTTCATTGCATGATTTTTATGTTTTTAATGGTGCGGCCAATTATCAGTATATTTAAAGGTTATACCTGGAAGTATTATACAGATGCAGCATTAAGATTTACATTTGTGAGTCTGTGGATTACCCTACTGTCAATGTTTGTTGGAGTGATAATGTATGAACAGTATCATGCTTGCGCATTAAAAAGATCTCGTTCTAAAACAATAATTTTAAAAAAAACTGTTAGATGGTATGAAACGGATGAGTTTAGAAAAAGTTTGCAGTTAATAGCTGTTATTGTTTATTGCATATCTTTTGTTGCATACTTTTATTTGCAGATGGAAAAATACATGTTTATGAGAGGGAAAGTATATAATGATTTTTATACAAGCTTTGAGAGCACAGCCCCATATATCGTGCAGTTCCTTGCAAGTTTTAGAACTTATAGCCTGGCAATATATTTGTCAACAGCACCAAAAAAGAAAAGCACATTTTTGATTCTGAGTTCTTTTATCTTAGCGGATTTCCCGGTACTTTTATACGGAAAAAGAAGTTTGATTATGACGGATGCACTTTTTATACTTGTGTATTATATTCTGCGTAATGGAATGGGTGAGCAAGAAAAGTGGCTTGGAAAGGTTGAAAAGACATGTGTTTTTATAGGAGCCCCGCTTGCACTTGTGGCAATGGGAGCAATGAACTATATAAGAGCAGGTTCATCTGTATCGACCAAAATATCAGATTTACTTCTTGATTTCTTTTTTAAACAAGGAGTTAGTTTTAACGTTTTAAATCTGGGATATGAAAGTATTCCGTTTTTACCACAGCGTAGATTTAGAAACTATACTTTTGGAAGTATCATCGATTATTTTGCACATGGTAGTTTCGCACAGAAATTTTTCCATGCGGAAGATTTAGGAAGTGGAAATAATTTATTGTGGGCTCTTAAAAGTAACAGTTTTGCTCATAATATGTCTTATATTGAAGCGGATGATTACTTAGAAGGACATGGTCTGGGGTCTTCTTATATTTTGGAGGTTTTTGCTGACTATGGGTATATAGGAATTATTCTATTTAGCATTCTGTTAGGTGTTATTCTGATTTGGTTTGTTAATGTAATGAGAAAGATGAATTTTGGATCAATGATCGTAATTAATATCATCATGAATATCTTTTTTATGCCAAGAGGAGAGGCAACAGGATGCATCACATTTCTTGTATATGCACAGTTTTGGGTAATTATTTTAGTGGCCTATATGGGAGCTGCTCTAATTGCTCGTACCTATTCGTATAAAAGTTTAAAAATGAAAGGAATTGAAGAAAATGTTTGAACATTTTGGAATTAAAGACATCTTTTGTGGTTTATGGAGATTTAAGTATCTGATTATTGCAGGTACAATTATTGGGGTACTTGGAGGCTACTTCTTTTTAAGTTCTGATAACGAAATTAATGAAGAACATAAAGAGTATTATATGTCAGAGACCTGGTATTTTGGAAATACAACTTCTGATGCACAGGATAATACGGAATCAGATTTAAGACCGGCAAAAACGTTTAATGCTCTATTAGATTCCGATATGTGCAACGGATATGTAAAAGAAAGACTTTTGGAAATATATTCGGAAGAGGAGTTGCTTAAGATTTTTGGAAACGAAGGAAATGCAAATGGTTTTACCTGGAAAATCATGACAAAAAATATGAGTCATTTACTAGGGGATGGAGAAGAATCTGTAAGCCTTGCCATGAAACTGGAAGACGAGGAATGTGTAAGGACAATTATGTCTATTTATGATGATTTTGCACATAAAGTGCAGCAGGAAATGCAAACTACATATCCGGGAATTACAGTAACAAATCTTGGAATGGGTGAGGAAATATATGTGTCTTCACCAGACGGTTTGTCTGCAAAAGAAAGTTCGGTTCTTGGTGCAATGTTGGGGTTTGTAGTGTCGTGTATCATTGTATTCTTTATCTGTCTGTGGATGCCAACAGTGAACCGGAAAAGTGATTTTGATGAATATGGACTTTTTGTATTAGGAAAAGTGGAGGAAATAAAAAAATGAGACAGGAAAGATATGATGTTTCAGTGAATTTGAAAAAAAGAGAAGAAAATAAGAAAACAGCGTATAATATTATCGAAATATGTAAGAAGAATAATTGGAAAAAAATTGGAGTAGTATCAAGTACATCTTATAAAAAGGATAAGGTGATTGCAATACTTAGCCGTTCTCTAAAAAAGGCAGGAGAGACAGGAATTTCTTTCACAGAGATTGAGCCTTTGAAGATATATGCGGATGCGATTTATAAAATACAAGACTGTGATGCAGTAGTGCTGGCAGAAAAATATAATTATACAAAATTTAGTGACTTTGAAGATATGTTGCAAACATTAAAAGAATATAATATTAATATTGTCGGAGTGGTTACTTTCTAGAAGGGATTTATATGAATATTTTATTTGTTGTCAATGCTTTGGGAAGCGGTGGAGCAGAAAAAATCTTTATGGATATTGTAAGAAATTTTGATTACAGTAGACATTCGGTTACAGTGGCTATGGTAGACCATTTCGGAATTTATGTAGCACAGCTACCAAAAGAAGTAAAGAAAAAATATATATTTGAACATGTTTCAACACCGGTATGGAAACGTAGATTTTATGGAAGTGTAAGTGTAATCGGTACATATATACTGCGGAAAATATCTCCAAAATATTTTTATGATCATTATATTGCAGGGGATTATGATGTAGAAATTGCATTTCTTGAAGGAGAGGCAACAAGCCTTGTAGCACAGTCGAAAAATCCAGATTCTGTGAAATATGCCTGGGTTCATACGGATATGATCAAGAATCCATGGACAGATAAATGCTATAAAAATTTTGAACAGGAAAAAGAAGTATATTCTAAATATGATCGTGTGATTGCTGTATCAAAGTCTGTAAAAGAGGCGTTTGAGAAAAAATTTGAGCTACCGGCGCAGGTTGTATATAATGCATTGGATGAAAAGGAAATAGAAAGAAAGACGTTACTATTTGAAGGCAATCCGAAATCAGAAGAGATTACTCGCCTAATCAGTATTGGTCGTTTGGAGAAAGTAAAAGGATTTGAGCGTTTGATTGAAGCGTTTGCTGAGTTGATAAAAGAAACTCCAAATGTGGAATTATATCTGGTAGGAGATGGATCCGAACGAAGTGGGTTGGAAAGGCTGATTGCAGAAAAAAAAGTTGGTGATAAAGTTAAACTTCTGGGATTTAAGTCAAATCCATATCCGTACTTAAAGTCCAGTGATGTTTTTGTGTGTTCCTCTTATGCGGAAGGATTTAGCACAGTTGTAACAGAAGCATTGATTCTTGGAATTCCTACAGTAACAACAGAATGTGCTGGGATGAGAGAACTGCTTGGTGATTCTGAATATGGACTTATTGTAGAGAATAGTACAAAGGGGATTCTCGATGGTCTTCGGAAAATGACAGGTGATCCTGTAATGCTTGAAGCATATCAGAAGAAAGCAAAAGAAAGAGGAAGAGCATTCTGTGTTGCAGATAGAATTAAAGAGATTGAGGCGTTGATTGAACAGGATTGTGAGAAAAAGAGAAGAAGATGATGTAGTTTTGTTTGGATAACGAAGGGAAAGGATTACAGAAACTATGAAAAAATTTTGGCATTTTGCAAAGACGTCAGGTATTTATTTTGCCGGAACGGTTTTACAGAAGATTATCAGCTTCTTTTTGCTACCTATCTACACAAAATATATTAACCCTAAGGATATGGGAACATATGATGTTCAACTGGCATATGTAACGTTTTTATGTTCTGTATTATTCCTGAATATCTGGTCAGGAATTATGAGATACACGTTTGAGTATAAAGATGAAGAGCGTAAAAAGCCGATTACAACAGGTATGGCTATTTTTATGTGTTCTTCTGTTTTATATACAGTACTGTTTATTGTCGGAGCGTTTGTATTGAAGGTTCCATATCTTGAATGGATTTATCTATATGGAATTTTATCAAATGTGCAGACTTTATTAGGATATTTGGCCAGATGTTTTGGAAAAAATGCACTTTATGCAACAGCAGGACTTGGAACTTCAGTAGTTACAATGGCTTTCAATGTTCTACTGATTGTTGTATTTAGAATGGACTATTCTGCAATGTTCATTTCATCTTGCATTGGATTTTTGTTTAATGCAATTGTGCTTGGAATAGGAATTCGTTTTGATAAATTAATCTCTATCAAAGCATTTGATTTCGATTTATTTAAACGTTTGATTATTTTCTCTATTCCGTTATGCCTGAATTCAATTGCATTCTGGTTTTTGACAGCGTATAGCAGAGTTGCAATTTCCAATATTCTTGGAGAAGAACAGAACGGTATGTATGCAATTGCAGGAAAGTTCTCGTCGTTTATTACATTGTTCACGACTTGTTTCAATCTTGCATGGCAGGAAATCACTTATGTGACAGAAGCTAATGTGAATGATGATAGGAAAGGATTTTACACTCAGGCAATCAATTATTATATGCGTTTTTTGGGAATGGGAGTATTACTTTTGATACCCGTTGTATATGTAATCTACCCGTTCTTCATTAATGAAAGTTATAGTGCAGCAAAAGTATACGTTCCACTTTATCTTTTCGCAACAATTGCGTCGGTGATCAGTGAATTCCTCGGCGAAATCTTTACAGCTACGAAAATGAATAGGTATTTATTCTGGACAACTGTAACAAGTGGTACATTAAATGTGATTTCAGTCCATGTACTTATTCCAATTTTGGGTGTACAGGGGGCAAGTTTATCTCTTCTTATTGGATTCTGCGTGAATACAGTTATGAGATTGATTATTCTGAGAAAAGAAATTTCTATCTCACTGGATCTGAAATTTCTTGGATTCTTTATTTTACTTGCAGTTGTTGTAAGTATGGTATATATTCACGGAGCAATCTGGAGCAATATTATCAGCTTTGTAATAGTGGGAGTAATTTGCCTGTTTGTATTTAAAGATATTCTGTTACAGATTCTTCAGTCAATCCAATTAAAGAAAAATAAAAAAGCATAATATTTATTAGTAGAATATAGAGTAAGGGGATATCCTGTATTGTGTTTCAATCTAGGAACACAATACAGGGTATAATTTTATAATCCCATTCGCTTCGTATAGATAATTAAAAGAAAATCAGACAATATATCAGAAGCTGTCATTATTTGGCAGCTTCTTTTTTTTAAGAGCTTTTTGAGAGAAGTATCTTTTTATTTTCTTATTAATTCTTATTAATTCCTTAATTTTTTATTGTAATTTAATATGGTCCGTGTTTTAATAAAAAAGATTGTTTGATTTTCAAGTGATATTATTACTTATGAAGATCAAAGAAATACTAAGGAGAATAATAATGGGATTTACAAGTGTGATATTTTTATTTCTGTTTGTTCCAGTGAGCATTATTTTGTATTATCTGATGATAATGTTGGAGAAAATTAGAATTTTAAAAAAGATGAGGATAAGAGACATTGTATTAGTGTTAATAAGTATTTTCTTTTATGGTTGGGCAGGTTTGGATGGAGTAAAGTTCATATCTGTTTATGTAGTTGGGGTATTTATAACGGGAAAACTAATTGGATTGGTCAAAAAGAAAAAGTATATAAAATATGGAGTCCTTTTTACAGGAATTTTTGCACTGGTTGGATTGCTGTATTACTATAAATATATGGATTTTACGGTAGCAATATTGAATTCCTATATTTCAAAGAAAATAATCTGGAAAACCTCCTGGGTACCATTAGGAATTTCATTTGTAACATTTTCGGCAATTTCATATATTACAGATGTATACAGAGGAGATGCAAAGTCGGGGAGTCTGCTGGATGTTGCATTATATTTGACATTTTTCCCAAAAGTTGTATCTGGACCAATTGTATTATGGAAAGATTTTGAAGGAAAGATAGAACATCGGAAAACAAGTGTAGATCTTTTCTTTAATGGTTTGAATAGAATTATGATTGGTTTTGGAAAAAAACTGATTCTAGCTGATTATTTTGGTACAGTAGTAGCATCAATACAGGAGCAGGTCACATATGGAATTGATATACCAACAGCATGGGGGTGTGTACTACTCTATACTTTGCAGATTTATTATGATTTTTCAGGATATTCTGATATTGCAATTGGGTTGTCAAATATATTTGGTCTTGAACTAGATGAAAATTTCCGATTTCCATATACAGCAGTATCAATTACAGATTTTTGGAGAAAATGGCATATTTCGTTAGGAACCTGGTTTAAGGAATATATTTATATTCCATTAGGAGGAAATCGAAAAGGATGGATACGTACACTTGTCAATCTTGGTATCGTGTTTCTGATAACCGGTATCTGGCATGGAGCCGGAGGGAATTATATTTTTTGGGGAGCTTTACATGGAACAGTTCGAATTCTGGAAAAATGTATAGAAAAGAAGGAGTTGTATATAAAGATTCCAAAAGCAGTAAAATGGATTTTTACAATGCTGATTGTAAGTATAGGTTGGCAGGCTTTCAGGTTTAGCAATATTAAAGAATTATTTGACTATTATAAAATTCTGTTTGGAATTGTCAGATTTGATGCAAGCGATATATTTTACCAGTTTGTGTATTTTTTCGACAAGAAAGCAATTATTTTATGTACAGTAGGAATTTTAGGCGCAACAATATTTAGCGTGGATAGAATGAAAAGAGCAGTGAATTATTTACAGAAAAATAGTGTTGGATTAATAATTCAAGAGATTGTATTGCTCGGAGTGATGATTGTTTCGGTAATCTGTATAGTGAATTCTACATACAGTCCGTTTATTTATTTCAAATATTAGGAGTGAATTAATTGAAGAAAATTAAAATTGGTACAATAATTATTTTTGCATTATTGCTTTTTATTCCTCTTTATAAATTTAATTTTCAGGAAAATGCAGTATCAGAAATAGATAACCGAATGTTGACTAAGAATCCTTTTTGTGCTGACTCGGAGAAAGACAAGGATGATTCAGAGGAAAAAGATACTTCAGAAGATGAGGAAGAAAAAATTACAGAAATACTCGAAAATTATGTTCAGGATAGAATTGGTTTTAGAGAGGATATGATCTATCTGTATACAGTAGCGAATGATCGGTTGTTTGACAAAATGGTTCATCCGACATATACATATGGGAAAGACGGATATGTATTTTTCAAGTTAACAAAAGAACCTGATTTTGGCGAATATCATATCGCATTTGTGGATGCAATAGAAAAGATTCAAAAATATTGTGAGAGCAGAAATGTCCCTTTCTTGTTTGTTTTTAATCCTGCGAAAGTAACTGTCCTTCAGGATGAACTACCTGCTGGAATAAATTATAATAATGACTGGGTAAAAACATTTATGTCTGAGTTGGATGATCGTGGAATTAATTATGTTGATAATACCTCATTGCTCGAAGAAAAGACAGATGAGGGAGAGGTGGTGTTTAATAAAACATATAATGCAGGTCATTGGAATGATCTGGGAGCATTTTATGGATGTAATAATATTCTGACAAAGATGCAGACATGGTATCCACAATTACATATAAATGAAAAGAGCGAGTATAATATAAAGGAGAAGTTAAATACAACTTTACAAGTATCAGAATTTCCAATTCATGAATATGAACCGATTTTTGAATTAAAATCAGCGGTTGAAGATATTACAAAAGATTATGAAGATGATCTATATGTTGATGATCAGTATAGGCATTTTCAATATGTGATTAATGAAGATAGAAAAGAGGAGGGAGCACCAAAAGCTTTAGTATTTCAGGGAAGTTATATGAATGGAATGGGATATAAATTTCTTGAAAATAGTTTTGGTGAGTATATTTCTGTACACGATTATCGAAATATAACTTATTTTGACTATTATTATAATATTTTTCAGCCGGACTGTGTTATTTTTGAACTGGCTGAATATACGTTGGAGCCAGTTTATTTTACTCAATACGATATGGAACATATAGAATTAAATCCAAATGAGCAAGATATAGAAGAACAGGCAGAGGTGATATCTGAATCATTGAATCAAGAGGATGTAGCAGTTGGCAGAAGGGGAAATCTATGTGACATAACAGTAACGGGAATTGATGAAAATGCAACATATGTATATATGAAGATGAAAGGTTGCACCTATGATATGAGGAAAAATGAAGATGCTTCTTATAGTGTAACGATTGATAGCAAGAATTATTGGAATGACGTTGAATTTATTACATATCAGGCCGGAAAAATAACGAAATATTCGCTTGTTCAGTAGATTACAGGTAATTCTAGACTTGACAACAACATTGTCTTGTTTACCTAAAAAAGCAAGGCAATTTAAAAATTGTCTTGCTTTTTAAATATAAAGGTGCTATACTACCTGTAGTTCACGAAAAAGGAGAAATAAAAGTACATGAACAAACAAGAATTTGATTTACTGAACATCATAAAAAAAGAAGCATATGTAAATCAGAGACAGTTATCAGAAGCTTCTGGTTATTCACTTGGTAAAGTGAATACTTCATTAGCAGAACTTGTGAAAGCCGGTTATCTGAATGCAGATTATAGATTGACCGAACAGGCAAAAGAGTTATTTACAGAGAATAGACCAAATCAGGCAGTGATTCTTGCAGCTGGAGCGGGAATGCGAATGATACCGATTAATACAGAAGTGTCCAAGGGAATGCTTGAAGTAAGAGGTGAAACCTTAGTAGAACGACTGATTAAACAGTTGAAAGAAAAAGGAATCCATAAGATCACTATCGTTGTTGGATTTATGAAAGAACAGTATGAATACCTGATCGATGAGTATGGAGTAGAGCTGGTTTATAATAAGGAATATGCAGTAAAGAACAATCTGTTTTCGTTGGCAAAGGTAAAAGATAGATTGGAAAATGCGTATATTGTACCGTGTGATCTTTGGTGCAGAACAAATCCTTTCTCAGAGACTGAACTGTATTCCTGGTACATGATTGATGAGATGCCGGATGAGGATAGTACGATTCGTATGAATCGAAAGATGGAATTAAAAGCAGTTGGTGATTCGGAAGCTGGTAATCATATGGTAGGAATTGCTTATATCAATAAAGAAAGTGCAAGAACTTTAGAACAGAAAATCAGTGAAATGAAAGAACATCGCAGATATTACAATTCATTTTGGGAAGATGCAGCAATGGAGAAAGGGAAAATGATTCTTTTTCCGAAAGAAGTAAAAAAAGGAGATGTTCTGGAGATTAATACATTGGAGCAGTTGAGAGATCTTGATGAGAATTCAGATCAGCTGAATTCAGAACTTCTTGATATTATTGCAGAGACGCTTTCTTGTGAACAGAAAGAAATCACAGAGATTGAACCCCTGAAAAAAGGAATGACTAACCGTTCGTTCCGCTTCCGTTGTGGTGAAAAGCGTTATATCATGAGAGTTCCGGGAGAAGGAACGGATAAGATGATTAATAGAAGCCAGGAGTATGATGTTTATCAGGTGATTGGTCCGAAAGGAATCTGCGATCCAGTTCGATATATGTCGAAAGAAAAAGGGTATAAGATTACAGAATTTTTAGAGGGTGCAAGGAATTGTGATGCAGAAAATGAAAATGACGTGAAAGCATGCATGAAGTATCTGAGAAATGTACATGAGCAGAATCTGAAAGTAGATCATTCTTTTGACTTGTTTGAGCAGATTGAAAAATATGAACAGTACAGAAATGGAGAGAAATCCATTTATCGCGATTATGAGAAGACAAAGGAAAAAATGTATGAACTGAAATTCTTTGTTGATCAGCAGGAAAAAGAGTATACATTAACTCATATTGATGCAGTTCCGGATAACTTTCTCTTTGTGGATGACAGGATATATCTTATTGATTGGGAGTATTCAGGAATGCAGGATCCACATGTAGATATTGCTATGTTTGCAATCTATGCTTTGTATGAGAAAGAACAGATTGATCAACTCATCGATGCCTATTTTATGGAAGGATGTCCAGAAATAATCAGGACAAAGATTTATTGTTATATTGCAATCTGTGGATTTTTGTGGAGCAACTGGTGCGAATATAAGAGAATCCTCGGAGTGGAGTTTGGTGAGTATTCTCTGAAACAGTATCGTTATGCAAAAGAATTTTACAGGCTTGCAAAGGAGAGAATGGAAAATGACTAGAAATGCTATTATCATGGCTGCCGGAATGTCCTCAAGATTTGCACCATTGTCACTGGAGACGCCGAAGGCGCTTTTGAATGTGAAAGACGAAATTATGATTGAACGTCAGATCGGACAGCTGAGAGAAGCAGGAATTGATGAAATTGTTATCGTAGTCGGATATTTGAAAGAAAAGTTTGAATATCTGAAAGAAAAATATCATGTGATTCTTGTTGAAAATCCATATTACAAACAAATGAATAATTTTTCTACTTTGTATGTTGCGAGAGAATATTTGAAAAATACCTGGATCTGTTCGGCAGACAATTATTTCACAGAAAATGTATTTATGGAAGAAAGTGAAAATGCATTTTATGCTTCTGAATATGAGGGCGGTGCTACAAAGGAGTGGTGTATCAAGACAGATGATACAGGAAAAATTGTAGATGTCCAGATTGGTGGTGAGAATGCGTGGGTGATGAAAGGTCATGTATTCTTTAATGAGAAATTCAGTACACAATTGATACCATATCTTGAGAAAGCATACCAGAACGAAGAGTTATGGGACGAATACTGGGAAAATATTTACATGGTACATATGGATAAGATGGAAATGTATATCAGAAAGTATGATGCCGGTATTATTGAAGAGTTTGACAGTATTGATGAATTAAGGGAATTTGATGTAAAGTACAAAGAATGTACGGGCAGCAAAGTACTTCGGGAAATTTCAGAGAAACTGAACTGTCCGGAAGGAAAAATGACGCAGATGAAACCAGTAAAATCCAATGGAGATGTGATTGGATTTGAGTTCTTATGTGATGGAAAGAAATATGAGTATTCTTATACATCAGGATTAAAGACAAGGTAAGTCGGAAAGGAAAGCAAATGGAAACGAAACAGACAAAACAGACAGAGACAAAGAAGGTTGACTGGCTTATTACATTATTGCCATTAGGACTTATTGTGGTCTTATGTATTTTATTCTTCTTTAAGCCGGAGCAATCCAATCAGGTGCTTAGTCAGATTAGATATGTATTTGGTGATACTTTTGGAACTTATTATCTTGTGATTGGATTAGGTGTATTCCTGTTATCTATTTATGTAGCAACATCAAAGTATGGAAATATTGTTTTAGGAGCTCAGACTGAAAAACCAAAATATTCTTTCTTTGCATGGGGCTCCATGATGTTTACAGCAGGACTTGCGGCAGACATTCTGTTCTATTCTTTCTCAGAGTGGGTTATGTATGCGACAGACCCACACATTGCAGAACTTGGAAGTATTCGTGAATGGGCAGGCGTTTTCCCGATTTTCCACTGGAGTTTGATTCCGTGGGGATTCTATCTTGTGCTTGCAGTTGCTTTTGGGTTTATGCTTCATGTACGTAATCGTGAAAGACAGAAATATTCTGAAGCCTGCAGACCAATTTTAGGAAAACATACAGATGGAATGCTGGGAAGAATCATTGACCTGCTTGCAGTATTTGCTCTGATTGCGGGAACAGCAACAACATTTAGTATTGCGACACCTTTGATGGCAAGTATTATTAATGAACTGTTTCATATCGAACTGAGCCGTACAGTTGTAACGATTATAATTATTTTGATTACATGTGTTATTTATACTTATTCTTTGTTACATGGATTTAAAGGAATTAGTTTTCTTGCGAAAGCCTGCGTATACCTGTTCTTCGGATTGCTTTTGTTTGTATTACTTTTTGGAGGAGAAACAAAATTCATTATTGAAAATGGTTTTGCATCTCTTGGAAAAGTGGTTCAAAATTTCTTTGAGCTTTCAACATTTACAGACCCGGAAAGAACAACATCATTCCCACAGAACTATACAATCTACTATTGGGCATACTGGATGGTATGGTGTGTGGCAGCTCCGTTCTTTATCGGAAACATTTCCAGAGGAAGAACAGTTCGTCAGACCATTCTTGGAGGATATGTATTTGGTGTTGGATCAACAATTGTAAGCTTCATTGTTCTTGGAAATTATTCTCTTGGAAAACAGATTAGTGGACAGATGGATTTTATCGCTGCTTATGAGAAGACGGGGGATCTGTATACAATGATCATTGGAGTAATACGTTCTCTGCCTTGTGCACCGTTTGTACTTGCTCTGGTATTGATTACAATGATTGCATTTTATGCAACTTCATTTGATTCAATTGCGTTGACAGCATCTTGTTATAGCTATCATAGACTGGGAGAAGATGAGACTCCGAACCGACTGATTCAGCTGATGTGGTGTATCCTGCTGATTCTCCTTCCAATCGCACTTGTGTTCTCAGAAAGCTCGATGAGTAATCTGCAGTCAGTAAGTATTATTGCGGCATTCCCAATAGGTGCAGTTATTGTACTGATTGTGTTGAGTTTTATGAAGGATGCAAAGAAATTTATGGAAGAAAATGAAAAACAGAGGAAAAAGTAAGAGGATAAAAAGAGAGATATCAGTGCTTAATGCATTGTTATCTTTCTTTTTATAGTTTTGAAAGTTTTTAAAATGTATTCTTCCATGTAGACAACTTCACTCAAACAGTGTACAATAGGATAGTATATAAGTTTAAGACAACAAAAGAAGGGGTAATTATATGAAAGCAAAGAAATTAGCGGCAGTAGCATTATCACTGTGTCTTACAGTGCCAATGTTCAGCACAATTGTAAGTGCAGCTGATGGTTCTCTGATGTTCTCTGATCCACAAACAAAGGTTGGAGAGGAAGTAAGTGTAGATCTTGTTGTGAGATCCGGTGATTCAGCTGTTGGAGATGCAGATATTACAATGAGTTATGATACTTCTGCACTTCAGTTTGAAAGCGGAGAGGGTGTAACAGCAGACAGTGATGGCAAGCTTACATACTCAGGAAGCGGAGACGGAACAGCGACAGAACTTCGTACTACAATGACGTTTAAAGCATTGAAGATGGGAGATACAACGATCACAGTTGACAGCTCAAAGGCTTATCTGTATTCAGATGAGACACTGACATTAGATCAGGGATCTTCCGCAATTAAGATTGGACAGGCAGATGATGGTTCAACAGAGATTGAGGCAAATGGAAGTGAATCAACTGGCGCAGCTACTGATATTACGGTAAATGTGAATGGAACAGATTATAACTTCTCAGAAGAATTTGCAACATCTGCGATTCCGGTAGGATATAGTGAGACTACAAAGACATTCAATGGAGAAGAGCACAAGTTTGTTGCTAATGAGGCTGGTGTTACACTTGGATATTTGGTAGATGCTTCCGGAGAAGGAAAGTTTTTCCTCTACAATGAGGACGATTCTACATTTGTTCCATATACAGAATTGAAGATTTCTGATACAACATCTATTATTCTTTTGGCAGATAATGGAGGAGCAAAACTTCCGGATTCATACCAGGAAGGGGAACTTACAGTAGCAGATCAGACATATCCATATTGGGCAAATCCAGAGAATGATCGTTATGATCTTCTGTATGCAGTGAATACAAGAACAGGTGAAAAAGGGTTCTATCAGTATGATTCACAGGATGGAACTTATCAGAGTGTAGATGTTCAGACAACAGACAGTACAAAGAAGGACGCAAAAGGGATTGTTGGAAAACTGGAGTCGCTTGTAAAAGAGCATCCAATTGTTCTTCTGGCTGGAGGAGCACTCATCGTAGTTGTATTACTTGTTCTTATGATTATGTTTGCAGTAAAACTTGTGCATAGAAATCAGGAACTTGATGATTTGTATGACGAGTATGATATTCCTTTTGAAGATGAAGATGAAGATGAAGAAGATGACGAGCCGGTTGCTGCTAAGAAGTCAGACAGAAAGGCGTTTGGACGTAAAAAAGTAAAAGATGATGATTATGACGATGGTTATGATGATGATTTTAATGATGATTACGATGCCTTTGATGATGAGTATGCTGATTATGATTTTGATGATGATTACGATGATGATTATGATGCACCGACAGGAAATACAAGAAATTTAGGAAGATCAGCTAAAAAATCAAAAAAAGGAAGAAAATCAGATGATTATGATGTAGATTTCATTGATCTGTAAGTTTAAGAGACAGATGAAAGATACTGATTAGGTAGTTGAAAAATATAGACAGGATTAGAACGGATTAAGAAGGAAGTTCTGATCCTGTTTTTCTATCGTTCTTTTCAATCTTTATTAATTGATTATACACAGATTTATCACAATGCGGAGTTACTATGTAAACATCAAAGAAAAAGAATAAACAAGAGAAGAGGTAATCTTTATGGAGAATCAATATAATTATTATAATTCGGATGGAATGAATGGAAACGGACAGGGGGAAACACCATTTCATGATGACAATGGTGGTCAGAAACATCAAGTACCGCATGGTAAGAAACCACAAAAGAAAATTCCCAAAGCAGTGGCAGTGACAGGATTTGCACTATTGTTTGGAGTTGTTTCCAGTGGTACATTTCTGGCATCAAATGTTATTGGAAGTAAAGTGTTGGGATTGACCGGTGTGACGAAGACTAATACTACGGCAACCAAATCTGTGAGCAGCAATGCTTCATTATCCAAATCTTCCAGTGTTGTAACTTCAGATGTTTCAAGTATTGTGGAAAATGTAATGCCATCAATCGTATCAATTACAAATATGAGTGTGCAGCAGGTTCAGGATTTCTTTGGTGGTGTGTCACAGCAACAGAGCGAAAGTGCTGGAACAGGAATCATTATTTCCCAGAATGATTCAGAACTTCTGGTTGTTACAAATAATCATGTAGTAGCAGGAAGCGATACATTAACAGTTACGTTTGCTGATGGAACAAGTGTTGAGGCAAATATCAAAGGAACAAACTCAGAGTATGATATTGCTGTTGTGGCTGTTCCGCTTGACTCTATTTCAGATGATACGATGAAAAAAATTTCGGTAGCAACACTCGGAGATTCCACACAGCTAAAGGTTGGAGAACCTGCGATTGCAATCGGTAATGCACTTGGCTATGGACAGTCAGTAACAACTGGTGTGATCAGTGCTTTGAATCGTTCTGTTTCTGAAACAAACGAGCAGACTGGTGAGACAACAGAGAGTGATGCCAAACTGATTCAGACAGATGCAGCTATTAATCCTGGAAACAGTGGTGGAGCACTTGTAAATGCAAGTGGCGAAGTGATTGGAATCAACTCATCCAAGCTGGTTGGTGATTCTGTAGAAGGTGTCGGATATGCAATTCCAATCAGTGATGTATCCGATCTGATCCAGAATCTGATGAATCAGGCGACAAAGACAAAGGTTGCAGAAAAAGATCAGGGCGCAATTGGCATCAAAGGAATGAGCGTGCCGGCCGAATATTCCAAACAGCTGAATATGCCGGAAGGTGTTTATGTATCAGAAATTACAAAAGGCGGTGGAGCAGAGGCAGCCGGAATGACAAAGGGAAGTGTTATCACAGCAATTGACGGAACAACCGTATCAAGCATGGATGATCTTCAGGAACAGCTTCAATATTATGCAAAAGGAGATAAGGTGTCACTGACAATTCAGATTCCACAGAGTAATGGAGAATATGAAGAGAAGACAGTGGAAGTTACTTTAGGTGCGAAATAAATACTACTTTTAAGCGAATGTATTATGCTTAGGGATTGTCACGTGGCAATCCCTTTTGCTGTTGTTCACAATTTTTCTTATCTTCCATACAATAACAAAAAAGATATAAGGATTTATTTTATGGCACCATATTGTTCTAATAGGAATACGAACTGTTATTGTCAGAATGGAAATTACAGGTCACAAACAAGGCAAGAAAATGAAAGACAGCTTCATTGCAATATTCCTGTTCCTCCACTTCCGGAGCAGAAGTCGAAAAATTACTGTTGCGATGAGTGTGTTGGTGATTACAGCAAAACGGATGTTTTGCAAGAGTTTCCGGTTGCGATGGCTTATGTCCCATGGCAGCAGTGGAGAAAACTTCACGATCTCGGTTATGGATTTCAGTGTGGAACTATTTTTCAAGAGCTTGAAAAACCATTTCGTGGAAAAGGAGGATGCTGTAAATGAGTTGCAATTGTCATGAAATGAATCGAAGAGAACTTTTTGAATATATAAATCAGATAAGTTTTGCAGTAGATGATGTTAAATTATTTTTAGATACGCACCCTGAAAATCAGAAAGCACTTGAATATTTTCAAAAATATAAAGAGAAACGTATTGAAGCACTCAAAGAATATGCAGAAGTATATGGCCCTTTAACTGTAGATACAGTCAGCGAAAACAGTGACTGCTGGAATTGGATCAATGAACCATGGCCGTGGCAGGAAGGGGGATGCTGATTTATGTGGAATTATGAAAAAAGACTTCAATATCCTGTGAAGATAACCCAGACGAATCCGAAACTGGCGAAGATCATTATAAGTCAGTTCGGTGGACCGGATGGCGAATTAGCTGCATCTATGCGTTATCTTTCACAGCGATATACGATGCCATATAAAGAGGTAACAGGAATACTGACTGATATTGGTACAGAAGAACTTGCCCATATGGAGATGATCTGTGCAATTATCTATCAGCTGACAAAGAATTTGTCACCGGAAGAAATTGAACGTTCCGGTTTTGCACCGTATTATGTTGATCATACACTGGCATTATGGCCACAGGCAGCCAGCGGAGCTCCGTGGACTGCAACGTATTTCCAATCGAAGGGAGATCCGATTACAGATCTTCATGAAGATCTTGCAGCAGAGCAAAAAGCACGGACTACGTATGATAATATCCTGCGGCTGATTAAAGATCCTGAAATCTGTGATCCGATCCGTTTTCTGAGAGAAAGAGAGATTGTGCATTATCAGAGATTTGGTGAAAGTCTAAGAATTGTACAGGAACATCTTGACAGTAAGAATTTCTATGCGATCAACCCAGAATTTGAATGAAGATGAAGTGTTTATTTTGTGAAAGGGATTGTCAGACGGCAATCCCTGATTTACATTTTATGTAAATACTGCTGCTGAATTGAAAAATTAAATTCCAGTGAAAAAGTAAATTCCACTACTATTTTAA
>OLGZ01000258.1_pt1 | contig 47531 bp, 46 predicted proteins | sample 1605981 | NCBI WGS metagenome assembly OLGZ01 (sample SAMN03283291) | human gut metagenome | biome: human-associated habitat; material: feces | host: Homo sapiens | place: Peru | collected 2012 | reverse complement strand
CGAAAAATCCATAAATTCAGCAATCCACTCTCCGTTTTTTGTATGGATACTTCGCTATCGCTCAGTATGACAAGGGCATTGTCATTTTGAGCTTTCGCTAGAAAGCGAAAAATCCAAAGAAATTTAAGATACGCTTTGATTTTATGGATACTTCGCTGCGCTCAGTATGACAAAAAACATTTTTTAAAAAAGCAAAGATAAAAAGCACTCTCATTTAAAGCGCTTACAAAAGCAAAAAATGCTCTTTTAAAGAAAAGCAAAAAACAAAGCCCGCTAAAAAGCGGGCGTTTTGATAGCAAGGCTTGTTATTTGGCGATTTGGGAGTTGTGGATATAGCCTGTTATGGCTTTGCTTTCATCTGTCTCATTTGGCGGGAAATAAAGCACTTTGAGCCATTTATCGTTGCCTCCGTCAAGCTTTTTTATGGTGATTTTGTCAAAGTCCTTTTTATAAATCGGCGTTAAAATCTCGCCACTTGGGGCTTTGCGTAAATTCACATAGTCATCTTTTGTCGCTAGCTTTATGCTTGGCAGCTTGTCGCTTACACTAGCCACACTTGGTGCAGCTGAATTTTGGCTTGAATTTGTGGTGCTTTCAGCCACATTTGATTGTAGAGTATTTTTACTAAAACTCAACACTTCACTTCTTTGCCCCTTGCCCTCATTTACTGATTTTACCCAAGCGATTATAGCTTTAAACTCTTTGCCATCTCTGATTTTGCAGTAATCCTCAAAGTCTGCTTCGGGTTTTTCGGGGCATTTGTCGATGATATTTGCTAATTCGGCTTCCATTTCAGTTACTCTAATAGATGGAAGTCCATATACTTTATCTTTCTGAAAAACACCAAGCACCATTCTTTTAAGGTATATGTGTTGAATGGCAATTCTTTCAAGATGTTCCCGATCCCCTATTATTAGAATATCTTTAAAATAATCGTAGTCTCTTTGATACATTTCCTCTATTTTATTATTATATTTGAGAAATTTGTAGATATTTAAAAACATATTCTTACTTCCCTCGCTTTGCTCATATTGAGAATAAAATTGATTTTGGGCTAAAAATTGCTCAAATCTTAATAACTCATCTTCCGTAATTTCGGTTTTAAGATAATCAAAAGTGAGCGTATAGGCACATAAGCTTTCCTTGCTATTTCGTTTTATACCCATAAAATAGCCATTAGCTCCCAAATGAGACAAGAGTAAATCCTGTATTTGTTGTGGTGTCATATTGAAAGTATCTATTCCAAAAGCAACTCTTAATATGCGTCCGCTACTATCATTCGATAACCATAGCAATTCGCTTCTATCGATTTTCTCACATAGTGGCTCTGGCTCAAAGCCTTTGTTTGTTGGCTCATCTTGCCTTATATTTTGCACGGCTATATTATCACCACTTTTACTTTGCTTGCTTTGCGAAACCTCGCTTTTCGCGCTCTCGTTTTTGGACTCGTTTGAATCCCCACAACCCATTAGTCCAAAGGCTAAAATCATACTTACTAGCGTAAATACTTTTTTCATCATCTATCCTTTCAAATTTAGTTTTGAGTTAAGGCGCAAATGTGCCAAAACTGCTTTTTTGTGCTTTTAAAATAAGTGCCGTAAAAAATGTTGCTCTTATCTTGGGTAAAGGGCGAGTATTTATCAGGCGATAAAGCTAAAATTTGCTGATAAATTTGCCCATCTTTTATGGTGTCAATGGAGACATTTAGGCTATCTTTGAATTTTAAGATAACGCCCTCATTTATCTTGTCTCCTGCCTCTAAAATCGCGCAAATGCTTTTGTCCTTGCCCGAATAACAAAGCATTAAATCGCCTTTTTGAATCGCCTCATACACTTCGCCGTGTTTTCGTGGCTCGCTTTCGCTTTTGTCGCTGGCATTGCTCCAAAGCTCAGTTTTTGTGTCTTTGAGCTTATCTTTGCTGTAAGGACTTTCTTTGTCATTACGCACTACGATAAAATAATTCATTTGCTATCCTTTGTTTGCTATAAGGCTTGCAAAATTTTGTCAAGGTTCTTTTTTCGTGTCTTTTTGCCGATGAAAAACAAATCTACAATTTGCCAAATAAGAAACCAAGAGCCTAATCCTCGTGCTATAACGCTCATTCCAGCAATATCTACAATTATACACAAGATAAGCATCCCTAAGCGAAGTCCGCCGTGAAGTTTATCGCCTATCATAAACCTGCCTAAGCCAATCCAACCAAACAAAAAAGCACCTACCCAAAACACAAGCGCAGGGCTTTTAAGATTGAGAAAAGGTAAGTTTTTCATCAACTCGTCCTTTTTTGCTTCGCTTGTTTTATCAAGCTTTTCACGCAAAGCCATTACGCTTGCTGGGTCTTTTGGCAGTTTATCCTGCAACATCGTCATTATGGAAGCTGTATCCATAGTTTCTCCTTGTTTGTGAAATTTACCCCATAGGGTATGTAAAAATGTATTGTATCTTTGTAAGCTATCAAACAAAATATCCCATAGGATAAATGTTTGATGACATACAAAAACGAAAATTTTAGCAACGCCGATGATTATGAAATCGCGCGTTTTTATGAAAGCGTGTCGGCAAAGGTGCGCCGTCTGCGCGAAGAGCGCGGCATAAGTCAGCTCGAACTCGCCCTAGAAATCGGCATCAAATCAGTAGCCTTTTACTCAAACTGCGAGTGCAACAGGTATGGCAAGCATTTTAATTTGGAGCATATATACAAGCTCGCAAAGGCTTTAAATGTGCCTTTGAGTGAGCTTTTTGCGGGCGATGAATTCAGCAAAATCGCACAAAGCAACTTCGATAAATCCTAAATTTACAAATCCCAAAAACCCTTATCCACTATAAATTCAACTTTACACGCTATAATGTCAAAAAATTTAAGGTGCAAAATGAGCTATGACATACACAGCGTTGTGGGTATAGATGAAGCGGGGCGTGGGGCTTTGGCTGGACCTTTGGCGGTGGCTGCCTGTCTTTTGAAATGCGATATAAAGGGCGTTAAGGACTCAAAGGCTTTGAGCGGCAAAAGGCGGGCTGAGCTTTGCAAGCAAATCAAAGCAAACGCAAGCTATCTTATAATGAGCTTTTCGCACACTCAAATCGATGAAATGGGTTTGAGCTGGTGTTTGCGGACGGCTTTGCTCATCGTAAAGGCTCATTTTGCGGGCGTAACGAGTGAGTTTTTGTATGATGGCAATGTAAATTTCGGCGTTAGCGGTATAAAAACTTTGGTAAAAGCCGACAGCAAAGTGGTGCAAGTGGGTGCGGCGAGCATTTTAGCTAAGACAAGCCGCGACACGCTGATGAGCGGCTTTAATGCTGAGTTTGATAAAGCCTTTAAAACGGACTTTGCGCGCTATGATTTCCCCGCACACAAGGGCTATGCGAGCAAGGCGCACATAGAAGCCATACGAAAGTATGGATTAAGCAGCATTCATCGCAGAAGTTTTCAGCTCAAAAGCCTTGAAAAAGGGCTTTTTGGCTAAAATTCAAAAATTTATGACACCTGCGTAAAAAGCCCCATAAATCGAGCTTTTTGCGAAAAATTCAGGCTTAAAACTTGAATTTTAAGCCTTGATGATGAAAATTTTTGCTCAAAGTAAGATTTTAAGGCGAAATTTTCTCATTAACCAAGTAGCAACTCTGCATTAACGCTTTGGCAAGATTTTGAATTTATACTTTTGTCGCAAACTAAATTTTAAAGGACAAACGATGAAAAAAGTATTGTGTATGGCTTTGCTCGCCTGCTTTGCGTGTGCGGCAAGTATCAGCATAAAGCAAGCGCCCACAGGCGTGGCAAGAAGCGATGCGAGCATAAACAAAAACACCATTCTTTCTTACGCTGAGGCGATTAAAGATGTGAAAAAGTCGGTGGTAAATATCTCCACTTCAAAAACCATCACGCGAGCGGCTACGCCCTTTGATGAGTTTTTCAACGACCCGTATTTTAGGCATTTCTTTGGGGACGGACACAGGCAACAAGGCGGCAACAAGCAAGTTGTCAAGTCGCTTGGCTCGGGCGTGATTATCTCAAATGACGGCTATATCATCACAAACAACCACGTTGTCGAGGATATGGACGCTATTGTGGTAAATTTAATCGGCTCAAACACCGAATACAAGGCAAAAGTCATCGGCACAGACCCGAAAACTGATTTAGCCGTGATAAAAATCGAGGCGAAAAACCTTGCCGCCGTGAGCTTTGCAAACTCTGACGAGCTGCTTGAAGGCGACATAGTCTTTGCCATCGGCAACCCCTTTGGCGTGGGGCTTAGCGTAACAAGCGGTATCATCTCAGCCCTTAATAAAAACAACATAGGGCTAAATCAGTATGAAAATTTCATACAAACTGACGCGTCCATAAACCCCGGAAATTCAGGCGGTGCGCTTGTGGATAGTCGTGGCGCGCTTGTAGGGATAAATTCAGCCATTTTAAGCAGAAGCGGCGGAAACAACGGCATAGGCTTTGCCATACCTGCAAATATGGCAAAGGACATTGCCAGAAGGCTTGTGGAAAAGGGCAAGATAGAGCGGGGCTTTTTGGGCGTAACGATAAGCGATTTGACAAGCGAGGTAAAAGCAGCTTATGAAAACAGCGAGGGCGCGCTCATCACAAATGTCGAAAAAGGCTCATCAGCCGAGCTAGCAGGGCTTAAACGCGGGGATTTAATCCTAAAAGTCAATAACAAAAACATAAAAGGCGCGAGCGATTTGAAAAACTACATAGGCGGCTTGGAGCCGGGCAAAAAAGTCATCATCATCTACGAGCGCGACAGGGTGAGCAAAAGCACGAGTTTGGTGCTAAAAGGCGACACAGCAGCCGTGAGCGAGGCTGGACTCATCGAGGGCTTGGAGCTTAAAGACTTGGAAAAAGGGCGAAATTCAAGGATACCGAGCAATATAAACGGCGTGCTAGTGGTGAGCGTAAAAGACGGCTCAAAAGCGCAAAAAGCGGGCTTTGAACAAGGCGATATCATCATCGGCGTGGAGCAAGAAGAAATCAAAAATTTGCAGCATTTAAGCCAAATTTTGAAGCAAAATCGCTCGAAAAGTTTTACGAAAATTTGGGTGTATCGAAACGGCTACGCTCAACTTTTGGTGCTGAAATGACGAAATTTTCACACAAAAAAGAAAACTTGACAAGGAAATTTGACAAGTTTTCTTTTTGTTGAAATTTTTAGTTTAAAATTGTATGAGAGCTAAATTTTAAGGCGAAATTTAAGCCAAAGTTTAAATTTTAAGGGCGAAATTCACATTGAAAGCGTGAATTTTAGCCCCAAAGGCTTAAATTCAAGCCAAATGAGGCTTAAAAATTTATGAAAGGAAAGATATGGACAAAATGGACCTTGAACAAAAGCCCGTAAATATCCTAATGATAGAGGACGATGAGGAATTAGCCGAAATCATCGCGGAGTATTTGGAAAAGTTTGATATGAAAGTTGATATAGCCAGAGAGCCTTATATAGGGCTTTCAAAGCTTGCTTTAAAAGAGTATCAGCTCATCATTTTGGATTTGACTTTGCCCGGGCTTGACGGGCTTGAAGTGTGCGAGGAAATTCGCAAGAAATACGACACGCCCATTATCATTTCAAGCGCGAGAAGCGACATTACCGACAAGGTAAATGCCCTTGAACTTGGTGCTGATGATTATCTGCCAAAGCCTTACAACCCAAAAGAGTTGCAAGCTCGCATAAAAAGCCATTTGCGCCGTATCAACACCACGAAAAAAGCCCTAGCTGAGGCGGTGAAAGACTTAGTGTATGACCAGTATAAGCATATCATCACGATGAAAGGCAAAGAGGTGATTTTGACAAATGCTGAATTTGACATTTTAAGCTACTTAATCAAAAAAGAAGGCGGCGTGGTAAGCCGCGAAGAGCTTGTGTATAACTGCACGAGCATTAGCGAGGACAGCTCAAACAAAAGCATCGATGTCATCATCAGTCGCATCAGGCAAAAAATGGGCGATGACCCCAAAACCCCAAAATACATTCATTCCATTCGTGGCATAGGTTATAAGCTCACTCAATGAGTAAGTCATCTATTTTTTTCACCATAACCTTTATATTTATCTTTGCCATACTTGGTGCGATTTTGGCGTTTTTGTGGCTTATAGAATATGACCAGCAAAATTATACCAACGAGTTAAATTCTAAATACTCGCTGATTGCTAATGCCAGAATGCTTTATCTTAATGGCATTATTAACGAAAAAGAATTCAACGAGCAAACACAAAATTATAAAATGCCGCTTGTTACCAAGCTGAGCGAGATTCGCAAGGTTATCTTTCGCGGCGAAGTGCTGGCAAAAGTCGTAACCAACACAGGACAAATCGAAATCATCTCTTATGAGCGCGACAACTACCTTAAAATCGTGCATAATGGCAAACTTTATCTTTACAATGACGAGGATTATCAAAGCTATCGTTATTTTAACATTAAAATTCTTGCCGTGAGTATCATTTTGCTTTATTTTGTGCTTTATATTTTCGTTATCCGCAAGCTCCGTCCGCTCACAGCCTTAAAAAAAGAAATCGATAAATTTGCCAAAAACAAGCTTGATGAAGTGCGCGACATAAGCGATGGCAATGATGAAATTTCACAAGTGGCAAGCGCCTTTTACAAGGCGATTACGCAGATAAAAAAGCTCAATCAATCACGGCAGTTTTTCATACGCAACATTATGCACGAACTGAAAACGCCTATCACAAAAGGACTGATAACCCTTGAAATGATAGACGCGAACAACAAATACAAAGAACGGCTTGTCAGCACTTTCACAAGGCTTGAAACGCTTATCAACGAATTTGCGGCTATTGAACAAATCACAAGCGGGGCAACCTTTATCAACCGCAAGAAATACAACATTTTGGACATAATGGACGAGGCAAAAGAAATAGCGATGAACGATGATACTAACATTCAAATTTGTATGGAGGAAATCTTTTTTGTCAATGTGGATTTTAAGCTTTTTACAACGGCGATTAAAAATATGATAGACAACGGCTTAAAGCACTCTGAGGACACTTTCGTGCAAATTCACATAAATCACAACTTCATCTGTTTTAAAAACAAGGGCAAGGAACTCAACCAAAGGTTAGAATACTACACGCAGGCTTTCACGCAAGGCGGCAACCAAAAAGACAGCTTTGGGCTGGGGCTTTACATAGTCAATACCATTTTAGAAGCGCACAAAATGAGGCTTGATTATGAGTATAAAGACGGCACAAATGCGTTTTATTTTAGGGATTTGGATAAGGTTATAGTGAAAGAAAGCTGAATTTTGGGCTTAAATTTACACTTTGTGCGATGAATTTGAGCGTAAAATTCAGCTTTTTGTTTGTGAAAAACTTAAATTTTTTAAGTTTGTTTTCAGCTAAAAATTGAATGTGATTTTCAAAAAAAAGGCTGTGAATTTTCACAAAAAAAGCACAAAAAATTTAAAAAAGGCAGAAAATGAGCGAAAGATTAGACAAAAAAGAAGCATTAAATTTACTGCAAAATGCTAGTTTATACGAGCTTGGCGAGATGGCGTATCAAAAAAAACTTGCCCTACACCCTGAAAAAATCACCACTTTTGTGGTCGATAGAAACATAAACTACACAAATGTGTGCTGTATAGACTGCGATTTTTGCGCCTTTTACCGCCACGCAAAAGATGAGGACGCCTACACACTGCCCTTTGAAAAGATAGGGCAAAAGATAGAGGAGCTTGAAAGCATAGGTGGCACGCAAATTCTCTTTCAAGGCGGCGTGAATCCAAAGCTGAAAATCGAGTGGTATGAAGAGTTGGTTGAGTGGATAGCCACGCATTATCCAAATATCACTATACACGGCTTTTCAGCGGTTGAGATAGCCTACATAGCTAAAATTTCCAAGATTTCCATAAAAGAAGTTTTGCAAAGACTACAAGCAAAGGGGCTTTTTTCAATCCCGGGCGCTGGTGCTGAGGTGCTAAGCGATAGGGTGCGCGATGAAATCGCCCCGCACAAGTGCGACACGCAAACTTGGCTCAAAGTGCATAAAGAAGCGCACAAAATCGGTATGAAAAGCACGGCGACAATGATGTTTGGCACGGTTGAAAGCGATGAAGAGTTAATCGAACATTTTGAGCATTTGCGCTCTTTGCAGGACGAAACGGGCGGCTTTCGTGCCTTTATTTTGTGGAGCTTTCAAAGCGCGAACACAAAACTCAAACAAAAGCACCCCGAAATCAAAAAACAAAGCTCAAATCGCTATTTGCGCCTTTTAGCGGTGGCAAGGCTCTACCTTGACAACTTTTTGAATTTGCAAAGTTCGTGGGTAACGCAAGGCTCGCTCATCGGGCAGTTAGCCTTGCGTTTTGGCGCAAATGATTTAGGCAGCACGATGATGGAGGAAAATGTCGTAAGCGCAGCGGGTGCGAGCTACAAGATGAATCAAGATGAGATGATACGCCTTATTCGCTCACTTGGCGAAAAGCCCGCTAAACGCAACACGGCTTATGAAATTTTGGAGAAATTTTACTAAAATCGCTTTGAATTTAAGGGAAATTGATGAATTTTTATTGACGAATTTGTTTTTTGTTGATAAATTTATTTTTTTTCATTAACAAATTTTGTTTTACTGATGAATTTTTGCTTGATTCGTTTGCTGTTTTTGGGTAGGATTTGCATTTTTGATAGAATAAGCAAATCCGACAAGGTTGGAGACTTTGAATTTTGTCAAAGATTTGGGAGTGACTGTGTGAGAGTAGTGGCTCTTAATGTAGATGATGCAAAAGAAATAGCCAAAAGAGCGATTATAGCACGAAATCTACGAGAGGACTATACTGAATAAACATTTTGATGACAAGCGATATAACGAGAGAAACCATTGGTTTTTTATAGAAAGGAAAAAACAAAAATGAGTTATAGATTTAAAGAACAAACGAAAGTGAGGAAACAAAGATGATGTCAAATGTTGTTTTGGGCATTATAGATTTTTTCTTTTGGGGAGCGAGTTGGGCAGTTCTTACCACAATGCTCGCACTTGGAGTTGTAGGTGCGGCTTTTAGTCGCAAACAAAAGTTGGGCTTTGCTTTTCTTGGAATTTTAATTTTTTATTTTATCGCAAAACTTGGCTTGGATTATGCTATGTTTGGTGAGATATTTGGTGCTGAAAGACATTTTATATACTTCCAAGAGAGGAAACCATTTTGACTAATTTCGAGCATTTCAAAATGACTATAAATAATCTATTACCGAAAGAAAATGGAGTTCATTGCATTAGATGATGATAAGTCTTTGCAGAGTCGCTTGTGGAAAGGTTGTTTGCATTTTACAATTTCTTTACAAAAATGTGTGATTTTTTGCTATTGTAAGTTTTGTAGCAAAATAAAATCCAACCTACGCTTTTGATTTCTTGAAAACTCTTGGAATTTAAGAGGCTTTAAAACATTTTCAAAGAGCTTTGAAATTATGGATACTTCGCTAACGATCAGTATGACAAGACAAAACGACAAAGAACTTGTCATTTCGAGCCTTTGCAAAAGGCGAAATCCACACCACTGCTGTCATTTTGAGCGGAGTGCGTTAGCACAAAGCGAAAAATCCACACTTTAAATTTAAGGCTGAATTTAAACTCAATCTACTCCGCAAACTGCGGAGTGTGGGTACTTCGCTGCGCTCAGTATGACAAATTTATCAGTATAACAAAAAAATAAATCGGTATGGCATAAAGAGTGTTCGGTGTGGCAAGACAAGTTAGTATGATAAATACAACAATTTTATCGCAAGCAAAAAAGTCCTGTGCATTTGCTACGCAATATCGATTTTATCGGCGCGACAAGCAAAAATAACTTTTTTCAAATGAAATTCAAGCCCTTATTCTTCTTTTTTCAGCTTGTTTAGATAGCGATAAACGCTTGGTTCTGAGATTTTAAGCAATTTCGCTACGACATAAAGGCTGCCTTTTATGTTGAAAATGCCCTTGTCATAGAGCGTTTTGATAATGTCGTTTTTTTGCGTGGTGCTTAACGCAAAGCCTGATTCAAGGTATTTTAAGTCAATGTGTTGGGCTAAAATGTCCTCTATGTCAAGGCTTAAATTTTCTATGTTGATGGGGTGTGAATTTTCGCTTGCTTGCTCGCTCAAAGAGTTGCTTGCAAGCTCTTCAAAGCTGTTTAGGTTTTCAAGCTCGATGATTTTATGCACTGCCTTTTGCAGCTCGGTTGTATCGTGGTTTATGCAAAGAATGCCGACAAGTTTTTGCGCCTTTTTGATGAAAAAGGTTGAGCCTTGCAGCACCTTGTTTGTCTGCGTCATCGCCTTGTAATGGCACAAAAAGTCCTGTTTAAGATACGCTTTTTCCTGCAAAAGCTTGCTCGCAAAGGCAGTAAGTGGCGAATTTATCGTGCGCCCGCTGATATGGCTGTTGGCGATGGCTGCTATGTATGAGCCTTCTTTGGAGATGATATGAAAGACTACTTCATAGCTTTTTCCCAAAACCTGCCCCAAAAAATGAGTGAGTTTGATGAATAAATCTTTTTGTTTTTCGTCCATTTTTGCACCTTTTGAATGTAATGTTTTATTATACCCAAATAAATTTGCTGAAAGATTTATGATAAAATTTTATTATTATGATAAAAATTTATTGACATTGCAAAAAAATTTTTATATAATGACACAAATTTTTTTAAAAAGGAGCGCAAATGCTTGACTATCCCAAAGCCATAGGGGCTTACTCGGCTTACAGAGTTGTGGGGGATTTTATCTTTGCCTCAGGGCAAATCCCGCTCAACCCTCAAACAAACGAACTTGTAAGTGGCGACACAGCCACGCAAACAAGGCAGGTGCTTGAAAACATAAGGGGCATTTTGGCGGAAAATGGCTTGAATTTCAGCCATATCGTCAAAACCACCGTGTTTTTAGCTGACATTAAAGACTTCGCGGCGATGAACGAAATTTATGCTAGCTTTTTTAGCGAGCCTTATCCAGCCCGCTCGGCTGTGGCGGTTAAGGACTTGCCAAAGGGCGCAAAAGTAGAAATCGAAATCATCGCGTATAAGAAAGGATAAACGATGCTTGGCGTAGGTTTTTCTTTTGTTGGCATTTTTGTTCTTGTTTATATGCTTATAAAAAAAGTCAATGCGCATATGGCTTTGCTTTTAAGTGGGCTATTTTTGCTTTCTTTGGCGGGAATTTTTGGCTTTTTTGGCGTGGGCGATTTTGCGCCTATTGTCAGCAAAGGCTCGCTGAATTTAGGCTTTTTTGACATTTTTCAGGTGTTTAATCAAAAAATGTCAAGCACCCTTGCTGGACTTGGTATGACGCTTATGTGTATAGCTGGTTTTTCAGCGTATATGGACCATGTGGGCGCAAGTTATGCGCTTTTTAAGGTATTTGAAAAGCCTTTAAAAGCCGTCAAATCGCCCTTGCTTTTGCTCGTGGTAGCTTACTTAATCGTGCAATTTTTGGTGCTGTTTATCCCAAGCCACGCAGGGCTTGCCTTGCTTTGTATGGTAACAATCTACCCCATTTTGGTGCGCTCTGGCGTGTCAAAGCTCTCAGCACTCGGCGTCATCGGCATTTGTCAATACATAGACCACGGACCGGGTTCTGGTAATGTCATAATGGCAAGCAAAATCGCTGAGATTGACCCTGCGGTGTATTTTGTAAATTATCAGCTTCCAACAACCATACCCATCATCATCGCTGTGGCTTTTGCGATTTATTTTTCAAACAAATTCTTTGACAAAAAAGAAGGCTTTGTTTTTGACAAAGAAAGCGTTGAAAAAGAACTAGCCGCTAACAACGGCAAAGAGGGCGAGCTTAAAAAGCCCCCAAAAATTTACGCTATTTTGCCCGTGCTACCTTTAATCATCATCTTGGGCTTTTCGCCCGTGCTTGATAGCGTTTTGGTTTCACTTGGCATTTACACGCCTGAGGAGATGAAAGAAGCAGCTAAAACAGCCATTCGCTCAAATGTGCCTGTGGCTATGTTTATCTCCACCTTTGTGGCGATTGCCTTTGAGATGATACGCTACAAAAGCGTGGTAGAAACGCTGAATTCTATAATGATATTTTTCAAGGGAATGGGGCATTTGTTTGTCATCACCGTTTCGCTCATTATCTGCGGACAAGTGTTCGCACAAGGGCTTTTAAGCGTTGGCTTTGTCGATACTCTTGTAGAATTTGCAAAAGATGCGGGCTTTGGAGTGCTTGCCATCATCATCGCTGTTTCTATACTGCTTGCTGTATGCGCCTTTTTGATGGGTTCTGGCAATGCGGCATTTTTCAGCTTTGCCCCGCTTATCCCAAACATAGCTAAATCCTTTGGTGTAGAAACCATTACGATGATAGCACCGATTCAAATAATGACAGGCTTTGGGCGTTGTGTAAGCCCGATAGCCCCAGCGATTTTGGCTATTTCAACAATGGCAAAGGTAAATCCTTTGCAAGTTGTAAAACGCACCGCCATTCCTATGCTTGTGGCGGCTATCACAAACATAGTGATGACTTATTTTTATCTATAAAGGAGCTAAAATGAAAGCAAAAACAACACTTATTCACTCAGGCAGAGGCGATGAAAATTTGCCCGCTCGTCCCGTCAATCCGCCCGTAATGCGTGCTTCAACCGTGCTTTTTAAAAATCAAGAAGCGTGGGTAAAGACAAAAGAACTTCGCAAAACGCAAAGGGTTTTAAGCTATGGAGCGCGTGGCACGACAACGAATTTTGAGCTTGAAAAGCTCGTTTGTGCTATTGAGGGCGGACACCGCGCCCAGCTCTTTCCCACAGGGCTTGCCGCACTTGCTATGGTGCTTTTAAATTATGCGAGCAAAGATGCGCATTTTTTAATTACCGATGCCATTTATGGACCTGTGCGAACGATTGTGGATTTGTTTTTACACAAAATGGGCGTTGAAGTGGATTTTTTAAAGGCTGATGGCAGCGACATTGAAAGCAAAATCAAACCAAACACCAAGCTTGTTTTGTGTGAGTCGCCAGGGTCGATACTTTATGAAATCATCGATTTGCCAAAGCTTTGCAAAATCGCCCACGCTCACAATGTCCCTGTGGCGATTGATAACACTTATTCAAGCGGCTACTTGCTAAACCCCTTAAATTTAGGCGTTGATATTTCTGTCATCGCGGCGACAAAGTATTTAAGCGGGCATAGCGATTTGACTATGGGCATCGTTGTCATCAACGAAAAAGAGTGGAAAAATTTCGACAAACTCCCAGAAGCACTCGGCTTTACCGCAAGCCCTGATGATGCTTATCTTGTTTTGCGCGGTATGAGAACGCTTGACATTCGTTTGAAAGCCCACGAGGCAAGCACGGACAAGGTGGCTGAATTTTTTGCTAGCCAAAAGCTTGTGAAAACGATATTTTATCCAAAACTCAAAACTCACCCCAACCACGAAATTTTCGTGCGCGATTTTAAGGGCGCAAACGGAATGATTACCATTGAATTTAACGATGAGGTAAGCAACGATGAAGCCCTTAAATTCGTGGATAATCTCAAACTTTTCAGCATAGGCGCAAGCTGGGGCGGGTATGAGAGCCTAGCCACAGTTACCGTGCCGCCTCGAACTGCTGTTGATTTGAGTAAAAGCGGGGTTTTCGTGCGCTTTCACATAGGGCTTGAAGACATTGATGATTTGCTTGATGATTTAAAACAAGCCTTTGCTAAAATCAAAACAAAGGGTGCAAAATGACAGGTGTGAGCGTATTTGATATGAGACTTTTGGGCGATTGCTGGTCTTCGCCCAAAATGAAAGCCGTTTTTTGTGAGCAAAACCGCATACAAAAATGGCTTGATGCTGAGGCTGCACTCGCCAAAGCGCAAGCAAAACTCGGTATTATCCCCCAAGAAGCAGCCGATGAGATAAGTAAAAAAGCGCGTTATGAGTGTATGGATATGGACTTTATCTATGCTGAATTTAAAAAAACCAAACACCCGCTCGTGCCGACAGTGCGCGGGCTTGAAAAGGCTTGTGATGGCGGTTGGGGCGAATTCGTGCATTTTGGCGTAACCACGCAAGACATTATCGACACGGGGCTTGTTTTGCAATGCAAAGAGGGAATGAGCGTGATAAAAGAGACTTTAAAAGACATAGCCAAAGCCTTGTTAAAGCTTGCAAAAGAGCATAAAAACACGGCGATGATGGGGCGCACGCTTTCTTTGCAAGCCCTGCCTATAACTTTTGGGCATAAGGTTGCTATTTGGCTCAGTGAGCTAAACAGGCACTTTGAGCGCATTTTGGAGCTAGAAAAACGCCTTTATGTCGGCTCTATCGTTGGAGCTGTGGGGACAAAGGCAAGTTTGAGCGATAAATGCAACGAGGTTGAAAAACTCACCTTGCAAAACCTAAATTTAGCCGTGCCAGACATTTCGTGGCAGCCCGCAAGAGACAGATTTATCGAGCTTGGCTTTGTGCTTGGCAACATAAATGCAACCTTTAACAAAATCGCTCATCAAATTTTAATCCTAGCGCACAACGAAATAGACGAGCTTGCCGAGCCTTTTGGCAAGGGACAAGTAGGAAGCTCAACTATGCCACACAAAAGAAATCCAGCCGTAAGCGAAAACGCCGTAACGGTAAGCAACGCTTTTAAGGCAAATTTAGCTATTTTAAGCGATATAGAACGCCACGAACACGAGCGAGACGGACAGGTGTGGAAAATGGAGTGGAAACTCTTGCCCGAAATGTTTTTAATGCTCTCCATTGTGCTTGAAAACACGCTTTTTGTGTTAAGCGGGCTTGAAGTGAAAAAAGACAAAATGCGGGCAAATTTAGACACTTTGGGCGGTTTTGTTTTAGCTGAACGCATAATGTTTGCGTTAAGCGAGCGTTATGGCAAGCAACACGCCCACGAAATCGTCTATGAAGCGGCGATGAAAGGCATTGAAAGCCACAAAACTTTCAAGCAAGTTTTGTTAGGCGACAAAAGAGTGAGCGAAGTGCTTGATGAAAAGGCGTTAGATAGCTTGCTTGATGCAAGCACCTATGTGGGCTATGCGCCAAAACTTGTCGATGAATTTTTGGATAAAATCAAAAATTCAGCCCTTTTAAGCTAGGAAAAGCCGTGTTTTACAGCCAAATTCTAGCTCGTTTTATCGTGGGCGTAAATTTTTCACAGCTGAGCGCAAGCCTTAAACAAAGGGCAAAAGAGCTTATGCTTGACAGCTTTGGCACGGCACTTGCAGCGCACAAAGAACAAAGCGTGCAAAATGCTATGAACGCCTTTAAAACTCTAAACAGCTCAAAGGGCAAATGCGAGCTTTGGGGGCAGGACGCAAAAATGAGCGCTGAATTTGCCGCTATGTTTAATGGCGTAAGCGCGCACGCTTTGGACTTTGATGACACGCACACGGAGGCGATTTTGCACGCGAGTGCGATTTTAACCCCGCTTTGTTTGAGTTGGGGTTTTAGCGTGTGTAAGGACGGCGAAAAGGTGCTGAAAGCCTTTATCTTGGGCTGGGAAATCGGCGCAAGAATCGGAGTTGCCAGCAAAGGCAGCTTTCACAAAAGAGGCTTTCACACCACAGCCATTTGCGGACACTTTGCTAGCGTAGTGGCGGCGGGAGTTTTGCTTGATTTAAACGAAGAAGAATTCATCAACGCACTAGGGCTTGCGGGCAGTTTTGCCAGCGGGGTTAATGAATTTTTGTCAAACGGCTCAAATTCAAAGGTTTTACACATAGCAAACGCCATCAAAAACGGCATTTTGGTAGCAAATTTAGCGAAAAACAAACTCACAGGACCGCAGAGCATTTTTGAGGGGCGCGACAACATTTTTCGCACCTTTGGGTGTGAAGAGTTGTGCGACAAAAGCGAGCTTGACAAGGGTTTGGGCGAGTTTTGGCAGCTGATGCAAGTGAGCATCAAGCCTTATCCTTGCTGTCATTTTGCGCACGGGCTTATCGAGTGTGCGCTAGCACTTCGCAACGATGGGCTAAAAGCGGAGCAAATCGAGCATATACAATGCTTTGTCGATGAAGTGCCTATCTCTTTCATCTGCGACCCCATAAAGGCTAAATACAGCCCGCAAAGTGCTTATGAAGCTAAATTTTCAGCCCCATTTTTGATGGCACTAGCCTTTACGGACGGCGTTGTAAATTTGCATTCTTATGAGAATTTAAAGCGAGATGAAGTGCTTGAATTTGGGCGTAAAATAAGCTATGAAAAACGCCAAAACAAAGGCTTTCCAAAGTATTTTCCCGGACACATAAAAGCGACTTTAACAAACAAACAAAGCATTTTCAAGGACATAGACATAAACAAAGGCAACCCCGACAAGCCTTTGAGCCTAGTAGAGCTAAAACGCAAATTTTTTGACAACGCAAAAATGGCACTTGATGAGAAATCAGCTCAACGCTATCTCGACAAGATAATGAATTTAGAAAGCCAAAGCGAATTTTAGCCCAAATTTAGCTCAAATGTGCTCGCACTATGGGCGAATCCACCCTTAAATCCACGCTTATGGGCTTGTTTTGACGAGTGCTGAGAAAATCAAGCGTTTCTTTGAGTCTTGCTAAAAGCGCGACACAAGCGCTAAATGCTATGCCCTCAATCCCCAAACCACCGCAAAGATAGATGAGCGGAAAGCGCATAGCCTTGCTTATATCGAGCTTTGCACTCTCATCGCTTAATGAGAGCTTTATGTCAAAGGGGCTAGCGTGTTTGAATTTATAGCTAGCGGCGCACTCAAAGAACTCTTGCACGCTTTTTAGCCGCTCACCCCTTGCCAGCACGAAGATATACTCAAAAAATTTGCTTATATCGCCGCTAGGACTTGAATTCTCATCATAATTTTGCTCGATAAAGGCGAAATTATGGGGAAATTTGTCTTTGTAATTTTGCACTAACGCCGCTCCGAGCTTGTTTTTAGCTAAATTTTGCAGCACGAGCTTTGCGTTACTCTCAAATTCAAAGGCTAAAAAATCGCAAAGCTCGCCGTTGTGGCTATACAGCACGCCTAGCTTTTCGCCAAAGCTCAAAAATACGCCGTTTTCATCTAAACCCTCACTCATCGCAAAGGGCAAAAGCCCCTTTGTGTCGGCATTTGCACTAGATTTATCCTTGCTTAAAGCCCTCAAAGAAAAGTCCTCATAAGCGTTTGCGTTGTTCATCGGCACTTCATAAAAGCCAAATTCGTCCCAAAAATTCGGCTCGCAGCAGGCGATACAGCCGTGCCCAGCTTGGATAGACCACGAAGTTTTAGCGTTGAATTTAGTTTTAGGGCAGTTGCTGTAAGCGTAAGGTCCCTTGCAGCCTACCTTAAACAAGCACGCGCCATCTTTTGCCAGCGCGTCATCAAAGCACTCAGCAAAAACCCCGCTTTCAAATTTAGCCTTTCTTTCGCACATATCGTGCAAACACTTGCCATAAGCCCATTTGGGGCGGTTTTTCTCGTCTAAATTCGGGGTAGTTTGAAAGAGCGCGAAAAAGCACAAATTCACCACGATATTTGTGTCGCTTGGCGGGCAGCCGGGCACTTGCACCACCTTTTGCGCCAGCACTTCGCCGATACCGCAGCTTTGCGTTGGGTTTGGGCGGGCAGCCTGAATGCCTCCATAACAGCTACAAGTGCCGATGGCAAAGACGGCTTTTGCCCTTTTTGCCGCGCTTTGCAGCAGCTCAAAGCCGCTCGTGCCTTTGCCGCCTATGGTAAGATAATGCGTTTCGATAGCCGCCACACCGCCCTCCACAGCAAGTATAAACTCATCATCGCTTGCTAAAAGGCGCTCCAAGCTCTCCTCAGCCTGCCAGCCATCCGCTATCATAAGGGTTTCGTGGTATTCAAGTGAGATGAAATCAAAGAGCAAATGCGCTAAATTCGGGGCTGCGGTGCGCAAAAAACTCTCGCTGCACCCCGTGCATTCGGCTAAATGCAGCCACACAACCTTTGTGCGCGGTGCCAGCTCAAAAACCTGCTGCGCTAGCGGAGCAAAATCGCTTGGCAAAGCAAGAGTTTTCAGCAAAAACTCAACACTTTCGTTGTCTATGTCCTTTGGCTCGGTGTTTGCGCTACTTTTAAGGGCGTCAAGCCTTTGTTCAAGCAAGGCTTTTAGCTCATCATTGCTTAAATCAGCCATTTGCTGTCCTTTCGGGCGAATTTAAAGCGATTATAGCACATTTACACTTAAAGTTTGCTTTGAATTTGGGCTTTGTTTGGTAAATTTAAGCAAATTTTGAGCGAAATTCAAAATGCGCTTTTTTAAGCTGACTCGTTAAAGTGCTTTGATTTGACACTTTGTTTGTCGTTGAGTGTAAATTTTAAAGAAATTTGCGGGCAAATCACAAGCAAAAATAGCCCTTAAATTTGAAAAAGTGATGATGGGCTAAAAAAGATGAATTTAAGCGTATTTGCGATGATGATTTAAAGAATTTTAAGCCCACAAATCAACGCTTTTTAGCGAAAATGTCAAAAAATTAAGATTTTGTTTATGGTGGAAGCGAGGGGTGTCGAACCCCTGTCCAAAAATAGTCCGTCATAGGCATCTACATACTTAGCAAGAATGAAAACTTCACCGCACAAGGCTCATTCTCCAAAGCCAGCTTGCACGGCTGAGACTAAAATTCGCTCAAACGCTCGTCAAACGCCTAAACTACACTATCAAAAGGTTACTCGCACGCCAAGCTAGATAGTATCGCCCAGCAGCAAGGCTCGACCGCTACGCGATTTTAGCGTAAGCAGGAGCGAATTTCGCGTTGTTTGCGTTTAAATTTTGTCGGACTTTTAACGCTTTGTCCAAAGCGGTATGCCACCTAAGCCACTCTACTCCTGTCGAAGCCAAGTCGCTCCCAAATGTGAGTGTGATTATAGCACAAATTTCGCACAAAAATAGTAAATGAAAAGAATTTTTTGCGAAATTTTGAAATTTTTGTGAATTTTTATTATGGATTTTTATGAATTTTTTATAAATTTCCGCCGTGTTTTTTTTAAATTTAGCCTTGAAAATGCGACAAATTTGACTCTGCTTTCTCAAATTTATTTTGTAAGCGTTTTAAGTTTTATTTACAGCGTGCAGTATTGAAAGAGTTTTGAAACTTTGTTTTTGCTGAATTTAAGTTTAAATTTAGCAATTTAGCTAAATTTTTTAAAAGAAATTTTTTAAATGTTTAAATTTATAGAAACCTTGCCAAAGACTCAGTATGAGAGCGTTTAAAAATTTATTTAAATTTAATGCTACTTTTTATGACTTGCTATGCTGATTTATCAGCTTATAATGACAGCGGATAAGCAAGGCTTGCAAAAAATTTACCTAAAATAACAAACAAAAGCCGTGCTTGCAATCAAAGTTGATTAAAATTTCACACTCAAAGCAAGGCTTTTGAGTAAAAATTCAACCAAATTTTGGCAAATTTTAGATTAAGCATTTTGCGTTGGAGGCGTTTTGTCAAAAGACATTTGCGTTTGTGTCGGTTAATTTGCGCCCAAAAATTCAAGCGCAAGCGCTGCTTCGCCTTGCATTAGGGCGTTTAGGTTTTGTGTGTCCCAGCAAAAATTCGGGCTGTGGTGCAAGGCGGGGCTTTTCAAGTCCTTTGAAATGCCTACAAACACATACGCGCCCTTTCGCGCCCTTGCTAAAAAGGCAAAGTCCTCAGCGCCCATATCAGCGGTGGCTTCTTTGATGACATTTTTATCGCCCAAAACCTTAGCAAAAGCCCTTTGTGCCAGCGCGCTCATCGCCTTGTCGTTGATGAGTGGCGGATACTCACGGGTGTATTGCAGTTTAAATTTGCCGTTAAACTCGCTCGCTACGGCTTTGGCGATTTGCTCTATGCCTTTTTGTAGGATTTTTTGCGTTTTGTCGTTAAGAAAGCGCACCGTGCCTTTGAGCGTGGCATTTTGGGGGATTATGTTGTAAGTCGTGCCAGCATTTATCGCCCCTATCGTTACTACGCCCGCATCCACAGGTTTCAAACGCCGTGAAACTAGCGTTTGAGCGTCAGTGATGAATTTCGCCGCCATTACCACAGGGTCGATTGCCGTGTGCGGGTGCGCTCCGTGTCCGCCTTTGCCGATGAATTCCAAATCAAAACTATCCACGCCAGCCATCACAGCACCGCTTGAAATTTGCGCCTTGTTTTCTTGCACGCTGCCCCAAAGATGAAAGCCAAAAATCGCATCAACGCGTGGATTTTCCAGCACGCCAGCCCTTATCATCGGCTCAGCACCGCCGTAGTTTTCCTCAGCAGGCTGAAACATAAATTTCACCACACCGCTAAATTCGCTTTTCAGCTCGTTTAAAATGAGCGCCGCGCCTACCAAAGCGGCTGTGTGTCCATCGTGTCCGCAAGCGTGCATTTTGCCAGCTACCTTTGAAGCATAGCTAACGCCGCTTTTTTCATCGACGGGCAAGGCGTCCATATCGGCTCTTAAAAGCACGCATTTTTGGGCATTTGAGCCTTTTTTTGTGCCTACTATTTGCGCGACAACGCCCGTTTTAGCCACGCCACTTTGAAAAGAAATGCCCGCTTTTTGCAAAATCTCACACACTTTTTTAGCGGTGTTAAATTCCTCAAAGCTCAGTTCAGGCTCGGCGTGGATTTGCTCTCGCAAGGCGCGAATTTGCGGGTAAAATTTCGCGCTTAGTGCCTTAATGCGTTCTATCATTTTTTGTGCTTGTCAAGCTTTTTGAAGCTTTCATCGCCCTTGTTTAGGCTGATTTCCATTCTTTTGATTTCCTCAAAGCCGTCTCTTACAAGGTCTGCATCGGGTTTTTTGATGTCCTTGCCCTTGTCTGTGTAATTTACGCTTTGCAAGATATAGCGCATTAAATTCAGCCTTGCTTTTTTCTTTTTGTCCGAGCTGATAATCGTCCAAGGGCATTTTGGCGTGTTTGAAGCAAGCAGCATTGAGTATTTTGCCACAGTGTATTTGTCCCAAAGCTCTTGGCTTTTTGCATCCACAGGGGAGAGCTTGTATTGCTTTAACGGGTCGTTGCGGCGACTTTCAAAGCGCCTTTTTTGCTCGTCTTTTGACACAGAAAAGTAGAATTTAAAAAAGAGTATGCCGCTATCCACTAGCATTTCCTCAAAGCTAGGCACTTCGCGCAAAAAGTGCTTGTGCTGTTCGGGCGTGCAAAAGCCCATCACAGGCTCGACACCGCCGCGGTTATACCACGAGCGGTCAAAAATCACGATTTCGCCCGCTGCTGGCAAGTGCGAAATGTAGCGTTGAAAATACCACTGCGTTTTTTCCACATCGCTTGGCTTTTCAAGGGCTACCACACGGCAACCGCGTGGGTTTAGGTGCATCGTAAGCCGCTTTATCGAGCCGCCTTTGCCCGCCGCATCGCGCCCCTCAGTTAAAATCAGCACTTTAAGCCCCTTTTCCTTGACATAGTTTTGGAATTTCAAAAGCTCAATTTGCAATTCAATCAGCTCTTTTTCGTATTCAAGCACGCTTTTTTTGACTTTGATTTTGACATATTTTTTGGGTTCGCCGTCTTTCTTTTCGGGCTTGTCGCCGTCTTTTTTCTTTTGCTTTTGACTCAGCTTTAAAAGCCCCTCTTCATTTTCGTCCATAAATTCGGCTTCAAGTGTCTTCAAGCTAAATTTTTCAGCCTCTTTTGCCTTGTAATCGCTCTTGTTTTCGCTCATCGCTCGTCCTTTTGAAAAAATTTCCGTAAGTTTAGCATATTTCATTATAATTTACACTAAATTTAAAGGAATTTTATGAAAGTTTTTTTTACCTTGCTTTGTTTTGTAACGCTTGTTTTTGCTAGCGTGCTGACACCACAACAAGCCTTTAAACTCACGCAAAATGCCGACACACAGGGCGTTTTCGTGCGTATAGAGCTGGCAAATGGGATTTTTCTCTACAAAAATCGCTTGAAAGTGCTTTTAAACGGCGATGACATAACGGCTTATTTAAATTTGCCAAATTTTGTCGTAAAGGACAAAGAAGAAGTCTTTTACAGGGCTTTGCAGCTTGATTTGCCACGCCTTTTGCTTGAAAATGCAAAAATAAAGCAAGCAAAACTTGAAATTTTTTATCAAGGTTGCGCAGACAGCGGCTTTTGCTACCGCCCGATGAGCGCAAACTTTGAAATCACAGCGCAAGAAAATGACAAAAACAACACCTTTACCATCGCTCCGCTTTCGCAAAAAAGCTCAAATTCAAACGAATTTACGCGTTATTTGCAAGAAAAAAATGTCGCGCTCATCTTAGTCATTTTCTTTGCTTATGGGCTTTTGCTCTCTCTTACACCTTGCACCTTGCCGATGATACCGATACTTTCATCGCTCATTTTAGCGCAAAGTATCGCAAAAAGCGACACAAAAGCTGAAAGAAATTCAGCTAAAAATGTGAATTCTCACTCAAATTCTCACTTAAATTCAGGCGAAAATTTAAGTGAGAATTCAGCAAAAAGCGTAAATTTAAACAAAAATTCAAGTCCAAATTTAACCAAAAGTTTGAATTTCAGCGAAAATTCAAGTAAAAGCACAAATTTAGCCCAAAATATCAGCAAAAAACGCGCCTTGTGGCTTTCTTTCGTCTATGTCTTTTTTATGAGCCTTGCTTACGCGCTGGCTGGGCTTATCACGGCAAGTCTTGGGGCTAGCGTGCAAGGGCTTTTGCAAAAGCCTGCTGTGCTGGCGGTGTTTGCGCTCATTCTCGTGCTTTTGGCTCTTGCTTGCTTTGGGGTTTTTAGCCTTTCTTTGCCCGCGCGCTTGCAAAAATTCAACCCCGCGAAAAATTCAAAAGGCGTTTTGGGCGTTGCTTTGATGGGCTTTTTGTCGGCTTTCATCATAGGTCCTTGCGTTGTCGCGCCACTTGCTGCGGCTTTGCTTTATATCGCCACGAGCGGGGATTTGGTGCTTGGGGCTTTGGCTTTGTTTGTGCTGAGCTTTGGTATGGGCGTGCCTTTGCTTTTCGTGGGCGTGGGGCTTAGTTTCATCAAGGCTGGGGCTTGGACGCAAAGGGTAAATGTCTTTTTTGGCTTTGTAATGCTTGCTATGGCGGTGTGGGTGCTGTCTCGCTTCGCTCCAAGTAGCTATATTTTGGTAGCTTATGGCGTTTTGGGTGTGTTTTTCGCAAGTTTTATGGGGCTTTGGGGCAGTGCGCAAAATGGCTTTGATAAGGCTAAAAAAGCACTTTTAACGCTTGTTTTAGCTTACAGCCTTGTGCTTTTTTTAGGCGGGCTTTTTGGGGGCAAGGACTTTTTAAATCCTTTGAATTTAAGCGTAAATTCACAAAATTTTACGCCAACTTCGCGCCTAAATTTTGAGTATCTTACGAGCTTAAACGCCGTAAATAAGGCTCTTAAAGACAATGAAAAAGTTTTGCTTGATTTTACTGCTTCGTGGTGCGAAAACTGCAAACTTTTAGACACGCAAACTTTCAGCGATGAGCGCGTGCAAGAGCGTTTGAAAGGCTATAAACTCGTCAAAATCGACATTAGCGAAAATGACAGCGCACAAACACAAATGATGAAAGAATTTGGTGTTTTTGCTCCGCCCGTGCTGATTTTTTACGAAAAAGGTGCTGAAATTTCAAGGTTTGAAGGCTTTGTAAGCGCAAATGAATTCCTAGCAAAAATGCCTTGATTTGAGCAAAAATTCGGCAATTTTACACATTTGCGCTTTAAATTCGCGCCTTGCGGGCAAAAGCCTTGCTTTTAAAAGCAAGGCTTACTCGCTTAGCCCATTACGCCGTCTGTTGCGCTCCATTGCGTAAGGCTGTTTTCTTTGGCTTGCACGCAAAGGTAGCGTAGTTTGCTCGTAGCTGATATCTTTCTCATCACGCTTGGAGCGACTCGCACCGCGTCATTTGCCTTTACTGCAAGCTTTTCGCCATCTAGCTCGATAGCGCCATCACCTTCTAAAAAGAGATAAAGCTCTTCATTTTGCTGATGAGCGTGGTAAAATGGCACCTCCGCACCAGCTGGCAGCTCATTGAGCGAGACTTCACAGCTTGTTAAACCAAGCTTTTCCTTTAACTCCACTCTCGCTTCGTTTGCGAGTGAAATTTTACTGAATTTTGACATTGTGTATCCTTTGTAAAAGTTTAAATTTTAGCACTTTGTGCTACTTTGTTGAAAACTTGCGACATTTAATGCAAGTTTAAACCGCTTAAAGCCCTATCACGCCCACGCGCACCTTGTTGAGCTTTGAATTTTGCGCTATGTCAAGCATCGCGCTCGCATAATCAGCGTAGCTTACCTTGCTTTCGCCCTTTGCGTTCGTCTCAAACTCTTCGCCGATGATTTTGTATTTGCCCGTTTTGGGCGCATCGGCTACAAATTCAGCCGCAGGGCAGACATATACCCAATTCAGCGCATTTTGCGAACGCAAAAGCTCCAAAAGCTCGGCGTGAGCGTTTGCCACGCCCTTGTAAGCGTCTGGAAAGCTCGGCGTGTCCATTAGTCTTGTCGTGTGGCTTTTGTCTATATACAAGCCGCCAGCACCGCCCACGACTAAAAAGCGCGCCTTGTTGCCCGCTAAAATGCCCGCTAAATGCGCGCCTTGCTTTTTGAAAAGGCTAAAATCCTCCCACTCACCAAAGGCATTGATGATGACATCAAAGCCCTGCAAATCAGCACTTGAAAGCGCAAAAATGTCCTTTTGCACCACACTTGCGCCTTTTTGCGCCAAATCCTTCGCTTTTTCAGCGTTTCGCACGAAAGCACTTACGCTGTATCCGCGATTTAAGGCTTCCTCAGTGATGAGTCTGCCCGCCCTGCCGCTTGCGGCTAAAACTGCGATTTTCATTTTCGCTCCTTTTTGTGAAATTTTTCCAAAGCTTGAAACTACGCCCAAGCTCAACGCTGCCGAAACAAACAATGATTTTTTAAGAAATGCTCTTCTTTTCATCGTCCGTCCTTTCTTTTTAATTTCAAATCGATTTGTTGAGCGAAATTTAACACACTAGCATAACTTTGTCAAGTAAGCACTTTTTTATTATATAGTTATCTTTTAGAAACTATTGTGAAAAAATAAGCCTTTAAAGGCTTTAAAATTTTTGTAAATTTTTTAAAATTTTTTGAATTTTGACTTGAATTTTGAAAAAAATTTGCTATAATTTTGGCAAATTTTTTAAATTTAAAGGACAAAAATGAAAAAGTATTTCTCCCCTTGCCCCATAGAAACGGCACTCAACCTCATCGGCAACAAGTGGAAATTTCTCATCATACGCGATTTGCTTAAAGACACAAGGCGTTTTGGCGAGCTGAAAAAGTCCATTTCAGCCACCAAAAACCAAGACATTTCTCAAAAGGTGCTGACGCAAAATTTACGCGAGCTTGAAGAAGCAAGGCTTGTAAAACGCAAGGTTTTTGCCGAAGTCCCGCCCAAAGTGCAATACTCTTTAACCCCGCTAGGACAGAGCCTTGAAAGCGTTTTTGACAGCCTTGCTTTGTGGGGCGAAAACTACAAAAATATGGCGTGAATTTCACTTGTATTTAAGCCTTTGCGGTAAGAGTTTGAAAATTTTTGGGTAGGATTTGAATTTTTGCTAAATCGTGCTGAATTTGTGCTAAAATTTAGGCTTAAATTTGCAAATTTAAGGAAAATTATGTTGAAAAAAATGCTTTTTATGCTTTTGTTTTGTGGGTTTTGCGTGGATTTTGCTTTGGCAAAGGCTGCTGAAAACAACGCTAGCAGTCAAAGCACTTTGCTTGAATTTGAGCGCAAAACAAAGCATTTGAGTGCTAAAAGCACGAGCGCAAAGGCTCGCAAAAGTGAGCGCGTAAAAATCCCTACGCATTAAACGCCTTGTTATGAAATTTGTGCTAGAATTTGGGCTTTAAAAGCGAAAAATTTAAAAGCAAAGCTTAAATTTTAAGGAACGAAAATTGCTTTTATGGCTTGTAAAAAAAGCCTAAATTTTGAAACAAAAGGGACAAAAATGCAAAGACTTCGTATCGCGGTGCAAAAATCAGGGCGTTTGAGTAAGGACTGTGCGGACTTGCTGAAAGATTGCGGCGTGAAAATGCACATCCACGAGCAAAGCCTCATCGCCTTTGCCACGAATTTGCCTATTGATTTGTTGCGCGTAAGAGATGATGATATACCAGGTCTTGTTTTTGACGGCGTGGTTGATTTGGGGATTATCGGCGAAAATGTCCTTGAAGAAAACGCGCTTGAACGCAAGGAACTTGGCGAAAAGGCTGAATTTAGCCTGCTTAAAAAGCTTGACTTTGGCGGCTGTCGTTTGAGCCTTGCGCTTGACGGAGATGCTGATTATAAGGGGCTTGATGACTTTCGTGGGCTACGCATAGCCACTTCTTATCCGCAACTTTTAAGGCGTTTTATGAGCCAACAGGGCATTGAATACAAGCACTGCACGCTTACAGGCTCGGTTGAAGTGGCGGTTCGAGCGGGGCTAGCCGATGCGATATGTGATTTAGTATCGAGCGGAGCAACCTTGCAAGCAAACGGGCTTAAAGAAGTCGCCACGATTTACGAGTCCAAAGCCTGCTTGATACAGCGAAAGGGCGAGTTTGCAAAGGAGCTTGAAGAGCTTACTACTAGGCTTTTGCTACGCATTGATGGGCTTATGCAGGCAAGAGAGAGCAAATACATAATGCTGCACGCCCCAAAAAATAGGCTTGAAAAGATAAAGGCTTTGTTGCCCGGTATGGAAAAACCGACTATCTTGCCGCTTGCAAATGATGAAAATAAGGTGGCTTTGCATATGGTGAGTAAAGAAACGCTATTTTGGGAGACTATGGAGGCTTTGAAAGCACAAGGCGCAAGCTCTATACTCGTGTTGCCCATAGAAAAAATGTTAAAATAATTCGCTTTTTTAAAAAAACTTTAAATTTTTAAATTTAACTTATAAAATTTTTAAAAAGTAAGTCGATGTTTGCCTTGTAGTTTTTAGTAAAGGGGCAAAATGCAAATTTCAAGCGGCTTTACGCCTTTTTTTGTCAAAGCGCATTTAAAATTAAAAGAAGAAAATCAAAAAGAGCAAGAAAAAGCAAATTCATCACTTGAAAATTCGGCTCAAAAAACAAATGAGCTAACGAAAAATTCGCAAGAGAGCAAGGATTTAAATAAAACAGAAAATTCACAAAAAAGTGATGGTTCAAGCGAAGATGGAATGCTGTCGGCACTTTACAAGCGTTTGCAACAAATTTATCAGCAACTTGACAAGCTTCAAGCCCAACTTGAAAGCCAAGATGATATAAGTGCGAGAAATTCGATATTAACGCAGATTATGCAGCTTAATGGCGAGGCGCAAGAAATCAACAAACAAATTCAAAAAGTTCTCGAAAAGTTATTTAAAAGTCTCCAAAAAAGTGCTTGATTTTACTCTTAATGCCTTGTCATAACCGATGACAAAGCCTAAAATTTGCTTTTTAAAAAGATTTTGTTGTATTCATTAAAAGGTTTTTGCTGATGAGTAAAAAACGAAAATTTTTAAGAAAATTATGCTAAAATTTATGCCAAAAAGGACTTAAAATGCAGATTTTACACTATGAGAGATTAAATAAAGCGCAAAGAGAGCAGGCTTTGCAGCGTCCAGCGATAAATTTAGGGGAGCAAACCTCGCAAGTGGTGGCAAGTATCATCAAAGAAGTGCGTGAATTTGGCGATAAAGCTTTAATCGAACAAGCCTTGAAATTTGACAAAGCCCAAATTTCAAGCGTTAGAGTAAGCAAAGATGAAATCAAAAACGCAAAAATAGACAAAGCCTTACAAAAAGCCATAAAAACAGCCTATAAAAACATAAAAAAATTCCACGAAGCTCAAATTTTCAAGGGCATTGACATAGAAACGATGAGCGGAGTGCGTTGTGAGCTGGTTTCTCGCCCCATTGAAAAGGTAGGGCTTTATATACCCGGGGGGCTTGCGCCGCTTTTTTCTACGGCTTTAATGCTGTGTATCCCCGCTAAAATCGCAGCTTGCAAAAAGATAGTTTTAGCAAGTCCCGCTAAAATCAACAACGCCATACTTTTTGTAGCCAAGTTGTGCGGTGTTGATGAGGTGTATCAAATGGGCGGAGCGGGCGCGATAGCCGCACTTGCTTATGGCACGCAAAGTGTTTGCAAGGTGGATAAGATTTTTGGACCGGGAAATGCCTTTGTAACGGAGGCTAAAAGGCAGGTAAGTGCTGATATAAAGGGCGCTGCGATTGATATGCAAGCAGGACCAAGCGAGGTTTTAATCATCGCTGAAAAGGGCGCAAATGCTGAATTTATCGCGCTTGATTTGCTTTCACAAGCAGAACACGGAGCGGACTCGCAGGTGATTTTGCTTTGCACTGATGAAAATTTAGCCCTTCGCGTAAGCAAACAGGTGCAAAAAGAGCTTGAAAACTTGCCTCGCAAGGAAATCGCTCAAAAGGCAATAGCAAATTCACGCATTATCATCGCTAAAAATTTGGCTCAGTGTGTGGAAATTTCAAACGAATACGCGCCTGAACACTTGATAATCCAAACAGCAAAGCCAAGAGAGCTTTTAAAGCACATAAACAACGCTGGTTCGGTGTTTTTGGGAGCTTTTTCGCCCGAATCAATGGGGGATTATGCAAGCGGGACAAACCACGTTTTGCCTACTTATGGGCTGACAAGGGCGCATTCAAGTTTGAATTTGAGCGATTTTTGCAAGAAAATGACCGTGCAAGAGTTGAGTAAAAAGGGCTTTAAAAAGCTTGCTCCAAGTGTTGAAATTTTGGCTGAAAATGAAAGGCTTGATGCGCACAAAAAGGCTGCAAGCGTGCGTTTGAAGACACTTAAAGAAAAAGAGTAAAAAATGTGTAAAGAGTTATTAAATTTTTGCTATAATGAAACACTTAAATTTGCGTTTTAAGGACACTCAATGCAAGATATGAACGAACTTTTAGTCCAAAGCATAGACACTTTGCCGCCTTTGCCAAAGACGGTGTGCGATTTGCAAGCCTATATAGACAGCGCTGGGGCAAATGTAGAGATAGACAAAGTCGCCCAAATCATCTCTGGCGACCCGCTCGTTACGGCTAAACTTTTGCAGCTAGCGAACTCACCTTTTTATGGCTTTTCGCGCGAAATCACCACGATACAACAAGTCATCAACCTTTTAGGCGTGGGCAACATAAGAAACATAGTCATCGCAGACTCCATAAAGACGGACTCTAAGGTTGATATGTCGCCTTACAATCTCGACACCAACGAGTTTTTGCGGAAGTGCAACGAAGAAACGCGCTTTATCTCCGAGTGGCTTTTAGAAGAGGACAGGAAGCTTTCCTATCTGCTCGTGCCTTGCGCTATGCTGCTGCGTTTTGGAATGATAGTTTTTTCAAATTTTTTGATACAGCAAAAACAAAACGCTGAGTTTTTAAACGCCTTAAAAGCCAGCAAATTTGAAGACATTAGCTCAGCCGAAGAGCAGTTTTTGGGGGTTGATCATATCTCGTTTTTGGGCTTTTTGTTTCATCGCTGGAATTTTGATGAAAATTTAGTCGAAAGCGTTTGTTTTGTGAATTCTCCGCACGCTGCTGGGGACAATGTCAAAAAGAACGCCTATGCTTTGGCGATTACCAACAACATTTTCGCTCCATACAACGGCGGCTCGAAGTTTCGCGTGAATTCAGCACTTGCCCTTATCAAAGAAGCAAACGGACAGGGCATTGTCTTTGATGAAAACAATTTCAAAGCCAAGCTGCCCGACTTTGCCAAGAAAAATTTGCCCTAAATTCGTGGCAAGCGATGCTGAAAATCACCCTGCCGCCGAATGCTTTTTTAGATGATTATGTGCTAAATGCCGAGTTTCACAAGTTTGCGGGCATTTCTAAAAACGCTTATAAATTTTGGAAAAACGCCCTTGCGGCAAATTATGGCGGCACGCGTATAGTGTTTTTACACAGGGCGCACATTTTGCAAAAACACCAAAACGCCTTAGCTCAATGCACGAATTTAAGCGGTTTCACGCTGGCAAGTGCCTTTTGCTCTTTCACCACGCTTTCGCCCTCGCACCTTGTGGCTAAAAACGGCTCGCAAATCTACAAGCTGCTTGAAATCAAAGAGCTTTGCGGGGTGAAATTAGTGAATTTAAAGGCGTTTTATGACTTTTTGAATTTAAGCTACGAAAAATACATTTACATAGAAAAGTGCCATTTTTTCAGCCCCACACCGCTTGAAAAACGCATACAAATCACACCAAGCCTATGCGTGGGGTATTATTGAATTTTCGCTAAATAATTTCGCTTATTCTTTGCAAGTGTCTTTTTTTCTTGCGTAGTTTAAGATAAGCAAAAGGAAAAGCCAAAAATCCGCCACTCCAAAAGCGTTCGCAGGCTTTTTGTAGCAAAAGTCCGAGCCTAAATTCGTAGGTTTGTGAAAGTTCATTTTGGACAAAATCTTTCATAAATTCACGCATTTCTTTATCGTTTAAGGTTTGGTTTGGTAAATTTTGGTTTGATGAGTTTTTAAACTCTTGCGCTAACTCGCTGTGGCTTTGTGCGACTTGGCTTGTCGCTACTTCGCATTTTGGGCTTGATTTTTTCATTTCATCTTTTTTATGCCCTAAATAAATTTTAAAATACAAAGTAAAAGGCGTCCGCACACGCCTTAAAAAGCCCTTTGCAATATATCTTTGATAGAGTTTAAAGGGTAGGGAGAATTTACTTTGTGCCACTAAGATTTCATAAATTTTGCTAAAATCCTCAAAACTCACTTCTTGGGCGTTAATATCTTTGTCTATAACCTTTAAAGTCGAACCTTTTAAGCATTCTTTGTTTGGATAATACACCTTTAAATTTTTGCAATTAAGAGCGATTGTATCGCAAAATCCAGAGCGCATAGAGATTACACCTGCACAATTAAGAGCAAGTGCAACTGCTTCTTTGCTTGATAGATGAAAGTTTAAAACACCCTTTACACGGAGATATTTTGGCTCTTTTGTGATATTTACAATGATAGTGTATCCTTGTTTTTGCAAGCGTTGAACTTCTAATGCGAAAATCACATAAGGCAAACATTGCATAGAATTTGCTTCTGGCAAATAAAAGATTATTTTATTTAATGGAGCGCAAATTTGAATTTTATCACGCAAATTTTGATTTAAAATAGGCATTTTACTTGGTTTAGCTAAAATGGCGTTTGTGTTTAAACCGAAAAATTTTATATACAAATCTTTCATATCTTTATAATTAAGTTTATGTAAAATATCCAAAGGTATAGGGTGAGCTGGGTAGAGTTTAGCAAGAGTTGGCGTGGGCGTAAAGTTATCCAAATTTAAGCATTTGTGTGTCCTAATAGCTATCGTGTCAGTGCAAATGACATAATCTTTGCACTCAAAAAGCTCACAAACTATCTCGTGGCTAGGCTGGATAACAAATATAATTTTAGAACCAAATTTACGCTCTAATTCTGTTTTTAATGCTATCAAATAATAAGTATCGCCAAGTCCAAATTGAGAAACGAAATAATAACAATCCGTCCTTAAATTCTGCGCTAATTCTTGCAGGGTTTGGATAGGTTTTTGGGTTGTTTGGTTCATTTTTTATCCTTTGATTTATAAATTCTCATCGATTTTTACCTTGATTTTAAACTCGCTATTTCGCCTTTTGTTTATCGCAAAGGCGGTTTTAAGTCCGCTTGGTTTTGTGTCGTTGAGTAAAATCCGCTCGCCTACGGGCAAGTCGGTGAGAATTTGGTTGTAATGCACGCCATTTTGGGCTAAAAACTCACGCAAAGCAGGCAAGTCCTGCGCAGCCCTTGCGGTGAGCAAAATGACAATGTCATCTTTTGGCAAACTCGCAAAAAACTCTCTCACGCCGCCTAAAAGCTCGTCTTTGCCGTGCAAATAGCCATTATGCCGCACAAGCGTGCCGTCAATGTCAATCAGCCAAGTTTTTGGCAAAGCAGAAAGTGTCAAAGTTTTCACAGCGTCCCCTCCAAAAGCATAGTCCCGCGGTAAAACGCCGCGCAAATGCTGTCATAATCCTCCCACGCATAGCTTGTAAGGCTGAGCCAAATGAGCGCGTGCAGGAGTTTGATTTTGTCCTTACTTACGCTTGGGAGCATATCAAAAAAGCATTCCTCCATATCGCTCCAACCGCTCGTTTTTATCATCATCTCCGCCTCATTTTCCTTAATCAAAAGCGTGAATTTCTTGCGGTTAAACTGGTCATAATCCCCGCAAATGCTGTAATAAAGCTTCGCCCAGTCATAATCCGTGTCGCCAAAAAACTGCGTCTTGCCAAAGTAGCCTCGCGGGTCGATAAGCACAACTTTTTCGTTAAAGCTATCAAAAAGCATATTTGAAAAGGTGCAATCCCCGTGAATAAGTGCAAATTCACGCGCAAAGTGCGTCCTAGCAAGGCGGGCGATTTTTTCCCTTTCAAAAAGCGGGTTTTTGTAGTAGCGAGCGTTGATTTTGATGAATTCTTTATCGCTAAATGGCACAAGCGGAGCTATCAAATCAAGCCTTTCAAAGGTCTTTGTGATGTATGTTTGCTCGCTATCAGTGTCATTTGCCTCGCGTTTTGGGCTAAGGGCGTGCAAGGCTTCAAGCGCGTTGATAATGCCTTGCAAAATCTCTTTTTTCTGGCTTTTCAGCAAGCATTCATACTCAAAAATGTTTTTGCCTGCGATTTTTTTCATCGTAAGTGGTGTGTAGTCATAAATTTGCGGAATTTGCGTGAAATTTAGCTCATTTACAAAGCGATACCACGCCACTTCTTTTGTGGCGATGTCTCGCCCTTGCGCGTCAAGCGGGGTTTTGATGGCGAGTTGGTTTTTAAATTCGATTTTGTTAAATGGGCGCGTGAGATTTTGCGGATTTAGCTCGTTATACACCAAAAGCGTGCCGATTTCTTTGCTGTGCTTTAAGTCAAGCGGGCTAAATTCAATCTCTTGCGTTTGTAGCCACTCGACAAGTGCGCCGTCTTTTGGAATGCTTTTAAGACATTGTTTGTTTGCAAAGATGAAAAGTCCTGCCACGCCGTTTTCAAAGCTGGCTTTATGCACGAATCTGCCGTTTTCAAAACTCCATCTACACTCAAAATCGCCCGAAATGCCGACAAAATTTTGTGAATTTTCTGCGCTTGCTGGCTTTGATGAAGTCAAATCGTGGCGTTTTATATCTTTTTCGCAAGCTGCAATGCTTTTACTATTGTGTTGCGGTGATGAGATTTTTAGCTTGCTATGCTGCTGACAATGGGGGGGGGGGGGTGAGTTTTGCGCTCTTTGTGCTTTGCTTTGTTAAATTAAGCACATTGTGCTTGCTTTGGCTCAATCCACAAGGCAAGCTAAATTCATTTGATAAAATCAAATCGCACCAAATCACCATAAAGCTTTCATCTTCGCTAAATTCTTTAACCGCCTCGCCTAAGTCTGAAACCGTCCCGCTGCCATTTGCAGGCAAAATCCGCCACTCATAATCTTGCGCGAAAATGTCAAGGTATTTTTGTAAAACTTCGACTTTGTAGTCAGCGATAATAGTGAATTTCGCCTTTGGAAATTTCTTGAAAAGATGAAAGATAAGGGGCAGATTATCATAAGGCACAAGGCATTTTGGCTTGTTTTTGGTAAGCCCTTCTAAACGCGTGCCTTTGCCACCTGCTTGGACGATGATATTGTAGCTCATTTTGCCCCCCGTTTGTTTGTAAAAGCTGAATTTTACCTTTTTAAAGTAAATTTTCAACAAATTTTAGCAAATTTTTGTCAAATTTCGCTATAATCGCCCTTTTGTTTTGTCAAAATTTGGCAGATTTAAAAACAAATGAGCGAATTTTTAGCAAAAAGGACAAAGATGACAACGCATATAGGTGATGATTTAGATAAATTTTACTCCATACCGCATTTAAACAAACCCGTTACTTTCTTTGGCTCGGCGCGCCTTGCGCCCAACAGCCCTTACTATGAGCAGGCAAAAAAGCTGGCTTTTATGTGCGTGCAGGCTGGATTTAGCGTGGTTACAGGCGGGGGCGGGGGCATAATGCAAGCTGCAAATGAAGGCGCATTTAAAGCCGCTGAACTTTTGGATATAAATTTAAATGCAAAAAATTCAAGCGAAAATTCAAATTTAAACAAAAATTCAAACGCAAATTTGCACCAAATTTCAAGCTCAAATTCAGCAAAAAATTCAAATTTCACACCAAATTCAAGCGAAAATTCACAGCAAAATTCGCCCCAAAAACCAAGCCCAAAAGACTTAAAATCCATAGGTTTTAACATTTTTTTGCCTTTTGAGCAAAAAGGAAACGATTTTTTAGGATATAATATCACTTTTAAGAGCTTAGCCATTCGCAAAATGGCTCTTGTGGAGAAGAGTCTTGCTTTTGTGATTTTCCCCGGCGGCTTTGGCACACTTGATGAGTTTGTAGAAGTGCTTACTTTAAAGCAACTTGGCTTTAAAGATGTGCCTATTTTTGTTGTAGGGCGGGAATTTTGGCGAGGCTTTGACGAGTTTATCAAGTCATCTTTGCTTTCGCTTAATGTTATCTCAAAGGGTGATGAGTTAAAGTATGAAATCACTGATGACTTAGAATTTATCGTAAAAAAGTTAAAGGAAGAGTATGAAAATTCTAGTCGCAATGAGTGGCGGGGTTGATAGCACTGTAACAGCTTATACCTTGCTGCAACAAGGACACGAGGTTGAGGGTTGTTATATGAAGCTGCACGGCAAGCCGAATTATCACGAGGCAAATATAGCTAAGGTTGAAAAAGCTGCTCAATTTTTAGGCATAAAGCATCACATTTTGGATTTGCAAGATGATTTTAAAGAGCGCGTGTATATGCCTTTTGTAGCAAGCTACAAAGAAGGCAAAACGCCAAATCCTTGCGCTTGGTGCAACCGCTTCATCAAACTTGGCAAGTTGCTTGAATTTGCTAAAAGTTTAAACTGCGAAAAACTTGCCACAGGGCATTATGCGCGCGTTGAAAATGGCTTGCTGAAAACAGCCTTTGATGAGACAAAGGACCAGAGTTATTTTTTAGCAAGTGCTGATAAATCAGCCCTATCTTATCTTATCTTTCCTTTGGGCGAGAAAAAAAAAGAAGCCGTTAAAGCCTTTGCTGCGAGCATTAAAGAGCTAGAAAGTTTTGCCACACAAAAGGAAAGTGCTGAAATTTGCTTTGTTGAAAACACTTACATAGAAGTTTTACAGCAATTTATGCCCACAAACGTCAAAGGCTCAGTGCTTGACAGCAACGGCAAAATAATAGGCAAACACGATGGTTATATGCACTATACTATCGGCAAAAGGCGAGGTTTTGAGGTGCGTGGCGCGCACGAGCCGCATTTTGTGCTGAAAATCAAACCGCAAAGCAATGAAATCGTAGTGGGCTTAAAAGATGAGCTGAAAGTGAGTGAATTTGAGCTTGAAAAAATCAATCTTTTAGTGGATAAAACTTTTTTGCGTGAAAATAAACTTTTGCAAAACAGCTTAAATGCTGAAAATTTCAGCTTTAAATGCGAGGTAAAAATCCGCTACCGAAGCAAAAGCACGGCTTGTGTGGTGCAAGTTTTGCCAAATTTAAGCGCGAAAATCACGCTTTTAGAGCCTGTTTATGCCCTTGCAAGCGGGCAAATGGCGGTATTTTATGATAAAGACACCGTGCTTGCAAGCGGGTTTATCAGCTAAAACTGCAAGAATTTGGGCGTTTTGTTTCAAAAAGCATCGATTTGTGTGCTTTTTGTTGTGATGAGCCGTTTTCACAGAAACAGCGTGATGGCTTGGACGAAGTGGCTTTTGCGTGGCAAAAATGCGTTGCTAGCGCATAACACGAAATAAATCCATAAATTTAGCGCGTTGCCTTGTGCCTTGCTGTCCCTACAAAATGCACTTTCTTTGCTCGTCATTGTGAGCCTTATGAAATGGGAGTGCAGCAATCCATAAAATTTAGGCTTTCGCTCAAATTTGCCATACCAAACACTCTTTGTGTCATAAATCTTGTCATACTGAGCGTATGCTAAGTATCCATAAATTCAAAGGCGTATTTTAAATTATATGGATTTTTTTGCTACGGCTGCGCCTTGCAACCCGTTGGGTCGCTACGCTCAAAACGACAATACTTTACCGTCCTTGCAAGCCTTGCATTTGCAAAACTTTGCTTTGCAACAAAGAAAAACACACAAACTATGAAAATCTTTGCTTTACACCGTTCCTTTGCTGTTGTGCTTGAATTCTGGCACGATTTGAGCGAGAATTTGCGCTACATTTGATGAGTGGAGCAGTTCGTTGATTTGCGAATTGAGCTTTTTTAAGTCGCATTTTTCGCTGTGCGTTACAAAAATGCTTTCATATTTGGTTTGAATGTCTTTTTCATCGATTAAAAGTTCCTCAAAAAGCTTTTCGCCCTTGCGTAAGCCCGTGATTTTGATGGGTAGGTGCGTTTTGCCCGATAAAAGTAGCATTTTTTGAGCTAAATCCATTATCTTAACGGGTTGCCCCATATTTAAAACAAAAAGCTCACCGCCCTTTGCGATGGCAGCAGCCTGCAAGACAAGCTGCACCGCCTCACTTACGAGCATAAAATAACGCACAATGTCAGGGTGAGTAAGGGTTAGGGGTAAATTCGCATCGATTTGAGCCTTAAATTTAGGGATTACGCTACCACTTGAACCCAGCACATTGCCAAAACGCACGCAAGACACTTCAAAATTTGCCTCGCTTAAATTGAGGGCGTAAAGCTCGCACACACGCTTGGTGCAGCCCATTATACTCGTGGGGCGCACGGCTTTGTCTGTGCTTATCATCACAAATTTTTTCACCCCATTTTTTTTGGCTAAATCGCACAAAATTTTCGTGCCTTGTATGTTGTTTAGCACCGCTGCATTAGGGTTTTGCTCGCAAAGCGGGACGTGTTTGTAAGCAGCAGCGTGCAAAATCAAGTCGATTTTATAGTGCGCTAAAAGCTCATCAAGGGCGTTCTCATCAAGTATGCTTAACAGCACGGGCGTGATTTTGTCCTTGTGCGCGCTTAATTTTTCGTTGATTTGATAAAGGTTAAACTCGCTATGCTCCACCATTATGAGCTTTTTTGCGCCAAATTGAATGCACTGCTGGCAAAGCTCACTGCCTATCGTCCCACCAGCTCCGCTCACAAGGACAACCTTACCCTTTAAAAACGCGCTAACGGCTTTGTTGTCTAAATCCTTTGGCTTTCTTGCGAGCAAATCCTCTATACTTATGTCTCTTGTTTCATTTTTTGTAAATGAAAATATCTTTATATCGCTTATGCCGTAGCTCACAAGCTCATCAAAGAGCTTTTTTAGCTCATCTTGGTTTAATTTTAAAGCGATGATAGCCGTTTTTACGCCGTTTTGTGCATAGTCTTTTATGGAATTTTTGCTTTGAACCTTGAATTTATCGCAATATGTGCCGATTAAACTCTTTCTTTCATCGATGACGGCGACAGGATAAAGCCCCAAAGAGCCTTCTTTTGCGCCTTTTAAAAGGTGCAAAGCCTTTGAAGTCGCGCCCACAACGATACAGGGTGTGGATTCTTCATAGCGAACACGCCTAAAATCGATAAACATTCTCTTGCTGATACGCAAACCACCGATAAAAAGGTAGCTCAAAACAAAATCAATGCCGATAACACTTCTTGGAAAGGGGTTGAAAAAATCATCAAAAAGATAAAAAATCCCCAAAAAAACGCACTCAGACAAGGCTAGGGCGATGAAAATTTTTCTCGCCTCATTTAAAGAGACAAAACGCCACGCTACCTTGTAAATTCCAAAAAGCGCGAAAAAGGCGAATTTAAGGGCGGTTAAGACGAGCCACGCTTTGATTAGGCTTTCATAAAAGATATTTGGTATAAAGCCTGAAAATCGCAACTCATAGGCTAAAAAAATAGACAGCGTGAATAATACAAAATCACAAATCAAAAAAAAGGTTAATCTCTTGCTTTTATGTGTCATTTTTGCCCCTTAAATTCAGCTTTACGCGCCATTTTACGCCTTAATCACTTTTCTAATTTCCTCGCAAATGCCCACCACTTCGTCCTTGCTCATCGCTGTGCCACTTGGCAGACAAATGCCCTTTTTGAAAAAAAGCTCGCTGTTGCCGTTTGTGTAGGCTTTTTCGCCCTCAAAAACGCCTTGCGCGTGCATAGCTTTCCACAAGGGGCGCGTTTCGATTTTTAGCTGTGCTAAATGCGAGATGATGGCGTTGATTTTAGGGTGCAAGTCCCATTTTTTCGCCCCTGCAAGCTCCATTTGCTCATAAGCAAAAAGCTCTTTTGGCGAAAAATCAAGCAAAGCCACGCTCAGCCAGCGATTTGCCCGTGAATTTGGCAACTCATCGACAAAGCTTAAAATGTCGCCTAAATTTTCCTCATACCAAGCGTAAATTTGGCGTTTTTTAGCTACTCTTTCCTCTAAAACCTCCATTTGTCCGACACCGATTGCGCCTAAGACATTGCTGAGCCTGTAATTATAGCCATAGTCCTTATGCTCGTAAAACAACTCTTTTTCGCGCGCTTGTGTGCTGTAAAAGCGTGCTTTTTCAATGCTTGCGCTGTCTTTTCCCACGAGCATTCCCCCGCCGCCGCAGGTGATGATTTTGTTGCCGTTAAACGAATACACGCCAAAGTCCCCAAAAGCCCCAAGCGCCTTGTTTTCGTAAAAACTTCCCAAAGCCTCAGCCGCATCTTCGATTAAGATGATGTTGTGTTCCTTGCAAAGTGCTAAAATTTCACTCATTTTAGCCGCATTGCCATACAAATGCGTTAAAAGTAGGGCTTTTGGCTTTGTTTCACACTCTAAAATCGCCTTTTTTAGTAGCTTTGTGTCTATGTTAAAGCTTTCATCGCTGTCGATAAACACGGGCTTAGCGTTTAGGTATTTTAAAGCCACCACAGAGCCTATAAATGTGAAACTTGAAGCAAGCACTATGTCCCCAGCTCCTATACCAGCGACTCTTAAAGCCAGATGAAGCGCGGCAGTGCCTGAATTGAGCGCAAGTGCGTTTGGCACGCCCGCATAGTTTTTAACCGACTCTTCAAAACGGCTCACAAATTCGCCCAAAGGGGCTATGTAGTTGCTCTCAAATGCCTGTGCTATGTAGCTTTGCTCTTTGCCACTCATATGTGGCGGAGAAAGAAAATATCTCATTTTTTGTCCTTTTTGCCTTGTTTTTTTGAATTTAACCTTGAATTTTTAGCCGATTTTTCGCTTAATTTTGGCGTTGATTTTGAATTTTTTGTCTTTAAATTTAAATTTGCTGAATTTTTTCCTTTTTTATCAAATTTTTTGGCAGGAACGCCCACAAAAACGCCCTTTTGTTTTATGCTCTTTGTCATTACCGCGCCAGCTCCAAGCACCACTTCATCGCAAAGGCTTAAATTCGGCAACACGCAAGAATTTACGCCCAAAAAACACCTTGCGCCCACGCTCACATTGCCAGCGCACTTTGTTCCAACGCTTATGTGGCTAAACTCGCCCACTATGCACTCGTGTTCGATGACACAGCTTGAATTTAAAATAACGCCCGCACCAAGCTTTGCCCTTGCATTTACCACGACATTTGGCATTATAGCGACATTTGCACCGCTTATATCTGCGCTAGGTGCGATGATAGCACTTTTATGGATAAGGCTTACGCATTTAAAGCCCGCATTTTGCACCTTTTTAAAGAGCTTTTGGCGAGTAAAATTGTCGCCTACGGCGATGAAAATGTCGTGTTTTGGCAAGTTTGGCGTGAAAATTTGCGCCTTTTTTTCATCATCGTCCAAAAAAATCACTTCCCCATAGCCCATATTTCGCGCTATGTCAGCGCACACCAGCCCGTGTCCGCTCGCTCCGTAAATATAAATTTTTTTATCCATTTTCAGCCTTTTTTACATAAATTTACGCGATTTTGTGCAAAAAACACAACTTAATTTTTCCCATTAAATTCATCACTCGTTGCGTTGCCACTTTTGCTGATGCCACTTCTTTGAAAAACCCGCACCATAGTCATTAGAGCGATTTTAGCATCAAGGGCAAAGCTGCAATTTCTCACATAAAACAAATCAAGCTCAAATTTTTTCTCCCACGAAATGTCGTTGCGCCCATTTACCTGCGCCCAGCCCGTAATGCCCGGACGCACATCGTGGCGGTGCTTTTGCGCTTCATTATAAAGTGGCAAGTATTTCACAAGCAAGGGGCGAGGACCGATGAGGCTCATATCGCCTTTGAGGACATTGAAAAGTTGGGGCAACTCGTCAAGGCTAAGGCTACGGATAACCTTGCCAAAGGGCTTTAAGCGAAACTCATCGGGCAGCAAGTTCCTATTTTCGTCCCTTTCATCGCTCATCGTTTTGAATTTATACAGGGTAAAAATGCGCTCATTAAGCCCGGGTCGCTCCTGCCTAAACAAAACCGCACCCAAAACGCACTTCAAAAGCAAAGCCACCAGCAAAATAACAGGCGCAAGCACCACGAGCAAGATGAGCGACAAAACAAAGTCCAAGCCCCTTTTTATGTGCCTTTTATACATACACGCTCCTTTGCGGAGATTATAAGCTAGCTTTTTTAACGAAAACTAAACGCCGCTTGAAAATGGAGTGAATTTCACTCCACTTCCACAAAGGCTGGCACGGAGCGAAGTCCCATAGCAGCATACTTTTCATACAAAGCTACCGCCGCTTCATAGTCTTTTTGCGCTACCTTTGGTGTTTTGACATTTGGGGCGTAATACCTACGCAAAATAGCGATTTTTGCGCTATCTGTCTTAGCATTTTTAGCTTCAAGGTAGATTTGAGCGACTTTTTTAAAGGCAGATTCGCCGTGAACGCTGGTGAGAATGATATTGATTTGCCTTGATTCAAGCTCTTGCTCGATATTTGCTAGGTGCTGACGGCAAAATGGGCATTCAGGGTCTGTAAATACATAAATCTTCGGCTTGTTGCTGTCTCCAAGCGCGATGATTTGGGTTTCATCTTTAAGAGCGGCTTTGACTTTGTTGTCAAATTCAGCCTTTAAGCTTTGATACTGCTTTATGGCAAGCTCCTCGCGGAAAGATTTTTTGTTTTTGACATCGATGACATCGGGGAAGATATAGCCCTCTTTGACAAACAAAAACTCGCTGCTTTGCATATCGCGCACCTTTATGACAAGCTCCACGCTCTCAAAGCCGCCATCTAGCTGCTCTCGCTTGCCTACTGATACCTCAGCCTCTCGCATTTGGCTTTGAAAGATACCTTGATAAAAGGCGATGATTTCGGCATCGCTTAAAGCCTTTGAGCTACTTGCCGATGAGCAAGACACTAGCGCGACACAAGCGCACACCAACACTGAAAAAAAGGCGATTTTTTTCATCGTAAATCCTTGTTTTGAAATAAAAACGCATTATATTTTCTTTTTCTAAACGCTTGCTAACTTGACTGAAATTTGAGCCTTAAAGCCTCACCTTGAATTTGGCGTTTGAATTTGCCCTAAATTTAAGCTCGCAAACGCCTTGTTTCGCCGTCTTTGATGATTTTGTCGTTTTTGTCAAGCCACTCCAAATACGCTATGGCGTATTTGCGGCTCAGCCCAAAGTGCGCTTTCATCTTTTGTATGTCAAGGCTTTGCCTTTGCAAAAGCTCTAAACACGCCTTTTCAAGCCCAGCGAGCGCGTTTTTTTCGATGAAAAGGTTATGTGTCAGGCGCACGACAAGCCCGTTTTTTGTGAGCTTTTTCAGCATAGCATCGCCTTTTGTGCGGTCAAGCTCCAAAAAATCATAAAGATTGTAAGGCGCAGTGGGCTTTATGCCCTCTTTTTTGAGAATTTCATAAAGCGCATCGTGGTTTTTGCGCTCTAATTTTTCAAAACTCATTCCCTTTTTGAAATAAATCCCGCCCTCAAAGTCCAGCTCTTTGCTCATCGATTTTAGCACAAATTCACACAGCCCCACGCTCGCCCAGCTAAGGCGCGCGCAAAGCAAATTTGCCGAAAGCATTGCAAACTCGTTTTTTGCGAGCGTGAAACGGATAAATTCCTTGATATTTTCATACACGCTTGTGTCATAGACATTGCATTCTTTTTCATCAACAAAGGCGTTTTCAAGGCACTTTGCCACGCTTAACGCCTCACTTTGCAAGAGTTTGAAGCGTTGATAAGATGAAATCAGCCCAAAGCCAAATTTATGCACGCTTTTAAGCAAAGAAAATGCGCCCAAAAAGTTTTTTTGCTCCAAAAAATTCAAAAGTGTGATTTTCGCGTCCTTTTTAAGCGGCTCGCTGATAGGATTTAAAATGCGCCCACCGCCCTTAAAACGCGCATTTTCAAGTAAGATAAATCGCTCATCAAAGCACAAAAACAAAGGCTTGTCAAAGTCAAAATGCACGAAATGCTTGTCATCGTCAAAAGTCCGTAAAATCGACACTTTCGCACTCACTTGCCTTGTGCCTACGCAAAAAAGCACATTGTTTTTGTGCGCTAAATCCTTAGCAAACACCACGCCATCGGCTTCTTTAAAGCCTCTAAAAAAGCCTTTTTTGCTGAGTAAAAAGCCTTTTTTAAGCTCTTTGTAATCACAATTTAAACTCAAAGCCACGCGGTTAAAGGCACTTGCGCGCCCCACGCTTTGCCCTTGAATTTGCACATTTTTGACGATGAGTTCTTTGCTTGTGTCAAGGCAAAGCAACCTTTCATCAAGCCCCACAGAGCCTTCATTGAGCGAGCCTGTAACCACCGTGCCTATGCCTTTTAGGGTAAAAACCCTATCTATATAGTAGCGAAACACCAGCCTTTCATCGTTTGGCTTTGTTTTGAGCGTGAAAAGGTAGTCTTTAAGTTCTTTTATGCTGCTTTCGTCCTTTATGCTCGTGCGAAAAGTGCGTAAAATGCTGACATTAAAAGGCTCTAAATCCTCTAAAATTCGCGCCTCGTGCTCGCTTACATTTTCGCACAAGTCGCATTTACTCAGCACCAAAACGATACTCTCACAACCCAAAAGCCTTAAAATCTGCAAATGCTCCACACTTTGCGCCTTTAAACCCTCGTTTATATCGACAACAAAAAGGCACACGCTAAAAGAAAAAGCCCCGCTTATCATCGTTTTAATGAGATTTTCGTGTCCGGGCACATCGATGAAAGCGATATTTGCGCCTTGCGCGTTTTGTAGGTGCGAAAAGCTCAAATTTATCGTTATGCCTTTTTCTTTTTCAAGGGCGAGTTCATCGCCGTCAAAGCCGTTCATCGCCTTGATAAGCGAGCTTTTGCCGTGGTCTATGTGTCCTGCTGTGCCGATGATGAGCGAGTTCATCACGCTTTGCCTTTAAATTCGCTGTTAATAAGCTCAACAAGCCTTTGAGTTTCGCCTTGCAAAACGCTTCTAAAATCCAGCACAAAGCATTCATTTTCTATGCGCCCGACAATGCCAAGCTTGCGAAAACGCTCTTGCAGGGCAAAAGCATCGCCTACAAACGCTAAAACAAAGCTCGGCAAGGTTTTATCAGGCATTGAACCGCCGCCAACAAGGCTTTTGCTCTCTTTCAGCTCACATTTTAGCTTTATGTCCTTTTGCACGCGCAAAGCCTTTTCTTTCACGCTTTGCGCACTTTCATTTAAAAGCGCAAGAGTTGGGATTTTAGCAAAATCCTTTTGCAAATATGCCCGCAAAGTGCTATTTAGCAGAGCGAGCGTGATTTTATCCACTCTTAACATTCTTAAAAGTTGGTTGCTTTTAAGCCTTGCTATCAAGTCCTTGCGCCCTAAAATAACGCCCGCTTGCACCGAGCCAAAGAGCTTGTCCGCGCTAAAACTCACAATGTCGCAGTGTTTGACAAGCTCACTAATGCTAGGTTCATTTTGTTTTAGGGCTTTGTTAAGTTCGTCACACCAGCCAGAGCCTAAATCATAATAAAACGGCAGATTTTTTGAGCGTGAAAGTGCGCTCAAATCGCTCACTGAAACCTCTCCGCAAAAGCCTTTAAGCGCGAAATTCGACTTGTGCGTTTTCAAAAGTAGCCCCGTGTCCTCGCTGATAGCGTTTTCATAATCAAATAAGCGAGTTTTATTTGTCGTGCCAACTTCCACAAGCCTTGCGCCAGCACTTTTCATCACCTCAGGCACTCTAAAATTGCCGCCGATTTCTACCAGCTCACCGCGCGAAGTGATGACTTCTTTGTCCTTTGCGAGAGAATTCAGCACCAAAAACACGGCAGCAGCGTTGTTATTGACGATGAGCGCATCATCGACATTGAAAAGAATTTTCAGCTTTTCGAGCAAAACGCCGTATCGTTCGCCTCTTTTGCCCGTGTTTAAATCAAATTCAAGGTTAAAATACCCACACGCAAGGCTTTTGCACTCATCAAACGCACTCTCATCAAGCACGCTACGCCCTAAATTTGTGTGTATCACTACGCCTGTGGCGTTGATGAGTGGCTGAAAATCCTTGCTTTTAAACTCATCAATGCGTTTTTGTATCTTGCTCACCAAAAACGCCTTATCCACCGCTAAATTCTTATCATCGCTTGCCTTAAATTCAGCCACCACAGCTTTGGCAAAGTGCGTTCGCAAAAAAAGCGGCTCAGCTTTCAAACGCTCATCATCAATGAGTGCTGAAATTTGGGGAAATTTCCTAAACTCGTTCATTTTTAACCTTAAATCATAGCTTAAAACAAAACAAGATTATAGCATAAATTCGCCCTTTGGAGCAAATTTTTTAGCCCAAACGCTAGCTTCTTGCATTCGCGCAGCAACCCCACTACTCAACAAGCCCTAAAATTCATACACATACCTTAAATTCAAAGTATGTCCCCAAGTTATGTCCGTTTTCACAGCACTTTTGTCATCAAAATTCAACCTGCCTTTAAGTTTGCTCGCAAGTTCTATGCCGTGATGAAGCGCAAAGTTATAACGCAAGCCAAGCGTGTAGAAATGGTGTTTTATACTTCCCTCAGCATAAGCTTTTTCGGCTATATTTCCGTGAAAGTCCGTCTCAAAAGAGCTTTTTTGAAATTTATCTATCGCCCAGCCCATATTTCCAAAGACTCGCACCGCCCTTTCTTTGCCCTGCCATATATCATAAAACGCCCCAAGCGTGATATAAAGACTCATCAAAGTGTCCTTTGAAATGCTGTCGATAGAAAAGTGCAGTTGCGCCACTGCTTCGTCCATAGTATTTCTGCGGTAGTTATAATCAAACAGCGCATCGTCCCATTTCACCGCCACAGCTTCTGCGCCCACACCGAAATTTAGCCCAAATTTTTGCGTCAAACGCAAATTTAAAGTCAAAAATATATCCGCTCCATTGCCTACGCCTTTTTTAGGATAGCTTTGCCTTTCGTAAATGTCTGTGGTTTCGCCCTCTTTTGTGTAAATTTTTCCCAAAGGCGTTTGCGTGGCTTTGAAATTCATTCTTGTGTAACCCACGCCAAATTCGGCAAAAAAGCGTTTGAAAGCATTGTCTTTTGTGGCAAGTGTGGTTTGTGGATTTGCGCCCAGTGAGTTTTGCTCATTTGCATTAAGCGTATCATCACTCACACCACGCGAAAGCTCATCAGCAAAAGCAAAAGTTGCGACAAAGAAAAGGGGTAAAAAAGAGAAAAGAAATTTCACTTGTGCTTTTCCTTTATTTTTCTTTTTTACCCATCATCGCAAGCCCTTTTTGTCAGCGTAGTATTTTACTGCATTTAGTGCCTCCGTAGAAGGTAGAGTTATTGCACACTTCTCTTGATTGCTCCCCTTTGACTTCATAGATTGCGTATATGCCGTCATCGTGCTCACTCTCACTGCTATACCAATATATCCAACACCCCTCGCCAGCTGTGTCAGCAAAGGTAACGCATTTTTTTGGTGCTGCTACTGCAAAAGAAACAGCACATAGAGCTAAGATAATGATTTTTTTCATTGTGTATCCTTTTTAAATTTAGTGTAAAGTGTTTTGCACACTTTTGGGACAAAGTCTTTAAGAAAACTCACTCCAAAGTCTTGTGGTGCTTTGGATAGATTATCAAGCAAAGCACTTATATCTTTCATAGTCTTTGTGATTTCAAATTCTTGTAGGACTTTGTTGAGATTATCACTCTTTTTAAGCCTTGTTGCCTCGTCTTTAAGCATAGTGATAAACGCCTTGCAAGAGATTTCGACTTTTTCGCTGTTTAGGCTGTATTCAAAACCCTCTTGCACCTTATCTTTGAGTTTGGCTTCAAGGACATTTCTAAACACAGGATTTTCTATGGTTAGCTTTATGGTGTCCTCTTTTGAGCCGTCTTTTATGGCTATGCGTTTGTTTGCAAAGGCGCATAAAAATTCCTCAAAAATTTCATCATACTCGGCTTTGTTAAGAAATTTCACCGAGATATTTTTCTTACTTGCTTTGATTTTAGCGGCTGTGGTTTTCAACAAGCGTTCATTTTGCTCGTTTGAATTTGAGTCGAAAAAATGCTTTTCATCGTGTTTGTTGAAAAGATAAAGCAAATAATCATTTATGTCATTTTTGCTCCACGCCCCAAAGCCTTTTAGCATTATGGCTTGCCAAAGCTCTTCGACAAGTTTATGAGCATTTTTTGGTGTTATGGGGTTAGTTGGGGCTGTGTCGTTCATTGAATACCTCCTTTTTCAAAATTATAAGTGAAAGTGCCGCCATTTGTCTCTAACTCCACTTCGATGATTTTATTGACAGCGCAGTTAGGGCGTGGATTGAATTTTTCTCCGTATGGCAGTTTCACAGGATATACAGAGATAAAAGCGCGTTTAGATGCTTCATCTAAACCATTGTAAAGTGCTAATCCATCTGTATCGCTAAATAAAGGGAGTTTAGTTTTACCAAAAGCACCAAGACTTAATCCTTTTTCGCGAAACAGCAAATCGCTCATACTCCCAAATTCAATGGTTTCGCCATTTTTCACAAAGGTAATACGAGCATCAGGATGCTCACCCTTAAAAAACACCCTATCGCGATTAGCCCTTGCATAAGCGAGCAAAGACTCTTCGCTTGTTTCGTAAATAACTACACCGCAATTACCGCGGTTAAGCTTCACAGCGTTGATAATGGTTTCATTATCTTGGGACTGAATGACAAGAATGGGATTAAGCTGGTTATCCAGCTCGATATTAACCAAAGGCTCTTTTATACTTGAAAAAAGCCCTTTCACCTCATCGCAGCCCGTAAAGGCAAACGCCACAAAAGTTGCTAACGCAACACCTAAAAATTTCGATTTAGACATAATGTCCTCCTTGTAAAAAATTTTTTATCAGTTTGCACTGAGCGAAAACTTGGGGTAAAGATATGAAAAAGCCTTGTGTAGGGCTTAAAATTTGAGATAAATTTATAAAATGAGTTGAATTTTGAGTGAAATTTATGAAATGCCTTGAATTTTGAGTGGAAAATTTGAATTTGTGTTTTAAAATTTGAGTGAAAATATCCATTATTTTTAAGCAAAAGCCCGAATTTGTCATACTGAGCGTTAGCGAAGTATCCATAAACAAAGCGTATCTTAAATTCTTTGGATTTTTCGCTACGCTCAAAATGACAAAATCCGCCGTTTTTAGGCAAACGGCTCGCAATGACAAGCGCAAAAAGCCCAAAAACAAAGCATTTAAAAATTTCAAAAAGACAAAATGCCCTAAAAAATGCCTTTTGTAAGCAAAAAGATGAGTTAAAACTACGATGAAATGAGTAAAAAAGCCCTTTAAATTTAGCCCAAAGGTGTGCCAAAAAGCGCGAGCAACGAGAGAGAGAGAGAGAGAGAGAGAGAGAGAGAGAGAAGTCTCCCGCCCAA
>OLGZ01000256.1_pt1 | contig 47715 bp, 40 predicted proteins | sample 1605981 | NCBI WGS metagenome assembly OLGZ01 (sample SAMN03283291) | human gut metagenome | biome: human-associated habitat; material: feces | host: Homo sapiens | place: Peru | collected 2012 | reverse complement strand
AAGGCGTGGGTCTGCAACACCCTGATTCACCGGTTCAAATCCGGTCTGCGCCTCTTAGAAAGTCTGGAAATGATTGTTTCCGGACTTTTTTCTTTTATGTGAAAGATATATAATGAATATAACAAAATCCCCCACGGGAAGAAACTTAAAGAAGTTCTTTCTCCCGTGGGGGATTTTGCGTGCAATATTATAGGGCTTATCAGTCAATAAACAAAACTTATGAATTCGCGATCGCAGCCTGTTTTACATCAGGAATTGCAATCAGAATCGGATAAAGTACAGCAGAGAGGATCAGTCCGCCGACTCCCTGGATCAGGTTTGCCGGAACGCTTGCGAATGCGCCGGCTCCGTAGATAAAGTACTCGCACAGGCAGTAACCGCCGGCAACGAGAATGATATCAGCAACACCGCCGAGGATGACTGCTGTGTAACGGCTCTTGGAATTCTTACCTACTTTACGGTAAAGAAGAGCGGAGCAAAGGGATACCAGTCCTTTGATCACAAATGTGATCGGAACATAGACAAAATATCCTCCGAGCAGGTCTGCCATAGCAGATCCGATACCGCCTGCGAGGAATCCCCATGCAGGTCCGAGAACAACACCGGCAAGTATAACAATCGCATCACCCGGGTGAATATATCCGCTTGTTCCAGGAGTAGGAATCTTGATTGACATCGTAGCAACACAGGCAAGCGCTGCGAACAGTGCAGCCATGACGAGTTTCTTTAATGTTACTGTTGAGTTAGAATTCATAACAAAAACCTCTTTCCTTTAAGATTTATCATACTATACAACAGAAGTGGACTATAAAAAAGAGCCACTTTTATAAAAATAAACCATGCCAGTTAGGGGGCGATTTTTATAAAATCTTAAGAAATGTTAAATGCGTGTTTTAAGATGTTGATGAAATAATAAAAAAGGTTTAAACTAGAAACGTTTGTATTTATTTTCTAGATACTTTAATAGAAAATGTAATTATATGAGAAGAGGAGAACTTCAAAGATGGGATATCATTCAATTATATATATATTCCTATTTCTTCCGGTCTGTCTGTTGACCTATCAGTTTGCACCGGAGAAATGGAGAGGAAGAGTCTTGTTGGGATTCAGCTGGATTTTCTTTTATCTGCTAAGTGGAAAATTGCTGGTTTATCTTCTGGGGACAACGCTTCTGACGCATTGCATAGGCATCTGGTTAACCCTGATTAAAACAGAAGAAGCGAAGGCCTTAGAAGGTTTGGATCGAAAACAAAAGAAAGCAATTAAGGCAGAATACCAGAAAAAGGGCAGAAAGGTCTTAGCTCTTGGAATCCTGATTTTGCTTGGAGTTCTTGGTTATTTAAAATATTTTGATTTCTTTACGACAAACCTGAGTTATTTATTCGGACATCCGGTTTTGGAAGGATGGAGACCGGAAAAGCTATTAATGCCAATTGGAATCTCATTTTATACATTGCAGGCAATCGGATATATGACAGATGTGTACTGGGGAACCATCCAAGCAGAGACAGAAATCTGGAGGACCGCATTGTTTCTCGGATTCTTTCCACAGATCATGGAAGGACCAATCGCAAGATATTCTGATGTGGCAGACACATTGTATACAGGAAAACCATTGGAATATAGAAATGTGGTCGATGGTTATGTAAGAATCTTCTGGGGACTCTTTAAAAAGATGGTGATAGCAGACCGTATGGCACTGATGGTAAATCAGGTGTTTGACCATTATGCAGACTATCATGGAGCAGTGATTCTTGCGGCAGCGATCGGTTATGTGATTCAGCTTTATATGGAATTCTCCGGTTGTATGGATATCATTATAGGAAGTGGAAAGCTGTTTGGTATCTGCCTTCCGGAAAACTTCCGACAGCCGTTCTGTGCGAAGAATCCTTCGGAATTCTGGCGCAGATGGCATATTACACTCGGCGCGTGGTTCAAGGCATATATTTTCTATCCGGTATCGGTATCCGGATTGGTTAAGAAATGGAACCAGTATGGAAGAAAGCATTGCGGAAAGCATATTACAAGACTGGTGACTTCTGCAATCGCCCTGTTTCCAGTGTGGGTTGCGAACGGAGTCTGGCATGGCGCACAGTGGAACTATATTTTCTATGGAATGTATTATTTTGTATTGATCATGCTTGGGATTGCTGTGGAGCCGGTTCGAGACCATATTTTAGAAGCGTATCATATTGATCCAGAGACGAAAATATGGAGAACAATCCAGATTGCAAAGACATGGGTGATTATTGTAGTTGGAGAGTTATTTTTCCGTGCAAATGGATTGAAGGCCGGATGGTATATGTTCTGTAGTATGATAAAGAATTTTGATGTGGGACAATTAACGGATGGGACACTGTATACACTTGGACTTGAGCGGGCAGATTATCTGGCAGTAATTGTAGGTTGTCTGATCGTGGGAGTGATAGGTTCTATGAAAGAGCGCGGAATCTCTGTACAGAAGAAAATGGGAGAACTGGCTGTACCGGTGCGCTGGGGATTGTATTATGCCTTAGTTATAGGGATTTTGATCTTCGCAGCGTATGGGGATGGATATCAGATTCAGGATCTGATCTATGCCGGTTTCTGAGGTGAGAAGAATGAGTAAGATAAAAAGAGGAATTCTCTTTATTGTAATACTGGCAGTATTTTTGGTGACAAGTTCTGTCGGGATGGAATATTATGTGGTGCATCAGCTGAATGGAGAAGTGACCGGAAGAAACCGCCCATTTGCGGCTCTTACAGTTGAGCCGGAAGATACATTGGATCTGCTGGTGGCCGGTGATAGTGAAAGCTATAATTCCGTGTCTACAATGCGGTTGTGGGAAGATCAGGGAATCGCAGCTTATGATTGTGGGCAGGGAGCACAGAGAATACCGGAAACTTATTATATGTTAAAACAGGGATTTAAAGGGCAGTCTCCTAAAATAGTTATGCTCGAGACAAATACCTTGTTCCGTGATATCGGTGCAGTGAAAAGTACACAGGCAATTTTAGAACAGATGGGTCAATATTATCTTCCGGTGTTTCGTTATCATAATCTATGGAAGACAGCGGTGGATGAGCCGAAAATACATATGAATTACAAGGGGTTTGTGATTCGAGATGAGGTTGCCCCATATGAAGGCAAACCAGATTATATGAAGAAAAAGAAAAAATGTGAAACAATGCCAAAGTATGTTAAAATCTATTTGGAGAAAATTGAAGAACTGTGTGAGAAGAATAACGCGCAGTTATTGCTTGTCAGTATGCCGTCACCGAAGAATTGGAATCATAAACGTCATGCGGAGATGCAGCAATACGCAGATGAAAAAGGAATTGCATATCTTGATTTGAATGAGAAGGTAGAAGAACTGGGTTTGAATTGGACTGAAGATACACAAGATAAAGGAGATCATCTGAATGTTTATGGGGCAGAGAAGGTGACTTCATATCTTGGAAATTATTTAGAAGAGAATTATGAGTTGGAAGATCATAGAAATGATCCGGCTTATGAAGCATGGAATCAGCTGGCGGAACAGTACGAGCAAAATCTTGCAAAGATACGAGGAGAAATAGAAGTGGCAAAAGAAACAGGTGTAGAAAAATGATAGCAAAAGAGAAGTTGAATATTTTATGGAGTCTGGAGCAGACAGCGGAAAAGTATGCAGACCGGGTTGCAGTTTCGGATGTGAATCAGGAGCTGACCTGGAAGGAACTTGTGAAGAAAGCTCAGGTAATAGGCGCAGAATTAAGTGAAAAAGTTCAACCGGGGAACCCGGTTCCGGTTCTTTTAGAGAAAAGTTCAGAAACACTGGCAGTGATGCTTGGCATCGTTTATGCAGGATGCTTTTATGTGCCGGTGAACCCGATGAATCCAACAGAACGTCTGAGAAAGATTATGGAGAAACTGGATCCTGAAGTGATTATTTCCGATGAAAAAGGGAAGGAACAGCTGGCAGCTGTTGGAAATGGACTGGAAAATAAAGTGATGGGGCCGGAGGCACTTAAGACAGCGACAGGAACGGAATTGTCAGAAGAGCAGTACAGTAGACTGGAACAGATTCAGGAACAGTGGAAAGAGACGGATGTTTTATACGGAATCTTTACATCCGGATCAACAGGAACACCGAAGGCAATCGTGGTGAGTCATGGAGCAGCCAGCCGGTTTATCCGTCATTTTACAGAAATCTTTGAGATTACATCAGAAGATGTGATTGGAAATCAGGCACCGTTTGATTTTGATGTGTCTGTGAAGGATATTTATTCCAGTATCATGACAGGGGCACAGCTTGTTTTGATACCGAAGGAATATTTTTCAACACCGCCGAGACTTCTGGATTATCTTTGCGATAAGAAAGTGACTAATCTGACCTGGGCTGTTTCGGCATTAACACTTGTGTCTGCGTTGAAAGGATTGAATTACAGAGTGCCGGAATCAGTAAAAAGGGTTATGTTTAGCGGAGAAGCAATGCCGCCAAAACAGCTGCGTATCTGGCAGGAAAAGCTGCCGGATGCAAAATTTGTAAACTTGTATGGACCAACTGAGATTACTTGCAACTGTACGTATTTTCCGATTGAGCGACAGTATGAGGATGGTGAGAAAATACCGGCCGGTAAGGCATTCCCGGGAAGAAGAGTAATCCTTGTAGACGAGGAAGGCAAACAGGTGACAGAACCTGGTGTACAGGGGGAAATCTGCTCGGCAGGAGAATCTCTGGCGAATGGCTATTATAAAGAACCTGAGCAGACAGCGGAGAAGTTTGTGCTGTATCCTGTAGATGGAACAGAACAGAGAATGTATCGAACCGGAGATCTTGGAAGTTATGACGAAGAAGGAAATATCGTATTTGCAGGAAGAAAAGATTTCCAGATCAAGCATATGGGACACCGGATTGAGCTGGAGGAAATTGAGCGTTCTATGACAGCACTTGATGGAGTGGAGAAGAGCTGCTGTGTCTTTGATATGGAGAAAAATCGTATTATGGGATTTTATCTTGGAGAGAAAGCGGCCTCAGATGTCAGAAAACAGATGAAGGAAAAACTTCCGGTCTATATGGTTCCGACAAAATTGATTCAGGTAGATGAGATGCCGTTGAACAAGAATGGCAAGACAGACCGTAATTATTTTAAGAATTATGGAAAAAAATAGAATGTGATGTCTTAAAATTAATCACAGGAAAAAGAATAAGGGGAAAGGATAAATGTTATGAGAGAAGAACTGCTTCAAGAGGCGTTTAGAAAGTATGGAACGCCCCTTTATGTGTTTGATCTGGATATCTTAAAAGAACAGACAGAACGTATTCGTGCGGGATTTGGTCCGGAGATCAACCTTTGTTATGCAATGAAGGCGAATCCATTTCTGACAGGATATATGGCTCAGTGGTCAGACCGAATCGAGGTCTGCTCTATGGGAGAATTCCGAATCTGCAGGAAACTGCAAGTTCCACCGGAAAAGTTGTTTATTTCAGGTGTTATGAAAAAACGAGATGATATTCGGGAGATACTTGCATATTGTGGAAATAGATGTGCATATACGGTTGAATCCCCACTGCATTTCCAATATTTTGTGGAATGGAGCGAGGAACATCCGGAGGATGGTATTCTCAGATTGTATCCGCGACTTACAAGTGGAAATCAGTTCGGAATGGACGAAGATACGGTATTAGAAATTCTGAAAAAGGCAAAGGAACTTCCGGGAATCGAGGCTGAGGGAATCCATTATTTCTCAGGAACACAGAAGAAGAATCTGAAGCGTCATCAGAAAGAACTGACATATCTGGATGAATTTTTAAAGAAGGCGGCAGAAGAACAGATTGATGTGAAATGTCTTGAATATGGCTCTGGAACGGCAGTTCCGTATTTCCGCGATAAAACGGCAGAGACCTTTGAAGAAGTTGGTCTAAAGGGGCTTCAGGACGCTGTGAAGGCTATGCAGTGGAAGGGGCATGTAACAGTAGAGCTGGGGCGTGCGCTGGCTGCAATGTGTGGCTATTATTTGACCAAAGTGGAAGATACAAAGACAAGTGATGGAATTCATTATTGCATTGTTGATGGAGGCTGTCATCAGATTAATTACGACGGACAGATTAAGGGAATGTATGAGCCGTATGTGAAGGTACTTCCGAAAGAAGTTTCAATGAAGGATGCGGAAGACTCTGAGGACAAGAATACAGAGGATAAGACATGGAAAGTCTGTGGATCTTTATGTACATTGAATGATGTTTTATGCAATGAAATTACCTTGAGAGGTTTGGAAAAAGGCAGTATCCTTGTGTTTGAGAGAACCGGTGCATATTCAGCGATGGAAGGAATGGCATTATTCTTGAGTCATGAACTTCCGGGAGTTGTACTTTACAGTGAGGAAGAAGGATGGATCCAGGCAAGAGTACAGCAGGAAACTTATGAATTGAACATGGTAGAACAGTTGTCATAAAAAGATATTTGTGATATAACGTAGGATATAATGAAATTCAAAATAATAGAAAAAGAGGAAGAAAAAATGGAAGAATTATTAGAGATTTTAAATGAGATTGATGATAGTATTGACTATGAGAACGAGACAGCTCTGATCGATGATCAGCTTCTTGATTCTTTCGCGATCATCACACTTGTATCAGAGCTGGAGGATGCATTTGATATCAGCATTGAAGCCTCTGAGATGATGCCGGTGAACTTCAATTCAGCAAAGGCGATCTGGGCAATGGTACAGAGACTTCAGGAAGACTAAACAAACAGAAAAAGACCTGCCTGAGCGATAGATGCTGGGGGAGGTCTTTTTTCTGCATAAATTATGATTTCAAGAGCTTATCAATGATCCGGGAGGCTTCGCTTCTTGTCAGCGTAGCTGCATCCCAGTCAGGCATCGGTTCTTTCTGTTCCGTCAGACGTTCTAAGAGTGCAATCTGCTTTGGTGTGGCAGGCTGCACTTTTTTAATTTTATATTGAAGTTGAAGAGGCTGGAACACTTTCGGATCCTGTGGCTCAAAATAGTGTGCCAGTGTCTGATAAAGCTTTGCGGTTGCGAGTGCATCATAGTATGCACGGTGAGCAGCAGGATTCTCAATATGATAATAGTCGCATAACGCACCGAGGCTTTTAGACTCAAAGTCTTTATGTACTTTGCGGGCGATTTTTAAAGTATCAATCCCCATTTTTTCAAATGTAAGACCTTCTCTGACTGCACTGCATTTTACAAAGCTATAGTCAAACATGACGTTATGTCCGATCAGCACATCATCTTCACAAAAGGAGAGAAAATCGTGGATAACTTCCGGGCAGGATCTTGCTCCTTCAACCATATCATTTGTGATATGTGTGATGTTGGTGATCATTGGTGTGATCGGTTTGTTCGGATGGACGAATTCCATAAAACGGTCAACGACCTTCCCTTCCCGGACTTTGAGTGCGCCAATCTCTATAATTTCATGTTCCTGAGGACTTAGTCCGGTTGTCTCCAGGTCAAATGCGATATATGATTTCAGCATAGAATGCTCCTTATCTGTAATGTTAATAACTTAATACCACTATACTAACATTACAGATAAGAGAAAGCAAATTTTATAAAAATGATTCTAATTCTCGTATCATTTCTTCTTCTGTTTTGATGATTTTTCTTGCCAGTGCATCTGCAGATCTGTCAGCTCTGTTCAATGTATTGGCACGTTCTCCGAGTGTTTTGATTCCCATGCTGCATCCATCAATCAGAAGCTTGGCGATTTTGGAGTTATCATCATTCAGATTCAGTTTAAGCTCTGTGCTGAACCAGGAAAATGCGGAAGCCATCATTCCCGGAGTTTTAACTTCATTTCCCGAATCAATCAGGTGGTCTTTTGCATTACCGCCTAATCGAGAATGACGATCAATATATTTTTCAATTAATTGGAATAAGGTTGTATCCTGGGTGAAATCTTTGATTTGCTGCATGCTTTCGATTGCCATCTGACATCCGGTGCTGCATTCTTCATATAGTTTTCGTGTTTGTTCATCCATGATGAAATCCTCCTTTTTATGGTGCGTTATTTGTTACGAAATAATATAAAGATGGGATACGTACATCAGTTATAAGAAAAGAATGTGGGTTTCTTTATATAGAATGTGGATAAAATATAAAATTATACGGTATTTTGTGAAAAACATAACGGCAAAGGACTTTTCTAAGAATATTTGTTGTGCTAAACTAAAAAGAGTTTAACAGAAAGGAAAATAGTGCTCATGTTAAAGGGGAAAACTGTACTTCTTGGAGTTACGGGAAGTATTGCAGCATACAAGATCGCGTCACTTGCAAGTGCGCTGAAGAAACTACATGCAGATGTGCATGTGCTTATGACAGAAAATGCAACGAATTTTATCAATCCGATCACATTTGAGACGCTGACAGGGAATAAGTGCCTTGTGGATACATTTGACCGGAATTTTCAATATAGTGTGGAACACGTATCATTGGCGAAGAAAGCGGACGTATTCATGCTTGCACCGGCAAGTGCGAATGTGATCGGAAAGATCGCACATGGGATTGCGGATGACATGCTGACGACAACGATCATGGCATGCAAGTGTAAGAAGATTGTTGCACCGGCAATGAATACGAATATGTTCGAAAATCCAATCGTTCAGGATAATCTGAAGACATTGGAGCACTATGACTATGAAGTGATCAGTCCGGCGGTCGGGTATCTTGCATGTGGAGATACAGGAGCGGGAAAAATGCCTGAACCGGAGCTCTTGCTTGAATACATTTTGCGGGAGATTTCCAGAGAGAAGGATATGAAAGGGCTGCGGGTTCTGGTTACAGCAGGCCCGACACAGGAGTCAGTGGATCCTGTCCGTTATATTACAAATCATTCTACCGGAAAGATGGGGTACGCGATTGCGAAGGTATGTATGCAGCGCGGAGCAGACGTTACGCTTGTTACCGGACCGACCTCTATAGAGAAACCACATTTTGTAAATGTAGTTCCGATTACAACAGCGAGGGAAATGTTCGAGGAAGTGACAGGACGTGCCGGTGAACAGGATATTATCATCAAGGCAGCAGCAGTAGCGGATTACAGACCACGCTATGTCAGTGATGAAAAAGTGAAGAAAAAGGATGATGACCTGGCACTTGAGATGGAACGTACAGATGATATTCTGGCATATCTTGGCGCTCATAAAACGGAAGGTCAGTTCCTCTGCGGATTTTCAATGGAAACAGAAAATATGCTCGAGAATTCCAGAAAGAAACTGAAGAAAAAGAACCTGGATATGATCGTAGCGAACAGTCTGAAAGTAGAAGGCGCCGGATTTGGAGGAAATACGAATGTGGTCACAGTGATTACGGAAGATTCTGAAAAAGAGCTTGGCAAGCTGACGAAGGAAGAGACAGCAGATCGGATCCTTGATCAGATTCTGATGCGGAGAGGGGAAATTTAGAAGATGATACTGACAATAGATATTGGAAATACAAACATTGTGCTGGGATGCATCGATGGAGATAAAACTCTTTTTGTAGAACGTCTGTCAACGGTTCGCACAAAGACAGAATTAGAGTATGCGATCGATATTAAGAATGTACTCGATATTTATCATATTCACAGAGATGAGATTGAAGGAGGAATCATCTCTTCGGTTGTACCACAGATTACAACAATTGTAAAACTGGCTGTGGAGAAGATTCTGAAAAAGAATGTTCTTGTTGTGGGAGCCGGGATTAAAACAGGATTAAATATCCGGATTGACAACCCGGCGCAGCTGGGAAGTGACCTGGTAGTTGATTCTGTTGCAGGAATCGCAGAGTATCCGGTGCCACTTCTGATCTTTGACCTTGGAACAGCGAATACCGTCTGTGTGATCGATAAAAACAAGAATTATATAGGTGGTATGATTTATCCGGGAATTGGGGTTTCCCTGGACTCTCTGACAGCGCATGCATCTCAGCTTGGCGGAATCAGTATTGAAGCACCGGAGCATATGATCGGGAAGAATACTACAGAGTGTATGAAAAGTGGACTGATCTACAGCAGTGCTGCCGCGATAGATGGAATTATAGACAGACTGCAGGAGCAGCTGGGTGGGGAAGCCACTGTGGTTGCAACCGGAGGGCTGGCAAAGAAGATCGTGCCGCATTGTAGGAGAAAGGTTATTCTGGATGATGATCTGCTCCTGAAAGGGCTTGCAATTATTTATAAAAAGAACCGTAAGTAAAAGATGACGCAAATAAAAATGTAAATCAAATTTGAGCATAAACTGAAAACCGGAAAGTAAAAGACTTAAAATTTATCTTTTACTTTCCGGTTTTTTATGTATGTATATTAACAATGAATTCTGTAGAATAATATTTTTCTATAAACTTTTTAAAATGTCATGGTAATTTTAAATCTACAGTCTGTCACCACGTTTGATGTATCCCGGTTTATCTGGGGATGCGATAATACGTTTACCACGGATCAGGCGTGCATGTTTGTCGATCACAAGGTTCTCAGCATGAACACCTTTTCCGATAACAACGTCTGCACCGATGACACAATTCTTAACAATAGCGCCTTCTTTGATTGTACATCCACGTCCGATAACAGAATTCTCAACAGCACCTTCAATCAGGCATCCGTTAGAAATTACGGAAGATGTCACCTTGCTGCCTTCGAAATACTGTGTCGGGCAGGAGTCGTTTGTACGTGTATAGATCGGCCAGTTATCATGGAACAGATCTGTTGCTTTCTTAAGGTCGATCAGTTCAAGGTTTGCTTCATAGTAACTATTGAAGTCTGAGATTGTTGCAAAGTATCCACGATGTGGATATGCGCGAACATCAAGTTCCTCACAAGACTCATTCACGATATCAGCCAGTGTGTACATGGAGGAAAGCTTATGTGCCTTCTGAACCAGGTCAAGGAACAGGTCTTTCTTCATTACATAAGTATCCATGAAGATGTTTCTGTTCTTAGCATTTCCAAGGTTTGGCTCCATGGAGAGAACACCTTTCTGTTTGTTGATGTTCAGTGTCTGACAGTTCGGGAAATGATCCTTCGCATTGTCAACAGAATGATACATCAGAGTGATGTCTGCACCTGATTCAATATGTGAATTAAGGAATGTACTGTAATCAGCTGTATAAACCATGTAGCTAGGTGCGATCACAACATATTCAGAGTTGATCTCGTCGAAGCAGTCAAGGTTTTCCATGTAAGCAGCGATATCTGTGCTGTAGATACCGTTGTCAATATTGCTCTCCTGGAAGAGAGTTACCAGTTTACCACGTTTGGAGTTGATGTTGTAGTGACGTCCTGTTCCGAGGTGTTCTACGAGAGAACGAGGTTTTCTGCGGACATAAACCTGCATTACATCAATTCCACTGTTACTCATGTTAGAAATCGGAAAGTCAATTACACGATATCTTCCGAGGAAGGAGAAGGCACCGATCGGACGGTATGCCTGCATGTCATTTACCTGTATGTTGTTTCCTGCAAAGTTGATAATTCCAAAAGCTTTACTCATCTTATTCGTCCCCCTTTACTCGTTTTGCAACGAGCTCGATATTCTCGCTGGCTGCGTCTCCGACAACAGCGTTCTTTCCAATCTTAATGCCATCGGCAACAAGGGCACGTGTTACAACGGCACCTTCTGCAACCTCAGCACCCGGCATGAGGACACTATCAATGACTTTTGCACCGGCAGCAACTTTCGCACCGGTGAACAGAACAGAATTCTTAACTGTACCGTCAACGACACATCCCTGTGTGATAAAGGCTCTTTCTACAGTTGCATCTGCTCCGATATACTGTGGAAGTGCAGTTGCATCTTCTGTATAGATCTTCCAGCTTGGGTCATTCAGATCAAGCTTATTGTTCTTATCAAGAAGGTCCATATTAGCTTCCCAGAGGGAATCGATTGTTCCAACATCTTTCCAATATCCTTTGAACTTGTATGCATACAGGCTCTTGCCGTCATTCAGCATAGTAGGAATGATATCTTTACCAAAGTCATGGCTAGAATCTGCATTCTTCATATCTGCGAGAAGCATTTTACGAAGAAGTTTCCAATTGAAGATATAAATACCCATAGAAGCGAGGTTACTCTTTGGATGTTCTGGTTTCTCTTCAAATTCAACAATATGTCCTGTTTCATCTGTATTCATAATACCAAAACGGCTTGCTTCCTTCATAGGAACTTCGATAACGGCAATCGTTGCATCTGCGTTGTTCTGCTTGTGATACTCAAGCATCTTGTCATAATTCATCTTATAGATGTGGTCTCCAGAGAGGATCAGCAGATAGTCTGGGGAGTATGTATCTATAAAGTCAATATTCTGGGAAATAGCATCAGCAGTTCCTCTGTATACGTCGAGGTTAGCATCAGCTTTCTCACGCGGTGGGAGTACATAAACTCCACTATCCTTTGCATCAAGACCCCATCTTCTTCCAGCTGCTGCATAGCTGTTCAGAAGTACGGATTCGTACTGTGTCAGAACACCTACAACGTCAATTCCGCTGTTTGCGCAGTTACTAAGTGGGAAATCAATAATGCGGTATTTTCCGCCATATGAAACGGCTGGTTTAGCCACTTTTTTTGTCAAATCATGGAGGCGGGTTCCTCGACCTCCGGCTAAGATCATAGCCAACATATTATCGTGTTTCATAAAAAGCCCTCTCTTTCATAATACTACTTTTTTATTATACTCTTTTTTGTGCGATATTGCTAGGATTTTGTATATAAAAATAAAAAAAATAGCAAAAATAATGGGAAAATTTAGCGAAAATCATTTGGCATTTTTCACAAAAAAAGAAAATAAGGAAAATCAGACAGATTTTTGGGCATTATTATATACAAGTGAAAAAAGAACATTAAAAAAATTCCCCTTAACATAGAAAGAATTGATTGATTTCAAAGCGGGAGTGTGTCAAAATACAAATCACAGTAATTTATTTGTAATTGTTGTAAATCAGGACTAAATGGGGAAATCAGGAAAGTTCATACAAAAACATTTATGAAAGAAAAATGGCAGGTGTGAGATGAAAAAGAGAGAGTCGGGAAAAGTTGTTGAGCTGAATTCAAATATCAAATCATTCTTAATGAAAAAATATTGCCGGGCATATCAGACAGGAGCGAAGCTCTTAATGGCTGCTCTTCCGTGGCGCTCACCGAAAGTGCTCAGTGGATCTGGAGCGGTGAAAAAGCTGCCGGAAGCGGTTCGGGACAGGGGATTTCATAAGGTATTGCTTGTGACAGGACCGAAGATCCGTGCGAGGGGGCTTCTTGATGAGCTGTTGGAGGAGATGAAAGAGAAGAAGCTGGAATATGTTATCTTTGACGGAATTTCCCAGAACCCAACGGATGAAGAAGTTGAGAATGGAGTAGGAAGATTTCTTGGAGAAAAGTGTGATTGTATGATTGCATTTGGGGGTGGAAGTGTGATGGACTGTGCGAAAGGCATCGGAGCCAGAGTTGCACGACCAAAGAAATCTGTCCGTGATTTGCAGGGGCTTTTCCGTGTTCTGCGTCCGATTCCTGTGATCTTCGCAGTGCCTACAACTTCAGGCAGTGGGTCTGAGGCAACGATCGCGGCGGTGATCACCGAGGTTCAGACACATCATAAAGCATCCATCAATGACCTGCAGCTGATGCCTCGTTTCGCAGTACTTGATCCGTGCCTTACAGTAGGATTGCCACCACAGGTTACAGCACAGACAGGAATGGATGCGTTATGTCATGCAGTGGAAGCATACACGAATGATACATATAACAGTGATTTTGAACGTCTGATGTGTAGTAAAGCAGTACGGTTGATTCACGAAAGTCTTCTGATAGCATATGAAGACGGGACAAATCTGCAGGCGAGACAGGATATGCAGGAGGCTGCATTTGATGCGGGACGTGCATTTACAAGGGGGAGTGTAGGATATGTCCATGCAATCGGTCATGCGCTCAGCGGGCTCTATGGAGTGCCTCACGGACTTGCAATGGCGATTTTGCTTCCGCATGTGATGCGTGCCTATGGAGCTTCTGTGTATGACAAGCTTGCGGATCTGTGTGATATCTGTGCAATGGAAGTAGATACACCGGATGGTATGATCTCGTCTGAGGTCCGAGCAGAAACATTTCTCCAGTGGATGGAAGAACTAAAGGAGAAACTGGGAATTCCGAAATATCCGGATATGATCCGGGAAGAAGATGTGGATCAGATCGTAAAATGGGCACAGAAAGAGGCGAATCCGGTTTATCCGGTTCCGGAGATCTGGGATGCGCAGGAGATGAAAGAGTTCGTTCTGGCCATGATGGAAGGCGCAAGACTTGAAGGCGCAGAAAAGAATGAATAACCGATAGAAATTGGTGATGGGTTGTAATGAATTGGAGGAAATAATGACAGTATGAGTGACAATGCAACAATGAAAAACACAACGATTCATGACATGACGACCGGAAGCCCGGCCCGCCTGATCATGCAGTTTATGATACCGATGTTTTTAGGAAATATCTTTCAGCAGTTTTACAATATTGCTGATTCAATTATAGCAGGACAGTTCCTTGGCGTAAGAGCGCTAGCTGCGATTGGAAGTACAGGCTCGCTGATGTTCTTTGTGACAGGCTGGCTGAATGGTCTGAGCAGCGGATTTGCTATTCTGGTGTCACAGTGGTTTGGAGCAAAAGAATACGAGCGGATGAGACATTATGTGGCAATGTCTATTTATCTCGCCGCTGGCTGGGCAGTGCTTATGACGATTGGACTTGGAATTGCAAACGAACCAATCTTACGTCTGATGAATTATAAGGATAGTATCATGCCGGATGTAAAGGCCTATATGGGAATTATTTATGCAGGACTGATCGTGACAGCAGCATATAATTCACTGGCTGCATTTCTGCGTGCGTTGGGTGATTCGAAATCCCCATTATATTTTCTGATCATCTCAGCCGTAATTAACGTAGGACTTGATGTGGCGTTTATTATTTATGGCGGCATGGGTGTAGAAGGATGTGCCTATGCGACAGTTATCGCACAGGGAATCTCAGCAGTACTCTGCTTTATATATATCGTGAAGAAGTTCCCTATTCTGCATCTTAAAAAAGAGAATTTCAGATTTTCTCTTCCAGCTTGCGGAAAATTGATGGCTCTTGGAGTTCCGATGGCATTACAGTTTTCTATTACAGCGATCGGAACAATTATTGTACAGGGTGCTGTAAATGTTTACGGGGAAGATTATATGGCTGGTTTCTCTGCGGCAGCAAAGATTCAGAATGTAATCTGCACAGTATTCGTTGCTTTCGGTGCAACGATTGCAACTTATGTGGGACAGAACTGGGGAGCCGGAAAAGTAGACCGTGTACGACAAGGTGTGCGCTGTACACAGATTATGATTCTGGCTTACAGTGTAATTGCGATGACACTGGTATTTTTCTTTAGTAAATATATGACATACCTTTTTATCAGCCCATCAGAGACGAAAGTTATTGAAGTATCTGTACTGTATTTCCATATGGTATTCTGGTGTTATCCATTCCTGGGAAGTATCTTCTTGTATAGAAATACTTTACAGGGACTTGGGTATGGACTTGTGCCGATGCTCGGAGGAGTGTTTGAACTCGTGGCGAGATCTGCAATTGTAGTTCTTGTGGCAGGAAAAACAAGTTTTGCGGGAGTTTGCCTGGCGGATCCGGCAGCATGGATTTCCGCATTGATTCCGTTGATTCCGTATTATATCTATGTGACACGGAAGTGGAAGAAGCAGGGGAAGATAGCGATGTAAAAGTTCACAAAGATGAATGCAAAATAAATGACGAAGAGAGCGGAGCAGTGAAAGTTCTGGCTCTCTTTATTTCATTTTCCAGGTGTTCTTCAAATGGGGGATAACTGGCGAACATTATTGTAGATATTGTAGGCACAATAAGAGATATTCACATTTTTATAAACAAAAAAGTAGAGTTATGAACAATAAACACATTGAAAATTAAATAGAGACAATGTATTCTAGAATTACTTCAATTTATGGAGTATCTGAATTCAGAATAAAAAATAATCAATTGCTTATTTCAAAGCACCGATTCAAAAAGAAAAAAGAAAAATAAAAAGGAAAAAAGCGAGGATGTGCCTATGAAGAATAAATTACAAAATTATTTTCCGATGATTCGTACGCAAGGAGAGGTATTGGATGAACTTCGTGAAAATGCGAAACTATGGAAAACATTTTGTGAATGGGAAGAGAAATATCAACAGGAATATCTTGATATTTGTACAGGTGTAAAGGGTGTAAAATTATTATATGACACTTATTTTAAAGCAGTTATGAATCCGGATACAAGACCTGAACGACTAAATGATTTTCTGTCAGAAATTCTTGGGAAAAAAGTAAAAATATTAAAAGTATTGCCAAATGAATCTGCACAAATTGCAGCGGAAAGTTCATTGTTGATCATGGATATTGTTGTTCAGTTTGAAGATGGAAGTATAGCAAATGTTGAGATTCAAAAAATTGGATATTTATTTCCGGGACAAAGAAGTGCATGTTATTCGTCAGATTTATTACTGCGACAGTATAAAAGAGTCAGGGCAGAGCTTGGACAAGGATTCACATATAGAAAAATCCAGAAAGTCTATACCATTGTTTTGTTCGAAAAAAGTAATTCGGATTTTTCTAACTTTTCAAAGGAAATATATATCCACCATTTTGAGCAGAAGAGTGATACAGGAGTGGAAATGAATCTACTGCAGGAATATACATTTATTTGCCTTGACATTTTTGGTGACATCATTCAAAATGAAGACAGAAAAATAGAGAACAGACTGGAAGAATGGCTCGTATTTCTTAGTCAGGATGATCCGGATATGATTATTAAGTTATTGAATCAGAATGCAGATTTTCAGGAGATTTATGAGGAAGTCTATACCATCTGTCTGAATATGGAAAGGATGATGGAAATGTTTTCAAAAGAATTGGCAATATTGGATCGAAATACAGTAAAATTAATGATTGATGAGATGGAAGAAGAGGTTGCAGAAGCAAAGAGAAAAGCGGATGAAGCAGAAAGAAAAGCGGATGAAGCAGAAAGGAAAGCGGATGAAGCAGAAAGCCGAGCGGATGAAGCAGAAAGTCGAGCAGATGAAGCAGAAAGTCGAGCAGATGAAGCAGAAAGCCGAGCAAAACAGGCAGAACATCAAGAAAAACAGATGAGAAAAGAAATAGATAACTTGAAAAAAGAGTTAGAAAAAATGAAAAAAATTTAAAAGTGAAGTCAAAAACAGGCGCAGGGAATCAATTATGAAGCTCTGCGCCTGTCGCTTGTTAAGTTATTCTGCGGCTTCTTCTTCCTCTTCATCTGAAGCAAGATCAGAAGCTTTTACATGTACTTCTGTGATAGTAACTACTGTTGCATCAAGATCGGTCATAAGATCAACGTCCTTGTCCTTGGCAATCGGAAGATCAGCAACACGAATTGTATCTCCGACTTTCAGAGGTCCAACATCGACTTCTACTTTCTCTACCAATGCGGCAGGAAGAGCCTTGAAGGAAATCTCCTGAAGCATCTGCTGTGGTACTCCTGAAGACAGTTTCTCGAGGTTTACAAGGTGAATCTCTGCTACAGAGTGAACCTTCTCATTGCTTACCAGTGCCTGGAAATCTATTTCATCTACATACCCCTTCAAAGGATTGTAATCAACTTCCTTGATCAGTGCGTCATAAGTCTTACCGGCAACCTCCAGCATAACCTGGCCACCTTTGTTCTCGACTTTCAGAAGCTTTTCTATTTCAGCTTTATCAAATTTCAGTGGAATAGAATCTTCCAGTTCACGACCAAACAGGTTTCCTGTTACGAATCCTTCGCGTCTTAATTTTTTTGCTTTGATTGACATGTCTCTTTTTTCAGCTTTTAAAGTATTCATTTATCTTTTCCTCCAAATTACTGAATTCGCTTAGCAGCCTTCAACTTGTCAAAATAATAAGTAGGTTTTGTTAAGTGTACTTTTCTTTGCTACAATTACACTATAGCACCCGGTGTCAAGGGGAAAGGGAAAAGCAGGAAGAATGGTAGGGTGAAAAATTGAGGTTTTGGAGGTTGAAAAGGGTGTGATAAATGAAAAAATTAAGGCTTGATAATAGGAATATTCAGAGAATTGTTGTGAAAATGGCGGAAATGTATGGGATAGAAGATCTATTTAGAAGAAAAGTGACGAAATTAGAAAGAAATTAAAACATGTGTAACATTATTGAAAATGCAAAGTCTTTATGATAAAATTTCAAACAGAAACTACTGATATCAGTCGAAATATCGGTATAGAAATGGGGAAGAAACAATATGGATTTACAGACATTGATTGTTTTGATCATCGAGTTGATCGGAACAATCGCATTTTCAATTTCGGGGGCCATGGTTGGTATCCGCCGAAAGATGGACATTTTCGGTGTGTTGGTGCTTGGTGTGGTGACCGCGGTAGGAGGCGGAATGATGCGTGATGTGATTTTGGGGAAAACACCGAGCGCATTTGTGAAGCCGATTTATGTAGAAGTAGCAGTGATTTCTGCATTAGCGCCATTTCTCTTACTTTCTATTAATAAGAGACTGGTTCATAGCAAATATCAGGCACTCTATGCAGGACTAATGTTCCTGATGGATTCAGTCGGACTTGGTATCTTTACAGCAGTCGGAGTATCCACAGGATGGACAGCAGGATATCATGATAATATGTTTTTCTTAAGTTTTCTTGGAGTGCTGACCGGTGTTGGAGGAGGACTTCTCCGAGATGTGATGGCAGGAGTTCCACCATATATTTTTGTAAAGCATGTGTATGCCTGTGCGTCAATTGCGGGGGCAATCTGCTGTGTACTGGCATATAGGAGCTGGGGACAGATTCCGGCGCTTGTGATCGGAACAGTAGTTGTGCTTGTGATCCGTATCGGAGCAGCGCACTACAGATGGAATCTGCCGTGCGTGAAGCTTGAGGATGAAGAAATCTGACAAGAAATATAAAAGGAATCTGAAGCGTGCATTTCACTTGTTGTTCAGATTCTTTTTTTGTATACTAGAGATAAAGAACGGGCATATATGTAAAGAAAGCAGGTGAGATTTATGAGCAGAAAATTTAATGTAAATGGTGTTTGCTATCCGGACGAACATTATATGGTGAATATTGATTCCAAGTTAGCAGAGATTAAAGAGCTGGTAGATGAAAAACAGTATTTTGTAATAAATCGTGCAAGACAGTATGGGAAGACCACGACATTGAATCTGTTGGTAAAATATCTCGCCGATCAATATACAGTATTCTTTATTAGCTTTGAAGGACTTGGAGGAACAGCATTTGAAACAGAAGCAGAGTTCTGTAAGACGATATGTGAATTGCTTTATGATGCGATCCGATATGATGAAGTTCCACAAATAGATGAAGCAGTGAAAGCGATTATTAAAGAAAGCATAGAGAAAAATAAGATAGAGGATATGATGAGTCTATCAGCTACACTTTCTGAAATCTGCAAGAACTCAGTAGCTCCGGTTGTGCTGATTATAGATGAGGTGGATCAAGCCAGTAATTATAAAGTGTTTATAGATTTTCTCGGAATGCTCAGAAGTAAATTCTTAAAGAGGATCACAAGACCGACATTTCATTCTGTGATATTGGCTGGAGTTTATGATATAAAGAATCTGAAGCACAGAATCAGAGAAGACCGCGAACATCAGATGAACAGTCCATGGAATATCGCAGCAGACTTTCCGGTGGATATGAGTTTTACGGTGGAAGAAATCGAAGGTATGCTGAACGAATATAATGATGAACATTCGTGTGTGATGCTTGTCCGGGAGTGCGCAAAAACAATTTTTGAATATACATCAGGGTATCCATATCTGGTATCAAAAATTTGTAAATTAATAGATGAGCGATGCGGTGAGAATTGGACAAAACAAGGTGTATCTGATGCAGTGAAAATACTATTGCGAGAAGCCAATCCGCTGTTTGATGACCTTCGAAAAAAGATTACGGATTCGGAACTAAGAGCAATGTTGTATGCAATTTTGTTCCGTGGGGAGTCATATCCATATAATCCGGATAATTTTGCAATCGATATCGGAACAATGTTCGGATTTATAAAAGAGAAAAATGGTCAGGTTGTGATAGCAAACCGAATTTTTGAAACACGTTTATATAATTTATTTTTATCAGAAGAATTGACAAATAGCATCATCTATCAGTCTGGAGAACGTGACAAGAATCAATTTATCAAAAACGGAGTTCTTGACATGGAGCTGGTTCTTGAGAAGTTTATGATTCATTTTCATGATATTTATGGAGATAATACGAATACATTTGTAGAGGAAAATGGACGGCGTCTATTCTTGTTGTATCTTAAGCCAATTATTAATGGAACAGGTAATTATTATATTGAGGCGCAGACAAGGGATCAGACGAGAACAGATATAATCGTAGATTATCTTGGAAAGCAATATGTGATCGAACTGAAGATCTGGCATGGAAATGAGTATAATAAGAGAGGCGAAGAACAACTGGCAGAGTATTTGGAATACTATCATCTGGATAAAGGGTATTTGCTGAGTTTTAATTTCAATAAGAATAAGCAGACAGGGCTGAAAGAAATTCAATTTGGTGACAAGACACTGGCAGAAGTAGTGGTATAGTGTAATAACTTACAGACACCCGTTATTTTATCTTGCGAAGGATGAAAATAGCGGGTGTCTTTTATAGTCTTATTTATAAAAACAGTTCATTTTCCTTTCGTCCGAAACAAGCTTTTTTTAACTTCTGGGAAGCGGCAGCCAGCATTACTGGATTCAGCTTGCGGGCATGTTTTGGACAGACACTGATACAGCGCATACAGGAAATACATTTGTCCTTATCAGTATGCTTAGGATTGTCAGATGGAATAGCTCCTGTCGGGCATTTCGCTGCGCACAATCCACAGGAACCACAGGTGTGTGAAGCACCGGGGATAAGCGGAATTGTACCGTATTCGCGGTAAGGTCTGTTGCCCGGAACATGTACTGGCGGAAGATTAGTTTTTACAGTGTTATTTGTTTTCTCTTTTATCTTCTGTGTAAAGGAAGTCAGTTCTGCAAGATCATTCTGATCGGGTCTCCCGGTTGCAAACTGATGCATGATAGAATGTTCTGCGACAGCCGCAATAGCTGCCTGGCAGGCGAAATTCTTTTCAATCAGAGTATCTTCAAGTTCAATCAATGTATCTTCATAAGCACGGTTTCCGTAAACGGTGATTAGAATTGCATTTGCATTATTTCCCTTCAGGGTTTTGATTCTCTCTAATGCAATGGCAGGAACACGTCCACCGAAGGAAGGAACTCCGATGATACAGAGATCTTCTTCGGAAAAATTATTTGTTAGATCAGAAGTTTTTTCGCATAAATCAATGCTCTGATATTCACCAAATTGTTCAGCTATAAATGTAACTATTTTTTCAGTTCCACCGGTTGGGCTGAAGTAAATTGCGTATATGCTCATAAATTTTCTCCCTTGATTAAATGTTTTAGCAGATACAATAATTTTAGAGGTTTTGGAGATGTTTTGCAAGAGCCTGGTTGATATGAAAAGATAAAAGTGATATGATTTGAATAGATAAAATATTATCTAAAAACGCATAAAATAGTTGAAAACAGATAAAATATTATCTATAAAGTGAGGCGGATAAATGTATCAGTTAGTATGGGAAACAGCAGAAGAACTGGATCAAAAGCTTGCGCAAAGAGTGCGCAATATTAGAAAGAGACGTTCAATTTCACAGGAAAAATTAGCATCTATGAGTGGCGTGAGTTATGGTTCAATTAAAAGATTTGAGACGACAGGGATGATTTCATTACTTTCTTTAACGAAGATTGCGATGGCATTGGATATGGCAGATGAACTTAGAGATATTTTTACAAGTGTGCCATATAAAGATATTCAGGAGGTAATAAATGAGACGAGGTAATTCATTACAAGTATACTATCATGATCGTCTGGTGGGAACATTGGCAATGACAGCGGATTATAAAGCAGCGTTTCAGTACAGCAAAAGCTGGCTTGAAAAAGGGTTTTCTATTAATCCATTTTCATTACCTTTAAAAAATCAGGTTTTCGTTCCGACAAAAGAACATTTTCAAGGACTTTTCGGAGTATTTGCAGATAGTCTTCCGGATCATTGGGGGCAATTACTTTTGAAACGATTGCTGCAATCTCATAAATTAAATCCAGATGAATTAACGGTACTGGATCGGTTGGCAATTGTTGGTAAATCAGGAATGGGGGCATTAACTTATCAGCCGGAAAAGGAATTTCCAAAGCAAAGAGAAGGGCTGGATCTAGATGAGCTTGCAAAACAATGTCGAAGAATATTGAACACAGAATATTCAGATAAATTAGATGAATTATATCGGTTAGGCGGTACAAGTGGAGGTGCCAGACCGAAGATTATGACATCGATAAATGGAGAACAGTGGATTATTAAATTTCCAGCGCATGTAGATGGGGAAAATGCAGGTAAGATGGAATATGATTATTCGTGTTGTGCAAGAAAATGTGGAATTGTTATGAGTGAAACAAAATTATTTCCATCCAAAACGTGTGAAGGTTATTTTGGGACGAAACGCTTTGACAGAATATTGGATTCTCAAGGAGAAAAGAGAATTCATATGCTTACGGCAGCAGCATTATTAGAATTAGATTTTGAACAGCCAAGTTTAGATTATCATGGATTAATGAAATTGACAAAAATTCTGACAGGTGACAATGTGGAAGATATGGAAAATATGTTCCGGCGAATGTGCTTTAATGTCTTTGCACATAATCGAGATGATCACTCGAAGAATTTTACGTATCTGTATGATGAGACAAATAACAATTGGAGATTAAGTCCGGCTTATGATCTTACTTATAGCAATACCTATTATGGAGAGCATACAACGGCCGTAGATGGAAATGGAAGAAACCCAGGCAGGAAGGAACTTCTTGCAGTGGGCATGACAGCAGGAATTGAGAAAGAAAAATGTGTTAGGATGATAGATATAATAGAAGCGAATGTCAATGAAATGTTAGCAGAGTATTTGTAAAAATATATTATGATGTAAGTGTCAAAAATATAAATTGCGTTTGTGCTCGCACAAATAAGCAATTTATACTTATTGACACGCCGAACACCGAAAACGGAATAAAATGGTGTGAACACGCCATTTTATGGGAGTTTGAGGTGCTCAAGGATTGCGGGAATTGCATAGCAATGGAGCAATCCGGTTACATCAGTGAGTGGCAAAATTTATTTTTGACACTCACATCATAAGATCAAAGAGAAAACAGGAGAAAATTATGAGTTACATCACAACATACACAGGAAACCATTTTGACCCGATCAATCCGGATCCGGAGTTGATCAACATTGTAGATATCGCCCATGCACTTCCGATGATCTGTCGGGGAAACGGCCAGGTCAGTACGTTCTGGTCTGTGGGAGAGCATTGCATTCTGTGTGCAAAGGAAGCCGCAGCCAGAGGATACAGCAACCGTGTGATTGAGGGCGCACTTCTGCATGATGCAAGTGAGTGTTATATGTCAGACGTGCCGCGCCCGCTGAAGCAGTTTATGACCGTATATAAAGAACAGGAGAATCATTTGCTTGATGTTTTATATACCAAGTTCTTGGGGGCACCGCTTGATGAGCAGGAAGAGAGGCTGATCAAAGAGATTGATGATGCGGTATTATGGTATGATATGAAATATTTACTGGGTGAAGACTCAGAAGGGGATAAGCCAGAGACGTATATGGTACCTGATTATACAGTGAGAGCGTTCAGGGATGTTGAACAGGAGTACCTGGAAATATTTGAAAAATATAAGGTATTATAAATGCTGAAAGGATGAAAAAAAGGACGGAGAGTTCTGATTGGAAATGTCAGAATTTTCCGTCCTTTTTCTGGTAAAGAGTAGTGTCATATTGTAATCGGAATTTATTCACAATGTGTTTTCCGGTATTCACCCGGAGTCATTTTATAGGTTTTCTTAAACAGGCGCATAAAATGCTCTGGATTTTCATAACCGACAAGTTCGCAAATTGCAGGGATACTCAGCTGAGTTTCACGTAAGGCTCTGCACGCCTGGCTGAGTTTGATTTCCTTAATGATCTGTGTAAATGTTCTTCCGGTACCTTCCTTGACCAGTGTGCTGAAATGTGAAGTACTGTATCCAAAGCGGTCCGCTACGTCATGCAGAGTCACTGTCTGATAGTTTTTACTGAGATAATCCAAAACTTCTGTGATGGAACTTCCGTTCGTTGTCCGGGTCAGAACCGATTCAATATTCTGTTCATGATAACGCAGAAGTTGTGCCCAGAGAAGAATCAGCAGGGAATTCATAAATGCAGAACGATATTTCTCATGCCGTAAATATTCAATATAGAGTTCTTCTAATGTAGAACAAATCCGTTCATCATTTCCAGTATGAAAAATCAAATAATTCCCCTCTGTCTTCTGATATAATACATGCTGAAAGAAGCTGGTAAGCGCGCTGTCAGAAGTAAGAGACTGGAAGAATGTGGATTGGAAGGTTGCAGTCCGCACAATGATATTAAAAGCAATACTGTCATCGAAAACGGCAATACTATGCTGGGTGTTTGGTGGAATAATACAAATATCTCCGGTGGTCAGCGTATGAGAGATTCCCTGAATCTTTGTTGGGACAGTTCCGCTGTAAACACACAAAATCTCAAAGAATTTATGTTTATGAGTGAATTCAGGCGTGTATCGATAGTGTTTGCTCAGCATGATATTTCCGGGGATGTTGATGAACAGATCGCTTTCGTCCATGACCGGGAACCATGGTTCATCCCGCAGTTCAGGGACGAACAGTTTATGATTAACAATATAGCTGCGATCCAGAGATTGAAGATAACTGGAAAAAGTCTCAGGATGCATCTTTCGTTCAGTGTATATTTTTTTATAGAAACATTCATCTTCGGTGTATTCTGACAAATAATCAGAAAAGTCAGATCTTGAAATAAGCATAGAAACCCTCCCTGCATATAGGATAAAAAAAGCATAACATAAGAAATTTCAATAGTCAAAAAGATTATTTGGCAGAAAGTAACGCAGAAAGCAACGCAAGAAAAAAAATCAGTTTTTTTTCGAAAAAAAGTCAATGGGAGAAAATTTTAAATCCGTTATGATAGAGATAACAAAAAAACGGAGGTAATAAGAAATGAATGAAGTGGAAAAGAAAGTAAAAGCAGGTCTTTGGCGCCAGCGTATCGGATATGGCTCATCAGACTTTGCGTGTAACCTGATCTGGCAGATGATCTCCTTATATCTGCTGTATTTTTACACAAATGTAATGCATCTGAATGCGGCGGCAGTCAGTGTAATGTTCCTGATCACAAAATTTATTGATGGTATTTCAGATCTTATCGTTGGATTCCTGATCGATAAGACAAACACAAAATGGGGTAAATCAAGACCTTGGATCTTGTTTGGGGCAATTCCGTTTGGTGTGACAGCAGTACTTGCATTTAGCGTTCCGAATATCAGTCAGACAGGAATGCTGATCTACGCATATGTTACTTACATTCTTCTGTCAACATCTTACACAATTGTAAATATTCCGATGGCATCAATCCTTCCGGCATTGAGCGAGGATCCACATGAAAGAACTGTTCTGGCATCCTGCCGTACATTCTTCTCATCTATCGGTTCTACAGTTGTAAGTGCATTTGCATTAACTCTTGTTGATAAGTTTGGAAATGGAAACGAAGCATTAGGTTTCCGTATTGTAATGATCATCTTCGGAGTGATCGGATGTCTGGTATTCTTCTTCTGCTTTGCAAACACAAAGGAGCGGGTAAACACATTTTCAGAAGAAGTCAGCCTGAAGGCAAATATCTTAAGTCTTGTACATAACAAGCCATGGAAATTATTTGCATTGAATATTATCTGGTTCTTTGGTGGTTATGTGATCCAGGCCAGCGCAGTAATTTATTACTTTACTTATGTGGTTCAGAATAAGGCACTTGTACAGGTTGTTGCAACTATCACAACACTGGTTCCGGTTGTTACAAATCTGTGCGCACCGTTCCTTGTAAAACTTACTTGTAAGAGAAATCTGATGGTAGCCGGAAATATCGGACATATCGCAGGACTTCTTATTATCTTCTTCGGAGGAACTAACGTGCCGGTACTTATTGTCGGTGCAGTGATCGCAGCAGCAGGATACGGTCTGAAGGGAAGTATGCATTTTGCAATGCAGCCGGACCCGGTTGATTATGGTGAGTGGAAGAGCGGCGTGAATACAGCAGGAACTCTTTCAGCAGTAAATGGATTTATCGGAAAAGTCGGAATGGCAATCGCCAGCAGTGTTGGTGCGGCACTTCTTGCTATGGGAGGATTTGATGCTACGGCAGCAGTACAGTCAACAACTGCACAGAGTTATATTGCAGCAATGTATATCTGGGTACCGGTTGTTATGAATATTGGTTCTATTATCACAATGATGTTCTATGATCTGGATAAGATTTATCCGGACATTATCAAAGAGCTTGATGAAAGGAGAAAAGCAGCATGCCAGAAGTAAGTATTGATCTTGAGATGGTACGTGTGACAAATGAAAAATTCTTAGAAAAGGCAGAGGAATGTGCACCGAAGCTGAAAGAGACGGTTGTACGTCCGGCTGGTATTGTTGAAATCAAAGAGAATGGCGATGTTTATCCGGAAGTGATCTATAAGGATACACCAGATCATCTCAGTGAATATCAGATGAAAAAGGGAGACCATATTTGTCTGGATTTTGGAGATCATCAGGTCGGATATGTGACATTGAAGCTTTCCTCAGCAGGAAGTCCGCAGGATGCACCGGCGTTCTTTAAATTGAAATTTGCAGAAATTGCAAAGGAGATCACAGAAGATTCAGCTGATTATGATGGATGGATCAGCAGGGGATGGATTCAGGAAGAATATCTTCATGTTGATGTACTTCCGGCAGAGATTAAACTTCCGAGAAGATATGCATTCCGTTATATGCAGTTAGAAGTGATCGATACTTCTTTAAAATGGCAGCTTGTTGTAGATGATGTGATCTGCAGAAGCGTTTCCGCAGTAGCGGAAGAAGAGGCAGAACCGATCCAGAGTGAAGATGAGATGATCTGCAGACTGGATAAAGTAAGCCGAAGAACACTTCAGAACTGTATGCAGGATGTTTTTGAAGACGGACCAAAGCGTGACCGCCGTCTGTGGCTGGGCGACTTGAGACTTCAGGCACTGGCAAACTATGAAACTTTTAAGAATTATGATCTGGTGAAGAGATGTCTGTATCTCTTCGCCGGACAGACGAAAGATAACGGACAGGTCAGCGCATGCCTGTTCACAGAACCGAAAGTGATTGCAGACGACACATTTCTCCTGGATTATTCCATGTTCTTTGGAGCAACATTAGCGGATTATTATGAAGCTTCAAAAGATACTGATACATTACGTGATCTGAGTGAGTGTGCTTATCGTCAGATGGAAATTGCAGCAGAATATTTCAATGAGCAGAATGTGATCGTTCCAAAAGAAGGTTTCTGGGGATTCATCGACTGGACAGAAGGACTGGATAAGCAGTGTGGTATTCAGGGCGTCTATATTTATTGTGCAAAAAAAGTAAAGAAAATTGCAGAAATTCTCGGAGATGAGAAGAGAATTTCTCAGATGGAAGAAGAAATCCAGAAGAAGACACAGGCAGCCTGGGAGCATCTTTATGACCAGGAGCAGGGATTGTTTGTAAGCGGAGAAGAGCATCAGATCAACTATGCTAATCAGGTGTGGATGATCCTGGCAGGTGTGACAAAGCAGAAACAGGCCGGAGAAATCCTTGATCGTGTAATTGAGCTGGAACCGGAGAAAGGAATGGTTTCTCCATATATGAACCATCATTTTGTGGAAGCACTTCTTCAGTGTGGAAAGAAACAGCAGGCGATGGATTATATGAAATATTACTGGGGAGGAATGCTTGGACATGGAGCAGATACATTCTGGGAACTTTATAATCCGAAGAATCCGGCAGAATCTCCATATGGATCAAGTATTGTAAACAGTTATTGTCATGCATGGAGTTGTACACCGGCTTATCTTCTTAGAAAGTATTTTTAATATAAAATATGTGGAAAAGTCAGCAGAAAACTTCATTAAATGTGGAAAAAACATTGAATATAAAGGAGATTAATAATGACAGAGAGAATCGTAAGAATTAATTCAATGAAAGAAGCAGATGAATTTAACAAAATCTGTTCGAAATTTGCCTGTGATATGGATCTGGCAAGTGGAAAATATTATGTAGACGCAAAGTCTATCATGGGAATTTTCAGTCTTGATCTGAGCAGTTCACTAAAGCTTCTTGCAGACACAGAGGATGCAGCAGCAATAGATGAAGCCTTTCAGAAATTTATTGAGAAATAGCAGATAGAAAAGGAGATAGGATGATGGCAGATATTAAGAATATCATCAGTCAGATGACTTTGGAAGAAAAAGCGGCGATGTGTTCAGGCGCAGACTTCTGGCATACCGAAGCGGTAGAACGTCTGAATGTACCGCAGTCAATGGTAAGTGACGGACCTCACGGACTTCGTAAACAGCCGGAAGAATGTACAGGAGATCATCTGGGATTAAATGCTGCAATTGATGCGGTTTGTTTCCCGGCGGCATGTGCAACAGCCTGCTCTTTTGACAGAGAACTTTTACATGAAATGGGAACAACATTGGGACAGGAATGTCAGGCAGAAAATGTATCAGTACTTCTCGGACCAGCTGTTAATATCAAGCGTTCTCCGCTATGTGGAAGAAACTTTGAGTATCTGTCAGAAGATCCTTACGTTGCAGGCGAATTGTCAGCAGCTTATATAGAGGGAGTTCAGTCACAGGATGTTGGAACTTCGATCAAACATTTTGCAGCAAATAATCAGGAACATGAAAGAATGTCAACTTCAGCAGAAGTGGATGAAAGAACACTTCGCGAGATTTATCTCCCGGCTTTTGAGACAGCTGTAAAGAAGGCACAGCCTTGGACAGTCATGTGTTCTTACAATCGTCTGAATGGTGTTTATGCATCGGAAGATGAGTGGCTTCTGACAAAAGTACTGCGTGATGACTGGGGATTCAAAGGATATGTGATGTCTGACTGGGGTGCAGTTCGTGACCGCGTACAGGGAATCATTGCAGGACTGGATCTTGAGATGCCGGGCAGCAACGGAGCAAATGATCTGGCAATTGTAAATGCAGTAAAAGAAGGAAGACTGAAAGAGGAGACACTGGATCAGGCAGTTGAGAGAATTTTAAATATTGTATATCGCTATGTAGAAAATCACGCAGCGCATGAGGATGCAGTGTTTGACAGAGAAGCAGATCATGAAAAGGCAAAAGAGATTGCAGAAAAATGTATTGTTCTTCTGAAAAATGAGATAAAGAACGGAGAAAAAGTACTCCCTCTGAAAAAAGAAAAGAAAACAGCATTTATCGGCGGTTTTGCTGAAAAACCGAGATATCAGGGTGGCGGAAGTTCCCACATTAATTCTCATAAAGTTGTTTCTGCAAGGTCTGTTGTTCAGGAAAAACAGAATGTATATGGAGATGTTCTGTATGCAGAAGGATTTTCTGCCGAGGAAGATAAGATTGATGAGCAGTTGATGATGCAGGCATTGAAGACAGCAGAATCCGCAGATCAGGTTGTTGTATTCGCCGGTCTTCCGGATAGTTTTGAGTCTGAGAGTTATGACAGAAGTCATATGAATCTGCCACAGTGTCAGAATATTCTGATTCAGAAATTGACAGAGCTTGGAAAACCGGTTGTTGTAGTACTTCACAACGGTTCTCCGGTTGAGATGCCGTGGGCAGATCAGGTGGAAGGAATTGTAGAAGCATACCTTGGTGGTGAAGCAGTTGCAGAGGCATTGATCCGCATTTTGTATGGTGAGGTGAATCCGTCAGGAAAGCTTGCGGAAACATTTCCAAAGAAATTAGAAGATAATCCGAGTTTCCTGAATTTCCCGGGAATGGATAAGAAAGTGAACTATGCAGAGGGAATTTTTGTCGGATACAGATATTATGATAAGAAAAAGATGGATGTACTGTTCCCATTTGGACATGGACTCAGTTATACAGAATTCGAGTACAGCAATCTTAAGGTGAGCCATTCTACAATAGACAGCGGTCTGCTGGCAGGAAATGAAGCAGCAGGACAGAATGCAGTGGAAAAAATTCATCTTCGTGTCGATGTGAAAAATGTAGGAAATGTTGCAGGACGTGAAATTGTTCAGGTTTATGTGGCAGATAAAACTTGTTGTGCAGTCCGTCCGGATCAGGAACTGAAGCAGTTCCAGGCGGTAGAACTCAAGCCGGGAGAGACAAAGACGGTAGAGATGGATTTGGATTATCGTTCTTTTGCATGGTATGATGCGGAACAGCAGGCATGGTATGCAGGAAATGGAGAGTACGAGATTCGTATAGGAAAGTCCTCACGAGAGATTGAGTTGACGGAGACAATTCTGCTGACAGGAGCCAAAGACCGTATGCCGGAGATAAACAATCATGTTATGATCGGAGACCTTATGGATTGTGAAGCTACGAAAGCATTTGTAAATGAGAAGCTGATGTCATATGTAAAGGACTTTGTAGGAACTGAATGTATGGAAGAAATGGATGCTATGGAGCGTAATATGGTATATTATATGCCACTTAGTTCCCTGAGAAGTTTTTCCAGAATGGATAATGAGATGTTGGAAAAGCTGGTTGAGGAATTAAAAGAGATCGTAAAATAATCGTAATTATTTATAGCCAGATGAATTTAGATAAAAAGGACGGAGAGTTCTGATTGAAAAAGTCAGAAATCTCCGTCCTTTTATCAACTTATCTTATAACAGCTGTCACGTTCAATCAGCTGATGCGGCACGATGATCTTGGTCGCCACAAGATTTGGATTCTCAATATGATTGATCATCTGTGATGCCGCCTCAATTCCCAACTGCTTGGAATTAACATCAATTGAAGTGAGCTGTGGCGATGTTGATCTTGCAAACAGAGAGTTATTGAAAGATATGATCGACAGATCTTCAGGGATTGAAACATGATTCTGAAGACACACTCTTTCAAGTGAAACAGCAAGAATATCATCACTTACAACGATTGCAGTTGGCGGTTCATCCTGCAGTAGCAGAGAAGAAATTGCTTCTGTGTTATCCCCTGATACATTCAGGACTTCCGTGCAGTATTCCGGTCGGAACGGGATTCCGTGTTTGGTCAATGCCATCTGGTAACCGGTTTTTCGATCTGCAGCAAAGATCAGGGAGCTGTCAGAACCAAGATAAGCAATTCTTCTATGACCGAGCTGATAGAGATATTCAGTCGCATCTTCTCCGGCCAGCAGGTTATCGTTATCAATATATAAAGTCTGATTCGTGTATTGTGTCGCTTTTCCAATCAGAATATAAAGAAGTCCTTCACTGAACAGATAATCAATAACAGGGTCGTCCTTTCGGGAATAAAGCACGATAAATCCGTCTACTTTTCCGCTTCTGGACATAGACTGGATCGCTTTCAAAATCTCCTCTTCATCCTGACCTGTTACAACAGTTGACATGTATTGTCTCTGATTACAGTAGTGACTGATGCCGCGAATTGCCTCAAGATAGAAAGCATTCTCATATACTTCCCGGGCGGATGCCGGAAGAATGATCCCAATCGTGCGGGAATACTGGGAAGCAAGATTGCTTGCCTGAAAGTTTACTTCATAACCAAGTTCAATCATCGCTTTGCGGACTTTTTCTTTCGTCTCTGTGCTGATGGACGGATTATTCTTACAAGTTCTGGAGACAGTGGAAGGTGATACACCTGCCAGAGCGGCCACATCTTTAATTGTTACTGCCATGAGATATCCTCCTGAATGGTGTCTGATACTGTTTTTCTTCTATTTTAGTGAAAGGACGCAATAATGTCAAATCTGTTGCACAAATTTTTGCATAGAAACTGTTGTGAGAATGTACAAAAACGGAGCATATAAATTGTGCAAAAGGCAGAAATAGAAAATATATCTATAAATAGAATTGCATTTCGTGCAAAACGTGCATATAATTAATGCAAACGGTTGCATAGAATAATGCAAACAAAAAGAAAAGCGTGCCGCATGATGAGGTGGCATGCCGGGAGATCTAAAGGAGGAATTTAAAGGTGGAAACGAAAGGAAAGAAGAAATTCAATCTTAATTTTGATTTGCTTCAGAAATTAGGAAAAGTTCTGATGACGGTTATTGCAGTTATGCCGGCAGCAGGATTGATGATCAGTATCGGTAAGCTGGTACAGATGGCAGGAGCGGATCTTTCTATCGTAATGACAATCGGAAGTACGATGGAGAATATCGGATGGGCAGTTATCAATAACCTGCATATCCTGTTTGCTGTTGCAATTGGTGGATCCTGGGCGAAGGAGCGTGCAGGCGGTGCATTTGCAGCGTTGATCACATTTATTCTGATTAATCAGATCACGGGATCTATTTTCGGAGTTACATCTGATATGTTGAATGATGCAACAGCAGTGACACATACGCTGTTTGGAAAAGAGATTCTTGTCAACGGATATTTCACTTCTGTATTAGGCGTGCCGGCATTGAACATGGGTGTTTTTGTTGGAATTATCGCAGGATTTGCAGGAGGAATTATTTATAATAAATACTACAATTACCGTAAATTACCGGATGCATTGTCTTTCTTCAATGGAAAGCGTTTTGTACCGATGGTATGTATTGCATGGTCAGTAATTATTTCTCTGATTCTTGCAGTTGTATGGCCGGTTGTACAGTCAGGAATTAACGCGTTCGGTGTATGGATCGCAAATTCATCTTCTACATCACCAATCCTTGCACCATTTATCTACGGAACATTAGAGCGTCTTCTGCTTCCGTTTGGTCTGCATCATATGCTGACAATTCCGATGAATTACACTTCATTCGGTGGAACTTATACGATCGCAACAGGAGTTAATGCCGGAAAGCAGGTATTTGGACAGGATCCGCTGTGGCTTGCATGGGTAACTGATCTGATCAACTACAAAGATGCAGGAAACATGGAAGCATATAAAACTCTGCTTACAACAGTAACACCGGCTCGTTTCAAAGTTGGACAGATGATCGGAGCAACAGGTCTTTTACTTGGTGTTGCACTTGCGATGTATAGAAGAGTTGATGCAGATAAGAAAGATAAATACCGTTCTATGTTTATCTCAACAGTACTTGCAGTATTCCTCACAGGTGTTACAGAGCCACTGGAATTCATGTTTATGTTTTGTGCATTGCCATTGTATATCGTGTATGCAATCCTTCAGGGATGTGCATTCGCAATGTCAGGAATCATTCATCTGAGAGTACATTCTTTCGGAAACCTTGAGTTTATTACAAGAATCCCAATGTCGATCAAAGCCGGCCTGGGCGGAGACATTATCAATTTTGTGATCTGTGTGGTTGCATTTTTCATCATCGGATATTTTGTAGCATATTTTATGATCGGTAAGTTTAAGTTCGCAACACCGGGAAGACTTGGAAATTATATGGATGACAATGCAGATGATGAGACTGCTTCAGCAGCAACTTCTGCAAAATCTGAAAGTGGAAAAACAGACGCCAAAGACAGCAAGGCAGAGCGAATTATCGCACTGCTTGGAGGAAGAGAAAACATTATCCTTGTGGATGCATGTATGACAAGACTTCGTGTCACAGTAAAGGATTTGGATAAAGTAGCAGAGCTTGCCGCATGGAAGTCAGAAGGAGCACTTGGATTAATTAAGAAAGACAATGGAATCCAGGCAGTTTACGGACCGAAAGCGGATGTATTGAAATCAGATATTAATGATATTTTATAAAAGCAGTTTATAACGGACAATAGACCGGAGAAGGGAATATAGAAACTTCTCCGGTGTTTTTACAGGAGTGAGAAGAGAATGAAATTAATGACATTAAATACGCATAGTCTTGTAGAACCATCTTATGAAGAAAAAAAAGAAAAGTTTATAGAGATGTTGATAGCCGAGCAGCCGGATGTGATTGCTCTTCAGGAGGTGAATCAGACTGCAAGTGCCGGAATTATTCCGGATGTAATGCTGGCCGGGTATAAGAGATGTATGGATTTCGGACTTCCTGTAAGAGAAGACAACCATGTGAAAGAAGTTGTTGAAGCACTCAGAGAAAAAGATGTATATTATTATTGGACCTGGTTGTCTGCAAAAATCGGATATGGGAAATATGATGAAGGAATGGCTCTTTTGTCAAAGAAACCGATTATGAGAGTAAAGCAGTTCCTGATCAGCCAGACAGATGATTATGATAACTGGAAAACAAGAAAGATTTTAGGAATGCAGACAGAAGGAAGCGACGACATTTTCTTCACTGTACATATGGGCTGGTGGAACGATGAGGAAGAACCGCTGAAGAAACAGTGGGAGAAGATAGAAGATCTGACAAAAAGTCTGGAAAAGAAGGATCGCACCATCTGGCTGATGGGAGATTTCAACAGTCTCGATAATGTAAAACAGGAAGGCTATGAACTGGTCTGTGAGAGCGGATGGAAGGACAGCTACTGTCTGGCAGAACAGAAAGATTCCGGTATTACAGTAGAAGAAGAAATTGACGGATGGCGTGATGGAGAAGGCGGTGGCGCTGTGAAAGATGCCAAACGCCTGGATTACATTTTCTGTAATACGCAGAAAAAAGTAAAGTCATCGAAAGTGGTATGTAATGGTAAGAATTACCCGGTAGTATCCGATCATTATGGAGTAATGATCGAGGTAGAAGATTAAGAGGAGGAAGATAAAATGAGCGAAAGAGCAGCAGGTATTTTAATGCCGATCAGTAGTTTGCCGTCAGAGTACGGAATTGGTTGTTTTTCAAAAAGCGCATATGAATTTGTAGATTGGCTCAAAGGAGCAGGCCAGAGTTATTGGCAGATTCTCCCGCTTGGACCGACCAGTTATGGGGATTCTCCATATCAGTCCTTTTCTACATTTGCAGGGAATCCGTATTTTATCAGTCTGGATGAACTGATCGAGGAAGGTGTTCTGACACGTGCAGAATGCGAGAAGGTAAACTGGGGGAAAGCAAAGGGATCTGTTGATTACGAGAAGATTTATAAAGGACGTTATCCACTGCTTCGGAAGGCTTATGAGAGAAGTAAGATCAGTGAGAATCCGGATTATCAGAAGTTCGTGAATGAGAACAGCTGGTGGCTGTCAGATTACGCACTGTTCATGGCTGTAAAAGGAAGATTTGATAATGTAGAGTGGACAAAATGGGCAGAAGATATCCGTCTCCGCTGGAAATGGGCAATGGATTATTACAGAGAGGAACTGTATTATGATATTGAATTCCAGCAGTACATGCAGTTTAAATTCCACGAGCAATGGATGAAATTAAAGGCTTATGCAAATGAAAATGGAATCAAGATCATTGGAGATATCCCAATCTATGTTGCTATGGACAGCGCGGATACCTGGGCGCATCCGGAATTATTCCAGTTAGATGAGGAAAATATTCCGACCGCTGTAGCAGGATGCCCGCCGGATGGATTCTCTGCGACAGGACAGCTGTGGGGAAATCCACTGTACCGTTGGGACTATCATAGGGAGACAGGATACTCCTGGTGGATTTCAAGACTGCATTATGTATTCCAGATGTATGATGTTGTCAGAATCGATCATTTCCGTGGATTTGATGAATACTTTTCAATTCCGTATGGAGCAGAGAATGCGATCGGCGGACATTGGGAGAAAGGACCTGGAATCGATCTGTTCCGCAAAGTGGAGCAGGCACTTGGATGGAAGCAGGTTATTGCCGAAGATCTTGGTTATGTGACAGATTCTGTCCGTGAGCTGGTTCGTGAGAGTGGCTTCCCGGGAATGAAGGTTCTGGAATTTGCATTTGATTCCCGAGATTCAGGATGTGCGAATGATTATCTTCCACATAACTATCCGGTGAACAGTGTAGCTTATACAGGAACTCACGATAACGAGACGATCGTTGGATGGTGGAGCAGTATCACAAAAGAGGAGCAGAAACTGGCGAGAGATTACATGTGTGACCAGTACACACCGGAAAAGGAATTATATAAATCTCTGATCAGCCTGATTATGCGAAGCAGTGCAAAACTGTGTGTTATTCCAATGCAGGACTATTTAGGACTTGGAAATAATTGTCGTATCAACACTCCGTCTACAGTAGGAAAGAACTGGAAGTGGAGAGTGAATACGAGACAGTTATCATTGAAACTGCAGAAGGAAATCCAGGAGATGACGCTCAGATATGGAAGAATGAACTGGGAGACAGTCGAGTAGGATTCTAAAAGCTCCGCGAGGATGCGCAGTGATTCTGATAGGAATATGTCAGCTTCGCTGACTAGAATCACGCGCCAAGTCTCACGGACGTTCGACTTAAATAAAAAGAGACGGAGGTTTCTGATTACAAAATGTCAGAAACCTCCGTTTTTTTCGTTCTCTTTAAGTAGTTGGTGTTAAGCTACCGTCTTTTTTCTCAATGTCCAAAGAGAAACAATCAGTGTCAATATCTCAGCCGCCGGAACTGCCAGCCAGATTCCATTTAATTCCAAGAACCTCGGAAGAACTGTCAGGAACAGAAGCAGCAGTGCGAAAGAACGCAGGAAAGTAATTATTCCTGAGATATATCCTTTGCCATATGTCATCATACGGATTGCTGCGAAGATATTGATTCCTGAAAATAAGAATCCGAGTCCATATAGGCGCAGTCCGGAAACCGCCATGTCAAAGACTGTGCTGCCGGGAGATGCAAAGAAACGTACCCCAATCGGTGCCAGCAGATAAGTGCATCCGTAGAGAATGACCGGTGCAATCGCGAAGAAGCGATAAGCGTACTTTTCTAAAACACGGCAGACAGAGAAATTCCTGTCTCCGTAAGCATATCCTAGTGGTGTTGATAGTCCCATAGAAAATCCGAAATAAATTCCGATACATAAGAATTGTAAATACATGATGATCGAAACAGCAGCAACGCCGTCTTCTCCGGCGAAAATCAGGGCACTTCGGTTAAAGACAACGGTTGTGATCGCAATCGCAAGCTGGTTTACGAATTCAGAAGTTCCGTTGATCATGCTATGAAATGCTTCCTTTAGAGACAGTCCATGGAATGTGAAATGAAGGAAGTTCGGATGTGTTACAAAGTAAACCACTCCCATTACAAAAGAAAGCAGCAGGCCGAGGAAGGTTGCAAGTGCGGCACCTGTGATTCCCATATGAAGCTGTCCGATAAAAATGTAATCGAAAACAATATTAAAAATCCCTCCGGAAAGTGCAGTCAGAAAACTGTATGTCGGAGAACCGTCAACACGGATGAAATAAGTGAACATCTCTTTTCCAACCACGATCGGGGCACCGAACAGCCACCAGTAGATATAAGCTTTACAGTCTGCCATCAGCAGTGAGGTTGCACCAAGCATCTGCAGGATGACCGGCAACCGGAAAAGAATGAGCGTAGAGACAAGAGTGCCGATGACAATGGCAGCAGTCATGCTTACCGAGAAAGTCCGGCTGGCTACATCATTTCTTTTTCCACCGATATGAAGAGCGGCAAGAGCACTTCCGCCTGTAGCGAAGGCAAGTGCGATACCATACAGAATATTTACAAGCGGATAGACAACATTGATCGCGGCAAGTGCATTTGTTCCAACATAAGCGGAAACAAAGATTCCGTCAACGATCGTATAAACAGTAGTAAATAATGAGGTCAGATAAGTCGGGATGATAAAGCTTAACAATTTTTTTAATCGAATCTCGTCTACCGAACGAAAAATAAGAGTTTTTTCCATTGGGAAGCCTCCTTGTTTTTTGAATTTTTGTGACTGTTCAGAGCCAAGCAAAATTTCTTAGTATAGGATAAACCTTAAAGGTACTTGAAGGTCAATAAAAAGATTGCTAAAATATCAGTAGCAAGATGTCGGTATCTTCATGAACGATGAAGAGAAAAAGATAATCTAGTAATCAAGGAGAGGAGGCGAAAATCATGGCTTTGGAATTTCAAATAGGAGAGATATCCCACTTCTTTGACATTCCCGCGTCTACGCTGCGCTATTGGGAAGAGATGGGAGTTCTGTATCCGGACAAAGGGGAGACAAGTCATTATCGGGAGTATGCAGTAGAAGATCTGATGACGATCTCAGATGTGATTTTTTATAAAAATCTCGGACTTCAGTTAAAGCAGATCCGGGAGATGAAATCCAATACACCGAAACAACAGGCGAAACTGTTTAAACAGAAGTTATCGGAGCTTGAACGGGAACAGGAACTAATAAGACTTCGGATGAAAAAACTACAAAGACATATTGAGGCGGTAAAGACATTGGAAGAATTGAGACAGACGCCTTATCAGGAAACAGAGATCGATACGGAGTGCATTGTCTCTTTTGAATTGATCGAGCAGGAGAAGCTACTTCAATATATTGAAGATCCGTATCTTTATTCCCGCGTGCAGCATACGGATACATTGCAGCAGGAACAACGTGGTCTGACTGTCTTGCCGGATGCAGGTAATATCTTTGATGAGTCGCAGGTCATCTGGCGTAAGCATGGTGGCAGATATGTGACATTTCTTATGAAAGAAGAAGTCGCCGAGAATTACCCGAATGACCTGCAGAAACATGTAGAATATTTGCAGCAATATCACAAAACAGGGGATGTGATCAGTCGATTCCTTCTTTGCGCACAGGAAGACGGTAAGGTGTATGATTTTTATAAGACTTTTGTAGAGATTTACTGATCATTATGAATAAGAAGAAACGATACTAGCGTGGAAAAATATGCAAAACATAGAATTCCTGAATAAATCAAAAAATGGGATTGAAATTCGCAGAAACAGTGACTATAATTTTTTAGTTGGTAAGAGAAATAATGAGTGGATGAAAGATGTCTAAGGAGGAGTTAGATATGAGCAATCAGGAGAATGTATTTGAGACAATTTTAGCACCTATGACCGGTACAGCAGTTGCAATCACAGAAGTGCCGGATCCTATTTTTATAGAGAAGATTCTTGGAGATGGAATCGCAATCGTTCCGACAGACGGTAAGGTTGTAAGCCCGGTTGACGGAACTGTATCAAAAGTAGCAGAGACAGGTCACATTTATGCTGTTACTTCCGACAACGGAGTAGAAGTTGTAATACATGTAGGACTTGAGACAGTTGCACTGAATGGAAAATGTTTCCAGATCCATGTAAAAGAAGGAGACAAGGTAAAAGCAGGAGATCTGCTTGCAGAAGCAGATCTTGAGTTTATCAAAGAGACAGGACGTAATTCCATCACACCGATCGTTATCGGTTCAAACCTTGAAGGCAAGGAACTTGTATGCGAAGAGGGAGAAGTTCAGGCCGGAAAGACTGTTATTATGGAAATCAAGCAGAAATAAGAAGTCGGAAGATATTGTTCCAGAATCGGTTTAGCTTAGAAGGAAGGTTATAGTATGAAAGAAGAAAGATATTCAATCATATTCAGCAGCAAAACAGGAAATACAGCAGAGCTGGCAAATGCGATTCGTGATGCATTGCCGCAGGAGAATTGTGATTATTTCGGAACAAGCGAAATTGAAGAACCGGTATCAGAAATGCTATATATCGGTTTCTGGACAGATCAGGGAAATGCAGACAAATCCGCATTGGAATTATTGCAAAGAATAAAGAACAAGAAAGTCTTTCTGTTTGGAACAGCCGGGTTTGGTGAGAATGAAGCATATTTCCAGAAGGTTCTGAATAACGTTAAGAGTTCTATGGATAAAAGCAACCAGGTAGTTGGTGAGTATATGTGTCAGGGAAAGATGCCGCAAGCGGTGAGAGACCGTTATGTGAAAATGAAAGAGCAGCCGGATCATATGCCGAATCTTGATCTACTGATCGCAAACTTTGACCGGGCATTATCACATCCGGATAAGGATGATCTGGATAAATTGAGAGAGCTGGTTAGAGGGTAGAAATAGTAAGAGGAAAGAAGTCTTCAGTACAATGAGTACGAGGGCTTCTTTTTTAATGGAGAAAAAGTAGCAGGCGATAATTTATTGATTATAAAGACTCTTCATGATAAAATCAAAATACTTCGAGATAGGAGATGGAGTTAATGTTAATTACGAAACCAAAACTATCTCTTGAGGGACAAATTGAGCACTTGGAGGAAAAAGGAGTGCTCTTTAACATAATGGATAAAGAGTTGGCTAAGGAATATCTTACTCAGCATAACAATTACTTTAAACTGACTGCATACAGAAAAAATTATGATAAGCATCCCGATGGAGAGAATAAAGGAAAATACATAAATCTTGAGTTTGCATATCTGGTTGATTTAGCTGTGATTGATATGAAATTGCGATATCGCATTGTGCATATGGCTCTAGATATTGAACATCATACAAAGTTGCAGCTTCTGCGTATGATGGATAAGTTTAATGAGGATGGATATCGGATAGTTCAGGATTATCTGGATTCTTTGAGTGAAGTGCAGAGAAAAATTTGTGACAGTGAGATTAGTCGAAATAAAGGGAATATATATTGTGGAGACATTGTAGATAAATATGATGGAGCTTACCCAATATGGGCTTTTATTGAAATAATTCCTTTTGGAAGACTGGTCGCCTTTTATGGCTTTTGTGCGGAGCGTTTTGCGGATAAGGAGATGAAGAATAATTTTTACAGACTTTTGACCTGTAAGGAGATTCGCAATGCTTCTGCTCACAGCAATTGTATCTTGAATAACCTTAAGGCTAAGACAGCTGCTCATAAAACTAATATTGCTGTTACAAATGAACTTATGATAATTCCTGGTATGAATAGCAATTTTAGAAAGAATCGAATGAGTAATGCGAGAATTCAACAATTAGTTACTTTGCTTTATATGCATAAGACGATGGTTGAAAGTGATGGTATTATACAGTCTGAAAGTGAAGAACTTCAAAAGATAATGAAAAGAATTGATAGGAATTATGGCTATTATAATACAAACCCTATGATTAAAGGTACTTTTGATTTTATAAAATTGGTTGTTGACAACTGGTTTAAGACTGTGTAGAATATATAGCACATAGAAAAAGTTTAACTTTTGCAGAGCGGCATTGTGAAAACGATGTTAGCTCTGTTTTTCTTTTTATGATAAATATAAGTGGAAATTAGAGTGAGAATCATAGGCTCCGAACGTACCGTTGGAAAGGAGACTGGAAGAAATGAGTGATATAACAATTAAGGCACCAAAAGTGAATCATTGGATTTTTGTGTTAAAAGACGGGAAATTTGTATTTGACAAAAAAACATTAGAAGCTATTGACAAGGTATATGCAATATTAGAGGCTGTTGAGCCTTGTGGAGAAGATAACCGAAGAGAACTATGGCTGAAAGCAGAACGTGGAACCATAGAAGATTATGACGACTACGAAAGGCTAAAGAATGAAGAGGTCATAGAGAATTATGAAGAGTTTGAGAAAATGTGGCATGATGAATATCCAGATGAAATAAGATGGTATCACCTTGTGACAATCGAACGGAATGATTACAGGGCAATGTTTCTGGGAAGAGAGCTAATCTATCAGTTCAGGATTCTGGAAGCTCACTCTTCATATGAGTACAATGTTGAAGAACTATTTGTATGGATGCAGGATGCAGTTAAGAAATGTATTGCTCAAATGCAGGAAGGAACCTATAATGATGATGTGAATAATAATCTTAATGCCAGACAGAGAACAGGTACAATATCAAGAAAAGATTACTGGGATACATTCCCTGAACGAAAAGCTTCTTACTTGTCAGATATTACAGATGCGGAGATTAAGAAATTTGTATCTTATATATCAGAGCAGCATGGCAACAAACCTGTGGGAAGTTATCTTGATGAGATGACAGCAGAAAAATTTTATGAGTTTTGCTCAATGGGATACAAGGCAAATAAGTATGAGCATCTGGAAGGTTTAACAGCCAAGGAACAGTATTACAAAATGGCAGATGGCAGGGATAATGGATTGTCAGAAATAGATGGCGATTCATCAATAGAATTTGCAGACTGGTTAAATGACTTACAACGGCATGGAGGTCGTCCATGGGAAGTATGCAGAGGTGGAAATTCAACACATGTTGGATTGTATGTGCATCATAATGAAAATGGATACTATCTTGCAGTTGTTGGAAAGTCATGGTCGAGATCTGTTGAAGCAATTAAGTTCTATAATGTTCTGCGGGATAGTGGAACAGCTGTTTATTTATATGAAGCAAAGGGCATTACTGACAGACTGCTCGGTCAGGATATTATTGGTATTGTGCCAGAGCATGTTATTCCTGTATATTGTGAGCAATGGTTTCCTGGAATGAAAATATTAGATTTCATGAACCTTTCATACGAGGATGAGCCTTATGAGAAGATGCTGGAGAAGATTGTATGGCTGCCAGAGGAAAAACAATATTTGAAAAAATAATAAAAAATGTTAGTTCCTACTTGACAAAATCGGGGGTAAGGCAGACTGGAAACTAATGTAATTTGGGTCTGGAACTTCCTGAAAATCAGACTCATATCTGCTTATTTTCTTTAAAGTGGCAGGTGAATAAGATGCCAAGTGCGAAATATGATACAATATATAAAGAACTAAGACGTCAAATTGAAGCAGAGGAATACGGATTTCAGGAGCTGCTTCCATCAGAAAAAATTTTACTTCATTAAAGGTGCCTTATATGAAAAATTCTGTTTGACTTTTCAAAAAACAGGAAATATAATAACTACAAACGAGTAGCAAGTAAGCGTAAATCCAGTTTACCGGCTGCTCGTTTTCTTTTATTAAAATAGAATATCGCCATGAAAAAGTGTGTAGCCTGTCAGCGTAAGTCCAGCTTATAAGAGAAGGTACGCACTTTTTTTGTGCGGAAAAGAGAGGAGTTAAAACAAAATGGCGGAAAGCAACAAAATGAAGGATATGCCGGTGAATAAGCTGATGGTCCAGATGGGAATCCCGATGATCTTATCCATGGCACTGCAGGCAGTTTACAACATTGTAGACAGCGCATTTGTAGGAAATATGAGAGTGGGCAGTGAGGCAGCATTGAACGCATTGACTTTGGTATTCCCGGTTCAGATGCTTATGGTAGCAGTGGGAATCGGAACAGGTGTCGGAACCAATGCACTTCTGGCAAGGACACTTGGTCAGGGAAACAATAAAAAAGCAGCAAAGGTAGCAGGAAACAGTCTGTTCCTGGGAGTGATCATTTATGTAGTCTGCTTGCTGTTTGGTATCTTTGGGGTGAAAGCATACATTTCATCTCAGACAGTAGATGCAGAAGTACTTGAGATGGGAGTCAGTTATTTACGGATATGTTGTGTGATTTCTTTTGGTATTATTTTCTTTTCTTTATTCGAAAAGTTATTACAGGCAACAGGACGATCCCTTTATTCTACAATCGGTCAGGTAGTCGGAGCAGTTGTAAATATTATTCTTGATCCGATCATGATCTATGGTATTGGACCTTGCCCGGAAATGGGAGTGAAAGGTGCAGCCTATGCAACAGTAGTTGGCCAGGTAGCATCCGCAGTATTGCTGTTCATTTTCCATATAAAACTGAATAAAGAGTTTGAGCATGGGGCGAAATATATGAAGCCGGATGGTGGTGTTATAAAAGAAATCTATGCAATCGGACTTCCGGCGATCATTGCACAGGCATTGATGTCTATTATGGTTTATGTAATGAATTTGATCCTGAAATTCAATCCGTCAGCACAGACAGCATATGGTTTGTTCTATAAGGTGCAGCAGTTTGTCCTCTTCCTTGCATTTGGTCTGCGTGATGCGATCACTCCGATCATTGCATTTGCTTATGGAATGAGAAGCAAGAAGAGAATAAAGGATGGAATCAAATATGGTCTGATCTATACGATTGCATTAATGATTCTTGGAATTGCTATTACAGAGATTTTCCCTGGGGCGTTCGCGACACTGTTTAATGCAGGACAGTCAAGAGAATATTTTATCGGAGCAATGAGAGTAATCTCAGTCAGCTTTCTGTTTGCCGGAATCAATGTTGCTTATCAGGGGATTTATCAGGCATTGGACGGTGGTATGGAATCACTGGTTATTTCACTTTTGAGACAGCTTATCATTATCCTGCCACTGGCTGGAATTTTTTCGATATTTGTCAGAAATGGCCAGATGGGCGTTACACTGATCTGGTGGGCATTTCCGATTACTGAAATAGTTTCATGTTTTGTGGGATATGTGTTCTTAAAGAAAATTAGAAAAAATAAAGTTGATATTTTAAGTTAAGGAGGAAGCGGAGATGACAAAAAGAATTATTACAATCAGCAGAGAATTTGGAAGTGGCGGACGATTTATCGGAGAAGAAGTAGCAAAGAAACTTGGAATTGCTTATTATGATAAAAATATCATTAATGAGATTGCAGAAAAGTCTGGTTTATCGCCGGAATATATTCAGGAAAATGCAGAATTATCGCCGAAAAAAGGATTATTCGCATATGCATTTGCCGGACGTGACATCACAGGAAAATCAGTAGAAGACATGGTATATGAGGCACAGAGAAAAGTCATTTTAGAATTGGCTGATAAGGAACCTTGTGTGATTATCGGAAGAAATGCGGATTATATTCTGAAAGACAGGGATGATGTGCTGAATGTGTTTATTCATGGAGATATTCCGGAAAAAATGCAGCGAATCTGTCAGATATACCATGTCAGTGAAAAAGATGCCGTAAAAATGATGGAAGACACGGACAAAAGACGTATGACAAATTATAATTTTTATACAGATCAGAAATGGGGAAAAGCTGACAACTATACGTTGTGTCTGAACAGTTCCCAGCTTGGGTATGACAGATGCGAGAAGATAATTATGGAATGTTTATGACTTTGAAAATACATTTTATGAAATACGAAAATGACATTATATATTTTGTGATAAGATGTGTTCAGTAAAGAAACTATAACATAATGATACAAGGAGATGATAGGAATGAAACAGCAGGTATTTAATCCATATCTGCCAAGCTGGGAATATATCCCGGATGGAGAACCATATGTGTTTGGTGATCGAGTATATGTCTATGGCTCTCATGATTCCTTTGGAGCACCGATTTTCTGTGTGAAGGATTATGTTTGTTGGTCAGCACCTGTGACAGATCTTTCTGATTGGAGATATGAAGGTGTTATATACAGAAAAAATCAGGATCCTTCTAATAAATTAGGAATTCGCTGTTTGTATGCACCAGATGTTACACAGGGACCGGACGGAAGATACTACCTTTATTATGCCTTTGATTTCATGGGCGAGATGGGAGTTGCTGTCTGTGATACTCCGGCAGGCAAGTACGAATTTTACGGACATGTTCATTTTAAAGATGGACATGTATGGGGTAAAAAGAGTGGGGAACCATTTCCGTTTGATCCAGGGATATTGGTAGATGATGATAAGAGAGTATATCTTTATTCCGGATTTGCTACAAAGGTTCCGGCTGTTGCTTCCAGAGGACGTAATCTGACCAATGAAGGCGGAGTTGTTCTGGAACTGGAACAGGATATGGTTACAATCAAATCCGGCCTAGAACTTCTATTTCCTACAAAAGGAAATAATGGTGCTTTTCAGGATCATGCTTTTTTTGAAGCAAGTTCTATACGAAAAGTGGATGGAAAATATTGTTTTGTATATTCATCAGAACACAATCATGACCTTTGCTACGCAATGGCAGATTCACCTAAAGGTCCATTTACTTATGGAGGCGTTCTGGTAGATATTGGTGATCTTTATCTGAATGGAAATGAAGATGAGACACATGCCTCTAATTATTTAGGAAATACACATGGAGGGATGCTTCAGATAGAAGATCAATGGTATATCTTTTATCATCGACAGACAAATCGTAGTTCTTATGCAAGACAGGCATGTGCAGAAAAACTGGAACGTAGAAGTGACGGAGGCTTTCAACAGGCAGAAATTACAAGCTGTGGCTTGAATCAAGGAGCGTTGAAAGGCATTGGAACTTATGAAGCAAGAATAGCTTGCAATTTGTGGTCGATAAATGGAACAGGACGATATGATGGAAAGTCACCGAAACAAAAACTGAAAGATCATCCTTATTTCACGCAGAGTGGAAAAGATCGAGAAAATAATGGAGATCAGTATATTGCAAACATGAAGAATGGTGCGGTTGCTGGTTTTAAATATTTCGAAATGGGAGAGGCAGATCAGATCGGAATTACTATACAGGGGAATGCAAAGGGAACAATGCAGGTTTCTGATAAATCTGATTTTGGAAATATATGTGCAGAGATTGAAGTGAGTAGCAGAGATAAAGAAATGCATACTTATAAAGGTGCCTTAAACATCCCAAGAGGAAAAAGAGCATTATTCTTCAGATTTCAGGGAGAAGGTACAGTAGACTTTCATTCTTTTGAACTGATGAAAAATTAAAACTGGCATGGAACCAGTAAAATAAGTTGACGGATGGCAGCACCAACCATGTTAATAATGCCATTTCCAAGCCCGGAGGAAAAATATCCGCAAAGAATCGAAATTGCAGACATCACAAAGGAAATGGAAAACACCAGAATATGATAGTTCTTCAGACGGACGTGGATGATTGGATTTCGAAAACGGTTAAACCAGAAAAACTTCTTGTTTTTTATGCATAATCTGGATATGATAATAAAAAAGAAGGAAGTAAGAACGATGTCATTAGAAAAAGCAAAGAAGTATTTGGAAGAAAAAGGTTATGCAGATCATGTCATTGAACTGGAAGAATCAAGTGCAACGGTTCAACTTGCAGCAGAAGCACTCGGCGTAGAGCCTGGGATGATTGCGAAGACTATGTCATTTCTGATAGAGGATGGTCCAATTCTGATTCTTACGGAAGGAACAGCAAAAATTGCGAATCGTAAATATAAAGATTATTTTCATGAAAAAGCAAAAATGATTCCTTTTGATGAAGTAGAAGATTATATCGGACATGCTCCGGGTGGTGTATGTCCATTTGGAATTAAAGACGGAGTCAAAGTATATTTGGATGGATCATTAAAAAGATACGATACTGTCTATCCGGCAGCCGGCAACGATCATAGCGCAGTAAAACTGACAATTGTGGAACTGGAGGAAGTTGCAGGAGCATGTGGATGGATTGATGTATGTAAATAGATACGTGCTTCCGAATTTTACTTATAAGTAGGTGAACAGGTGGAGAAGCTTGACTTCAAATATAAATTTCACTAGTTAGTGGAGAGGAAAAAATTTTGACATTTTCAAAGATACGTGCTAATATCCCATCTTTGACAGTTGGAAAGATAAAAAATGGCTACAAACCCAGTAAACATGGAATCTGTAGCCGTTTTTTATTTCGTAACGATATGTGCTATATTATGATTTTTTTGATTTAATCTGTTTCGTTTCTTTAATAATTGTTCGCATGGAGGCTTTTGTAATGAATTCATAATCCGTTCTAAAGCCGAATGTTTTGTGCAGAGAATCCGTTAATTCTGTTCTTGTGTAGGAAGGAATATAACCACTTGCTGTATTTAGTAGTGTCATTTGCATAGAACGTAATGTCCCAAGTATCTGACTGACCGTATAAGCATCTCCAAGTTTCTTTTCTAATAACCGATAAAGAAGAAGACTGATATAACAGGTCATGAAATGAGCTTTTATTCTATCATCCCTTCGCACATAAATGGGTCTGGCTTCAAATTCAGTTTTCATAATTCTAAAGTTTTCTTCTATTTCCCAACGCTGTTTATTAATCCGTA
>OLGZ01000255.1_pt1 | contig 47821 bp, 40 predicted proteins | sample 1605981 | NCBI WGS metagenome assembly OLGZ01 (sample SAMN03283291) | human gut metagenome | biome: human-associated habitat; material: feces | host: Homo sapiens | place: Peru | collected 2012 | reverse complement strand
CAAGGCCCGGTACAGGACGATTTGTTTGATTTCCGCGACAATTTGGTCCGCTTGGGTGCTAAATAATAGCCCTTTTTTCACAGAAACCGCTTGGAACAATAACCATTCCAGGCGGTTTTTTTGTAGTCAGACAGGTTAGAAAAATGGGGGAGAATCTCCTTGCCTCTATGGAGAATCCTATCTAAAAAAACATAAAGAGTCAATTTAAATACTAGGACTTTTGGCACTTGGGGCCTAGGACTAAGGGCCCTTGTATAAAAGGCATTATTATATTAAACTAATAGGTAAGAAGTTTACTTAAAAAAGGAGAGAAACCTATGAAGAGATTTTTTGCTATGGCGCTAGCGTTGTTGTTGTCGACAGGGGCCTTTGCTCAAGATGTTCGCGCAAAATTATTCCGGAAAATAAACCAGGTTAGACTCACGGACAATAAAACTTTGGTCAATAAAACTTTGGACAACAAAACCGAGGTTGGGTTGAAAGTCTCCGCAGTGAGAGAGGCTTATGATGCTTTTGCCAAATCTGTCCAAGCCAAGCAATACCACGATTATAACTTTATCTTTCAGGCTATGGATGAAGTTAGGGTTTCTTTTATGGCATTGCAAGCAAAATCTTCGGAACAGGCTACCCGCGTTGCCAAAACAATCAACCGTCCAGTGGCGATTGCCAACGGTTCCTATTTCTTAACGCTTGAAAACTACTTGCGTATGGAAACCGTGAACTTGCCCCAGAGTGAACAAGTAAAATTTGATGAGTTCCATACCGCCTTGGAGAAAGCCTTAGGTGATGCCGTTGTTGTTGTAGATATCAATAGCGGGTTGCCGAAAGCGTATGCCGAATCGGTGGTGGCGTTTCGTAAGTTTGTTAAGTTTATAAGCAGCACCAAGGAACTTCACGCAAACTGGATTTTGCAAAGCATGATGAATCCTATGGACGAATTTAACGCCCAGTTGCAAAAGAACCCGCAGTTAGGGCCAGCAATGGCAAAGGAATTTGTAAAGCCTATTAAAACGTCTTGGGGTGTGGTAGAACCTGTGGACTTTATCAACGAGTATGCCATTACCTTACAAGGCCCGGTACAGGACGATTTGTTTGATTTCCGCGACAATTTGGTCCGCTTGGCCCGCTAATAAATAGACTTTTCATAGAAACCGCTTGGAACAATAACCGTTCCAGGCGGTTTTTTGTAGTCAGACAGATTAAAAAATGGGGAAATTATTGCGGATAAAACCCCTAAAAAACCATAAAAAACGCGCCCGAAAGCGCGTTTTTGTAATAGAAATAAATTCTATAACTCGGTATGCAAAACTTTTAAGGCGGCCTTTTCTTTGGCTACGGGCAGACACTCCTGTACGCGGTAGTGCTTGCCGTCAGTCAATTGTGTGATAGCCGCAATATCCGCATCAGTCAGCACTTCCTTGTCATAGGTGGTACGGAATTCGTACCCAAGCCCGCTTTCCACAATTAATTTCATAGATTCGCGCAACACCGCCGGATTAAAATCCACTCCCGTGATGAGTGAATATTTTTCTAGCGGAGCCTTTAAATCCATAGCAATAAAATCCAACAGTTTGCCTTGAATTAATTGTTTTAGCACTTCCGGGCGGGTACCATTGGTGTCCAACTTGGTGGCATATCCCATCCCTTTTAATTTGGCTAGAAACTGCGGTAAATCTTCGTGCAGAGTGGGTTCCCCGCCGGATACCACAATCCCTTCCAAGGTGCCTTGGCGGCGCTTTAAAAAGGCGTCTATTTCTTCTTCGGCAACGGGTTCGGCGAACATATGCGGATAGACCAATTCCGGATTGTGGCAGTAGCGGCAACGAAAGTTACATCCTTGCGTAAAAACTACCGCGGCTGGCCGTCCGGGAAAGTCAATCAATGTAAATTTTAATAATCCGCCTATCTTCATACCGAATCCGTTGCGTTCAAAGCAAAAAATTATTTATCACAACCGCAAGAGCAACCGACGTGCATCGTTTTTCTCATTGCAAATTCTTCTTTTTTGCCTTTGTTCCAGTTTTGTACGGGGCGCAGATAGCCTACCACTCTGGAATAAACTTCACATTTGGAACCGTGAACATCGTTCAATTCTTTTTTAAGTTCCGAGATTTTGTTTTCAACTACTTGTTTTTCCTGTGCAGTCATTGTGTGTCTCCTGACGATTAATAACCTATGTTGACGGGAACGGGCCCGTGAAAACCCGTTACTTTTATTATGGCACTTTACAGCGCCGGCCGCAACCGCTTTTTTGGGTTATCTTTGACGGGCAAAGTAACCCAAAAAAGGTAATATCTTACAGATCTATTTGCTGTATAACTGTTCTTCCAACAGTTTAATTTTGTGTTCCAGTTCCTGCATCCGTTCGGCTTTGCATTTGGGGCATTCAAAGTGTTCGCCTTCAATGTAGCCGCACTTGGGGCAGACGCTGAACGTAGGGGTAATGGAAAAATACGGCAAGGTGTATTTTTCGCAGACGGTTTTGATGAATTTCTTCATCGCTTCCAAGTCTTTAATCTTTTCCCCTGTAAAAATATGCTGAACCGTGCCGCCGGTGTATTTGGATTGGATAGTGCTTTGCAAGTCCAACATTTCAAACACATCATCCGTATAGTTGACGGGCAACTGCGAAGAGTTGGTGTAGAAAGGCTGATGGCCTTGCTTGTACAATTCTTCGTCGGCGCAGATGATTTCGGGGTAGCGCTCTTTATCCAGTTTAGCCAAGCGGTAGGAGGTCCCTTCCGCCGGAGTGGCTTCCAAGTTATAATTGTTGCCGGTTTCTTCCTGGAATTTTACAAGCGTTTCGCGCATATAGGTCAGCACGTCCTCGGCAAATTTTTTGCCTTTTTCGGTGCCGATATCTTCGCCCAACAGGTTGACGGCCGCATCATTTAAGCCGACAAGCCCGATGGTGGAAAAGTGGTTCTTCCAAAATTCGCCAAAGCGTTGGCGCACCGAGCGCAGATAGAAACTCATATACGGATAGAGATTTCCTTTCGTAAAGCGCTCAATAATTTTGCGTTTGATTTCCAAACTGGTTTTGGCTACTTCCATACGGTCTTTTAAGAGAGCGAAAAAGTCTTTTTCGTCTTTGGCCAAATAACCCAGCCGGGGCAAGTTGATGGTTACTACGCCGATAGAGCCGGTCAACGGAGCAGAACCAAAGAGCCCGCCGCCGCGTTTGCGCAGTTCGCGGTTATCAATGCGTAAGCGGCAGCACATAGAACGCGCATCTTCGGGGTTCATATCGGAATTGATAAAGTTGGCAAAGTACGGGATACCATATTTGGCCGTCATTTCCCACAGGGGGGTAAGTTTTGGGTTGTCCCAATCAAAATCTTTGGTAATGTTATACGTCGGAATCGGGAACGTAAACACGCGGCCCTTGGCATCACCCGCGAGCATTACTTCGCAGAACGCGCGGTTCAACATATCCATTTCCGCTTGGAATTCGCCGTAAGTTTTATCCTGCAATTTGCCGCCGATGATGACCGGCTGGTCCTTGTAGTAGGACGGTACGGTTAAGTCCAACGTTAAGTTGGTAAACGGTGTTTGGAATCCGACGCGAGTGGGAACGTTTACGTTAAACAAAAATTCCTGTAAGGCTTGTTTTACGTCATTGTAAGAAAGTTTATCGTAATAGATAAACGGCGCGAGCAAGGTATCAAAGTTGCTGAAAGCCTGCGCCCCCGCACTTTCGCCCTGCAAGGTGTAAAAGAAGTTTACTACTTGGCCCAATGCGGTGCGCAAGTGCTTGGCAGGCTTACTTTCAGCCTTGCCTACTACACCCGTAAAACCGCTTAAAAGCAGGTCTTGCAAGTCCCAACCGACGCAGTAAGCACCCAACAATCCTAAATCGTGCAAGTGAAAATCACCCTCGCTGTGCATACGGCGGACATTTTCGGGATAGATTTTATTGAGCCAATAGACCTTGCTGATTTCGGAGGAAATATAGTTGTTTAACCCCTGCAAGGAGTAGCCCATATTACTGTTTTCGTTTACCTGCCAGTCAATCTTTTGCAAATACTGGTCCACCAAATCTACGTTAAATTTGGAGGAAATTTCGCGCATACGGGCGTGCTGGTCGCGGTACAGAATATAGGCTTTGGCTGTTTTATGATAATTGGAAGTTAAAAGCACATCTTCCACAATATCCTGTACATTTTCCACATTGGGAACGGTGTCGGAATAAAGTTGTTGGATAATGTTAATGGCGCGAATCGTTAATTTTTTGGCGGTTTCAGCGTCAAATTCGCCGGTTGCCTCGGCGGCCTTGGTAATGGCGCGGGTAATCTTTTTAGAGTCAAAATGCTGTGTCGTACCATCTCTTTTTACGATACGGGTAATAACTTCGGAGTTTTCCATAATAGTGTAATCCTGGTAGAATAATTCGCCGCTAAATAAACTAACGACTTTTAAAATTTTGGCAAAAACGGACTAAAAATGCAAATCTCGTCTTAAAACCGATTTTGCCACAAGCCTAAAAATGAAGCCCTCCGACGGGAAAAACGCTCTTTTGCCTTGTCCTTGGCAGGCTAGCAGCCAGGCTTGTTAATAGTAATTATTACTAATAAGCGGGTGCTTTGTCAATAATAAATTAGATAACTCCTAAAAAATAAGGGAAAACGGCGCGGTTTTCTTGCTTGTTTTTTAGTCTTTTTTGCGGGACTTGACGAACGCCGGGCAAAAAGTTTTAATAAAGAAAAAGGAAAAAGGGGGGAATTATATGGACTTTTACCAATGGTGTGTGCTTGTAGCGGTAGTTGCCTTTGTGGTGTTGGTCGTTTTTGCGGTGCGGACATTTTTGCAAATTACCCGCACAGCCGAAGCCGTAGAATATTTGGCGGTTTCTGCTGCTGAAAATGTAGATAAAACCAAAAGTGCGTTTGATTTAATTGACAATGTTTCCACACTTTTGGATTCAACCTTTTACAAGGTAATGAAAGTAGGCCTTGATTTGGTGCGCCATTACCGCAACCGCTAATGCGTTTATTCTTTTTGCAAAAGCCCCGGTTTGGATACCCGGGGCTTTTTGCTAGTTAAGCAACCAAAAACCAAAATTTAAATAACAAGCAAATCCTAACCAGCCTGCATAAGGAACCAACAAAAGTGCGGCTAAACCATTTTTTAAACGGGCTTCCTTCCATAGCCAAAATGTTTCTGCTAACATTACCACTAGCAACAGCAGGGCCGGTGTCAATTCGTGCAGGCCGAAGAAAACAGGTGTCCACCACATATTAAGAGCCAGTTGGATAATAAATAAAATGGCTGTTTTCTTATGTTTTTGTAAGCCTTTGCGGAAAAGGAGAAAGGCACTTATTCCCAAAAACAGATAAAGAATACTCCACACCATTCCAAAAACGATATCCGGCGGTACGAGCGGCGGCTTGGTGAGTCCGTGATACCAAACCAAATTTTGCCGCACGATATATCCGCCGGGCAAGGCGGGCAACTGGCAGAGCAAAAGCCAGAATAAGAGCGGTAAAAAAGTTCTGTAAATATTTTTCATATTTTTACCGTATCATTTTGCGTGGCATCGCCCAAGGTGAAAAAAGGGTTATAAAAGCGTGTTGTTCGGTTTATAAAAATGGTAAAATAAACTAAACGTATTTTATTTATATATTGAGGACATTATGGACACCAAACTCATTACGGAAATTACCGATTGGCTCAAAACCACCGATTTAGCCGAATTTTGCTACGAAAAAGACGGCGATTGTATTGAAGTTAAAACCCAAGAAGCCTTGCCGGAGCCGGCACATTTTGAATGCTCGCTTACGGCGGTAACTTCTCCGGCTGTCGGTATTTATCACGCGGCTGAAAAAGGCAAAAACTTGGCACTGAAAGAGGGCCAAACTGTAAAAGAAGGCGATTCCTTGGGCGTGGTGGAAACCGTTTCCCACAAGCATAAAGTAACGGCCCCTGTGTCCGGAAAATTGCGTATAGTAACCGCCAAAGAAAGCGCTCCCGTGGAATTTGGTTTACCGTTATTTTTTATTGAGCAGGCAGCCAAATAGGAGCATAACCCATGTCTGCTAACATTAAAATTACTCCCTTTAAAAAAGTCTTGATTGCCAACCGTGGCGAAATTGCGCTGCGCGTTATCCGTACCTTAAAAGAAATGGGCATTAAGTCCGTGGCTATTTATTCGGAAGCCGACCGCAACTGTCTGCACGTCCGTATGGCTGACGAAGCCGTTTGTATCGGCGCCGCCCCCTCCCCTTTAAGTTATTTAAATATAGATGCTATTGTTACCGCGGGCAAAATTACCGGGGCAGATGCCGTTCACCCCGGGTATGGCTTTCTGTCTGAAAATGCGGATTTTGCCACGGCTGTTACCAAGGCCGGTATGACGTTCATCGGGCCGACCGCGCACGCTATTGAAATGTTGGGTGTTAAATCTACCGCGCGTGAAATTGCCGTGCGCGCCGGAGTGCCGATTACTCCCGGCTCCGACGGCATTGTAGGTAAAAATTTCCGCGAAGTAGCCCGCAAAATCGGCTTCCCGATTATGATTAAGGCCTCTTTGGGCGGCGGCGGCAAAGGTATGCGCGCGTGCCTAAAAGAAGAAGATTTGGAACTGATGATGGAAACCGCGCAGGGTGAAGCCCGCGCCAACTTTGGTGATGACCGCGTATATTTTGAAAAACTCGTTTTGAACCCGCGCCATATTGAAGTGCAGGTAGCCGCCGATAACTATGGGAACGTCGTGGCGTTTGCGGAGCGTGATTGCAGTATGCAGCGCCGCCACCAGAAACTGGTGGAAGAATCTCCGTCCCCGTTTGTGGACGCGGTAACCCGCCAAAAACTCCAAGAGGCCGCTTGCAAATTGGTAAAAGCGGCCGAATACCGCGGTGTCGGTACGGTAGAGTTTTTGATGGCTCAAAATAAAGAATTTTATTTTATGGAAGTAAACACCCGTTTGCAGGTGGAACACCCGGTAACGGAATCCGTCTGCGGACAGGACCTCGTCAAAATGCAGTTGCAGATTGCGCAGGGGGAACCGCTCCACATTACGCAAAAGGACGCGACGGTTATCAAATGCCACGCGATTGAGCACCGCATTAACGCCGAAGACAGCGAACATAATTTTACTCCGTGCCCCGGCACTATTACCGAGTGGATTCCTTCGGGCGGGATGGGTGTGCGCGTGGACAGCCATATGTACACGGGTTACACCATTCCCAGTTATTACGACAGTTTGATTGCCAAACTGATTGTTACCGCGCCGGACCGCGAACACTTGCTTGCGCGTTGCCGCCGTTGCTTGGGCGAATTTTTGATTGACGGTGTAAAAACCACGATTCCGTTCCACCAAAAAATCGTCAATAACCCGGACTTTATAAAAGGTAATATGGATACGGGCCTTATTGAACGGATGATGGCGCAGGAGAAGGAACAAGGTGAAGGCAAAAAATAAAATCTTAGGCCCGCGCGCGCTTAAAAAATTTGTAGAGGCCGCCCGTGAGGAAGGCAAAAAAATCGTTTTTACAAACGGTTGTTTTGATATTTTGCACGCCGGGCACGTTAGCGTGTTGGAGTTTTCCCGCTCCAAGGGTGATGTGCTGGTGGTTGGGCTCAACAGCGATGCTTCCGTGCGCCGCTTAAAAGGGCCAACCCGTCCGGTAAACACCCAGGCCGACAGAGCCTTGGTTTTGGCCGGGTTGGAAAGCGTATCCGCCGTTAGTATTTTTGAAGAAGACACGCCGTATAATCTAATTAAAATCGTTCGTCCGGATGTGTTGGTAAAGGGCGGAGACTATAAGACCGACGAAATTGTCGGCCGTGAATTTGCAAAGAAAGTGGTGCGTTTCCCTTTGCTTAAAGGTCGTTCCACCACCAATATTATTAACAAGGTAAGTAAATAAACCGCTTTGCGGCTTGCGGGCTGCGGCGCGGTTGTTGTGTCAAGAGGATAAAATATGTCTGATATTTTTGAGAAATGCAAAAACTACAAAGACGCCAAACTGGCTATGCGCTTGGGCATTTACGGCTATTTTCAGCCGATTGAATCTGCGCAAGGGCCGGAGGTGGTGTTGGGCGGCAAAAAATACATTATGGCCGGTTCTAACAACTATTTAGGCTTGGCAGATGACCCCGAAATGAAAAAAGCCGCCGCCGAAGCCGCTTTAAAATACGGTACCGGATGTGCCGGCTCCCGCTTTTTAAACGGCAACACCAAAGCCGCCGATGCGTTGGAAGCGCGAATTGCTAAATTTAAACGTAAAGAAGCCGGACTTATCTTTTCTACCGGATATCAGATGAATTTGGGCGTTGTGTCGTGCCTCGTTAAAAAGGGCGACTACGCGATTGTGGATAAATTAGACCACGCCAGTATTTTGGACGGCATAAAACTTTCTGACGGCGAAATGGTGCGTTTTAAACACAACGAACCGGGCGATTTGGAACGCGTTATCTCCAAACTGCCCGCCGAGGCCGGCAAACTGATTATTGTGGACGGTGTTTTTAGTATGGAAGGGGACATTTGTCCGTTGCCGGAAATTGTCAAAATTGCTAAAAAATACGGCGCCCGTGTGATGGTGGATGATGCGCACGCGACGGGTATCATCGGTAAAACGGGTCGCGGTACTTGCGAATATTTCGGCTTGGAAAACGGCGAAGTGGATTTAGTGGTCGGCACTTGCTCCAAAACCTTTGCTACTGTTGGCGGTTTTGTGGTGGGGGATGCGGATATTATTCATTACATCCGCCACAATGCCCGCAGCCAGATTTTTTCTGCCGCGTTGCCGCCGGCCTGTGTGGCCTCTATCACCAAGGCGTTGGAGTTGATTGAAAACGACACCTCCCGCCGCGACAATCTGTTCCGTTTAACAGCCAAACTCAAAAAAGGCTTGGAAGATTTAGGCTACGATTTGGGCACCAGCACCACACCGATTTTGCCGGTACACGTCGGCAGCAACGAAAACTGCTTTAAAATGTGGCGCGCCTTGCACGAGTTGGGTATTTTTTCCAACCCGGTGGTCAGCCCTGCCGTGCCTCCTGGCCACGCGCTTATGCGTTTAACGCTTATGGCGACACACACCGACGAACACGTTGCCCAAATTATTGATGCTTTTGCAAAAGCAGGCCGTGCGGTAGGTGTGATTAAATAGTTTGTTACCAGTATGACCCCGGTCGCTATGGCCGGGGTTTCTTTTTTAGAGAGGGAAATATGCGTGTGGAAATACATCAAATAGCGGATAAAGAGTTGGACTCTTTTATCAATTTTCCGTTTGAATTATACAAAAATGACCCCTATTGGGTGGGGGAGTTAAAGGCCGATACTAAAAAGTTATTGCGCTTGAATAACGTCTTTTGGACGAAGAACGAGCGCGCTCTGTTTATGGCATACCAAGACGGAAAAGCCGTTGGGCGTATTGCCGCCATTTTGAATAAAGAACATAACGAATATCATCACGAAAATATTGGGTTTTTCGGCTTTTTTGATGTCATCAATGATAGAAATGTTGCGGCTGCGCTTTTTCAGGCGGCAGAAGATTGGCTCCGTGCCAAGGGGGTAACGGCGGTGCGTGGCCCGGCTAATCCGGACAGCAACCATATTTACGGCTTGCTGGCCGACGGGTTTGACAGTATGCCCGCTATTATGATGCCCTATAATTATCCTTATTATATGGAGTTAATTGAAAAGGCCGGATATGGAAAAATTAAGGACCTACTCGCCTTTGAACGCAGTAAAGATGACAAATTTTCCGAACGGTTTTTAAAGGTTTGTGCGCGCTGTTCGCGCGGGCACGGTATTACTTTGCGGAGGCTGAACCTCAAAAATTTGGAAGCAGAGTCCGAAATCATCCGCGAAATTTACAATAAGGCGTGGGCGGAAAATTGGGGCTTTGTGCCAATGAGCAAACAGGAAATGGCGGATGTGGTAAACGAATTAAAACTAATTGTCCGGCCGGAAGGAACTTGTGTATTGGAAGTGGATGGGGTTGCGGCGGGGTTTTATATTGCTATTCCGAATATGAACCACGCGCTTAAAGAATTAAAAGGTTCCCTGGCTAATCCGTGGCGTATCATCAAGGCACTCTTGGCTTGGCGCAAAATTAAGGATGCGCGCCTGATTATGTTGGGTGTGGCTCCTGAATTTAGAAAGCGCGGTATTGACCTGATTTTGATTAAGCACATTATTGACCACGGGGTAGCCGTTTGGAACGAAGCGGAACTGTCGTGGGTGCTAGAAGATAATGAGGGGATTATCCGGGGAATTACGGAGTGCGGCTGCCATACCAGTAAACGGTATAGGCTGTACCAAAAAAGTTTGTAAACGCAAATAAAAGGGTTTCGCTCCCTCCCACGGAAAACGAAACCCTTTTAGTGTGTTGCCCGGGATAGCGGGTCCCCTCCCGCGTCCGGACGGATGAAATCTGTTTAGAGTGGACGCCCCGCCGGGTACTCCGGCTGGGGCGTCTTCGTCTTAAAGCGCTCCGTGTTTACCCCACTTTACGCTTTCCCCCAGTTTACGGCCCCTTGTTTATGCTTTATCCCCCGGGCCGTTCTCTATATTTAAAGGATAGCGCATAAAGCGTCAAAATAAAAGTCTAAAAAAGGATTAGTTTTTTAGGGTAAAAAAATCCCCGCCGGGTAAGGCGGGGGAAAAGTTATTTTTCTTCGGTAACGCGTTTCCACGCGGCCAAAAAGTCGTCCGGTACGGGAGCCTCAAACTTTAATTTTTTGCCCGTTAGCGGGTGGTTAAACTCAATTCTCCGGGCGTGCAGCATCAGGCGGTCAGCCGTCGCGCCGCGGTAGAGCCAGTCGCCCAGCACCGGATAGCCCAGCCAACTTAAATGCACGCGCAACTGGTTGGTGCGGCCTGTGCGCGGGTAAAGTTCAATGTAGGTAAATCCGTTTTTGCGTTCCAATACCTTGTAATCGGTAACGGCTTCGCGCCCTACGTCGGAAGCCTTGATTTTGCCTCCGGCTACACGCCCTATCGGCACGTCAATAGTGCCCTCGTTATCGGGCACTTCGCCACAGGCGATGGAGTGATATGTTTTGTGAACCTCCCGGTTGGAAAACAGGGCCACCATTTCGGCTTGAAATTCTTGTGTTTTGGCTACCACCATTACACCGCTGGTTTCGCGGTCTAAACGGTGTACAAGCCCCGCGCGGGGCATAGATGTATCAAATCCTTTGGGCGGGTTAGCCAAAATGACGGACACCAAAGTTTCTTCGGTTGAAAAAACTGCTTCGGGGTGTTCTTCCCACACCGGGCTTTGCGGGTGAACAAGCATACCCGCAGGTTTAATGAGAACAAAAAAATCTTTTCCGTCGTAGATAATTAAATCAGACAGTTTTGTCTTGGCTTCCGGTGCGGGCATTTCAATTTCCACCACTTCGCCCGGAGTGAGCGGCCAAGAGGGTTTTACCCTTTTTCCGTTGACGGTAATTTTGCCGTCTTTAATCATCTTTTGCACAATGGCGCGCGAAAAATCAGCCAATTCGTCTGCGGCAAAAATGTCCAAACGGCGAGAATATCCTTCAAAAACGATTTTTTTATTTTCCTGCATAAGTAGAGTCCTTTTTTAAACGAATCCAAAGCCAGCACGAGGCCGCCGCAGCCGCCAAGGCAATCCATTGGGAGGGCGATAATCCCAACCAATAGGCACCGCGGTAATCCCCGCGGAAAAACTCAATGATAAAGCGCATTATGCTGTAATATGTTATATATTGCGCTAATATTTTTCCGTCTTTATGCGGACGTTTGGACGCATAGTGTAGTAATACGAATAAAATCAGGTTCCCGGCAGATTCATACAATTGCGTGGGATGCAGCGGCACGTGTAAAAGTTCCGGGGCTACCAAGGAGTGCGGGTCGGTAAAGCGGACGCCCCACGGCATAGTGGTCGGGCTGCCGAAACAGCACCCCGCCAAAAAACAGCCAATGCGCCCCAAGGCGTGTCCCAACGGAAGGCCCACGATTAAAAAGTCGCCCGTTTTTAAAAGGGGTAATTTCTTTTTCTTTATATAATAAATGAGCGCGCCGACTGAGGCAATCATCCCGCCGAAAAAGACAAACCCGTAGCGGAAATCACGCACAATATTGGTAATTTTTTCGGCTAAGGTTGCCCCTAATTGCGGCCAGGAAACAATAATATAGAGGAGTTTGCTTCCGGCTAATGCGCCGATAAAGGCAATAAAAATCAGGTTCCAAAAGGTGTCTTTATCTAAACCGATTTTTTTCAGGCGCGGAATCAAATACAGCGAAGCCGCCGCGTATCCCAGCGCTGTCATTAGGCCGTAACTTGCCAGTTCAAAGGAGCCTATTTTTAAAAATACCGGGTGCATTACAGTCGCTCCTCATCTCGTATTGCATTTCGCATAAAAGGGTTTTTTAAGCGTTCGTAGCCAATAGTGGAACTGCATTTTCCGCCGTAGGCGTGTCCCGCAAAAATTTGCGTATCTTCGGGAAGTTTGGAAAGTTTTACTAAACTTTGGCGCATTTGGCGCGGGTTAGAAGACGGTAAATCTACCCTTCCGCACGCACCCGGGAAAAGGGTGTCGCCCGTAAAAAGCGCGTTGCCGATATGCAAGCACACCCCACCCGCCGTATGGCCGGGCGTGGGGATAATATGTACCTTAAACGGACCGATTTGCAAGTGTTGTTCTCCCCGGTAAGTGCGTACAAACTGCGGCTCCAAACCCGATAGGGCAAGGTCGTTTTCTTCCAAAAAGGCTTGTAAATGGTGCTTTTGCAACAAGTCTTGGGAAAATTTTATGTGGTCAAAGTGCCCGTGCGTAAAAAATACGGCGCGCAAGTTTAAGTTTTTTTCTGATAAGATATGTTCCAAATAGTTCATATCCCAGGCCGGGTCAATCAAAACCGCCTCTGTCCCTTCGGTCAGCAAATATGTACAGTTGCCCATAGGGCCTAAATTGATGACATCAATATTCATAAGTTATTTATCGGGTTGAAATCTAAATTCCACTTCGTTTGGGCCGACCATATTGTATTGGGTCCGGGCAATTTTTTCCAAATAAGCGGCATCTTCTTTTTCAAGCAATTCCATAGTGGCGGTCAATTCGGCGTGTTCTTTATCCAGCAGAACGCTTTGTTTCGCCAGTTTATGCAGTTCCAGTTTGTTATGTACCAAACTTAAAATACTGCTCCCTAAAAAGAAGATAACCACTACTACCAGGGCGGTCCCCAGTAGTAGCGGTTTTTTGTTTTGGATAATAAAATCCGTTATGGCTTGCGTGTTCATTTGCGGCTAAATACAGAATCTTGCGCGTACTCGGCTTTGTTGCCCAGTTCGGCTTCAATTTGGAGCAGACGGTTGTATTTTGCCGTCCGTTCGGAACGCGCCGGCGCGCCCGTTTTAATGGCACCTGCGTTAGTGGCTACGGCCAAATCTGCGATGAAGGTGTCTTCGGTTTCGCCGGAGCGGTGCGACACAATGCGGGAATAACCGTGCTTTTTGGCCAGTTCCATTACGTCAATGGTTTCGGAAACGGTGCCGATTTGGTTGACCTTGATTAAAATAGAATTGGCGGCTTTTTCTGCAATACCTTTTTCCAACCGGTTTATATTGGTAACAAACAAATCATCACCTACCAGGTTAATTTTTTTGCCCAGTTGTGCGGTAATGTGCTGCCAGCCGGTCCAATCGTCTTCTTGCAAGGGGTCTTCAATGGATACAAGGGGATATTTCTGGCACCAAGAGGAGTAAAGTGCGGTCATTTCTTGGGCAGAGTGCATTTTCCCTTCAAAACGGTAAGAACCCTCGTGATAAAATTCGCTGGCGGCGCAGTCCATAGCAAGCGAAATATTCGGGTGTCCGGCCTGTTTGGCGGCGGCTAAAATAGTTTTTAGTACATCTTCGTGTTTTGTAATTTTAGGAGCAAAACCGCCTTCATCCCCTACGGCAATTACCATGCCTTCTTTTTTAAGCAAATCTTTTAAGGAGTGATAGGTTTCGCTTGCTTCGCGCAGGGCTTCGGCAAAAGTTTTGGGTGCGGTCGGTACGATCATAAACTCCTGTACATCCAGCCCGGAATCGGCGTGTTTCCCGCCGTTAATAATATTGAGCATAGGTGCGGGCAAGATATAGCGGCTGTTATCCAAATTATAGACGTTGCGCAGATGCTGGTAGAGCGGCAATTTGGCACTGTGGCAACCTGCACGCAATACTGCCATAGAAACGGCCAGCATTGCATTGGCTCCCAGATTTGTTTTGTTTTCCGTGCCGTCCAAGGCCAGCATACTTTCGTCCACCAGGCGGATGTCAAACGGATTCATCCCGGCCAACTGCTGCGAAATTCTCTCCACGTTGGCCACCGCCTTTAACACACCCTTGCCATTGTAGCGGGTGCCACCGTCTCGCAGTTCAAGTGCTTCGTGCGAGCCGGTAGAGGCTCCGCTGGGTACAGCCGCGGTGCCTGTGTTGCCGTCATCTAACAGGACATCGGCGGCTACTGTCGGATAACCGCGCGAATCCAAAATTTCCCTTGCCGTAATTTTTTTAATGCGAACCATACAACCCCCTTCCGGCAAATTGCCGGATTAGACAATGCTGTCTATGATTTTTTTGCCTTCTTTAATCAGTATTTCCGGCAATTTTTCGTCTTGCGCTTCGGCATACATACGGATTAACCGCTCGGTGCTGGACGGGCGAATAGCCAGCCAACTGCCGCCTTTTAAGATAAATTTAAACCCGTCTGTATTGTCAATACGCCATACAGAGGTTTTATTAATGGAAAGCGGCGGTTTAATATCCAAGCGTTCCATAATGCGGTTAATTTCGGTTTCCGCCTTGGGAATACTGACTTTTTGGTCAAACAACTGTTTGTATTTTTTATAAAAATCTTTTTTCAGTTGTTTTAAGGTCTTGCCTTCGGTGGCCAACATATCTACCACCAACAGGCAGGCCACCAGACCGTCTTTGTCCGGAATATGGTGGGCAATCGCAATACCGCCCGATTCCTCCATACCCATTATGTACTGCCCGGTAATCATTAACTCGGTAATATATTTAAAGCCTACCGGGGTTTCGCGCAGCATTAGCCCGTTTATCTTGGCTACTTGGTCAATCAAGTTTGAGGTGATGACGCTTCTGCATACGCGGCCTTTTAAATTTTTGTTGCGGACCAGGTGTTCCAGTAACAGCGGGGCAATTTCGTTGGGGGACACCCAGTTGCCTTCGGCATCAATAATGCCGAATTTATCGCAGTCCGGGTTACAAGCGATACCCAAGTGCATTTTTTTACTTACAACTAATTTTTTGAGGTCCGTCAAACTGACTGGTCCGGCATTGGGCGTGTGTCCGCCAAAGAGGACATCTTCCCCTTCGTGGATGCCTTCTACCGTTACGCCGTGTTTTTCCAAAAAATCGCGGAAATAATATTTTGACGTACCAAAAAGCGGGTCAACGGCTACTTTTAATTTCGCCTTTTTAAGCGCTTTCACATCAATCATTTTTTCCAAGCGGGCCATATAGCCTTTGCGGAAATCTTTACTGACGATAGCCGCCGCGTTCAATACGCCAAACTCGGTAGAGGACGCTTTTAAAATCTGTGCGTTGGGTGAAGGAATACGCTTTTCAATATCTTGCACAATTTCGTTATTGGCAATACCGCCGTAGTACGAAATCCATTTCACGCCGTTTACATAGTATTCGGCTTCACTGCCCGTAATAACAATTGCCCCTACGGCGCACTCGTTGAGCACCGCCCACTCGGCTACCGGGGTAGGCAGGGGGAGTTCGGCCACTTTTACTGTAATGCCGCTTTGCACGAGCGCATTGGCGGCTACATAGGCAAATTGTTTAGACAGAAAACGGGTATCATACCCCACGAGAACGAGGGGCTTTTTGGGTTTTTTGCCTTGTTCTTCACAGTGCTTGCGGTAGCCCGTACCTTCAAATCCATAGAAAGGATGTTCCAAAATATGTTCGGAAATCCCGTAAGTCAAACGCTGTACGGACTGGGCGGTCAGCCCGTCTGCGGTAACGGCCCGGAAGCCGGCTGTGCTAAATTTAATATCTTCACTCATCGTGCAGGTATTATACTAAAAAATAGGCATTTTTTCATCTTTCTGTGGCTTTGTATATTGGGTAGCGGAAAATGTTAAAATATATATATTACATAATAAGGAAAGAAAAATGAATTTTGAATACGTTAAACAATACATCAAAGATGCCGGCCTGCCGAATTTCCGTATTGCGCAGGTAAAGGATGCCATTTTCAAGCGCGGAATTTCGTCTTGGGACGAGGCGACAAGTCTGCCTGCTGATTTGCGGGAAAAATTGAAACAGGACCGTCCCTTGCTTAGTTTTAAGGTATCTAAAATTGTCTGTTCAAACCGGGATAAGGTGGCCAAGGCTCTTTTAACACTTAAAGACGGCTACCAGATTGAAACCGTATTGTTAAAACCGCAGGATACTTGGAGTGTGTGCGTATCCAGCCAGGTGGGGTGTCCGTTGCGCTGTTCCTTTTGCTCTACGGGCAAAATGGGCTTCAAGCGCGATTTAACACAAGAGGAAATTACCGACCAGGTATTGATGTGGTACCAGTATGTGCATAAAGAAAAACTGGGCGAGCGTATTTCCGGCGTAGTTTTTATGGGAATGGGGGAACCTTTGCTCAACTATTTAAATGTAGTAAAGGCGGCGCAGGATCTTTCCAACCCGGACTATTTAAATATCGGTGCGCGTCATATTTCTGTTTCCACTTCGGGAATTGCAGATAAATTGCATAAACTGGCGGTGGACTTGCCACAGGCCAACTTGGCTATTTCCCTGCATAATGCCGATAATGCCGAACGCAGCAAGATTATGCCCGTAAACCGCAAATTTGATTTGGACGATATCAAAAAAGCGTTGGAAGAATATATTGCTATGACGGGCCGCCAGGTGTTTTTGGAATATTCTGTTATTGAAAACGTCAACAGCCGCCCGGAACATATCCGCAAACTGGCGGACTGGATTTACAGCATTAAAGACAACTATTTACTGCACGTTAATTTGATTGCGTGCAACCTGGGCCGCGGCGAAAAGACAGAAGACCGTGTAGTAAAAGATTTTGCCGCCGGCCTAAAAGCAATGGGCATAGGCGTAACTATCCGCAAAAGTATGGGTAACGATATTTTAGCCGCGTGCGGACAGTTGGCTTCCCAGAAAAAGGAGGGAAAATGAAAAAATTGGGGTTAGTGGCAGCCGGTCTTTTACTCGCCGGATGTGCTACGTTGGAAATGAATAATTTGGATTGGATTCCAATAGGGCCGGACTTTCCGCCCACCAAGGCCAAAAATGTGGAAATTATCGGCAGTAAGAGTGATATTACTCGCCCGTACGGTAATTTGGGGCTTTTGCGCATTAAAAATTTACAACCCACCCGCGATAATTTAAAAATGGGTGTGGAAAAGGGCCGCAAGTTTGTAGCCTCCAAGGGGGCCGATGCAATGCTTATCGGCCAGTACAACAGCGCGGAGGACGGTGCGTCCAACCCGCGCGTAACGCTGATTATCTATGCCATTAAATATGTGGATAATTTGAGCGAAGAAGACGAAAAAGCGATTGAAGATTTTAAAGTATTGGGGATATTAAATGAGCGTTCTGATAGCTAAAACCGCAGGAGAATGTGAACAATGGACGGATGTAGCCGTCGTCGTGGATGTATTGCGTACGTCCACCACGCTGTGTGCGTTGTTGGCACGCGGCAAGAAAACTGTTTTGGGGTTTGATAAGGCGGAGGACGTAACCGCTTTTACAAGCCGGCACGCTGATTTTGAGGTATATAGCGAACAAAAATTGTCCGTTTCGCACGAGGACGATTCTCCTTATGCGGCGTCGCGTGCTTCGGGCCGTACGCCTGCTTTGGTGCTGAGCAACGAAGGGATGAAGGCACTTTTCGCCGCCAAAAACGCCAGCACCGTATTGGTCGGCGGTTTTTGCAATTTTTATACGTTGGCTGATGTGCTTGCTAATATGGATAAGGATGTTTTGCTGGTGCCGGCCTCTTTGTATGGTACGGCGGATTCGGTAGAAGACGGTTTCTGCGTGTCTGCCTTGAAAGACTGCGTGCAAGGTATCGGCAACCCCGAGGACGCTATTGTGGAATTTAATAACACAATGCGCTGTGTAGAGTTTTTGAAACAGGGGCCTAAAAATGCCGAAAAAGATGCCAAAATTGCGTTTAAAGTGGATGATTTAAAGGTTGTGCCTCAGGTGTCTTTTTCTGACCAAGGCTATGCGGTCTGCTACCCGTACGGCACGCAGGCGCCAGAGGCTTGGTTGGTTACCAAACCCGCTGAACAGCCCGCTGATGTTCCTGCGCAAAAGCCTGTTTCGGCGGCACAGGAAACTGTGTCTGCTCCGAAACCGGCGGAGAACACCAAGAGCGGCCTTAAAAGTTTTTTTAGTGGGATTTTAAATACAGTAAAAGAAGAAAAGAGAGAATTGGAACAAGAAATTGCCAATAGTTTTGGCGAAAGTAAGGTGGATAACGCGCCTGCTCCGGCGGAGGATTTATTGGATGCCGCTTTAAAAAAGACTCCAGCCCGGGCCGCCGCTTCTTCTGGAAGTTCCGGCCAAACTCCGGCCCAACTGCCTGCTACTAAGGTGGCCGCAGAGGTGCAGCCGGTTGCTCCGCAACAGGCGGTGCCGTCTGCCGAGGTTACTTTTTCGGGCAAGTCGGCCGTGTTTGGCGGCAAGGCAAAAAAGAAAGCCATTGTGCTTTTTTCGGGCGGACTAGATTCCACTACCTGCCTGTATTGGGCCTTGGCACACGGTTACGAGTGCGAAGCGCTTACCGTTTCTTACGGACAGCGCCACGACCGCGAGGTGTTGGCCGCACAAATGATTGCGCGCAATCTGGGGATTAAACACCATATGATTACGCTTAATTTGCCGTGGCTGTCCTGCTGTTCCTTAGTGGATAAAAGTCAGGCCCTGCCGGATGTGGCATTAGAGGATATTCCGAAAGAGGGAATTCCTTCTACCTATGTGCCGGGGCGGAATTTGATGTTCCTTTCTATTGCAGGCTCTTTATTGGATGCAATTCACGCCGATACGATTATTGCAGGCCCCAACGCGATAGATTTTTCGGGTTATCCCGATTGTACCCCTGCGTTTTTTAAAGCGGCGGCAGATGCGCTTAACCGCGGTACCAAAATGGGTGTAACGGAAGGCATTGAAGTATTGGCACCGCTGATGCGGATGTCCAAGACCGATATTGTGCGCCTGGCCGCCAAGTTGAAAGTTCCGTTTGAACTCACTTGGAGTTGTTATGCGGGCGGCAAAAAGCCGTGCGGACATTGTGATTCCTGCAAATTGCGCGCCAAAGGCTTTGCCGAAGCGGGCGTGCACGACACGTCGCTTGATTAACGGAGATAAAAATGAAAAAACTCCTTTTGGCTTTATTGGCGGTGTGTTTGGCGGGAGGTATAACTGCGGCGGAATTAAAGGATATGGATGCAGAACCGCCGGCGGAGTGCAGTTTGCCCGCGGAGTCGGCTCCCATTGTTAAAAAGGATGGCGGACATCTTTCCTCTGCGGAGAAGAAACAGACGGTTGCCGAGCAGAAAAAGGCCTTTAAGGCACGCCAAAAACGCATTAAGAAATTAGTAAAGCAGTACAAAAAAGCCAAAACGGCGGAAGATAAGGCCTCCATTAAAGCCAAATTGGCGGAGGAAGTTTCTGCCGGAGTGGATGCGGGACTTGCTTATGTAAAGGACCGCATAGCCGCCGAACGCGCAAACTTGGATAACTGGGAAAACAAGGTGAAAGCCGACGAGGCCAATTTGGAACAGGTAAAAGCCCGGCGCGTAGAGGACTTATTGTCCGGCGTGGCTGAAAAAAAGCACAAAGCCGCCAAAAAGGCTTGGAAAAAGCAACTGAAAGAAGCCAAAGAAAAACTGCATTAACCCAAAAGCCTTTTGCAACATACCCCCGGCTTAATACAGGAAGCAGACTATTCATTAAAAAGCCCCGCAGGTTGCGGGGCTTTTACATATGCAAATTTCCTTACTCAAATATACCGGAACTTTCCAGGGCATTTAATGCTTTGGTTATATCATTTACTACCACTATCCAACGGCTGTTCGGCCCTGTGCTTGCGGTACCGTAAATGGTGGTAATGTTTATCCCGTGGCTGGAAAGGACGGCCCCAATATCCCGCAGTAATCCCACGCGGTTGGGGGTATCAATACAGATGGCATCTGTCTTTACGCTTGTAAAACCGGCCTTGGTCAGCGCGTGGCTGATTTCCTGGTCGTATTTAACTGTCAGGCGGACAACAGCAGCATCATAGCGGACATCTTGCGAAATGGCGATTACATCTACATTTTCGCGTACAAATAATTCGGCAAAATTTTTGAGCGCACCCGGTTCATTTATCAGGAAGACGCTGTACTGCTTGACTACGTTGATAGACATAATAACCCCTTATAAATAAAACCCTACCTAAAATTATATCACACCGCCGCCGATGATACAACAAAAAGGACCGCGTTTTGGCGGTCCTTTTCTCAAATTTTTGGCAATTCGTTTTCGGTCTCTTTGATGATTTTTAGCATTTGCGTATGAATTTTGCCGTTGGTTGCTAAAAGTGTATGTCCGAAATCTTTTATTTTTTTGTATTTTTTGCCGGAATAATCCGTAACTTTGCCTCCGGCCTCTTGCAAGATAAGCACCCCCGCGCCGACATCCCACGGGTTTAAATTATCTTCCCAATAGCCGTCCAAACGCCCGGCGGCCAGCCAACATAAGTCCAGAGCGGCGGAGCCTAGCCGGCGCACATCGTGGCAAGAATTTAAAAAACGCCCAAACCGGTTTAGCAACTTTGGCAACCGTGCAAAGCGGTCATACGGAAAACCCGTAACCAATAACGATTGTTCCAATTTAGCCGTTTTGGAAACGTGGATTTTTTTGCCGTTTAGGGTGGCTCCCTTGCCCTTTCGGGCCAAAAAAGTTTCGCCGGTGGCCGGGTTGACTACACCGCCCAAAACAGGTTCGTTTTTATAAAAAAGTGCGATAGATACGCTGCATTGCGGGAAAGTATGCGCAAAATTAGTAGTTCCGTCAATCGGGTCAATCACCCAAGTATAATCCGCGCCGGTGCTTTTGATGCCGTTTTCTTCGGCTAAATAGTCGTGCGCGGGGAAATTCTTTTTTATCAGTGCCAAAACAGCCTTTTGGCTCGCAACATCTGCCTTAGTAACCAAGTTGGCCTTTCCCTTTAATTCATAGCCCACTTTGCCAAAATTTTTGCGCACCGTTTTGGCCGCGGCGGCTAAACACGCTTGCAGTACGGCAAATTCTTTTTTCATTTTTTCAGGTCCAGTACATCGGCTTCTTTTAATTTGTTTTCCAGTACGAGCATTGCCTTGCAGTCATCCTCGTTGTACATCAATACCTTGTTTAACAAATCTTGGTTGCCGGTTTTCAGCCAGTTGGTAAAATAGACCATACTGTCCATTGCGCCGCAGTCATCTTGCCGCCAGTTAAAACCAAAGGCAGGCGCGGCTGCTTTGAGCGAAAAACTGGGTGCGGGCAAATAGAACTGTTTGTTTACGGACACTTTTAAGTCGTAACAAATGGAACAGAGGGCTTTTAATTTGGCAGCATCTTGCGGATTTTTCCCGGCCAGATTTTTCATCTTTTTTACTTCGTATTCCGTCCAATGGTAGAGTGCCGTGTCGGAAAAATCTTTGATATAGTCGTAAAACTGTTCAAAGATTTTAATTTCTTCTTCCGGGGTTTTTGCCACAAAACTTACATATTTGTCTTCTTCTTTATCCCAAATACCGATTAAATAGACAAAGGAGACGTTGTTTTTGGTAAAGGTTTCGGTCGCTTCAAAATCAAAATATAAATTATATTTTTTTACAGGCGGCGGGAAATGCCCCGCTTCGCGCAAGACGGGTTTGTTGTGCAAATAGGCCAAAGAATTGTAATAGGAATTTGTGGCGTGCGGTTCTTCCAAAATACCCTGTAATTTTTCTAATCCGGCGTGTGCCACATCGTCAGTGGTGAACATTCCATTGATTTTAAGGCATTGGCGCATTTCGGTATTTAAGCCGGGGAGCATTAGTAAATCTTTGCTTTGGGCCACTACTTTATTAGCATAAACGCGCCAAGGCGCGCTGGCGGCTTTGGGCGGTTTGTGGGCCTCCGGGCGGGATTTCCCGTCGCGGATGCTGCGCCAATAGGCCAGTTCCCGGGCCAAACGGTCGCAATGGTCTTCATAGCAAACGTCAATCGTACGGTCGCGCAGGAACACGCGCGTGTTGGCCGGTGTGTATTTTTGCGTGCAGCCCAGTATGCGGTTAAGCAGGCAGACCTGTAAGGCATAATGTTCCTTTAAATCGTGTGCGCGTTTAAATTGGAAAATATGATAATGATAGTTGCCCCATATACTGGACGCATCATTGGAGCGGACGAGTAAATTTATGCTGCCGTAGGTGTTTTCGGGCAAGTTCCAAAGTAAGGCGTTGGCAATAGCACTTTCACCTTTGGCCATAGCGGATAAAGTGTTTTTAAAGCGTTCGCTTTCCGTTTCACCCGTAATGAATACCACACCGGGAAATTCCTGCTTAATCCAATTATCGCGGACGGTGCGGTCGGTGCGGATTTTTAAATTTTCGTAGCGGTTAGGTTCCGGAACGGCTTCTTCTTTGGGGGCGTGAAAAACGCACCAAATGCTGAAAGGGTCTTCCAGCAAGGAAAACATCTTGGAAGCATTAAAATCCTGTTTCCCGGGCACGCGGCCTGCGGAAAGGGTGTTAAAAAGGGTTTGCAACTCGTTCTCTGTCATTATATATGTATTCTATCTTTTTTAGCGGGGGAATAAAACCGATTTTTGACAACTTGCCAGCAGGGGGGCTTATTTGCTACCATAAAAACCTAGAATTATGGCATTGAACGAACAAACAAAAATAAACCTGGGGAGGCTGATTACGGCACAGCGCGTGCTGGTGGCTCCCGAGGGATTAGACAAAGACGGTTTAATTGAAACCTTGGTGCGTATGGCTTGCCGCCAATGCCCGCGCTTGGACCCGGCAGAAGTAACAGCCCAGGTGTTGGAACGCGAAAAAGGCATCAGCACTACCTTGGATACGGGCTTGGCTATTCCGCACGCCCGTGTGGAGGGCTTGGACGATTTCGTTGCCGCGCTGGCCGTTTTGCCTGTTCCCGTGACGGAGGAACGCCATAATAAATCTATTCGCGTGATGTTTTTATTTTTATCGCCCGACAAGCCGGCTTTCTTTCAAAAACACTTGCAGGTTTTGGCGGCATTGGCAGAGACCTTTCAGCCCGGTTTTATCCAAGAATTGCTTACGTTAAACGACCCGCAAGCCGTGGCTGAACGCTTATCTCGCTGACGCGCCTTCGGCCCGAGTCCAATTATGCTAAAATAAACTTATGGCAATATTGCGTGTAACAAAATACGGCGAAGATATCTTGCGCCAAAAATTGAAACCTGTTGATTTTAAAGCGTTGCAGCCGCAACTGCCCCAACTGCTAAAAGATATGGAGGAAACTTGTCTGGCGGTAAAAGGGGTAGGTTTGGCGGCTAACCAAATTGGGTTGGATTACCGTTTGGCGGTAATTTTGATTCCCGAAAGTGATAAAGAAAACGCGCCTTTAAAAAGATATGTGATTATCAATCCCGAAATCCTTTCTATGCGGGGAGAAAAACTGGAAGAAGAAGGTTGTCTTTCTCTGCCCGGTTTGTGGGCCGAAGTAAAACGCGCGACGGACGTAACCCTGAAATATACCGACGAAAATGGAGTGGAGCAGGTGAAGCGTGCGCGCGGGCTGTTGGCTAAGGCTTTCCAACACGAAGTGGACCACCTGGACGGCAAGTTGTTTATTGATTTGGTGGACCCGGTATTAAAGCCGGAACTTAAAAAAGCCATAAAAAAATTGCGCAAAAATTGGAATTGAACGGTTATAAACAAAACTCCCTATCATACGATAGGGAGTTTTGCTGTAAAGTTTTATTTGGCTTTTCCTTGATTGGCAACGGCGGCCATTTTCCTTTTGATTTCTTCCGCATCTCCTAAAAAATAATCCCTTTTCAATTTTAACTCGTCCGTAAATTCAAACACATACGGCACTCCCGTCGGCAAATTTAGCCCGATAATATCGGCATCTGAAATATTTTTAAGATGTTTTACAATTCCGCGCAGGCTGTTTCCGTGTGCCGCTACAATAATTTCGTTAGCCGTTTTTAAATGCGGAAAAATGACTTCGTTCCAATACGGCAAAATGCGGTTTACCGTGTCGCACAAGGCTTCGGTCAGCGGTAAATCTTTGGAATTTACCCCTGCATAGCGTTTGTCGTTTTGCGGCGCGCGCGGGTCGTCCAAGGTTAAAGCGGGCGGGCGCACATCATAACTGCGCCGCCACAGTTTTACCTGTTCGTCGCCATATTTTTTGGCGGTTTCGGCTTTATTTAAACCCTGCAAGGCCCCGTAATGCTTTTCATTAAGCCGCCACGTTTTTTCCACGGGCAGCCAATCTTGGTTGAGCACATCCAGTACGCAGTTTAAGGTTTTGACCGCCCGTTTTAAATAAGAGGTATAAGCCGCATCAAAATAGAAACCTGCCTCTTTTAATAATTTCCCCGCGTTGCGGGCTTCTTCCACTCCTTGCGGAGTTAAATCTACATCCGTCCAACCCGTAAAGCGGTTCTCTAAATTCCACCGGCTTTGCCCGTGGCGCAAAAGTACAAGTCTTTTCATACAAACCTCCGTTTGCCTACATATTAGTTTTTTTGGCGAAAAGCGTAAAGCGGCTTTAAGGGTTACTTTGGTATAATGTTTGCAGGGGAATTTTAGTATTTATGCAACCGATTTGTATTATGAAGTTTGGCGGCAATACATTAGCCAACAAACAAAAACTTTTAATGGCGGCCGATTTGATTAAATCCCGCTATACGGCCGGATTTATCCCGGTGGTGGTGGCTTCCGCCAACGGCAATTTGACGGACGTTCTTTTGGACCACGCGTTTAGCATTACGCCAACTCCGGATAAGCGTGAGTTGGATATGCTGATTACCACCGGAGAGCGTGTGAGCGTGGCACTTTTGTCTATTGCTTTGCGGGCTAAGGGTGTGCCGTCTGTATCCCTGACCGGTTCGCAAATCGGCCTTATTACTACTTGCAATCATACAGGCGCGGATATTTTAAAGTTGAAAGGCGACCGTTTATTGCACGAAATTGAGGCCGGTAACGTGCCCATTGTGGCAGGTTTCCAGGGCATTGGGGAGAATAAGGAAATTACCACTTTAAAGCGCGGGGGAAGTGATGTGTCCGCCGTATTTTTAGCCGCCCAATTAGGTGCGGGCCACGTGGAAATGATTAAAGATGTGGACGGAGTTTACTCAGCAGACCCGAACAAAGATGTCAAAGCGCAGAAATATGAGATACTGGATTTTGATGAAATGTATAAGTTGGCTTTAAACGGCGCGAGTGTGCTGCACCCGGACGCGGTATGTCTGGCCAAGGAAAAGGGTGTGGAAATACGCATTGTCCACTATCAAACGGGCCAAACGGGTACGGTTATTAAATAGGAGCAACAAATGCACTTAACTTTTAAATTTAATACTTTTGGGATTGTTTCTTTTTTGGTGCTGTGTGGGTTGTTTTACTGGCTGTGCCCAGTGCCGGATAATGCTTTTTGGCGCTACCTTATATATGGGGTGTTTGCGCTGGGGGCATTTTTTGCCAGTTTTGTGATTGTGCGTTCCAAATAACGGGCATATCAGACTCTTAAAAATATGGTATTATAAAAACTATGGAAACTACCGTCATTTTACAACTTATCGGTTTTACCGTTTGTTTTATTTTGTTGTTCGTTTTTACGGCCAAGTACCGCGCGGCTTTGGCGCACGAAACGGACTTTGAGCCGGCTGTGGAAGATTTAACCGTGGTAACCGTGGCCCAACCACCCTCCTTTAAGCCGCGTGCTTCGCTTTTGCAATCGTTGCAGGGATCTTCTTCGTTGGACCTGGCTGATGTAAAGGAAAAAGTGAAAAATTTGCATTACCGTTTGGAAGAACTCAAAATGGCTCAAGATAAATCCGCCGGCGATTTGGCTAAACAAATGGCCCGTATGGAACAGCGTATGAGCACTTTTGAACAAGAATATGTAAACAAACTCCAACCCACTTTGTTAAGCCTGATTGAAGATTTGGAAAATATGAAAGTGGCGGAAGAAAAAACGCAAAAATAGTTTCAAATTTGCTTTGTTCTGGTTCAAAACCGCCGCAAGTTCTGCGGCGGTTTTAAAATTTTAAACCCAAAATTTTTCCCAGACGTTTCTAAAAAAAGCAAATTTATGCCCGATTTTGCGATATTGCTCTTTTATCCAAAAAACCGGTCTATGACGGTAAACCGTTGAAAACCGCCCCCAAGAGAAGAGATTTCTGACAAAACGGATTAGATTTTGTCAATACTCTTGCTCAAAAATACCGTTTAAAATTTGTTTTGCCTTTCTAAATTTCCTAAAATATATCTATATACGTATGCCAAGGAAAGAGGATTTTACGTTAGGAGAACAAATGAAAAATAAAAACCTTGAACCTATCGCCGTTGTTGGTATTGGGGCGATTATGCCCGGAGCGTTGAATAAAGACGAATTCTGGACAAATATTAAAGAAGGCAAATACTGCATTACCGAAATTCCCGCGTCGTACTGGGACTATCATCTCTTTTATAGTCCTGACCATAAAGCAGAAGATAAACTGTACTCCAAAATCGGCGGTTTTATTCCGCAAAGTTTCAAATTTAATTCCTTAAAATACCGTATTCCTCCGCAAATTGCCAAGCAAATGGACACGGTGCAACACCTGGCCATTGAAACTACCCGTATGGCTTTGGAAGATGCCGGATACGATAAAAAAGCCTATGACCATAACCGCACGGCGGTAATTATTGGTAACTCTATGGGCGGTATGAAGAACGAAATGTCCAACACCCGCTTGAACCGTCCGTTCTTGTACGAAATTCTCAAAAATACCTCCTCTTTCAAGTCGCTGGCTCCCGCCGACGCCCAGAAGATGCTGGACGAAATGGATGCGGGTGTGCGCGAAAAATTTTCCCCGATTAACGAAGATTCTATGCCGGGTGAACTGGCCAACGTTATTCCGGGCCGCGTAGCCAACGTGTTTGATTTACACGGTACCAACTTTGCGGTGGATGCTGCTTGCGCCACCTCTTTGGCGGCTATTGACCAAGCCGTAAACGGCCTCCGTATGGGGAACTTTGATATGGCCATAGCCGGCGGTGTGGACCAAATGATGTCGCCCTCTGCCTATATTAAGTTCTGCAAAATCGGTGCTTTGTCCGAGGACGGCTCCTATCCCTTTGATGCCCGCGCCAACGGCTTTGTAATGGCCGAAGGTGCCGGTATGGTTATTTTGAAACGCTTGTCCGACGCCGTAAAAGATGGCGACCGCGTATATGCCGTTATCCGCGCCGTAGGGGCTTCTTCCGACGGTAAAGGCAAGGGTATCACCGCTCCGAACCCCAAGGGCCAAAAATTGGCTGTGGAAAAAGCGTTTGAACAGTTGGACTATACTCCCGGTGAAGTTGGCCTGCTTGAAGCGCACGGTACGGGTACCCGCGTGGGTGATGCTACCGAACTTGGCGCGTTGACCGAACTGTTTGCCCCGTATGCCAAACCGGGCACCATTGGGCTTGGAAGTGTAAAGAGCCAAATCGGCCACGCCAAAGCGGCGGCCGGTATCGCTTCCTTAATCAAAACGGCGCTTGCCTTATATAATAAGGTGTTGCCGCCGTCTGTCAATTTCAAAACCCCCAACCCGATTGTGGATTGGGCCACCTGCCCCTTCCGCGTGATTACGCATACGGAAGATTGGAGCACTAATAAAGTGCGCCGCGCCAACGTTTCCGCGTTTGGTTTCGGCGGTACGAACTTTCACGTGGCTATGGAAGAAATGAACGACGGCCTTTTGAAACAGACCGAAGAAGCCACTCAGCACACCGTTTCAACCCCCGCACAGGAGAAATCTACCATGAGCAGCAGTTACACCCTTCACGTTCCCGGTGAAAAAATCCAAAGCGACGTTTTGACTTTCTCCGCCGCTACCAAACAGGAACTTTTCAATGTGTTAGATAAAGCCGTTGTGGCTATCCAATACGACCCGACCTATTTGCCGAGCATTTCCTATAAAAACCATATGGCTAAACCCGGCAAATTTGCGGTAACGATTAATGTTGAAAATCCGGATAAATTAAAAGAAAAAATTGAATTTTTCAAGAAGACCGCTTCTACCCAAGACGTATGGGAAAAAGAATCTCTGTACCTGCGTATGAAAGGTATTTATCCTTTTACCCCGACTGAAATCAAACCGAAAGTCTGCTTTATGTTCCCCGGACAAGGTTCCCAGTATGTGGATATGATGAAGGACCTGGCTGCCAAGTATAAAATTGTGCAGGATACCTTTGACGAAGCCGACCGTCTGCTGATGGGCATTATCGGCCAAAATCTGACGGATACTTTGTGGAGCAAACCCGGCGAAACCAAAGAGCAAATTGCCTTGCGTGAAGCCGCTATCAAAAAGACCGAAATGACCCAGCCTGCTGTACTTACGGCCGATATCGCGATGATGCGTCTTTTGTCCTCGTTCGGCATCAAGCCGGATGTGGTAATGGGCCACAGTTTGGGTGAATATGCCGCTGCCGTAGCCGCCGGTATTTTTGATTTTGAAAACGGTTTGAAAGCCGTTTGCACGCGCGGTAAAGTAATGTCCGAAATTAAGGTAGAAGACAACGGCAAAATGGCTTCTGTCGCGGCTCCTGTGGAACGCGTAGAACCCGAACTTGTACGCATTAACGGTTATGTGGCGGTGGCAAACAAGAACTGCCCGACCCAGACGGTTATTGCGGGCGGAAGCAAAGCCGTGGATGATGCAATTAAAATGTTTACCGATATGGGTATTCAAGCGGTGCAAATCCCGGTTTCCCACGCCTTCCACTCTGCTATCGTGCGCCCGGCTATGCCGCAATACCGCGCATTCTTGGATACGCTTACGTTCCACGCCCCCAAGATGCCTATTACTACCAATGTTACGGCGGAATTTTACCCGAGCGACCCGGAAAAAATCAAAGACCTTATGGTTACGCAGATTTCGCACTCTGTGGAATGGATTAAACAACTCCAAACCACCTACGATTCCGGCGTGCGCTTGTTCGTAGAGTGCGGCCCGAAACGCGTGTTGTCCGCTTTGGCCTCTAACACCTTGTCTGACAAAAAAGATATTAAAGTGTTGGCCTCCAACCACCCCAAAAAGGGCGGTATTGTGGAATTTAACGACTTGTTCGCTAACTTAATTTCCTCCGGTATTCATTTGGATTGGACTGGTACTGATATGTATGGTGATAACCACACCTTTAACCCTGCTTTTGTAAACTGGGTAACCGGCAATGCTACCCCGGTTGAAAAAACCGAAGGTTCTGCCGAAACCCCCAAAACCTGCGCGTGCAAAGTGTCCGCGCCCGCCGCGAACAACGGTAAAAAATCCGTGGTAATTAGCGGTATTGCTGCCGGCGGTCCCGGCAGTTGGGATAAAATCTTCCGCGAAGGCGTGTTGGACGAAATTCTTTCCGGCCGCAATATGATTGAGCCCGTCTCTGCGGAAATTCAGCAGAAACAAATTGATAAGCACGTTGAATTTGTTATCAAATCCAAAGACGGTAACCACCGTTTTGAACGCTTGACCTCTCCGATGCAGGCCATTAAATTGGCGGCCAAGGGCGGCGCGTTTGACCTGGAAAAAGAATTCGGTCTGCCCGCCAAATGGGTCCGCTCTATGGACCGCAGTTTCCAACTGGCTATTGCCGCAGGTATCTTAGCCTTGAAGGACGCGGGTATTCCGTTGGTCCTGTATTATAAACCCACTTCTACGGGCGGTTATTTGCCGGACCGCTGGGGTCTGCCGGCCGAAATGATTGACGAAACCGGCGTAATTTTCACCTCCGCTTTCCCGGTGGCCAACAGTATGATGGGCGACCTTTCCAAACGCGTGTCCGGTTTGCTTAACAACAAAACCGCCAAAGAAGTCCGCGCGTTCTGCGACAAATTTATTGCCCAAATTTCCGACCCGGCCCTCAAAGCCGAAATTGAGACTTGGTACCGCGATAATTTCAAAGACAAAGAAATTGAACCCGAAGCCTTTACCTCGGAATTTATTTTAAAGACCATTATTATTGCCCATTGCCACTTCTGCCAATGGATTCGTGCCCGCGGCCCGGCGACGGCTATGAGCGCGGCTTGCGCTTCCACAGCCCAGGCGATTGCTGTGGCGCAGGACTGGATTAAACTCGGCCGCTGCAAACGCGTAATCGTCATCAGCGCAGACGATATTACCAATGATAATGTGTCCGAGTGGATTTTGACGGCCTTCTTGGCCTCCGGCGCCGCTACGACGGAAGCCGACGTTACCAAAGCGGCCTTGCCTTTTGACCGCCGCCGCAACGGTATGATTGTGGGTATGGGTGCGGTATCCCTGATTGTGGAAGACGAAGCTGAAACCGCCAAACGCGGTATGAAACCGTTGGCTAAACTCTTGTCCACCGAAATTGCCAACAGCGGTTTCCACGTAACCCGCTTGGACGTAGGCCACGTTGCCCAAGTGATGGACCGCTTGGTAACCCACGCAGAAAAGGAATACGGTTTGAACCGTTCCGATATTGCCAAGCAGTTGGTGTTCATCTCTCACGAAACTTATACGCCCGCCCGCGGCGGTTCCGCCAGTGCCGAAGCGTATGCACTTAAATCTACCTTTGGTAAAGATGTCAGCAGTGTAATCGTCAGCAATACCAAAGGTTTCACCGGGCACTCTATGGGTGCCGGGTTGGAAGATGCTATCGCCGTGCGTTGCCTGAACACGGGCCTCGTACCGCCGATTGCAAACTTTAAAGAAGCCGACCCCGAATTGGAAGGCATTACGCTTAGCAAAGGCGGACATTACAACTTTAAATATGCTTTGCGCTTAGCCGCCGGGTTCGGTTCTCAACTTGGTATGACTTTGCTTGAAAAAGTATGGCAAGAGGGGGAACCCCGTATCGCTGATGAAGCCAAACACGCTTCTTGGTTGAAAGCCATTTCCGGCCAGGAAGCCCCGGTGTTGGAAGTTGTGCAGAACACCTTGCGTATTAAAGATAACTATCGCCACGGTGTAAAACCCGCCTTGGTAATGGAAGGTTCTCAGGCTTTTGTGGATAAAGTGAACACGATTCACGCCCACGAAGCCAAGGCCGCGGCTCCTGTGGTGCAACCTGCTCCGGCAGTGCAAGCCCCTGCGGCCGCGCCCGCTCCGGCGGTAGCGTTGGACGAAGCCAGCGTAACCAAAGAAGTCGTGAAAATGGTAGGCGAAAAGACTGGTTATCCGGAAGATATGCTTGATATTGACCTAGATATGGAAGCCGACCTCGGCATTGATACGGTCAAACAGGCTGAACTCTTTGCTTCCTTACGCGAACATTATGGTATTGCCCAGCAAGACGGTATCCAGTTGAAAGACTATCCGACTATCCGCCATTGCATTAAATTTGTGCTCGCTAATGCGGGCAAACCTGCGGCTGTGGCTTCTGTGGCCGCTCCGGCGGTGGCCCAAGCGACGGTAACGCCCGCTCCGGCTCCCGTACAGGCTGCTCCTGTTGCACAAGCCGCAGTGGCTCCTGCCGCTAAACCTGCGGCCGCGCTTGATGAAGCGACGGTAACGAAAGAAGTAGTCAAAATGGTAGCCGAAAAGACGGGTTATCCGGAAGATATGCTTGATTTGGACCTGGATATGGAAGCCGACCTCGGCATTGATACGGTCAAACAGGCTGAACTTTTTACCGCAATGCGCGAACATTACGGCATTGCCCAGCAGGAAGGTATCCAGTTGAAGGATTACCCGACGATCCGCCATTGCATTAATTTTGCCTTGTCCAATGCGGGTGGCAAAACTGCCGAACAAGCCGCTCCTGCCGTTGCCGAGCAGCCTGTTGAACTTCCGCTTACGACGGAAGAAAAGCCCGTGGTAGCGGAACCGGCCAAAGAGGAAATTAAACCTGCCGAGGAAGCCCCTGCGGCTCCTGCGCCGAAACTTATTAAAAAACCGGCGCATATCGTAGCCGAACACATTGGTAAACCGCAGGAAGATGCGCTGATTACCAATCCGACGGCTCCGATTGAAAAGCATTTCTCCTTGGCGGAACGCCCCGAAAGAGAGGGGTATCAGGGCGAACATTGCCACGAAAAGAAATTGCGCTATGTTACTACGGTAGCCGATGCGCCGCTTACGGAACGTGAAAACAGACGTCTTTCCAAAGACCGCACGGTGTTGTTGTTTGCCGATAATTCCCAACTGATTAAGGCATATACGGAAGAATTTAAAGAATTGGGCGTAAAATACCACGTATTTACCACGCTCAAAACCCGTAGCAAAAATACAACTATTGTAAATTGGGAATCGTACGAAGAAACCGAAGCGGCCTTGAAAGCATACGAAGCCGAGGACCCGAATATCCAAGGTATCGTGTACCTGTTGGGCGCGACGATTAAGAAATTTGATAAAAAAGCCAGCCCGCACGCGGAACTGACCAAATACGTTATGCCGTTGTTTATTGCGCTGCGCGTATTTGAAAAAGGCCTTGCAAACCGCCAAGATGCCGATACGTTCTTTGCGGTAAACACCAAGATTGACGGTAACTTCGGTTATACGACGAAAGAGGAGTTTAACCCGATTGTGGGTGCGCTTACGGGCGGTACTACTTGCTACCGCAAGGACGTGTACGAACGCACGGGCGCCATTAGCAAATTAATGGATTTTGAACCCACCGCCACTCCGGACGAAATGGCCCAAAAGACGATGGACGAAGTGCTCCACGGCGATATGCGCCTGATGATTGGTACGAGAGATAACGTGCGCTCCACGATTCTTTCTTTGCCGACCCGGTTGGATAAGAGAGTCAAGAATTTTGACCTTGCCGGCAAAACCATTATCTTCACGGGTTCCGGCCGCGGTATCGGTGCGATGCTTTCCCAAAAGATTGCCGCCCAGTACCACAGCAAAATTATTGTATTGGATATCATTGAAATCCAAGAAAAAACGCCGTTGTGGGCTTCTATGAACGAAGCCGAATTAGCCGCGCTCAAAAAACAAATCTGGGAAGACCTCAAAGCCGATCCGACCAAAAAGGCTACCCCTGTAATGTTGGAACGCGCTTTCGGCCGCGTGAAAGATTCCATTACGCTCTATAACAACTTGCAGAAATTGCGCAACTTGGGCAGCGAAGTGGAATACTACCACTGCGACGTAATGAACTCCTCTATGATGAAGGAAGTTTGCACCAAGATTAAAGCCAAAAACGGTCGCGTGGACGGGCTTATCCACTTTGCTGGATTGGAACGCTCTAAACTTATTTACGATAAAGACCCGGCGGAATATTACCGCATCTTTGACGTAAAAGCCACGAGTTTTGCCACTTTCTTGGCTAACAATATTGTACGCGACGACGGGTTCTTCGCCTTTGCCTCCTCTATTGCCGGTAAATACGGTAACTTGGGGCAGAGCGACTACGCCAGTGCCAACGATTATTTGGCTAAATCCGCCTTGTCCTTGTCCAACCAAGGCTACCGCGCTATCAGTATTGCTATGAGTGCTTATAAAAACGTAGGTATGGGTGTTCGTGCCGGTGTGGAAACCTTCTTGCGCTCCAACGGTGTGGACTTTGTGGACCCCGAAGACGGTATGCAGATCTTCTTGGACGAAATTGTCTATGGACGCGTGCCGGAAATTGTCCTCACGGGTTCGTTGGGCCGTTTGGACTGGGACCATCAGTTAAAGTTTGATTGGGACGAAATCGGAGCCGAAGAAAACGGCTCCGATGACTCCGCCAACGGCGGCAATACGCCCGCCGCTCCGGCGACTGCCCCCAAAACGGAGGCTCCTGCGGCGGTAGATTCTGCCAAGGCTACGCACTTTTTAGGCGAAGTAAAATCGCTCCAAAAGGGTGCTGAAATTCACTTGGAAAAAGAATTTAATTTAAATTCCGACCCCTATTTGGCTGACCACGCTATTGAAGGCACTCCGTATGTGCCGGGCGTAATGGGAATTGAAACCTTTATGGAAACGGCTACCGCTCTTACGGGGGAGGTTCCGCAAGGCTTGAAAGATGTACATTTCTATCTGCCGATTAAACTGTTAAGAAACCGCCCGCAGGCTGTGCGCGTAATCGGTAAAGCCGCCGGAAACGAAGCCTCTATGGAAATTGAATCTGACTTCATTAACAGTAAAGGTGTGAAAATGGGTAATACCCGCCGCCACTTTACCGCGCATACCTTGGGGTCTTTCGTTTCCACTTGGGATTCCGTAAAAGCCGAAGCAATGACGGGCCTTAATGCCCCGATGAGCGTAAGCAAAGAGGAAATTTATAAAAAATATTTCCACGGTCCATCTTTCCAAGTGTTGGCCGGAATTGTCCGCGTGGATAAACACGCATCTTTGGCCGTTTATCACACCACTCCGCGCCCGCAATGGAACGACGGTCCGCGTACCTTACTGGCTAACCCGATGTTGATTGAAGCGGCTTTCCAATGCTGCGGCTTTCAGGATATGAGCATTGAACACAAAATGACGTTGCCCGACGGTATCGCCGAGGTGGCTGTGCTTAACAAGCAAGTTCCGCCCGCCCAGTTGTATTTGTATGGTGTGAACCGCGGTAACACTGCCGACGGAAAAACCCTTCACGATGCCTATGTATTTGATGCACAAGGCAATGTGTGGGTGGAAATCCACGGCTATCAGGCTATCGGCCAATAAGGTGCGATGTCCTGCCAACTAAAAGTTGTTGATTTAAATTGTCTGCCCCCGGCCGAAGAAATCCTGGGCGCGAAGGAAAGCGCGTTTTTTAAAACACTCCGCTTTCCCAAACGCCGCACGGAGTGGCTTGGGGGCAGACTTGCGTTAAAGGACTTGGTGCAGCAGTCCACAGGTGCTGCCAAAAAAGAGATAGAAATTTTGCCACAAACAAGCGGTAAGCCGCTTTTGTTTGTGGGGGGAAAACCCTGTTTGTTACCGTTTAGTATTACGCATAGCCACGGATTTGCCGTAGCCGGTTTATCAAGCGAAGGAACCTTTTTGGGCATAGATTTGGAAAAAATTGCCCACCGGATAGATGCTTGGGCCAAAGATTTTTTTCATCCTACGGAATTAACGGGAACGGATGATACCTTTTTAACGGCCTTGTGGACGCAAAAGGAAGCACTTGTAAAGGTATTGGGGACGGGCCTTTCCCTAAACAGTTATGACGTCCGTTGTGTAAACGGACGGGCGGAATTTTATGGAGCCGCCTGGACCGCTTATCAAAAAATAGGTTGCCCGGCTTTGGAAATAGAAACGTGGGAGTTGGTGCCCGGTTTTATGTTTACGCAGGCCGTAGGGAAAATCAACCCGGTTATTTTGTAAAATATAAAGAAGACAGATTTGGAGGGAGCAATGATTGAACTTTTTGAAGATCCCAGATTAGACAAGCCGTCGGACCAGCCCGCTCCGGCCAGTTTAGTTAAGTTTAGACAAATTTCCCAGGACGCCCTACAAGGCGCCGGCGAGGCACGCATTAAAGCCCAGAAAGACAAAGGCAAGATGACCGCCCGCGAACGCATTTCTTACCTGCTGGATAAAGACAGTTTTTTAGAAATTAAAAGTTTAATGGAAAGTTCTTGCAGCGACTTTGGTATTAAAGATAAACATATCAAAGGCGACGGTGTCATTACAGGCTTTGGCCGCATTAACGGGCGCGAAGTGGCTCTATTTGCGCAGGACTTTACGCAACTGGGCGGTTCCCTCGGGTTGGCGCACGCCAAAAAAATTGCCGCGCTAATGGACCGCGCTTTGGAAGCAAAAATACCGGTTATCGGTTTGTATGATTCCGGCGGGGCCCGTATTCAAGAGGGTGTGGATAGTTTAAACGGTTATGGCGAAATTTTTTACCGCAACGTCAAAGCCTCCGGCGTAATTCCGCAGATTTCTGTTATTTTGGGGCCCTGTGCAGGCGGTGCGGCATATTCTCCGGCACTTACCGATTTTATTTTTATGGTGGAAGGGATCAGCCATATGTTCATTACGGGACCGGGTGCGGTAAAAGCGGCCACCGGCGAAGAAGTGGATTTTGATACATTGGGCGGTTCCCGTCCGCACAGCGAAAAGAGCGGCGTTTGCCAATTTGTCGCCAAATCGGAACAGGACTGCTTCCGCCAGGTGCGTGAATTGCTGTCTTTCCTGCCGCAAAACTGCGAGGAAAACCCGCCGTTGGATACCACCAGCGATTTGGCTTCCCGCCAAGTTCCCGTATTGGAACGCGTGTGCGAAATGGACCCCAAAAAGGCTTTCCGCATCCACCACGTTATTTGGCGCTTGGCAGACGATTTCGGCTTTTTTGAAATTCACCAAAACTTTGCCAAGAACGTAGTTACCGGATTTATCCGTTTAGGCGGGCAAGTGGTGGGCGTAGTGGCCAATAACCCGGCCTGCCTGGGCGGTGCATTAGATAGTGATGCGAGCGACAAGGCCGCGCGCTTTATCCGCTTTTTAAATGCGTTTAATATCCCGCTCTTGACGTTGGTGGACACGGGAGGATATCTCCCCGGGGTGCAGCAGGAACACGGTGGTATTATCCGCCACGGCGCGAAATTATTATATGCGTATTCCGAAGCCTCTATCCCCAAAGTTACGCTTGTGTTGCGCAAAGCCTACGGCGGCGCCTATATTGCAATGGGCTCCAAATATTTGCGCGGGGATTTCAACTTTGCGTTCCCCAGCGCGGAAATTGCCGTAATGGGACCGCGCGGTGCGGTGGAAATTTTGTACTCGCGCGATTTAAAGGCCGAGCAAGATCCCGCCAAAAAAGAAGAACTCAAACAAAAAATGACCCAGCAGTATTCCGACAAGTTCGCTTCACCTTATCAGGCGGCGACTAATGGGTCTATTGACGAGATTATTGAGCCTTCCGACGCACGCAGCAAGATTATCCGCGCCTTTGCGGTGCTTAGAGGAAAACGCGACCCGCGTAAAAATCCGCATAAGGGCAATATCCCGCTGTAATCAAGCGGTTTACGACTTCAATATAAAAACCCTCTGTTCTGTTTGCAGAGGGTTTTTTGGGACACAAAAAGGGCTTTTTAGCAGTTTGTATGGCTAGAAAGCCCTTGTAAATACAACTACCCCCGGCGGGAGTTGAACTCGCAACCTTCTCCTTAGGACGGAGCCGCTCTATCCAATTGAGCTACGGGGGCGTAAAACAGTTATTTAGCAGCCTTTTTGATGCGTTTACCGGCTTTTTTAGCCTTTGCCGCGGGATATGTCTTGCTTTTCGCGTGGGCCTTTTTAACGGCTGTTTTATGTGCAGGTTTCCGCGTGGACACTTTTTTTACAACGTCTTTTACCGCACTTTTTTTAGCGGACGATTTTTTATCCGTTTTTTTAGCAACAGCCTTTTTTGCTTCGTTCGCTTTTTGTTGGGCAATCAGCACGGCCCGCTGTTTTAACAGTTTTGCAAGCGGGCTTTTGTCTATTGTTTGGCCCAAAATATTTGTTTTTAAGCGCGGCTGCATGGCTGTATGCAGTTTGCGTGTGCGTAAATCCAGGGCGGCGGGTTCCAAAATGCCCGCTTTATAGGCTTCTTTGCGCAGGGTGTTTACGGCTCGTTCCTCTATTTGGCGTACCCGCTCGCGCGACAAACCCAAAATATCCGCCACTTCGCCCAGTGTTTTTGGCTCATTATCGTCCAGACCGTAGCGCATAATAAGCACTTGACGGTCCCGGTCGTTTAAATCAGCCATACTTTTTTTGATGCTGTTTTGGTTTTCGTTTTTAAGAAAAACATCGTGGGGATTGCCTTTTCCGTCGTCGCTGATTAAATCTTCCAGGGTGGTTTCGTCCTCATCGTGAATGAGCGTAGTGAGAGAATCAACCCCTTTTGCGGCATTTAAAGTGTCCATAATAGACTTTACCTGCCGCGCGGTCAAATTGAGTTCTGCCGCCATTTCGTTTAAGGACGGGTCGCGCCCGTTGGCTTCCTTCAACTCGTTCCACGCGCGGAACCATTTTTTTAAATTTCCCCACGCGTGCGACGGAATTTTGATAGAGCCGGATTGTTCCTCAATATATTTACGGATATATTGCTCTATCCAATACACGGCATAAGTGGAAAAACGGTAGCCTTTTTCGGGTTCAAATTTATCAATCGCTTGCAGAAGCCCCAGATTGCCTTCTTCAATCAAATCCATCAGGTCCATACCCGGGCGCTGGAAACGCTTTGCCGTCGGAATAACCAACCGCAAATTCATTTCCATAATTTTATTTTTAGCATCTTTATTGCCTTGTTTGGCAAGTTTCCACAACCGGGTCATTTCGTTCCGGTCCAGTTCTTGGGTGATTTTACCCAAATGCTTAAAATATTCGTTTACACTATCAAGCGACTCGTTTTCCATATACAATATAATATCAAACTTTTTGACGGTGCGAAAGGTTTTTGCCTATAAAACCATACACAAAACGCCCGCCGTAATCAGTCCGCTGCCAAGCCACACTTTCAGACTGACAACTTCGTGCAAAAATAAAACAGATAACAAAATTGCCAGCACCACGCTGAATTTATCTACCGACACCACACGCGAGACCGTGCCCATTTGGAGTGCTTTATAAAAAAACAGCCACGAACCGCCTGTCGTTAAACCGGACAAGATTAAAAAGGTCCAACTTTTTGGGCTAACTAGGGTCAACTGTTTGTTCGTGCCCGTCATCCATACTATGCCCCACGCCAAAACTAATATTACCGTTGTGCGGATGGCTGTCGCCAGGTTGGAGTTTACACCGTCCACACCCACTTTGGCCAGTACGGAGGTAAGCGCAGCAAAGAGTGCTGATAAGAACGCATATACAAACCACATTTTTTGAGTTCTCCTTGCTTATATTTTATCACTTTCACTACTTTCCCTACGCGAACGGGAAAAATAGTGTTATAATAAAAAAAGCAGTATGCCAATTTTATGGGAGGAAATATGTCCACAGAAAGACCGTCTAAGACTTTTCTGCAAATAATGTTTATGTGTTTGGGTTTCTTTGGAATCCAATTCGGCTGGGCTTTGCAAATGGGAAATATGAGCGCCATTTATTCGCGTTTGGGCGCGAGTGAGGACCAAATTCCTATGTTGTGGCTGGCTGCCCCGGTTACCGGTTTGCTCGTTCAGCCGTTGGTGGGGTATTTTAGCGATAGAACCTGGTGCCGCTTGGGCCGCCGCCGCCCATACTTTTTGGGTGGGGCTATTTTCTCTATGTTTGCGCTTTTTTTAATGCCACAGGCCTCAGCAATTTGGATGGCAGTTATTGCCCTGTGGATATTGGATACATCGGTCAACGTGAGTATGGAGCCGTTCCGCGCGTTTGTGGGGGATATTTTGCCGGAAGCGCAGCGCAAGACGGGTTATGCTATGCAAAGCGTAATGATTGGCGCGGGGGCGGTAATTGCTTCTTTTCTGCCGCAGATTTTGACGGCTGTCGGTGTCAGCACCGAAGCCCCGCTGGGGCACATCCCCAATACGGTTAAATATTCGTTTTACATTGGTGCGTTGGTGCTGATTGCGGCGATTTTGGCTACGATTAAAACGACGCCTGAATATCCTCCGGCCGATATGGCGGAATTTAATAATCTCAAAAAACAAGCGTTTAATCCGTTTAAAACAGTTCGGGAAATGTGCCGCGCGTTTATCACAATGCCCGTTACAATGCGCCGTTTGGCTGTGGTGCAGTTTTTTACTTGGGCGGCCTTTATGGTAATGTGGGTATATTTTACGCCGGGTATTGCTTCGGGCGTATTCCACGCCACACCGGGTACGGCGGCCTACGAAACTGCCGCCAACTGGGGCAGTTCCTGCTTTGGCATTTATAATGGCGTGGCATTCGTGTTTGCGTTTGCCTTGCTGTGGCTGACTACTAAGTTTTCCGCCAAGGCGATACACATTGCCTGCTTGACGGTGGGCAGTTTGGGTTTGGGTTCCTTGGGGCTTACGCTGTTGGGCGTGCAGTTTACACAAATGGGGCTTATCTTCCCGATGATTTGCATCGGTATTGCGTGGAGCAGTATTTTGTCTATGCCGTATGCAATGCTTTCCAATGCGCTCCCGGCGGACAAAATGGGGTTTTATATGGGCGTGTTTAACTTTTTTATCGTAATCCCGCAGATTTGCGTAAACCTCTTTTTCGGCCCGTTTATGAAGTATGTTTTAGGTGGCAGTGCGATTGCCGCCGTAGGCGTGGGCGGACTCTTTTTATTTGTGGCGGCGCTGTTTACCTTGCGGGTGCACGACCGCCAAACGCAGGAGTAAATGATGAAAATTTCCTTTCGTTTGTCTTATAACACAGTATGGGGCGAGACACTCCACGCCGTTTTGTACCGTGCCCAAGCGGGCGCGAACGAGCGCAAAATAAATATCCCGCTATCTACGCAGGACGGTAAAATTTGGACGGGAAGTATTTTGTTGCTTTTTAAGCAGCCTGCCGTTATGGCGTATCATTACGAAGTGCGCCGAAAGGATAAAACCGTTCGTCGGGAGTGGCAAAATGTGGAGCGGGTTTTGTCCGTTTATCCCTCTATTTCGGCCTATTATTTAAATGATGCTTGGCGTGATTTGCCCGCGCAAGCGCATTTGTATTCATCCGCAGTAACCGAAGTATTTCGTCCGCAATCTGTTACGCAAACGCCCTTGCCGCTTTTTAAGCGTACGCTTTCATTGCGGGTGCAAGCGCCGTATGATGGAGATTTGTACCTCTGCGGTAGTACGGAGCAACTGGGAAACTGGAATCCCGACAAGGCCCTGCCGCTTGCGCGTACGCAACTAAATGAGTGGGAGATAGTGCTAAATGCCGATGAGCAAACTTTTCCGGCGGAATATAAGTTTATTGCAAAGAGTAACGGCGCGGTGTTGTGGGAAGACGGCTTTAACCGCACATTAGATAATCCGCCGTTAAAGGCGGGCGAAGTTTTTGTCCGGCAAGATTTATCTCCCCGTTTTACGGGTGAAGTTCCGGTGCGCGCGGCGGGAGTGGTTGTCCCCGTATTTTCGCTGCGCAGTGAGGACGGTTGTGGTGTAGGCGATTTCGGCGATTTAAAAAAATTAGCAGATTGGACGCAAAAAACGGGACAAAAGGTAATTCAAATTTTGCCCTTAAACGATACCACGCTTACACACACTTGGCAGGACTCTTATCCATATAATGCCGTCAGTGTGTATGCGTTGCACCCATTGTTTGCGGATGTGCGCCTTTTGCCTGGCGGTAATAAATCCCTGGAAAAGGAGCGCAAAGAAATAAATGAATTACCGCAGGTGGATTACGAAAGAGCCCTGCAATTAAAATTGGAATATTTAAAAAGGGCCTTTTTAACCGAAGGAAAAAAGATTTTATCTACGCCGCAGTTTCGCCGCTTTTTTGCGCAAAATACGCATTGGCTGCCTGCATATGCTATGTTTTGCACCTTGCGGGACCATTATAAAACGGCGGATTTTTCCAAGTGGGGGAAATATGCCAAATTTTCGCATAACGATTTGGTGGCCTTTTGCAAGCCGGGCGCCAAGGAATATGGCACGGTGTGTTTTTGGTATTATGTGCAATTTTTGCTCCATTGCCAACTAAGTGAGGCGGCCCGGTATGCCCGCCAAAAAGGGATTATTTTAAAGGGGGATATTCCGATAGGAGTTTCTCCCAACAGTGCGGAAGCGTGGGCGGAGCCGCAACTCTTTTACCTGAACACGCAAGCGGGTGCTCCGCCGGATGATTTTTCCGCCACAGGGCAAACTTGGGGGTTCCCTACTTACAATTGGGATGAAATGGCGCAAAACGGTTACCGTTGGTGGACTCGGCGGTTGGTTCATATGGTGCAATATTTTGATGCGTACCGCATTGACCATGTATTGGGCTTCTTCCGCATTTGGCAAATTCCGTTGCACGCCGTACAGGGGCTTCTGGGGCAGTTTGCGCCCGCTTTGCCGATGAGTGCGGACGAAATAAAGGGTTACGGCCTGCCGTTTGATGATTCGTTTATTTGCCCGCACATTACGGCGGAAACGGTGCGGGAAGTGTTTGGCGATTTAGCGGAAAAAGTATCCAAAAAATATTTAGAGTTGAAAGCAGGAGAAAAATACCAATTAAAGCCTGAATATTCTACCCAACGCCAAACGGAGCAGGCCTTTGTGGGCAAAACAGACGAAACGGCACAGCGGATAAAAGAAGGCCTTTTTGCTTTGGCGGCCAATGTGCTTTTTGTGCCGGACCATAAAGACCCGTCTAAATTTCACCCGCGTATTTCCGCGCTGACAAGTGAGGCCTACCGCTCTTTGTCCGTTGGCGAGCAACAGGCTTTTACGCGGCTCTATAACGACTATTTTTTTCACCGCCACAACGAATTTTGGAAGAACGGGGCGATGAAAAAACTCCCGGCTGTTACACAGGCTACGCGTATGCTGTGCTGTGCCGAGGACTTGGGGATGATTCCCGCCTGCGTGCCCGAGGTATTAAACAAGTTACAAATTTTGTCCTTGGAAATAGAGCGTATGCCCAAGCGGTTAGGCGAAACATTTGCCGACACGAAAAAATATCCGTATCTGTCGGTGGCTACGCCGTCCACGCACGATATGTCCGTACTGCGCGGTTGGTGGAAAGAGAAGCGGGAAATAACTGCCCGCTTTTGGAGTGAGGTGTTGGGAAAAACAGGCGAAGCCCCCGCGGAATTGGACGGAAAAACGGCTGAGGAAATTCTGCGGCTCCACTTAAACAGTCCCTCTATGCTGGCGTTGATTTCGTACCAGGATTGGACCTCTATGGACGAAACCCTGCGCGCGCCGGACCCGGATGAGGAGCGTATTAACGTACCCGCTAATCCGCGCCATTATTGGCGCTACCGTATGCCTATTACGCTTGAAAAACTGCTAGACCAAACGGCCTTTAACGATAAAATCAGGCAATTAATTAAGGACGCAAACAGATAAAAAATCCCCCGGTTACCCCGGGGGATTGGAATTTACTGCCAAACTTTATCAGTTGGTAAATTTAAACTTTCGCAAAAAGTCTTATCTTTTTCCTCTTTATAGAAGCATTTTAGGGTATTGTCCGGCATATAGCCAATAGCATAACGGGTATTTATAGGCAAACGGTTAGCTAATGCTATGCCTTCGATATCGTTGCTGGCTGTGTTGAGGGACGCTCGGTAAGAAAAATACTTGCTTACTCTGCGTGGAACGCTGTGTACCGCGTCTGTTCCGGGGATATCAATATCTAGCTCGCGTAAATCGGTAGTGTAGGTGCCGTTTGACATAAAATAAACTTGGTTGGCCTGCCCAATGGTTTTGACTAGGGCTAGGGCTTCGGCCGCGCGGCTTTTCTCTACTGCTTTTTCGTACTGTGGCAGGGCGACGGCGGCTAAAATGCCGATAATTAGCACCACTACTAACAATTCTATTAATGTAAAACCTTTTTCCATATTTTCTCCTTGTCTGCTTTTGGAAAAAGGCTCATTAAAAAACGGCTGCTATATTTGAGATTCTTCCACAGACCCAAATAATAACAGCCGTAGTTCCTTGCCATATAAATATGGCAAGGAACATTTAGCGCAAAACAAACGGGTAATTAGTCCGTGTGTTTTGCGCCTAAAACGACTGCTTTTGGCGTGGAAGAATATTATCGGAATTTTTCCGATAACTCTCCGTATTCTGCATACGGTTCCAAAAACAGAATTAAATTGTTGCAGGCCTTGCGGCTTGCGTGCGACCTTTTTATTATAACAATCTTTTTGCCGCGTTGTCTTTCTAACCCAAATAGGGCTTTGACAAGGGGCACATCAAACGCTATTCTCATAAAAAGGGGGAAAATATGGATAAAGTAAATTGTTTTCTTGAGGCGTTGAAAAGGCGGCGTTCGCGCTACGCGCTGACGAACGAGTGCCCGATATCGGATAAGGCCTTAACGGCCTTGATAGCGCAAGCAGTAAAACTGACGCCGAGTGCGTTTAATTCCCAGGGGGCGCGGGTAGTGCTTTTGCTAGGGGAAAAACACAAACTTTTTTGGCAACTAACAAAAGATGCGTTAAAGAAAATCGTGCCGCCGGAAAAGTTCGCACCCACGCAGGAGAAAATCGCCTCGTTTGCGGCCGCGTATGGTACGGTATTATTTTTTGAAGATTGGACAACTGTGGCAGATTTGCAGCAAAAATTCCCGACGTATAAGGATAATTTTCCGCTGTGGGCGTATCAGTCCAACGGGATGTTGGAATTGGTGGTTTGGACGGGGCTTGCACAGGCGGGTATTGGCGCCAGTTTGCAGCATTATAATCCGCTAGTGGACGAAGCCGCAGCGCAAGCCTTTCATATTCCTAAAACGTGGAAACTCTTGGCGCAAATGCCGTTTGGCGTGTCCGTCGGCACGGACGGGGAGAAAACCTTTTTACCCCAATCGCGCTTACGCGTAGAAAAATAAAAAGGTCGTTTTTTGATAACAACAGATCCTAGACTACGACTTTCTAGGATGACTTTGTTAGATAACAACACGACAAACTGCCCAATCGGTAGGTCCTGAAACAAGTTCAGGACGACGCTTCTATTTTTATAACAGCCTTGTTTTGTTGTGCTATTGTGTTGTCATCCCCGAGGAATTTAGTCGGGGATCTGCCGTTTCGTAAGAAAACGACGCAACAACGGATTTCCGACTACGGCTTTCGGGAATGACGACTTTATGAAAAAAGAGGTCATCCTGAACTGGTGGCCCGCAGGGTTTTCAGAATCTACTGATTGGATAGTGGTTGTTATCTAAAAGGTCATTTTGGCAGGGTCCTGTCCAAAATCTCATCTTATTTGGTAGTGTATGTACGGGGGAAAATTTGCAGAGAAGTTGGATTTTATCCAATAAAAAGCCCCCGGTTACCCGGGGGTTGTAAAGTTTCCGGACTAGGACTCGAACCTAGAATGACTGGACCAAAACCAGTAGTGATACCATTTCACCATCCGGAAGTAAATTGTTTCATCACAGCTTAAGCGAGATGAATAACGGAAAATCTGTGCTGAACCCTATTGTGCATCTTTATTGTAGCCTGAACTTTCTTCTTGCGTTTTTCCTACGGATTGGTTTTTTAATTCTTCCTCGTAGGCTTTCAATATATTCTCTTCCAAGTATTCCCGAAACTCTTGGTTAATGGGGTGAACCATATCCTTGTGGGTTCCATCGGGTAACTTGCGGGAAGGCATACAAAGAAAAACGCCGTTTGTCCCTTCTACAATTTTCATATTACGAACAACGAAGGCATCGTCAAAAGTTACACTTGCAAATGCTTTTAAGCGCTCTTCGCCCATCAGATGTATTCTGACTTCCGTTATTTTCATCTTTTAAACTCCTATGAAATGTCGTAAAGAAAACTATCCGTTCCTTATTTTGTATTTTGCTTACCAAATTTTTTGCATCCTTTTCAGTTTCAACTAAAGCAAAAACCGTGGAGCCAGAACCGGACATCAAAACTGCATCTGTATTTGTTTTTCTCAAATCAAGCAGCACATTTCGTACAGAGTTTGTAAAAGGAACAACGCATTCCTCCAACCGATTGAATAAACAATCTTTCCAAAGGGTCAAAGGACTTGCACATCTAATGTATGTTATTAATTTATCTAATTTTGAGATATTTGTCAAGACTTCTTCTTTTTGCGGGAGTTTCAGACGCGCAAAAACACCCTTCGTAGGCACAACGGTATTAGGGTAGGCAAGCACCAAAAAAGGCAACCGGCCCGCCGCAGGCACAGGGGTTAATTTCTCGCCGATACCCTCGCCTTTTAAAAAGGTGTCCTCGTACATAAAAAGCGGTACGTCTGCACCCAGTTTAGCGGCAATACCCAAAAGTTCGTTTTTATCCTTTTTAAAAATTTCGCATAAGGCAAGCAGTACGCCCGCCGCGTCCGAGGAGCCACCGCCTAAGCCCGCCCCGGTGGGGGTGTGTTTATCCAGCGTCATTTTGATTTTAGCGTTTAAATGGTAATGCGTCAAAAAGGCTTGCGCCGCCCGCCAAACCAGGTTGCTTTCGTCCGCGCGCAGCAGCGAGCCGACGGGGCCTGTTAAGGTGAGGGCAATTTCTGTTTTTTCGGCAGGTTCGGCCTCTACCGTTAAAGTATCGCCTATATTAATTTTGGCAAACAACGTGGCGAGTTCGTGGTAGCCGTTGGGGAGTTTTCCGGTAACCTCCAAAAACAAATTTACTTTGGCCGGGCAAAAGCGGGTGATTTTCATTTTAGTTTACGCTCCGTGTTGTGCACCAAAGAACCCCAGTGGTATTCCTCGGTGGTTAAAAGTTCGCCGTTTTCGGCATAAATATTGCGGCGGCCTTCCAAAAGTCCGTCGGTATAAAATTCCTCTAATCGCACTTTGCCGTCGGCAAAATAGCCGAAACGCTCTCCGTCCAAGCGGTTGTTGGTGTAATGCTCGCGGTACCAAAGCGCACCTGACGGGAAATAAATCAAGCGTTCACCGTTTAATTTTCCGTTGGTATAATTTTCCTCCGATTCCTTGTGGCCGCTTGCGTAAAAAGTTTCTTTTACGCCTTCAATATTCCCGCGCACAAAAGATTCCCGTTCACGCACTGTGCCGTCGTTTTGTGTAACGGTGCGTTCGCCTTCCAGTTGGGAATTTTTATAAGAACAGCGCGTGTGGAGCATATCATTTTTAATAGGGGTAAAATATTCCGCAGGTCCCTGTAACACGCCGTTAAAATATTCCTCGCGCGAACTAATCCGGCCGTTATCTTCGTAGCGAAAGAGCGGCCCGTGGAGTTTATTATTTTTGTAATGCGCTTCGGTTTTTACTTGTCCGTTTTCGTTAAATTCCTTTACTTCTCCGTCGGGGATAGTTCCTAAAATTTCCAATGTAGCCCCGTTGGAGGACAGCGTTTCCTCTGCTACTTCCTTTCCGTTAATATAGAACGAATTGGCTCCTTTGCTTGTTTTGAGTACGGTGCCGGGATAGTGGTGGTGTGGTTTTTCTTCTTTGTGTTTTCCTTCGGCGAGGGCGTGCGTTCGCTCCGTAATGCTGACGAGTTGTCCGTCCTTATATTCTTCGGTAAAAGTAACAGAATTATCCGTCAGGTTGATAACCTCAAACTTACCGTTTAGTTTTCCGCCCGCAAGGTGCTTTATGGTGGCAGAAGATGCGGCCAATTCTGTTACTTCGCCGTCTGGTAATGTGCCGGTAGTATTGATGATGTTTTGTTCTTTATCCAAAAATTCCTTGGCCAGTGGTGTGGCTTTGTAATAGGTGCGTGTTGTCGGCGTAGATACGCAAATAATTTTTTCTTTCATAATTCAAGGCTCCCTAAGGGATTTGCAATTATTTTACAAATTTATGGCGCGGTGTTACGTTTTTAATAAAGAAAAATAGAGTTGTACCGTATGGCCCACATTTCCCGTAGCCATTTCCGCTGTCATCCCCGAGGGTTTTGGCGGCCCGCAGGGTTCGGGGATCTGTCGTTCTGTACGAGAATAACAACGACAAACAACAGATTCCCGAATACAACGTTCGGGAATGACGACAAGCAAAAAAGCAAAAAGCAAAAGCAAATGTCATCCCCGAGTGTTTTTGTCGGGGATCTCGTAGTTTTGCAAGGGAACAAGTCCGACAAACAACAGATCCTGGACTACGACTTTCCAGGATGACGGCAGCGACGAACAACAGATTCCCGATTACAACGTTCGGGAATGACAACAACAAGAAGAGTCATCCCTGCGGGCGGCCACTCTTTCGGGAATGACTAGAAGAAAAGAAGTTGTTT